>Ga0065165_1001946_pt1 | contig 19630 bp, 7 predicted proteins | sample AraplaMF_Cvi_mMF_FD_63813 | JGI IMG/M metagenome (GOLD analysis project Ga0065165, IMG submission 63813) | Arabidopsis root microbial communities from the University of North Carolina, USA - plate scrape MF_Cvi_mMF (version 2) (version 3) | ecosystem: Host-associated > Plants > Roots > Endosphere...
CCGAGTGGTACATCCGTCCAGTATCAGCACGACACCGTAGGTCGCATCAGCTCCATTACGGCCTTACCGCCCGGCACGACGGGCGCCGGCACCGGCAATATCGCGACCAGCATCACCTATCTGCCCTTCGGGCCCGTGGCGAGCTACACCCTAGGGAACGGCCAGACGGTGACGCGCACCTACGACCTGAACTATCAGGTGACGGACGCCACCAGTCCGGCGCTCAACCTGCACTTCGCCCGAGATGCCATGGGGCGCATCACGGCCCTGGGCAATGCGCCTGGCGCCAACCCTGCCACGGAGACCTACGGCTACGATTGGTTGTCGCGGCTTACCGGCGTGAACAACGCAGCCGGCACAAGCGTGGAGTCCTACACGTACGATGCCATCGGCAATCGCACGGGCAAGACCGGTAGCGGTCTTGCGACGGGCACGTATAGCTATTACCAGTATCCCCACAACTGGCTGAGCTATATCGGCAGTGCCGCCCGCGCGTATGACAACAACGGCAACACGACTGCCAGCTCGGTGGGTGGCGAATCGTTCGGGTTCGGCTACAACGGCCGGAATCGGATGACCATTGCGCAGCGCAATGGCAGCACCGTCGGCACCTATACCTATAACGTCCTTGGCGAGCGTATCGCTAAGGTGGCTACGCTGCCAGCGTCGCTAAGCCAGCGCTTCGCGTATGACGAGAACAGCCAACTCATCGGCGAGTACGGCGGGACCACCCGCGACTACATTTGGCTGGAAGATTTGCCGCTAGCGGTCATCGATACGCAAGCCGCAGTGAGCACCACTGATTACGTGCACGCCGATGGCCTCAACACCCCGCGAGCAGTCACCGACAACACCGGCGTGACGGTATGGCAGTGGCCATACCAATCCAATCCGTTCGGCGAGACTCAGCCCAGCTCGACCGGCGGTTACACGCTCAATCTTCGCTTCGCAGGGCAGTATTACGATACTGAGTCGCGTATCGCGTACAACGTCAATCGCCACTATGAAGCCGCGACAGGACGCTACCTGCAAAGCGACCCAGCCGGATTGACTGCCGGCCCGAGCACCTATGGCTATGCTTACCTTAGCCCGCTGACCTTCACAGACCAGCTAGGCCTCCTCCCGAAACCGCTACCTCCGGAACGTCAACGACTCCGCAATTGCAAAACTCCGGAACTGGAGCAATGCGAGGCACAATGCGCGGCAAACGGAACCACGGTGCAGAGTTGTAAAGTGAATCAAATTTGGACGACGAGAATTATCAAAGGGCCGCTATCGGGCCAGGGTTGGCATGACAGTGAAATGAGCTGCTCGTGCAACGAGCCGCCAGAGCCGTCACCCTTTGCGATACCCGACGAGGCCCCCTCGCGAAGCCGATCAGCTTCACCGGCCTGCAATTGCACAGACCCTATCGAATGCGCCACACACTAGGGAAGAGACTTTGATGCCTACTTTCGACAAACGTGAAATTGCCCGTGCCGCTGAGCCTGTTAGCAGTGATGAACTAGCTATCGGCGACACCTACTTCTCCGTCACATATGCCGATGAAGACATGAAAATCCCACTAATGGAATCCATGACGTTTATCGGAAAAAACTTAGGTGATCATGACGAGACTGAAACCCTATACTTTCAAGATGCGGAGTCATACAGAGAAGGAATTCGCCTTTCTGATGACCCCGAACCTGGAAGTTGCAACTTCTTTTTCTGCGGTCCGGACCAACTCGATGCCATATTCGACTTTGAGCGCGCCTTAGAAGAGCTAATGAGGTGCTCTCTCCGAAGAGCAGCAACCTGACTGGGTGCGATTGATGATCACTTTCGATAAGCGCGAACTTCCGTTGGCAGCGGACCCAGTCAGAATCAATGAACTGAAAATTGGCGATACATATTTCAAGATCGCCTATATCGATGAAGATATGACCATTCCGTTGATCGAATCGATCGTCTTTATCGGACTTAATTTGGATAATGATGACGAGGAGGACATCCTTTACTTCCAAGACATGGAATCCTATCGATCTGGGATTCGCTTCTCCGACACCGACCTGGATCCTGATGCCGCGATGTTTTACGCGACCCAAGCAGATGCGCTCCAGGCAACGTTCCACTTTGAAGGGGCACTCGAAGAACTAATGAGATGCTCCATTCGCCGAAAGAATAGGTGAGTGTGAGTGGCCTAGCCGAGAGGGCGGCCATGGCCACATTCTTCGTTCATAATGCCGCGCATGCAACCGCCAACGACTAGAACGATTGGCGCACGCAAGCCGCTTTGCACCGTCAAACCTAATGACGATCACTTTTGAACAGCGCGCGTTACCCATGTATGCGCAGTACGTCAACAATGACAAGTTGGTCATTGGCGAGACCTACTTTCATGTCTCGTACGTCGATCAAGACATGCTAATACCCACGGTAAGCTCACTGGTCTTCCTCGGAAGGAATTTGGACAATGACGAAGTAAATACCCTCTACTTCCAGGACGCGGACTCCTACTTTGCGGGGTTGCGAATCACCGACAAGGAGCCCTATCCCCATAGCATGCAGCTCGAAAGTTTTCCCGAAGATAGCCCTTCGGTCTTTGAGTTCGAGTACGCACTCGAATGCCTTATGCTCTGCTCCCTTCGTCGAAAGCAGTAATGCCTTATGCTCGCCGCTCGTACCACGGCTATTGGCCGACACGGGTAGCAAGCCTTCATGGCATCGGCGCTGACTAACCAAAGGAAAGGCGCTCTATGGATGATATAAGGCGAACTCAATTGCTCCTGCAATGAACCCTCGCGGAGACCTTGGATCGAACCCGAGAATCCAACCGCTCACCCGAGCGAATCATCCCGGCCTGACCCGACTATTTCCATCCTTCAAGTCTCGATAACCAAAAGTCATCAACCATCCCTTCTCCACGAGCGCCGCAAAAACATCTCCAGCTAGCTGCTGCGCCGGAGCCGCGCCGGCATCGACTTTCAGTGCTGGCTTCTCCGGCACTTCGTAAGGCGAGCTTACTCCCGTGAAATGAGGCAGCCGGCCCGACCTCGCTAATGCATAAAGCCCTTTGGCATCACGCGATTCGCAGACCTCGATATTCGTCGACACATGGACCTCCAGATGATTTCCATGCGCCTCGATCATTTTTCTGGCCTGCTCCCGTGCGTCCGCATAAGGCGAGACCAGTGCGCAAATGGCGATGCCGCCATGCTTTGCGATCTCGCCGGCCACATAGGCGACTCGCAATACGTTGGCCAGCCTGTCTTCGCGAGAGAAGCCAAGGCCGGCTGAAAGGTGTCTGCGCACATCGTCCCCGTCGAGGATGCTGACGGTGCGGTCCGTGTGCTCCATCAGCAAGGCGGCGAGCGCCTTGGCTATGGTGGACTTGCCTGCACCGGGCAGGCCGGTGAGCCAAACGACGATTCCTTGCCGCGCGCGCGGACGGATGGAGTCGCGCAGAATGGCGACGACCTCTGGGAAACTGAACCAGCCGGGCACCTCTTCCCCGCCGGCCAGACGCTGGCGGAATTCGGTTCCGCTGATCGCCTGAGCGACATCTCCCTCGCCTATTTCATCGGCGGTGACGTGGATACCTCGATTGGCGGCATAGACCATCTCCTGGTACGGAAGGATGTGCATCCCGAGTTCATCGGCATACGTCAGCACCAGGGCTTGGGCCTCATAGGGCCCGTAGTATGGCTTGCCGTTCGCGTCCCGGCCTGGGCCGGCATGGTCGCGTCCGACGATGAAGTGCGTGGCGCCGTAGTTCTTGCGAATGATGGCGTGCAACAGCGCTTCGCGCGGTCCGCCCATGCGCATCGCCAGCGGGAGCAGCGACAACCTGATGTTGGCGTCGCCGTAGTACGGCAGCACGGCCTGGTAGCAACGCACGCGGGTGACATGGTCCACATCGCCTGCACGAGTGCGGCCAATCGCGGGTTGCAGCAACAGCCTTGCGCCGGTCTCGGACATGGCGCGCATGGTCAGTTCGAAATGAGCGCGGTGCAGCGGATTGCGAGTCTGAAAGGCGACCACGCTGTGCCATCCGTTGGCATCGAACCATGCACGCAGACTGCGCGGCGTATCGCGCAAGGTGGCGAAATCGGCATGCGCCGGCAGCTGAATGCCGCGAATCCGGCCGCCAAGACAGACCTTCCCTGCCCTGTTGAGCACTTCCGCCGCGCCGGGATGGCCGGTGTCGAGCGTGCCGAACACGCGCAAGGCCTCGTGCCTGTTATCCGGGCGAAACACATCTTCCACCGCCATGACCGCCAGCGGCGTGCCATCGCTGTCGCGCAGGACGACTTCATGGCCCGGGTGCATGCCATCCGCCACGCCCGCGTCGACATCGAGGGTGATCGGCATCGGCCACAAGCTGCCGTCGGCCAGGCGCATGGTTTCGACCACGCTCCGGTAGTCGTCGCCGTTCATGAAACCTTGCAATGGCGAGAAGCCGCCATTGAGAAGAAGCTCGAGGTCGCAAAGCTGACGATCATCGAGCGTTATCGCGGGCAGCGCCGCGCTGCGTTTACGCAGCGCGGCGGCTTCGTCCTGCGCAAGCAGCGGTTCGACGAGTAGACCCCCATGTGGCGGATTCGGATGGGGGCGGGATAGCGCCCTATGGTCTGCCACTGTGTCCAGCTCGTTCACCCGTCCCCCTGCGCAGCACTTCTCTTCCCGATCTCGCTGCCGAGCCTCTGACCGCGGCAGCGTGCCTCACCAACGCACCCGTACACCCACGTTGGCCGACTCTTCCCGATACTTGCTGCCGCCAAGCTCGCGGCTGGCCGACAATACGCCAAACAGACTCACGCTGGTATTGAGCCTGGCTTCCACGCCTGCGTCCAGGCGCGCCGTGGTGCCAAGATCCTGGTTGGGCAACAGCATGGAGTTTCCACCCACCCCAGGCTCGACGACCTGCAGGCTGTCGGTCGCCTGATTGAGTGTCCTGAGTACGGTAAGCGTCATCCATGGCCGGATCATCGCACCGCGATCGGTGGTGAATACGCGCTCCATGCGCAAACCGGTGCTGGCCGTGCCCATCCAATGGTTCGCGAAAATCAGCTCCCGCTGGTTATTGTCGACCATGCTGTTCCAGTGCACCTGGGTGGCCGCCAGTTTGGCGAACGGCTCGAGGGTCCAGCCGCTGTCCAGACGGTAACGGTGCCCGGCTTTCGCGCTGACGGTCACGCTGCCGCCACTGAGCGATTGGGTAAAGCCATCGGGGGTGCGAATGCGCGCGCGGGCGCGCTGGCCGCTCACCACGGTGTCCAGATAGCTGCCGTCGTTCCAATAGAGGCTGCCGTACCAGCCGGCCACCGGCGTATCCAGGCGGATGCCGGCCTTGCCGATACCCGGCAGGCCGGTCGAGTTGCTTCCGGTGGTCCAGTAGTTGCCGTGCAGGTAGCCCACGAAGGCACCGATGCGGCCCGTTCCGCTGCTGTCCGAGCCCACGTAGTCGTAACCGACATACATGCCCACGTCGCTGCCGGACGTGGCGACGCCGGGATCGGCGCCCAGGTCCGTGCTGCTGGCGGTGGCCGCGACCCAGAAGCCATGGCAGTCGTCGATGAAGCGCGTATCGGCCTGCTCGGTGTCGCGCTGCTCCGGCTTGTTGCCGCACAGCGGGCGCTCGGTGCTGCGCATGCCAGCCAGGCGCTGATGCACCAGGTCGTCGTTCTGCCGCGCCATCAGCGCGCCCAACGTCGGCAGCACGGCATAGGCGGGCAGTTCGGGCAGCAGGCCGGACTGGGCCTGCAGATACCAGTTCTGGTCGCTCTGCTGGCCGAAGCTCCACGGAAACGCGCTGCCGCCCAGCCGTACCGCGCCATCAACCGTGTTCGCCGGCACGAAGCTTCCCGGCGTAGCCGGATTGTCGTGCGGGCTGGAGATCACCAGGATCGACACCTTGTCCGCACCGGAAAGCTTGCTGCCGTCGCTGCCGAAGGCGATGCGGGTCACGCCGCTGACGTCGCCGCCGACGTCCAGGCCGCCGGACTTCAGGGTTTCCGCCGATACGTCCAACTGCAAGGTGCCGTTCTTGGCGACGTAGTCGCCGCTGATTGGCAGGCGGCTGCTGCCCACGTCGATCAGGCCGGCGTTCTCGATGCTACCGCCGAAGGACGCGCCGGTGCGGGCGAGCAGCTTGGAGCTGCCGTCGATCGCCAGTGTGCCGCCGCCCAGGTTCAGTGGCGCGCTCAGGCTCAGGCTGCTGGCATCGAGCAGCTCCATGCGCTCCCAGCCGCTCAGCGCGGGCAGCTTGGCGCTATCCAGCGTCAAGCCGCTGAAGCTGAGGCGATCCGTGCCGCCGCCGCCATGGAGTGCGGTGACGCCGCTGATGTCGCCGCCGACGAAGGACACGCTGTCGTTGCCGGCGCCGAAGTCGAAGGCGCCGCGCACCGTGCCCATCGAAGTGAAGCTGTCGTCGCCGCTGGTGCCGCCGTACTTGCCTTCGACCTGCAGCGTCGCGCCGGCAGCCACCGTGGTGGCTTGCGCGGTGATGCTGCCGCCGGCCGTCACATCGAGCACGCCTGCGCGCACATTCACCGCGGTGAGGTCCGAGCTGGCCGGGCCATTGGCGTTGAGCACGCCGGCGCCGGTCTTGCTCAGCGTCTCGAAGCCCTGCACCGCACCCAGGTCGGCGACAGTGGCGATGTCGGCGTTGAAGGTGTCGTTGCCGGCGCCCGCGGCCACCGTGCCGATGATGCGGGTGTGGTCATGGATGGTCAGCGTGTCGTCGCCGTCGCCGAGCGCCAAGCTGCCGCCGGCGGTATCGAGCGTGCCGGCCACATCGAGCACGTCGTTGCCTGCACCAAGGTCGCCGGTGGCGCGCAGGGTGGCGCCCTCGCCCACCGTCACCGTATTGGTGCCGGCGCTGCCGCTCAGCACGGTGGCGGTAGCGCCCGCGTTCTGCACGGTGCCGTTGACGTTGAGCGTGGTGCCGTCGGCCAGGGCCACGGTGGGCGTTTCCAGTTGGCCGGCGACGGTCAGCGTGCCGCCGTTGATGGCGCTGCCGCCGGTGAAGCTCTGGCTGCCGGTAAGCGTGGCTTCGCCGGCGCTGTCCTTGCGCAGGAATTCAAAGTTGATCGTGCGCGAGGCATCGAAGCTCAGCGCGCCGGTGTTGTCGAGCACCACCGTATCGCCGAGGTTGTGGCCGCCGCCGCTGATGGTGTTGTCGAGCACCGCGCCATCTTTCAGCGTAAGCACGTCGTCGCCGCCGCACAGGTCGATGCTGCCGGAGCCTGCGACCGTGCCGGCCACGGTCATGTGGTCCGCGCTGTCGCCGCAGCCGAAGTGGCCATCCACCTTCAAGGTGGCACCGGCCGCCACCACGGTGTCGAGCGGGCCCCCGGCGATGGCGGCCACGGTGGCACCCGTGGCGATGTTCAAGATGCCGCCGAGCACGTTGACCTGCTGCAGGTTGGTAGTGGCCGGGCCGTTGATATTGAGCACGCCCGTGCCTGTCTTGGTCACGCCCTCGAAGTTGACCAGGGCGCCGAGGTCGGCCGCCAGGTTGATGTCGTAGACGCGCGTGTCGAAGCCCGCGCCGCCGTCCACCGTGCCCTGCACCATCGTGCCGTCGTGCACTACGAAGCTGTCGTCGCCATCGCCCAGCGCGAAGACGCCGCCCGCCGTATCGAGCGTGCCGCGCACGTCGAGCACGTCATTGCCCGCGCCGAGATCACCCGTGGCAAGCGCGGTGCCGGTGATCGCGACCGTATTGACGCCGGCGCTGCCGGTAATGGCGCTCGCCGTGCCGCTGCCCGCATCGAGCGTGCCGGCGATGCTCAGCGTGGTGTCGTCGCTCATCGCGACGCCCGGCGTGTGCAGGCTGCCATTTACCAGCAGCTGGCCGCCGCCGAGCGTGGTGCCGCCGCTGAAGTTCTGGTTGCCCACCAGGGTGGCGGTGCCGCTGTTGGTCTTGTCGAGGAACTGGAAGTTGGTGACGGTGCCGTTGCCGAAGCTCAGCGCCTGCGCGTTGTCGAGCATCACCGTGTTGCCGGTGCCGTACGCACCGCCGTCGAGGGTGCCGGTAAAGCCGTTCATGTCGGCGCCGTCGCGCAGGGTCAGCACGTCGTCACCGGCGCCGAAGGCGATGCTGCCGCTGCCGCTGAGCGCGCCGGCGAGGGTCATGCTGTCGTTGCCGGCCGAACCGCTGAAGCTGCCGTCGACCTGCAGGGTCGCGCCGTTGGCCACGGTGGTCGTGACTACGCCACTGAGGTTGCCGGCCGCGCCGACGTCCAGCGTGCCGCCATCGACGTGGACCGTGGTGAAGGCCGAAGGGGCCGGGCCGGCGACGGTCAAGGTGCCCGTGTTGGTCTTGCTCAGCGTCTCGAAGTCGATGGCGCCACCGAGCACGGCCTGCCCGGCCAGGTCGGCGACGAAGGTGTCGTTGCCTGCCCCGCCGCTGACCGGCGTGGCCAGGCCCGACAGGTCGGCGCCGTCCTTGATGGTGAACGTGTCGTCGCCGTCGCCGAGGTTGATCGTGCCGCTGCCGAGCACGGTGCCGGCGACGGTGAAGCTGTCCGCGCCGCTGGTCCCCAGGTAGCTGCCGCCATTGGCCAGCTCCAACGTCGCGCCGGCAAGGATGTCCGTATTGACGGCGCTGACGCTGCCTGCACCGCTCACGCGCAGCACGCCTTGGTTGACGTTGACGTCGATGAAGTTCGACGTCCCCTGGATCTCCAAGGTGCCCTGCCCGGACTTGCCCAGCGATTCAAAGCCCAGCAGGCTGCCCAGCGGCGCGGTGTGGCCGCCGCTGATGTTGACGTCCAGCGTGTCGTTGCCGGCGCCGCCGTCGATCGTGGCGCCGGCGGTATTGGTGGTGTCGAACACCTTGAAGGTGTCGTCGCCCGCGCCCAGCGAGAACACGCCGCCCTGGGTCTGCAGCGTACCGGCCACGCTGAGCACGTCGTTGCCGTCACCCAGGTCGCCGGTGGCGACCAGCAGCGCGCCGGCGGCCACGTTGACGGTGTTGACGCCGCTGCTGCCGGTGATCGCCGCGGCCGTGCCCGCGCCGCCGTCGAGCTGGCCGTCCACATTGAGCACGGTGCCATCGGCCATGGCGACCGTCGGTGTGTCGAGCTGTCCCGCCACGGTCAGCGTGCCGCTGTTGAGCAGCGTGCCGCCGGTGTAGGACTGGGTACCGGTGAGGGTCGCCTCGCCGGTGTTGTCCTTCTGCAGGATCTCGAAGTTGGCGACGCGGCCCGCATCCAGTGTCATGGCGCCGGCGTTGTTGAGCACGACCTTGTCGCCCGTGCCGGCGTCGCCGTCGATCGGCTGCGCCAGGCCGGCCAGGTTCGCGCCGTCGTTGAGGACCAGCGTGTCGTCGCCGCCGCACAGATTGATGGTGCCGCTGCCGGAGACGGTGCCCGACACGTTCATGGTGTCGTTGCCGGCGCCGCAGCCGTAGCTGCCATCCACGTTCAAAGTGGCGCCGCCGGCGACGGTGGTGGTCAGTGGGCTGCCCGCAGCGGCTTCGATGCTGGCGCCCGCGGCCACGTTCAGCGTGCCGCCGAGCACCTGCACCTCCTGCAGCGCGGTGGCGCCCGGCCCGGCGACGTTGAGCGTGCCGGCGCCGGTCTTGGTCACGCCCTCGAAGTTGAGCAGCGCGCCAAGGGTCGCGACGCCGTTGATGTCGTAGGTGCGCGTATCCAGGCCGGCACCGCCATCGACGGTGCCCACCACCGTGGTGCCGTCGTGCACCACGAAGTTGTCGTTGCCGTCGCCCAGCGAGAACACGCCGCCGCCGGTATTGAGCGTGCCGGTGACGTCCAGCGTGTCGACGCCGGCGCCCAGGTCGCCGGTCGCCAGCAGAAGGCCGCCGCTGCCCACGGAGACGGTGTTGCTGCCGGCATCGCCGCTGATCAGCGTGGGCGTGCCGGTACCCGCATCGACGCTGCCGTCGACCTGGAGCGTAGTGCCGCCCGCCACGCTCACGGTGGGCGTGTGCAATGTCCCCGCCACGTTCAGCGTGCCGCCGCTGAGCGTGGCACCGCCCGTGAAGGTCTGGGTTCCGGTCAGCGTGGCGGTGCCACTGTTGATCTTCTGCAGCAGCTCGAAGTTGCTCGTGCGGCTGGCGTCGAAGGTCGATGTGCCGGCCGCGTCCAGCACCAGCGTGTCGCCGGTGCCGGTGCCGCCGCTGATCGTGTTGTTGAGCACGGCGCCATTCTGCAAGGTCAGCGTGTCGTTGCCGCCGCACAGGTCGATGGTGCCGCTGCCCGAGACGGTGCCGGCGACGGTCATGCTGTCGTCGCCGGCGCTGCAGCCGTAGCTGCCGTCCACGTTGAGGGTGGCGCCCGCAGCCACGGTGGTGGTCAGCGGAATGCCGGGGCTGCCCACCACGCTGCCGGCCGCGGTCACGTTCAAGGTGCCGGTCTGCACGTTGACGGTGTTGAAGTCCGAGCTCAGCGGGCCATTGATGTTCAGTACGCCCGTGCCCGTCTTGGCCAGCGTCTCAAAGCCTTGCACCGCACCGAGGTTGGCCACCGTGTCGATATGCGTGTCGAAGGTGTCGTTGCCCGCCCCTGCGGACACGGTGCCGATGATGTTGGTGTTGTCGTGGATGGTCAGGGTGTCGTTGCCCGCGCCGAGCGCCAACGTGCCGCCGCCGGTGTTGAGCGTGCCGGCGACGTCCAGCACATCGCTGCCGTCGCCCAGGTCGCCGCTGGCCAGCAGCGTGCCACCCGCGCCGACACTCACCGTGTTGCTGCCGGCACTGCCGGTCAGCACCGACGGGTTGCCGCCCGCCGCCTGCACGGTGCCGTCCACGTTCAAGGTCGTGCCGTCGGCCAGGCTGATGGACGGCGTGGTCAGATTGCCTTCGACATCCAGCGTGCCCTGGTTGATCGCGGTGCCGAGGGTGAAGGTCTGCGTGCCGGTCATGGTGGCCGTGCCGGTGTTCTGCTTGACCAGGTTGCCGAAGCCGGACGTCTGGTTGCCGTTGAAGCTCAGCGCGCCGGCGTTGTCCAGCACCAGCTGGTTCACGCCGGTGCCGCCATCGACGCCTACGCCGGCGAGCGTCGCGCCGTCGCGCAGGGTCAGCACATCGTTGCCGTCGCCCAAGCTGAGCGCGCTGGCGCCGGTGTCCAACGTGCCCGCCACGGTCACGGCGTCGCTGCCGTCGCCGAGGCTGCCATTGGCGCGCAGTACGCCGCCGCTGTTGATCAGGACGGTGTTGCTGCCACCGCTGCCGCTGAGCGTGGCAGGCGCCGCGCCCGCTGCCTGGACCGTGCCGTCGACATTGAGCAGCGTGTTGTCGGCCATCGTCAGGGTCGGCGTGGTCAGCGTGCCGTCCACGTCCAGCGTGCCGCCCTGTACCGCGGTGCTGGCGCTGTAGGCCTGCGCGCCGGTCAGGGTGAGCACGCCGCCGTTCTGCTTGGTCAGTTGCTCGAAGCCGCTGACGCCCGCACCGCTGAAGACGTACGGGTTGGCGTTGTCGATCACCAGCTGGTCGGTGCCGGCGCCGGCGTCCACGCCCGTGCCGGCGATCGAGGCGCCATCGTGCAAGGTCATCACGTCATTGCCGTTGCCGAGGCTCAGCGTGCCCGTGCCGGTGTTGAGCTGGCCGGTGAGATTGAGCGCATCGCTGCCGTCGCCCAGGTCGCCGCTGGCCAGCAGCGTGCCGCCGCCGTTGACGGTGATGCTCTGGTTGCCGGCGTCGCCGCTGATCGCGGCGGGCGCGGGACCGGCGGCCTGCACCGTGCCGTTGACGGTCAATGCCGAGGTGCCGGTCATGCCGATGGTCGGCGTGGTCAACCCGCCATTCACCTGCAGCGTGCCGGCGCTGATCGTCGTCGCGCCGATCTGGTTGGCCGCCGAGGTCAGCACGCTGGTGCCGGAACCCACCTGAGCTAACGTGCCGGGACCGCTCAGCGTGCCGCTGAAGGTAAAGGTGTCGCTGCGATTGAGCGACAGCGTGGAGGTGGGCGAATCCACGATCACGTTGCCCGCGCCCGCGTTGCCGGTGGTGCCGCCATTACCGATCATCAGATTGCCGTTGTTGATGACGGTATTGCCGGTGTAGGTGTTGTTGCCGGTAAGGACCCAGGTGCCGCTGTCGTTCTTGGCCAGCGTGGTCTTGCCGGTGCCGTTGTCGCCGATGGCGCCACCCATCGTGTTGGCGCCGGTGTTGGTGCCGCCCAGGGCGATGGTGCGGGTCGCATTGGTGCCGAGCAGCGCGACCGCGCCGGTGTTGGTGAACTGCAGCGCGCCGGTGCCGGAGGACTCGATGTAGGTAACGCCCGTGTCCAGCGTGAACTGGCGGTCGCTGGTGTCGCCCGCGCCGGTATAGCGCAGCGTCGAGCCGTTGCCGATCACCAGGTTGGTCGCGGCGCTGGACGAGGCGCCGATGCTGCTGGCCTGCCCACCGTTGGCCATCTGGTCGACGCTGAGCACGCCGCCGTTGATGCGGGTGATGCCGGTGTAGGTGCTGTTGGCATTGGTCAGGCGCCAGGTGCCGGTGCCGGTCTTGGTTAGCGAGGTGACGCCCGCGCCGTTGTTGTCCAGTTGCGCGGCCAGCAGGTTGTAGCCGGTATTGCTGCCGGTCAGGGTCAGCGTGCGCGCGGTGTTCGCGCCGGCCAGCGTCACCGGCGCGGCGCTGGTGAATTCGACGATGCCGGTGCCCGAGGCATCCAGCGTGCCGCCGCTGGTGCCCAGGGTGAACTGGCGATCGGTGCTGCTGCCGGTGCCGACATAGCGCAGCGTGCCATTGATCGAAAGATTGGCCGGCGCGGCGCTGGAGGCGCCGATCGAGCTGTTCACGCCGCCGTTGTTCAGGCAGTTCACCGTCAGCACGCCGGCATTGATGGCGGTGCTGCCGGTATAGCTGTTGTTGCAGCCGGACAGTATCTGCGTGCCGGCACCGTTCTTGATCAGGCTGCCGGTGCCGCTGATCGCGCCGGCGTAGGTCTGGCCCAGGCCGTCCCTGATCGTCAGCGTGCCCGTGCCCATCGCGATGTTGCCGCCGGCGGCGCCGCCGCCGATCAGCGCGCCCGCGTTGGCATTGAAATTGTTCATGTCCAGCAGGGCGCCGGCGGTATTGTCCAGCCAGAAGGAATTGGTGCTGCCGAAAGCCGTGGCCGAACCCGCGCGCAGCGTGCCGCCTCTGACGCGGGTGTTGTTGGTGTAGGTGTTGTTGCCGGACAACACCAGCGTGCCGGCGTTGTCCTTGTACAACTCGCCGCCGCCGACGACCTGGCCGCTGAAACCGAGCGTGGTGCCGCTGACCACGTCGATGACGCCATAGCCGGCCAGATTGAAGCCGCGATCGATGCTGACGGTGCCGCCGGTGTAGTTCAGATTGCCGTTGGTGAAGGTCAGATTGGCCGACGCGCTGCTGGACGCACCGATGCCGCTGGCCGCGCCGCCGTTGGCCAAGCAGTTCACGGTCAGGGTCGCGCCCTGCAAGTTGGTGGCGCCGGTATAGGTGTTGTTGCAGCCGTTGAAGGTCTGGTTGCCGCCGTCGGTGCGCCAGACGCCACCGGTACCGCTGATCACGCCCGAGTAATTGCCGTTGCCGGAGACGATGCGCAGCGTGCCCGAACCGAGCGTCACGTTGCCGCCGTTGGCGCCGCCGCCGTTGAGCGGACCGATCATGTTGTTGAAGTTGTTGAGGTCCAGCAACACGCCAGCGGTATTGGCCAGGTTGGTAGGCGAACCGGTAAAGCCACCGAGCGCGTTGGCCGCGCCGGCACGCAGGATGCCGTTGTTGACGGTGTTGCCGCCGGTGTAGGTGTTGGCGCCGCTGAGCACTAGGGTGCCGGCGCCGTTCTTGGTCAGTGAGCCGGCGCCCACGATGACGCCGCTGTCGGTCAGCGTCGTGCCCGCCGCAGTCACGTCGACGATGCCGCCGCTGCTGCCCAGGGTGAAGCCGCGGTTGGTGCTGGCGGTGGCGCCGGTGTACTGCAGGCCACCGCCATTCAAGACGAGGTTGGCCGAGGCGCTGCCGCCTGCACCGATGCTGCTCGCCTGCCCGCCGTCGGCCAGGGTCGTAGCGCCGAGCAGGCCGCCGCTGACGGTGACGATGCCGGTGAAGGCATTGGCGGGATTGGCCAGGGTCAGCGTGCCGGGGCCGCTCTTGAGGAAGTTCGCACCGTCCGGGCTGCTCACCAGTCCGCTGAAGGTCAGGTTGGCGGCCGCGTTGGTCACCTGCACCCCGCTTTCGATGATGGCGCCGGACTTGGCGAAGGTGAAGCCGCGGTCGCTTGTGTCCCCGGTGCCGGTGTAGCTGAGCGTGGCGCCTTCCAGTGCCAGGTTCGACGGCGCGGCGGACGAGGCGCCAATGCCGCTGGCCACGCCGCCGTTCTTAATGCTGCTCACCGCCAGCGTGCCCTGCGCTACGCGTGTGGCGCCGGTATAGGTATTGCCGGTATTGCTCAGCGTTACCAGGCCGGTGCCGGCCTTGACGAAGCCCGTGCCCGTGCCGTTGTCGACGATCTGCGAGGCGATGGTGAAATTGCCGGTGCTGTTCTGCTGCACGGCCAGGTCACCGCCGCTGGCGCCGGTCATCATGCCGCCGGTGATCAGCTGATTGGTGTTCGCCACCGTCGGCGCCACGATGATGGTGCCGTCCACGCCCAAGGTCTGGCCGGGGCTCACCGTGACCGTGGTGGACTTGGGCACCGTGTAGCGCAGGCCCGCCAGTTGCTTGGTGCCCGTCACGGTGCCGAAGAAACCGGTGGCATCGGTGATGTACTCGTTGTTCAACCAGTTGGCGGCGTTGTCCTTGTTGGTGTAGTCCAGCGGCGCGAACGCCGTGATCTTGCCGCCCACCACTTTGGCGTAGTCGGTACCGTTGACGGTGGCCCAGCCGCCCAGCGTCGTGTTGGTGGTGGTGATGCTGCCGCTGGTCGGCAGGTTGAAGTTGATCAGTCCGCCGGTGCGATTGATCGCCCCCAGGTTCACGGTCAGGCTGCCGCCGGTGCCGGATTTGGCGTCGATGGTGTTGTTGCTGGCGGTGACGTTGAGGCCGTTGAAGGTCTGCGTATCGCTTTCGCCCGCCGCGCCGACGATGTTGAGCCGGCCGCCGGCCATATTGAGCGTGGAACTGCTGCTGACGATGTTGCTGGTCGGGCCGCCGGCGGGGCTGAAGTCCAGCGCAAGCACGCCGCCGCCGATGGTGGTGGCGCCAGTGTAGGTATTGGCGCCGGTCAGCGTCTGCGTGCTGGCACCCAGCTTGGTGAGCCCGCCGGTGCCGGTGATGTTACCGGCGTAGCTTGCCGTGGTGCCTGCGGCGGCCTGCAGAGTGAGCGTGGCGGTGCCCAGGTCCACGACGCCGCCCGTACCGGCGAGTGTGTTGAAGCTGCGGTCGAAATCGTTGAAGTCCAGCGTGCCGCCATTGACCTGCGCGGCGGTGGAGGCGCCGAAGGCGGTGGCCGTGCCGGCGCGCAGCACGCCTGAGTCGACGATGGTCGTGCCGGTATAGGTGTTGGCGCCGGTCAGCGTCCAGCTGGCGCTGCCCGTGCTGCGCAGGTTGCCGGTGCCGGAGATCACGCCCGAAATGAGATTGTCGGCGCCGGTGAAGCTGCCGCCCAGGGTGGCCGTATTGGAGATGCCGACGGTACCGCTCAGGGACAGGGCGCCGGCGCCGTTGCTGTTGAGCGAGCCGTTGGAAATGCCCCAGTTCTTGTTGGTCGATTCGCCGGCGCCGACGTAGGACAGATTGCCGCCGCTGATGGAAACCGACCCGGCGCCTAGCGACCCGGCGACGCCGGCATTGGCGATCAGCGATGCCTCGACCTTGCCGGCGCCACCGATCGACGCCGGGCCGGTGAAGGTGTTGGCGATGCCCAGCCGGACCGTACGCCCCGCGCTGGCGCTGAAGGCGATGCCGCGGGCGTCGTTGGCGCTGATGACGCCCAGCAGCTCCATGTCGGCTGACTGTGCGGCGAAACCGACGGCATGGCCTGCTGCGCCGCCGGCGGCAATGTTGCCGGTCAGCCGCAGCGTGCCGCTGCCTGCGTTGAACAAAGTCGCGGAACCCGCATACGCGCCCGGATTGATCTGCCAGTTGCGGTTGGAGCTGTTGCCGGTACCGGTGTAATAGACCTGGTTCGGTCCGAGGGACTGGCCACCGCCCGGTCCGATGACGATGGTTCCGTTGGCGACCGTGGTCGGGGCGCCGAGCGCGCTCGCCACGCCCAGGTCGGCGATCGAAGTGAAGGCGTTGTAGCTGCCGGACCAGCCCGTCTGCGTAGTGAACCGGGTCTGCCCCTGGTAGTCGTTGGCGTTGTTGGTCAGCGATACGCCGTCGGCGACGCTCAGTCCGCCGGCGCCCGTGTAGCGCACGCCGCCCACGCCGGTGCCGCCAATGCTGGCGATGCCGCCCGTGAGGTTGGCGGTGCGGCTCGACGAAATCATGCCCGTGGACGAGAACGACCGCCCGTTGGCCAGGTAGATCTGGTTGGCCGCATTGCCCAGCGCCGCGTCGCCGATCGCGCCAATGCTGAGGCTGCCGCCGATGGCGTTGATGTCGCCGGTGAAGCTGTTCGCGGCATTCAGAACCAGGGCGCCGCCATTGATGGTGATGCCGCCGCCAAAGGTATTGCTTCCATTGAGCGTCAGCGTGCCGGCGCCGCCGGTGATCAATCCGCTGGTGCTGGTGATCGGCGAGGCGATGGTGGTGCTGCCGGTCGTCACCGTGATGGTGGGATTGGTGCCGCCAAGCGTCAGGCTGCCACCGGTGAGCGAATAGCCCGTGGTCTGGAACGTGAGGTTGTGTACCGTCATCGCCCCGCCCAGCGTCACCGTGCCGGCCGTGCCGCCGAAGTACGCGTCATAGAGCGCGGCGTTGTTCCAGGCGCTGTAGGGCCCGCTGACGCCGTCGTTGTTCGGGCTCCAGAACGCGTTGGTGGTGTTCCAGGTGCCGGTGCCGCCGTAGCCGAGGCTGGTGCCATTGACATCCCAGTAGCGATCCACCGCATGCGCGGGCGCGTGCAGCGCCAGCAGGGCGGCCACGATGCTCAGGCGCAGTGGCCAGAGCGAGTGCTGGCCCGCGGACGCGAGGCGATCGGCCGTGCTGCCGGCAGCTCCAGCGCGCCGGTCAACTTGGGTGCCGGCCTTGCCGTGGCGTGTCGCCAGTTCGGATGCCACCACCCAGGTGTGCAAGGCGCGCGACCAGACGATGCGAAAAACACGATTCATGAGCCCGTTCTCCCCTATTGGCTCCCACGGATGCGCAGGTCAGTCCCGGCGCGTCTTGGCGCGTACGTCCGCGTACGCTGCAGCTCGATCGAGTACGGCAACGAGCGCCCCATGGGCGCTCCAGAATGTTTGTGCGAGCGCATCACCAGCCGGTACGTCGCCCGGCGTGCGCTCGACCGCGGCCAGTGCATCGGCGGCGCAGTCTTCGCCGATGAAGCGACAGCCCCACGCGGTGCGATGGGCCAACTCGCGCACCCGCGCCCATTCGCCGGCGATGGCCGCATGTTCCATGCGTTGCAGATCGCTGCTGACTGCGTGATGGAACACGCACAGCACCACGCCGACCCGGCAGGCGTCGTGGCCAAGCAAGGCCGCCAACGCCGGATACGCCGGCTTCCCCTCGTGATAGATCGATTCCATCGCCCGCTCCTTGCGCTGTGGGAATCCGCCGGCCGCCGCCCCTGCCTCGGATCGCCAGCTTCATGCGCAGGCTAGATTCGGCGCCCGGGTCAAGCTAGTGGGAAAACTCTTAGGGTGGTCGGTCGCCGCCAGCCTGCCCGGCGCCGGTTACACCACGCGCACGCTACGGAGGTTCGACGGCGCATGGCGCCAGAACGCATCGTTCTCGAAGCGCCGGAACAGGTCCGGGGGGAGTACCGTGGCGCGCTCCTGCGCCACCACTTGCCGGCCTACCGCATGCAAACCCGGCATGCCGGTACGCTCGTCGAATTCGCTGGCGTCGAAGTGCACGTTGTCGAAGTCGTGCCGGAACGGCGGCTCGCCGATGAAGTCGTACACCGCCGCCAGGGCCATGGCCGGATCGCGCACCAGGGTTTCGTATTGAAGCAACATCAGGTGCGACGCGTGTTCGCCGAAGAACGCATCCTTCAATGCATTGTAGGCATGGCCCACGATGCCCTCGCCCATGGCGAAGCCTTCGACGCGGTGGTAGACGGTGCCGCCGGTCTGGAAATTGGCCATGAAGGAGGGACGCAGGGCGTTCCTCTGGATCGCTCGTTCCAGGCTGTCGACGATCCAGGAGACGTGACGGACGCAGGCGATCACCTTGAACTCCGGGAAGAGCCGGTTCAATACCGGCAGCTTCGCGCACCAGGTGCGGTTCGTATCGAAAATGACCTGCACCGTGAACTCGGTGCCGTAGTAGCTGGCGAAGAGGCCGCGCAGCACGCGCTGGCGTTGCTCGTCCGAGATGAAGGCAGCGTATTCGTTGCGATCGCTCATTTCCCCCAGCATGGCGTCGACCATGCCAGCGAGCGGGCTGCTCATATGCGCGTGAAAGCGGGGGTTCTGGCGCAGCAGGGCCGCGAGCAGCGTGGAGCCGGACCTGGGCAGGCCGGAGATGAAGTGAATCGGTTGCATCCCTGTTCCCCTTTCCTTAGCGATGGCTTGGAAGAAACCCGGCGCGAGCGTATGACACGACGCCACGCCTGTCATTCGACCAGAAAGTCCAGCCCGTGGTGATTGAGGAATGCGCCGATCTCGGCCTTGGAACGCAGGCCGAGTTTCTTGAAGGCGTTGTACTTATGCGTCGAGACGGTCTTGTAGCTGCGCTGGCTGTCGATGGCCAGCGCCTGCATGTTCTCACCCTTGGCCAGCGCGATGATCACGTTGCGTTCGGTCTGGCTGAGACGATGCCAGGGATGATGGCGGGCTGCTTCCACGTCGATCGAAGGATCGACGAAGGTCTGGCCCGCAACCACGGCGTGGATGGCATCGATGGCCACCTGCGGCCCGCTGCATTTGGAGATGTAGGCCGTGGCCCCCTGGTCCAGCGCCGCCAGCGCTACGCAGGGGCTGGTATTGCCGGTGTAGACGATGAGCTTCGGCGAGGCGCTCGTATCGCGCACGGCCTTGAGGAGCGGAATGCCTTTGGGCGATGCCGCCATGTCCGGCTCCAGGATGAGGTAGTCGTAACAGGCTTCCTTCAGGCGCCGCAGCAGTCCGCAAGCACCCCCGGCGGTATCGATGCGGGAAATCCGCTCGCGAAATGCCGCCTGCAGCATTTCGGAAAGCGCCACAAGAATGATGGGATGAGCGTCGGCAATCAGGAACCTCATTGTTCCTCTCCCCCGAAAGACGTGCCTGCAAGGATGTGGTTCGGCGTCACCCCCATGCCCATCCGGAGCACGTGCGTCCCAGCTTGGATCGACCGCACCGATACTTGCTGCGGCGAAATCTTACGGCTGGAACATCGGGTGTCATTCTGCCCTCGGCCATGTCGGAGGTGGATCGTTTCACCCCACCCACAATGGGGGGGCTTCCCCGGAATCGGCCGCCTCAGCTGGATGTCACGCAAGGGTCGAATGTGTGCTTTTTGTGAAAGGGCGCGGCTTTGCGCGAATGCGCCATGGGGTTGGCTTCGGCATACCGTCTCGTAAATTCTTGTCGGCGCGACTTATTATCCGCTCCGGGTCGGCGAGTCCTATTGAAGCTGCCGGATAGCCCGAGAGCGGAACTATGGCCGGAGGCCATACCAAGGGGG
>Ga0065165_1001947_pt1 | contig 19611 bp, 20 predicted proteins | sample AraplaMF_Cvi_mMF_FD_63813 | JGI IMG/M metagenome (GOLD analysis project Ga0065165, IMG submission 63813) | Arabidopsis root microbial communities from the University of North Carolina, USA - plate scrape MF_Cvi_mMF (version 2) (version 3) | ecosystem: Host-associated > Plants > Roots >...
CAACCCCCTCTGGGAAAAAGAATCTACCAAAGCAATCAAGAACGCCCTCGAAGTATACTCTGAAAGAACCATCGAATATCCATATCCGGTAGCATACTCCGTACACACCGCCAACCAGGGCATGGAATATCCAATGATCTGCTTCAACGGCGGCCGCCCTAACAAAGACGGCACCTACTCACAGCAAACCCTGTTCAGCACCGTAATGGTCGTAGTACACGAAGTAGGACACAACTTCTTCCCGATGATCGTTAACAGCGACGAACGCCAGTGGTCATGGATGGACGAAGGCCTCAACACCTTCCTCGAAAAAGAAACCATGCGTGTACGTTACCCTGAACTGGCCGGCACACGCGGCACCCCAAAAGGCATCGTACCGTTCATGAAAGGCGAGAAGGCACAGATGCGCCCCATCATGTCAATGTCCGATAACATCCGTGGTTCAGAATTCGGCCCCAATGCATACACCAAGCCGTCGGCAGCCTTAACACTACTTCGCGAAACCGTAATGGGCCCCGAGCTGTTCGATAAAGCCTTCAAAGAATATGCGCAACGCTGGGCCTTCAAACACCCCAAGCCCGCCGACTTCTTCCGCACCATGGAAGACGCATCTGCCGTTGACCTCGACTGGTTCTGGCGCGGCTGGTTCTACTCTACCGACAACGTAGACGTAGACCTCGCCGAAGTAAAATGGTTCAAGGTGAACGACACCAAGGCCGACCCCGAAAAGAAAAACGTAAAAACAAAAAAGGGCGACCTCGCCGCAGCCAAGAAAGACGAAACCCCGGCAACCGACTTCAGCCAGGGCCCGCAGCCTTTCACGCTCATCAACACCCCCGACCAATTCAATGGCGAATTCAAGAGCCGTGTTGACGACAATGCCATCCGCCAAAAAATGCTCAACAAAAACATCTACGAACTCAAATTCAAAAACGTAGGTGGTCTTGTTACACCACTTGTAATCGAATGGACCTTCAAAGACGGTTCCAAAGAACTCGAACGTATCCCAGCCGAAATCTGGCGCGTCAATGAATACGAAGTCCGCAAAGTCTTTATCAAGGAAAAGGAAGTAACCAACATCGTCATCGACCCCAACTTCGAACTCGCCGACGTTGAACTCTCCAACAATTCCTTCCCCAAAAAGACCGACTCCAAGTTCGAGCAGTTCAAGAAGAACAACTAACAATACGTCCGCCGTATACCATCAAAGAGGGTTCCTTATATAAGGCGCCCTCTTTTTCTATATAGATATATTATGTGACGAAATTGGTGCAAGGCTTCTCCTGGGGCCGGTGACCAATACTGGCGCAAGGTTACTTAAGCGAAGCTGTGACTTGACGCGCCCGCCGTGGCTTTACGAAGGCAGGTACACACGAATCTCCATATCGTGCCTTGGAGAACAGCCAAACCGGCTACTCATACACCCTCGCCGCCATCAAAATATCAGCAAAAACTTTCCAATCCTCGTTTTGAGGAACCGGTAGATTTTGATTCAAGTAGTAGCCATCTATATCCTCAGTCCATCGTTGCATGGCGTCCAGATAATCATCTAAGCTCTTATTCTCCCAGGCATTGGTATTATTTCGTAAATCCTGTACCAATGCACCAATAAATTCTACAAACGCTTCTTTCGATCTGACACCTTGCGCAATCCTTTCTAATTCCTGCATGACCAAGTTATTTAACAAAAATACAACCGACTACATTTTACGGGGTGGCTTAAACATCATCAATCACCAGCTCCCCACGCGCACCAATCGATTCAGCCTGTCGTAAAAACTGCAACTCGCGCCCACATTGAGGCAACCACCTCACCATTTTTCATACCCCGCTCGCCCCTTTCGGTTATTGCCACCAGCCTATTCGTCAATCTACTTTTGCACTCACCATCAGCGGTACGCTCAACCGCTATGAAAAGAACCGAAAGTTATGAAACGTATAAAAAGACTCTTAAAAATTATATCGATCGCACTCGGCTCCCTCATCGGCATCCTGCTACTGGCATACAGCGTAATCTACATCATATCCGAAAACCGGTTAGCCCAAACATACAGCCTAAACCCCATGCGGCTGAACATACCAACAGACACAACCAGCATCATCAAAGGCAAACACATTGCCGACGTAAAAGGCTGCGAAGATTGCCACGGCAAAGACCTTGGCGGCAAAGTATTCAACAGCAGCATAGAAACCGGAACATTCGTCGGCTCCAACCTCACACGCGGCCAGGGCGGCGTAGGCGGCACATTCAACAACACCGACTGGGTACGCGCCATAAAACACGGCGTCAATCGCAACGGCACCGCGCTGAATTTCATGCCCGCGCACGAATACTTTCACCTGAGCGACGAAGACCTATTCAACCTCATAGCCTACGTCAAACAAATACCAGCCGTAGATAACATACTACCTCAAACAACGCTCGGGCCGCTTATCCGCACCATGTTCGTACTAAACAAACTGCCCGAAGTCACACCCGCCGCCATGATACCCGATCACGGCCGTAAAGTTTCACTCAGACTCGAACCCGGCGTCTCTGTAAACAATGGAAAGTACCTTACCATAAGCTGTATCGGTTGCCATGGCGACAACTTTAAAGGCAAAGACCTCGGAATACCCGGAATAAAACCCTCAGTAGATATAACGTCTACCGGCAACGTGGGCCAATGGACCGAGGTCCAGTTCACGCAGGTACTCCGCAACGGCATACGCCCCGACGGCACACAGATCAACGCCAAAGACATGCCCTGGACCATGACTGCAAACTTCACCGACGACGAAATCAAATCCGTCTACGCATTCCTTCAACAACTCAAATAACCTCAACAACAACTCCGGTTAACGCCGAATCATCCATTTCAACAAACGGCAGTCATCAGAAATTCGGTGTGATGACCTAACCAGATTTGGTGATTCGCCGCAACCCAATTGTTCCGATCATTGTCTCTCAAAGCAATCTCCTATGCGACTTCTAAAAAATCATAACCGCTCCAGCCTCGTATACTCCAGCAAAGCCGTTAACGCCATTTCCGGCAAATGGAAACTACTAATCATCATGGCCATCGGTGCCGGTAACAAACGCTTTAAAGACATTGAACGCGAAGTAAAAAATATCAGCCCCAAAATGCTCTCCCAGGAACTCAAACAACTGGCCGACCTCAAACTCATAAAACGTTCTGTCTATTCCGCCCAACCCGTAATCATCGAATACACCCTAACTCTAAAAGCCAAAAAGTTCGACCGCATGATCGCCGAACTCTGCAAAATCGAATGGGATTAAAAATAACTGGCCCCGAATAGCGATTTCTTAAGCGTAAGCGATGACTTGCCGCCCCCGCCGTAGCTTTAGCGAAGGAGGGTGCTTTCCGATACGTCAGTTTCTGACTGACGAAGGTTAGCACGAAAGTGCCCGTCCGCATAACAGTATCTTAATGGGCAAATACAATAAGAACAACCAAAGCACCTCAACCGAAACAAAGGTTGGAGTAAACCATCACATCGCCTAAACCTTCTCAATCACCATAGCAACCGCCCCTACCTCCAAAGCATTCTCGTCATCAAGATGAATATGATACGGTACCGGAACATCTTTCTGCGCTAAATTGACAAGATGATTAGCCAATGATAACAACCCCCTCCCGATTAGCTGATAAAACAATCGACCCGTCTTCCGCAATACGAGTAGCTATAGTAAAGCCATCACACCAATACAATCGAAGACCGCTGTCAGCATTATAGCAGGGAACATTCAGTTTAACTTCCGCCGCTTCCATAACACCAATATTAAAGATACCCCACAAAATCATCGAGAACCTCATGATCATTACCGAACTCCATCTCATACCACGCCACTGGGCTCCCTAGCGCGTTCACTATATGTATCGTTGCAAGATAAAACGGTCCGGCTCGTTGCTGATTAAGAACAATCAGATTCACACCTTTAAACACAACTGAATAATTTTTCATCGCAACCAGATCAGGAAACTCTGCCTGAAACTCTTCAACCGTTAATTGATTTCTATAACCCGCCTCCAACTGCTGCTGAAGACTGACAAAATCAATATTGTCTTTAACAATTCGCTCAATTTCCTGAATTAACGTCATGGCGTAAAAAAGCTGAATTCGTTACATAATGCATTCCCCATCTCATCGTAGTAAAGTATATACGAACCAATAGGAAAACCCTTCGCATGACCAACTTCCAGATACGCATAAATCGAAGACGGAATCTCTTCCTGATCGAATAGACTAATCGTTACATGACGGAATGTAAGATCATATTGATCATTACCTACGTGCGCGGCAAACCGCTTACCAAAAGCGTTATCATCTGCCAACAATTGATTAAACCCAATCAAAAGTTCTTCTCTTACTTTACTCGGGTCGAACCTGGATTTCAGCAGTGCTTCAATTTCACCTAACATATCACGCATATAGCAACAAAGAACTTAAACTAATTCTAACTCGTCCATCCCAACATCCTCCCCCATCACCTTCAACGCACCATCCGCAATCTTCCGCATCTCATTCCACTCATCCGACGCAAAGTCATCAAGACTACTGTTCCGCAAACACCACTGCATACTATTATACGTCCGCAGAACCGCCGCAATACCTTCATTCGAAAGCGCAGCACCTTCAACAAGCTGCGGCAAACGCAAAAACGCCTCCTCAAAACACGACGTCACATCCTCTGCAACATCAGCAAAATCAGGCAGGTAAGCCTTCTGCTCGTCATACGAAACCGATAACAGCTTCAGGCTTTCAACCAGCAGTCTGTAAAAGTATCCTAGATCAGCCACCAGCCTACTCCTCCTTTTGCTTGATATAAAAACTCTCCATCCGCTTACCGTCTATTTTAGAAACAACACCAAGCACCAACGTGTCGCCGCTAAAGCGATAATCCTTCTCAAACATCGATACCTCGAACTCCTTCTTGTTAACACCGCTCTCAGGAGCAGATGTTCCGAAGGCCTTCATAACATGTTTGGCGGTATCCAGTTTATAGGTATAGCCTTTGCCGGTATAACTCTCGAACGTCAGGTCCTCGTTAAACTCGTACCACGTGTCTTTAAGCGATTCAGAAACACCGTTGGCCGTAGACCGTACTTCCTTCCACTTGCCTTCAACACGTTTATAATCCGGATGCCGCTCGTCAGACGAGCATGAGGTCAGTATAAGCGCTGAGCCAAAGGCGATCAGGTGTAGCTTTTTCAAAACAGTATTCATAGTATCCTATCGGTTGTCGTAAATCTTAATCGTTGTCTTCTACATGCAGCCGGTGCAAAAACCGGTGTGCAATCGGCGCAAGCAATACTGCCATGATGCTGAGAAACGCCACACCGCTAAAAATGGAATAGATCGAAGCAAACCATTTGGCCGCATCGTTCTTCAATGGGTCTACCGGTCCCATACCGGTCAGAATCATCGAAGCATTCACCAGTGCATCGAGCCAGCCCAGATCGTTCAGGTAGTGATAACCTACCACGCCAATTAGCAGCGAAACCACAATGAGCAGCAACGAAACCAAAGCATACCAGCCCACGCGCATAAAAAACTTGGGACGCGGCAGCAGAGGTTTAGAGCGGTGCTCGAATCGCATCATAATTAAGCGTTCGCTTCAAAAAGCTTCAGCGCACGTACCAGGTCAACATTTCCACCCGATATAATAACGCCTACACGTTTACCGGCAAATATATCCTTCGCCTTAAGCACAGCCGCCAGCGGCACCGCGCCCGAAGGCTCCACCACAATCTTCATCTGTTCCCAGATCAGACGCATCGCTGCAACAATCTCGGCATCGCTCACTGTAACAACATCCTTTACCAGTTCTTTTACCACTGGAAATGTCTTTGATCCGAGCGATGTAAGCAGACCATCGGCAATCGAGTTTGCTTGCGATATCTCTGGCTTACCGCTCTTCATCGACCGGTAAGCATCGTCTGCTCCTTCCGGCTCGGCTGCATAAACAACTGTGTTGGGCGAAAACGCCTTTACCGCCAGAGCCGTGCCGCTTAACAAGCCGCCACCACCTACGGGCGCAATAACAATATCCAACGCGGTAGTGTCTTCAAGCAATTCCTTAACGGCAGTACCTTGTCCGGTCATCACCGCGTAGTTATTAAAGGGGTGAATCTCCGTAGCACCGGTCCGTTCAACCACAGTGGCAAGCGTTTGCTCACGCGATTGCTGCGTAGGTTCACATTCAAAAATCTCACCACCGTATCCCACCACACCGCGCTTCTTAATGGCGGGCGCCGTGTGCGGCATAACGATATACGAACGAATACCCAGAATCTTCGCGGCACGTGCCAGCGCCTGCGCATGATTGCCAGACGAATGGGTAGCCACACCTTTGGCCCGCTCAGTATCTGACAATGACAACACCGCGTTCATCGCACCCCGCGCCTTGAAAGCGCCGACCTTTTGAAAATTCTCACACTTAAAAAACAAGGAAGCGCCTGCCTCAGTATCCACACCGGAAGAAGTCATAACCGGAGTACGGTGAATGTACGGACGAATGCGTTCGTGTGCTGCCTCAAAAGCCTGTTTGTCGATCATAATCTGCTATACGGGTACGGTTAGTAATCATTAATGAGCTTCCAGCCAGTTCAGCCCTACACCAATCTCTACCTCCATCGGCACCGCCAGATGTACGGCATGCTTCATCAGGAAGGCCACACGTTCCTTCACCAGCTCTACCTCGTCCTTATGAACATCGAACACCAATTCATCGTGCACCTGCATAATCATACGGGTCTTCACGTTCGCTTTACGAAGCCAGGCGTGAATGTTCACCATCGCAATCTTGATAATATCGGCTGCACTGCCTTGTATCGGCGCGTTAATCGCGTTGCGCTCGGCAAAGCCCCGCGTCGTCACATTGCGGGAATTGATATCACGCAAATAACGACGGCGACCTAATATAGTCTCTACATATTCTTTCTCCCGCGCCGCATTAATCGAATCGTCCATGTAGCGCTTAATCGCCGGGAACTCCGTGAAATACGATTCGATAATTCCCGATGCCTCCGTACGCGAAATACCGAGGTTTTGCGAAAGACCAAACGCCGTACTGCCATAAAGAATACCGAAGTTCACTTCCTTCGCCTTACGCCGCATATCCGACGTTACCTCCTCAAGCCCCACCTTAAACACCTTCGCCGCCGTAGTCGTGTGGATATCGCGTTTATTCCGGAAAGCCTCGATCATAATCTCGTCGTTCGCGAACGAAGCCGCTATACGCAGCTCGATCTGCGAATAATCGGCCGACATAAACAAAAACTCGTCACCACGTGGTACAAACGCCTTGCGAATCTGTTTACCCTTCGCCGTACGAATCGGAATGTTCTGCAAATTCGGGTTGTTAGAGCTGAGGCGCCCCGTAGCGGCAACCGCCTGACGATAATCCGTATGAATACGGCCGTCGGCCTTGCTCATCATCTTCGGCAACGCATCCACATACGTCGAACGCAGCTTCTCATATTCACGGTAGTCCAGTATCTTTTGGGCAATCTCATGCTTCGGCGCAAGCGTAAGCAAAATGTCCTCGCCCGTAGCATACTGACCCGTCTTCGTCTTCTTCGGTTTCTCAATCAGCTTCATCTTGTCAAACAGCACCTCACCCAACTGCTTGGGCGAACCGATGTTGAACTCCGAACCTGCAAGCGTATACACATCGTGTTGTACCTTCTCTGTCTCAGAACGCAGCTCCTCCGACATCTTCGAAAGCGCCTGAACATCCACGCGAACCCCTTCAAGCTCCATAGCCGCAAGTACTTTTACCAGTGGCATCTCAGTATCGTTCATCAACTTAACATGGCGACGGTTCTCTAGATCCTTATACACCTTAGGCTTCAGTTGAATCAGTTGATCGGCACGCTCGCTGAGCTGATCCTTCAGATCGCCGCCGTGCAGCAACTCATAGTTAAGATACTGCGCACACAGTATCGGCAAATCGTGCGATGCTTCAGGCTCGATCAGGTAATGAGCCAGCATAACATCGAATAACGTTCCACCTACAGTAACACCGTGCTTGCCAAAGGCCAGCAACGACGCCTTGATATTATGACCTACCTTGGCAATGCTTTCATTTTCGAGTATAGGTGCAAACTCGCGCACAATAGCAGTAGCGTCCGCGGCCGTAACCGGTATAAAATAAGCCTCGTTCTCGCGGTATGAAAACGCAACACCGGTAAGGTTGGTATCGAACGAAAGCGCTTCGCTCACAGCAGAGTCCACAGCGATCAAAGACTGCTCACGCAGTTTCTCAACCAGTGCCTGCCGTTGCTCGGCCGTGTCAATCAAATGATAGTGTACTTCAGCAGCAACCAGATGCCTACGCTCGCCCGGAGCTTCAGCAACCGCTTCACCCGCCTCACCACCTTCGGGCGCTCCGCCAAACATCGAAAGCTGAGAATTACCCGACGCCTGTTTCGCCACAGGAGCAGCAGCAGCCTCACCGAAAGCACGGGCGGCAATAGACTTGAACTCAAGCTCGTCGAAGATCGGCCGTAGCAAATCAACATCCGGACCACGATACAACAATTGCTCCTCGTTAAAAGGAACCGGAACATCCGTAATAATAGCCGCAAGCTTCTTCGACAGAATAGCCTGCTCGCCGTATTGCTTTACAAGCTCCTTCTGCTTTCCCTTCAAATCGTCGGCATGCGCTACAATATTTTCGACCGAGCCATATACTTTCAAAAGCGATGCTGCAGTCTTCGGACCAAACCCCGGTATACCCGGTATGTTATCCGACGAATCACCTTGTAAGCCCAGAATATCTACAACTTGTGAAACATTATCGATATCCCACTTCTCACAAACCTCCTTCGGACCAAGAATATCAACCGCGTTGCCCATATAAGCGGGCTTGTACAAAAACACACACTCGTTCACCAATTGGCCATAGTCCTTATCCGGTGTCATCATATACACCTGGAATCCCTGCTTGCAGGCCTCACCCGCCAGCGTACCGATAATATCGTCAGCCTCATAACCATCCATCTCAAGAATGGGAATATTAAAACCGCGGATAATATCTTTTACCTTAGGAATACCATAACGAATATCTTCCGGCATCTCCTGGCGATTGGCCTTATACTCCTCGTACAGCTCGTCGCGAAAAGTTTTCGCGGCAGTATCGAAAGCAATACCAATGTGGGTTGGCTTCTGTTTATGCAAAACCTCCAGCAGCGTATTCGTAAAACCGAACGCCACAGACGTATTGATACCTTTGGAGTTTATACGCGGCGTTTTGGTAAACGCAAAATGCGCGCGGTAGATCAATGCATACGCATCAAGCAAAAATAATTTCTTGTCGGGTTGAGCCATACAGCAACTTACAAATAGATAACCTTTCTTTTTCTGAACAACGCCCGAAAATCATTCCACAGTTTCCGGGCAAAAACAGGCCGTTAATCCTTCAACTGACCACGCAGTACACGGTCATAAGTAATGAAATCCGTATTGATCGGCTCATATCCTTTCTGACGCAACAGCAAAGCAATCTGAGCACGGTGGTAGCTTGAGTGGTTCACCAGGTGAATCATCAACGTCTCCACATTATTAACATACGGATCACCTACGTAATTAGTATAGGTAAGCTCACGATTAAAATCGTCCGTGCTTTCCACAAATTCCAGCCACAAACGTCCAGCTTCCTCGCCCATAGACACCACCTGCTCAAGTGTATAATCACCCCACAGCTTCACATTTGCCGGCGGCAAACCCTTTATGCGGTGTAACCACAGAAACTGAGCCGCTATAATATGTCCCATGATCGTCAGTATTTTCTCGTCGCGAACATCCTGCCGGGTTAAACAGCCCAAAACGCGCTTATTCGACCATGCATTGTACTGATACAGCTTTAAAAAATACGCCTTCATACCTTCAATTAATAGTTTTTAAAAATTCGCGCAAATTACACCCTTTTTCCTCCCTGGCCGCATTCTGTTCCATGCGCGGCACACCTTAAATCTTGTCCAGCAGCCAGCCCGTAATACTCATCCGTTCACGGTTGGCGGCCAAAACTTCGTGTTCGATCTGGTCGCTGCGAAAACACACTAACCGACCAGCCTCCGGCAGTATGTCCAGCGTCGTATCGCCCAGGTACATACGCAGTTGCCCGCCATCCGAATCCTGCCAGTCCTTATTCAGGTAGCAAATAACCGACAGCTTACGCCGGTCATCACGCCGGAACTGATCCAGATGGCGCTTATAAAACGCCCCCACCGGGTAAGTCGCCAGGTGAACCTCGTAATCTTTCAAACTCAGGTACAGCGCCGGGTTCAGATAGTCAATAAGCTCCTGCAACCGGTTGAGATAAAGTTGTAAAGGCGCTTCAGCCGTAGCCTTGTCAAGCCACTGAATATAATCGCCGCGGATCGTATCGTTAATTTGCCGCTCCTGGCTCTTGCCAATACCCGCCTTCTTGAATTGCGTAAGGCTGTTCCGAAAATCGTCCGTTGCCAGCACAGCGTCCACTTCCGAAGGACTCAAAAAATTATCTACCACCACGTAGCCAGGGTCAGCCAGACCATCGGCAATACGCTCAAAAATCTCGTTCATTCCGTTAATCTCACGTTTTTAGTATTCCGAATACCGGCATCAGCGTTTTCCTGGTGCGGATTTTGATCCAATGCTCGGATTCGAGCAACAAATTTAGAAAGAGAATGTCTATACTTACGAACTTATGGTACGCTTAAACACAATCACTGTATTTCTTCTGGCCCTGCTGGCCCTCACCTTTACCGGATGCAACCGTCCCAAAGAAGACGTCGTGCTCCGCCAGATCAAAGACGTTGTTGTTGACGCCGCTACCGAACCCATGCTTCGCGCAAATGCCGTGTTCTTCAACCCTAACGCCATGCGCGGAAAACTCAAAAAAATTAAAGTCGATATCTATGTAAACGGCAAAAAATCCGCGTCCGTAGATCAGGATCTCAAAACCGTCATCCCCGCCAATGCCGAATTCACCGTGCCCCTCGAAGTAAAACTGGCCATCAAAGAACTCGGAGTATTCGATACCCTCCTGGGAGTGTTTGGCGGCAAAAAATTCGACGTCCGCTACGAAGGCTTCCTCAAACTAACCTACCACGGCATCCCCATCAAAGTACCCGTAGATTACAAAGACGAAGTCCGGATTCGCTTCTAACCACTCAAAAATCACAGCGCCCAGCGCTAAAAATACAAAGGCCTCCCGTTTACACAGGAGGCCTTCGCTTTTGCACATTCTTAATCTTAAAAAACTAAATTACTAGAAGTAAAACAACAGGTTGATCGATCCACTCAGATTATCAATGCCTATACCAAGTGAGCTGAAACCATTGTTGAAAGTATCGACCTCTGTCTTACGCGGCGACAGTGTGGCACCATCCCACGTCTCGGTTGTAATAAGACCCTTGTTGTTGGTTTGGTAACCTAACATATAACCAAACTCACCACCGATAGATATCTTCGGCGCAAAGAAATACTCCACACCTATAAAACCACGGGCACCAACAAGAATATTCGATCCCGACTTCTGCTCCGTGATCCGCGTGGCAGCAGCACCAGTAGTACCATTCACAATGTTATTACCAAAGTTCGTTGTGGAAGGAGCCGGGAAATCAACCGACATCGGGTTGCCATAATCATACGTAGTCTTTACGTTGTTGAAGCCCAGTACAAGCTCACCACCATAAATACCCTGCAGGCGAGTACTACCGCGGCGTTTCTCAATACCGGGAGCAATAACAATAGCCGTGGTATTCACTTTCTGCCAGTCCTGTGCAAATGCCGGAAAAGCCGGATCTGGGTTAAGCTGGTTCTGACCTATAATCGCCTTATTGATGCGATTATTCACACTAACATTAAAGCGCACGCGATATGCCGTGTTGGCATCCACCATCATCTTACCGAAAATAGCAATATTGTTAGCAGGGTTCGACGCGAAATCAAAAGATGGTGAGCTATTGAACCCATCATAACCATTAATAAAGTTACCCAGATAATCGAGGAACGGATTAGCAGAAACGCCAAGACCCCATTCATCGCCTGCCGGCAGATAATCTTCACCTTTCTTAGATTTCAGTTCAGGCGTAGTGCTCGTAGTAGTCGTGGTCGTCGTCGTTACCACATCCTGCGCATACACGCTACCGGATAGAACAACACCGATTATTAAATAGTATAATTTTCTCATGATGTTTTACAAATAAATGAAGTGATCGGAACTACTGGTTGTAATAGATATCACGGATGTACTCACCACCCATAACCACAGTAGCATTTGCGTCGAGCAGATTACCGTAGAAAACAGTTTGAGTTACCGTTGTATTGTCGGCCTCAGTTACACCCATCTTGAAATCAACAGACTCAATACGCACCTCCAGTGGACGGTTACCTACCGGAATCTCCAGCGAATAAGCACCAGTGCCATCCGTTGTGCTCTCCATGTATTTGCTCGTTTCGCTATAATCATCATAGATCTCGATAATAAGCTTACGGTTTGCCACAACGTCCCACGTTTGCGAAGGAGAGTTGTTAGCCAAATTGAAATCGGCATATACCATACCGGTAATCTTCGCGATGCCGGTGGGTTGCGGATTAACCGTGCTGTCGTTGTCGCAGCCCATAACAAAGGATGCCATCGCTGCCGAAAAAATGATAAAGAGTCTTTTCATAACTTTTTATTAATTGTTTATTAAAATAAAAGACGAAGAAAAGACATTTACCATCACCGGTAAATCCATTAAATCAGGGATACAACCCTACCCCTGCTGCTAGTATGGCAGCAACGAAACCGCAACCCGTCCTACACAACGTAATCATTAAACTACTCAAACATATATCCAACAACGCGCACTGTCACAATACCACATCCAACGGTATGTCCACACAAAATCACAGTCACAACATCCATTACCTCCAACAGCTACCCATCAATAGAACAACAAAAAAAGCCGCAGTCTCCCGCGGCTTTAGATATTTAATCTCGTATCGTGCACCTTCCCGCAAGATCACAACTACTAGTTCTTACAACACTCTAGTAGGGTTCTGACAGTATTTCAACAAACGAAGCCCTCCCCTCATCATGATACAAGCGATGCGTAGCCTTCTGAAAATCGGAGGCCTTCGCATCCGGTATATTCATAAACTTCTGCGGGTTCATATCGACCAGCGGGTACCACGAGTGTTGTATCTGCACCATAATACGGTGCCCCTTCTTAAACGCATGCGCAACATCATTAAGTTGAAACTTTACCGGCGTTACCTGGCCAGGCACAAACGGCTCCGGCTTCTCGAAGCTATTACGGAACTTACCGCGAAACACATCGCCACGCACAAGCTGCTGTATCGTATCCGTATCGCCCTTAGGCGTTACATCGATAACTTTTACCACAAAGTCAGCGTCTGTACCCGTCGTTGAGAAATATAGCGTAACACCGATCGGCCCGCTCACCAAAATATCGGCATCGAGCACATCGGTTTGAAACACCTGCACATCCGGACGGTTTGAAACAAAACGCTGATCAGCCGCCATGTACGTCGGATCGCGATCACCGATCTTATCCTTCGTGTACGGCACCGGGTTAGCCGGGTCCGACACATACTCATCATAGCTGTTACGCTTCGTAGGCGCCGTAAACGAAAGCCCCTTGCCTTCTTGTAAGTACAGATTCTTCTTCACCGCTTTCGCCGGAGGCCATGCGTCATATGACCGCCACGTGTTCGAGCCTGTTTCAAAAACAGTAGCTTTCGGCACATCGAACTTGCCTTTATCTTTCAAATAGAAATTGAAGAAGTTAGTCTCCATAACCTTGAAAAACTCCGCTGTGTTGGCACCGAATGCATACGAAACATAACTGCTCCAATCGCGGCTCGACCACGCGCCGTGTGTCCACGGCCCCATGATCAACCGATTCGTGTTATTCGGCGACTGCTTTTCGATAGCCTCATACGTACGCAGTGCTCCAAACAGATCTTCAGCATCGAACCAACCACCCACTACCAACACGGCCGGCTTAATATCCTTCAGGTGCTGCCGTATGTTGCGGGCTTGCCAGTAGCTATCATACGTTGGGTGCGCCAGATATTCATCCCAGATCTTACTTTTATGTTTCAGATACTTCTCGTTTACCTGACCGATCGGCCCCAGCTTCTGAAAGAACGTATACGTATCCTCGATTTCAATCTCCGTTATCTCCGGGTACTGCTTCCACGGCGATTTACGCGGGTGATCGAAATAATTCATAAAGCTCATATTATCCATCAGGAAAAACGCGCCATTATGATAAGCATCGTCACCCTGAAACTCGTCGGTAACCGGTGCCTGTGGCGAAACTGCCTTCAGTGCGGGGTGCGCACCTGGTAGCGATGCCGTGGCATAGAACCCGGGATACGAGATCCCAAAGATGCCCGCACGACCGTTATTGTTCTTTATATTCTTCAGAAGCCATTCAATCGTATCGAACGTGTCGCTGCTTTCGTCCACATCCTTCTTCGACTTCTTGTTCGCTACATGCGGCGTTACTTCTTCAAACTGACCTTCGCTCATGTAACGGCCACGCACATCCTGCTTAACAAAAATGTACTTCTCGTGCAGCAGGCCCGTGTTCGCAACAATCCGTCGCGGGTACTCGGTTTCGCCATATGGCGAACACGAATATGGCGTGCGCATAAGCAAAAACGGATACGTGGCAGATTCGTCGTTCGGAACATAAATCGCCGTAAACAACTTCACGCCGTCGCGCATCGGTATCATGCGCTCCAGCTTCGTATAATTTGCACGCAAAAATGCGGAGTCCTGTTTCACGTTCTGTGCCTGCGCCACACTGGCTGCAAACACACAACAGATCAGAACACTCCGCCGTAATACATTACTTAAGCTCATAGTTTGGGTTAGCGGTTAATTTTTTAGTCGTGCTTAATACCTTTCTCAAGTGCGGGTACGCCTTTCTCCATCCACTCCGGCATCGGTGCACCCTTCAGGTAATGGTCGAAGTACTCCATCATGCGTATCGCAAAATCTGTCTTGTCCTGGCGTTGGCTCAGACCGTGACCCTGGTGGTTATAATTCAGCAGCCATACCGGCTTGTTCAATCGGCGCAGCGCCATATAATACTCAATACCCTGGTACCACGGCACAGCACCGTCGGCATCGTTGTGCATCATTAACAAAGGGGTCCTGACCTTATCGGCAAAAAAGATCGGCGAATTCTCGATATAAAGCATAGGCTTCTCCCACAGCGTACCGCCAATGCGGCTTTGCGTACGCTCGTATTGGAACATCCGGCTCCAGCCAGACTCCCAACGTATACCGCCATACGCGCTCGTCATATTCGAAACCGGCGCGCCGGCTTCTGCCGCGGCAAACATATTCGTGCGCGTTACCAGGTAAGCCGTTTGGTAACCACCCCAGCTATGCCCTTGCACACCAATGTGGCGCTCGTCTACAAAACCTTTGGCGATTAAACTGGTAACACCCGGCAATACACAATTGTGCGCGCTCTCGCCAGGGAAACCCACCTTATATACAATGTCCGGCACAAACACCAGGTAGCCGTTGCTCGTATACATCGAAAAGTTGATAATCGAGCGGATCGGCGCCGGTGCATAATGCGAATGAATATCGTCTGTATACTTCTCGTAGAAATACACGATCATCGGATACTTCTTCGTCGGATCGAAATTCTCAGGCTTATACAACAACCCTTGCAGCGGTATATTGTCAAGCGATGTCCACCGTACCATCTCTACCGAACCCCACAGGTATTTACGCATTTGTGGATTCGCATCCGTAAGCTTTCGCGTCGAGCTGAACGCCAGATCAGACGTCCACACATCCGGATACTCTCGGAAACTCTCACGGGTATACAACAACCTGTCCGCATCACGAGCCTTTACCGCTACAGAATACTGGTGGTCTGTAAAGACACGGCGCGTCAACTTACCGGTTTTGATAGACAGCGTATAGTAACCCGATTGTTTAGTCGTCTTGTCAAACCCATAAAGCAGCAAATCCTTATCGGGATTGATAAAACGTTCCTCCGGATCGAGCTTTACATAGCGGAACAAGATCTTCTCCTCACGTCCCTTACGGGTAAGGTTAACCGGCGCGGTGCGGTTTTCAGGATCAAAAGCCCAGATATCGTACCGATCGTATACCAGCAGTTGCTTATCGTCCGCGGTCCAGCCAATCAATCCATAAGGACTCGGGTAATCCGGATGATCGTCTTCTTCATCAGCAAACGAAACACGTAGACCCTTATTAAGCCTGTATGTCTTTTCCGTTTCAACAGAATAGCTATACCACGATGTATCCGGAAGATTGAACCAGAATAAATACTTTGCCTGCGGCGAGATATCGACATTGCCCTTCACCCGTGTAACCGCCTGCTTGCGTTTACCCGTAGCAACATCCACAACATAGGCATCCTGATACGTAGAAAGATCATAGAAGGCCGACCAGCGATAGGGAAGATTCGATACAAGCAATGCCACCGGCGCATTACCTTCATTGGCAAGCCGCACCATCGGCACCTGCTTGTCGGCCAACGGTACCAATGTCCGTTTTGTTAAATCAATTACTGCCTGATACGAACGTTTACGCTCCGTCTCCAGCTGCTTGTTCTGCTGTGGGTAGAGTACATCGTCTTTCCAGTTCCATACCTCCACATTCACAATCTCTTCCGGCAATAATGTAGTATCCTGCTGTACCGGGTGAGGCGCGAGACCCACATACAGCTTGGTACCATCCTTCGAAAAATCCGGTGTAAAATGCTCGCTTACAATCCACGATGCAGGCACATTTGGCGTTTGCTCATCGGCCAGCACGGCAGCGGTAGCATCGCCCTTTTTCCAGTAGTAAAGTTTAGGATAACGTTTCAGTGCTTTCGTAGTATCAAGGTCTGCCAGAAATGCAACCTGGTTCCCGTCCTCACTTACTTTAAAGCCTTTGAACTTTTGTTTCTTTTTTGAAGCTAGCAACTGCTGCGTTTTATCGTTGGCGGCATCATACCAGTATATGCCGGCACCAACCTGACTGCTGTCGCTCCCGGTAGATGAAAAGACAAGCCCCTGACCATACTTGGCCACCACATAATCCTTGACATAACCGAATGAAGTTTCTTTTTGAGTTACCAGGTTTCGCACAACCAACGTATAGCCATTCTCATCGCTGTTCTTCCGCGGCGTTTTCTTTTTAGACCCCTCCCCCTTCTTCTCGGTGCTGTCGGGCTTCGTAGTTTTATCCTTACTCTTAACCTCACGCTTCACGTCGCGCAGGTAAGCAACCCACCCGCCGGCCTTTTCCGGCATCTTGTACGACCGTATGTCGGGCAGCTTCTCTACCATGCGGGTATCAAGCGAAAAGAATCCAAGCGAGTCCTTGGGCAGCTCTTCCTTTTTCTTCTTCTGGCGACGTAAGTCGCGAACCTCCTTTACAGAAGGTTTGATCTTAAACACTGCGTAGCGGCTATCGAATGTGAAGTTCACGTCGGCAGCGCGCTGCACCGAGTCCTGGCGATTGGTCTTAAGATTAAAAAATATAACCTTGCCATCGCCATCCTGCGGATTCACCAAACAGGCGGCGTAAGCCCCATCATTCGATAACGCCTTGAACGGAATCTCGCGCCAGGCGTCGTATACCCCGTGCGTGAGCGGCATCTTGGTCGTTGTAGAAGTCTTTGTGGATTTCTTCTGTGCCCACAGGGGCACAGCCAGCACCAGCAGCATACTGCCTAACAGTAGTCGTCTTTTCATAGGTAATGCGTAATACAATGCCAATTATGCCCGATCCTGTGAATCCACAAAGTAACTTTTGATAGCCGGTGCCTAAACAAAGGCACTCTGCCCGGTAATAGCCCTACCTACGATAAGCGTATTGATCTCCTTCGTACCCTCGTACGAGTAAATCGCTTCCGCATCGGCAACAAACCGCGCAATGTCATGCTCGATCAGAATACCGTTACCACCAAAGAGCTCACGCGCATGGCTCACAATAGAACGGGTACTGATCGTACAGAACACCTTCGCCAGCGACGCCTGCTCGTCCGTAAGTTTTCCAATATCCTGTAGTTGTGATAAACGGCACACCATAGTCTGCATCGCCGTAAGCTGGCTGAGCATCTCCACCAGCAGGTCCTGAACCATCTGGAAACTGCTTATCGTACGACCAAACTGCTTGCGCTCGTTGGTATACCGCAACGCGCTTTCATACGCCCCACGCGCACAACCCACCGCTTGCCACGCTACCCCGGCACGCGTCATCCGCAAAACCTTCGCTGTATCTTTAAACGAATTCGCCTCCTGTAATCGGTTTGTCTCGGGAACTTCACAATTCTCCAGCGTGATCAACGCGTTTTGAACAATACGCAACGCCATCTTACCCTTGATCTTCTCCGCCTTGAAGCCCGCAAAATGCTTCTCCACAATAAAGCCCTTCACATTTCCATCGTCCAGGTCGCGAGCCCAGATAATCACAAGGTCGGCAAACGTAGCATTACCAATCCACTTCTTCTGCCCATTCAAAATCCAGCGGTCACCCTCACGTTTACACGTACACGTAAGTCCACCCGCCGCGCCCGAACCAACTTCGGGCTCCGTTAAACCAAAGGCACCGATAAGTTCCATACGCTGCATCGGCGGCAGCCACTTCTGCTTCTGCTCCTCCGAGCCACAGAAATAAATCGACCCCATGGCCAAACCACTCTGCACACCAAAAAACGTAGACATCGAACAGTCTACCCGCGCCATCTCCATTGCCAGGAAACCCTCCAGCAACGACGACTTGCCCGGGCAACCATAGCCCTGATATGTAAGCCCGCAAATATTCAACTTCGCAAACTTCGGAATGATCTCATGTGGAAACTCGTCGTGCAACCAATAGTGGTTTACAATCGGGCGAATCTCCTCGTTCATAAAAGCACGCACCTTCAACTGTATCTCGCGCTCCTCCGGTGTAAGCCATTGACTCAAATCGTAAAAGTCTCCGTCCACCTCCGGGAAAACAGGCTTCTTCGATCCTCCGCCCATGAACTTCATAAGCTTTTGCAGATCGTCCTCCTTCATCGAACTCACCAACCCAACCATCTTGTTGAGGTCTACCTTTTCCGACAATTTCGCGATCTTATCAAAATCCAGCTGACCCAGTATCCCGACCGTAGCCCTTAGTTTCTTCAGTAGCGACATAGTTTTATAGCGATTGATTTAAAAATGTGTTTCTAATGTTCCTCACCAGTACCTTACTTACCCACCAGCTTGTCAAATGTATTAACAGCCACAAAGTGGTAGTTCGGTCTGGCTTTAGCATAAATAGCCTTTGCCCGGGCTTTACCCGCATCGGTCTTAACCAACTCTCCGTAAAGCGGACTTAAAAACTTACGCCGACCGGTGTGCACCAGAAAATCTTCCAGCTTCGGATAAGCTTTTTCATAACCGTTACGAACCGCGTGCACCAGCCACGTCGTGGTAATTTCGGCATTGCCCGACGCCGTCAGATTACCGAATGTATCCAGTTGAGCAAGCTGTTGCTGCGACAGTGTATCCGGAAGATTTTTCAGGAAATGCAGCCATTCATGTGTACTCCACTGTGCCGTGCTCTTCGCATCCAGCGTAGCACCGCCCTTC
>Ga0065165_1001948_pt1 | contig 19602 bp, 14 predicted proteins | sample AraplaMF_Cvi_mMF_FD_63813 | JGI IMG/M metagenome (GOLD analysis project Ga0065165, IMG submission 63813) | Arabidopsis root microbial communities from the University of North Carolina, USA - plate scrape MF_Cvi_mMF (version 2) (version 3) | ecosystem: Host-associated > Plants > Roots >...
AGGGGCGAGGAATGAATGCGCCGCTTCCCGCCGAGATGCGCAGCCTGCGCGCGCTGGCGCTGCACATGCTGCGCAGCATTTGCGGTGCGAAAGAACCCCCGGGCCTTGCCGTGTCCGAAACCTCGCTGCTCGCCGCGATCCGCGCCGCGCCGGTCGATACCGATGCCGGGCTGTGCAAGCTTGCCGACCGGTTCGCGCTCAGCGACGGCGAACTGCTTTCCGCCGCCCTCTGCCTGGCGGTCGAGAGCGATGCCGCCACCGCACGGCTGGTGGCACAGGCGCAGAATCCCGTCGGCGGGCCGCGTCCGCTTACCGGTTTCCTCGCCACGCTCTTCGCCGCTTTCGGGCTCGACAGCATCGCGCTGGCCAGCGGCCCCGCGGTACGGCTCGGATTGCTCGCGTTGGGGAACGAGGACGCGCCGCTGGTCGAGCGCAGCGTCGGCATGCCGCTCCCGCTCGCTGCGGCGTTGGGCGGACGCCGGCTCGAACCCGACGGGATCGAGAAGCTGCGGTTTGGCCGCACTGCGTTGCCGGAGGCGCTGGTCGAGGAAGCCGCGGCACGGGCCGCCCGACTTGCCGCTCGCGAAGAGCCGGCGTTGCTTGTCCTGCGCTCGCCCAGCCTGCGCGAAAGCGAGGCAGTGGCGGCGCTGATCGGCGACGCGCTCGGCCTGACGCCGGTAGTGTTGGGTGAGCAGCAACATGCCGCGCAGCATGTCTGCTGGCTCGCCGCCTCGGCCAGCCTGCCGGTGCTCCGCCGCTCGCTCGGCCCCGGCGAGCGTTGCCGCGTCGAGGATTTCGGCGCGTGGGACGGGCCGCTGCTGCTGCTCGCGGGGATGGAGGGCGTGATCGAGGCGCCGGTCTCGGTCACCGAATGGACCCTGCCGCTGCCCGACCGCGACGAGCGCCAGCGGCTGTGGGAAGCCGGCGGCGCCGATCCGGCGCTCGCGGAGCGCGCCGCCGCCACCTATCGCCAGGGCGCCGGCCGGATCGCGGAGGTGGCCGAGCGGATCGCCCTGCTCGCGGCCGCGGCGCCAGAATGGGCCGACCTCGTCGCAGCCGCCGACGCTGGAGCCAGCCAGCTCGACGCGCTCGCCCGCCGTTCGACCGCGCAGGTCGCGCGCGAGGATCTCGTCGTCCCGCCCGAGCTCAGCGAGGGGCTGGAGTTGCTGGTCGATCGCATCCAGCTGCGCGACCAGCTCTCCGAAGGCCTCGGCCATTCGCTGCGCGCGCGCTACCGCCCGGGCGTCCGCGCGCTGTTCACCGGCGAATCCGGCACGGGCAAGACGCTCGCGGTGCACTGGATCGCGCGCCGCGTAGGCCTGCCACTCTACCGTGTCGATCTCGCCGCGATGACGAGCAAGTGGATCGGCGAGACCGAGAAGAACCTGTCGAGCGTGCTCGATGCCGCTCAGCATGCCGACGTCATCCTGTTCTTCGACGAGGCGGATTCGCTGTTCGGGGCGCGCACCGATGTCGGCGACTCGCACGACCGCTTCGCCAATGCCCAGACCAATTATCTCCTCCAGCGTATCGAGGATTTCGACGGCATCGCGGTCCTCGCGACCAACAGCCGCGACCGGTTCGACCCGGCGTTCGTGCGCCGGCTCGACGCGATCCTCGAATTCCCGCTGCCGGGTGCCTCGGCGCGCCGCGCCTTGTGGGAGACCCATCTCGGCCATGAGCATGGCGTGACCGATGAGCAGCTCGACCTGCTCTCGGTGACGATCGACTTCGCCGGCGGGCACATCCGCAACGTCGTGCTCGGCGCCGCCACGCGTGCGCGGCGTGCCGGACGGCCGATCGCCGCGGCCGATCTCGCCCGGGCGGCAGCTGAGGAATATGCCAAGCTCGGTCGCTCGGCGCCGCCCTTGCCCTGGTAGGCGCTAGCCGCCCTCGCGTACCCGCGTCATCGCCAGCGCCGCGAGCACCAAAGTTCCCGCCGCGAAGGCCATCGTCCAGATCGGCTCGGTCGGGAAGAAGGCCTTCATGATCGATCCCATCACCGTCGCCACCAGCAATTGCGGCACCACGACGAAGACGTTGAACAGCCCCATATAGATGCCGAGTTTGCGCTGCGGCAGGTTGGAGGCGAGGATCGCATAGGGCATGGCGAGGATCGAAGCCCAGGCGATGCCCACGCCGACCTCGCTCACCAGCAGCAGCTTCGGGTCGCGGAACAGGAAGAAGCTGGCATAGCCCGCTGCGCCGCACAGCAGCCCGACGATATGCGTGCGCGCCTTGCCGATCCGCGCCGACAGCAGGGGCAGCAGCGTCAGCGCCGCCACCGCGGCCACGCCGTTATAGGTCGCGAACATCAGATCGACCCAGTTGGCGCCTTCCTGATAGGCGGCGCTGTGCGGGTCGGGGGCGTGGAAGAAGACTTGTGTCACGATCGGCGTCGTGTTGATCCACATGATGAACAGCGCCGACCAGCTGAAGAATTGCGCCAGCGCGAGCCGCTTCATCAGCGGCGGCATGCCCGCGAAGTCGCCGACGATGTGGCTCAGCATGTTCGAGGCGCTGCCCCCGCGGGCCAGCCGGATCGCCAGCGCGCTGGCGAGGCCATAGGCGATCAGCAGGCCGCCGAGTAGATAGACCTCTTTCTCGAGCCCGAAATGCGCGACCGTGAGCACGATGACCGCACCCGCGGCGACCCATGCAGCGGGCGTACGAAAGCTGTGTGCGGCGAGCGTGCGGATCGTGTGGTCGCGCTCCTCGGCATCGGCCGGCCCTTCGAACGCCGCCATCTGCTCGGGGCTGTATTCGCGCGTCGTGAGCACGGTCCACAGCACCGCGAGGAGCAGAGCCGCGCCGCCGAACCAGAAGGCGAAACGGACCGTGTCGGGCAAATGGCCGCTAACGCTCGCATTCGACACGCCGAGATGCTCGAGCGCCCAGGGGAAGATCGACCCCACCACCGCGCCGGCGCCGATGAAGGCGGTCTGCACCGCGTAGCCCGCGCTGTGCTGATCTTTCCGCAGCATGTCGCCGACGAACGCGCGGAACGGCTCCATTGAGATATTGAGCGAGGCGTCGAGCACCCACAGCATCATCGCGGCGAACCACAAGGCCGGGCTCTCCGGCATCACCAGCAATGCCAGCGTCGCGAGGATCGCGCCGGCGAGGAAATAGGGCCGCCGCCGGCCGAGCCGGCCGAGCCAGGTGCGGTCGCTCATATGGCCGATGATCGGCTGGACGAGCAGCCCGGTGAGCGGCGCGGCGACCCACAAAGCCGGCAGATTGTCGAGGCTCGAGCCGAGCGACTGGAAGACGCGGCTCATATTGGCGTTCTGCAGCGCGAAGCCGATCTGGATCCCGAAGAATCCGAACGAGATGTTCCACAGGCCGGCAAAGCCCTGGCGCGGCTTTTCCATGTTCTGGCGAGGCTCCGGAAAGGGGTGGCTCAGCCCTGCGACCCGCAGGACCGGCGGATGATGAGTTTGGTGGGGAGCAGCATGCTGCCGACCGGCTCCTCGCGGATGCGCCCGACCAAAGTCTCGACCAGCTGATGGCCGGCGAGGCGCGGGTCCTGCATCACCGTGGTGAGCGGAGGATTGGTCATGCTCGCGGCGGGGATGTCGTCGAAGCCGACCACCGCGACATCCTCGGGCACACGCTTGCCGGCGGCCGCCAGCGCGCGCATCGCGCCGATCGCGATCAGGTCGGAGGCGGCGAGGATCGCATCGAAACGCTCGCCGCTCGCCATCAGCGCATTGGCGGCGGCGGCGCCCGATTCCTCGGTGGTGATCGCATCGAACTGGAGACCCGGCCGCGGGATCACTCCGCCGCGCTTGAGCGCGTCGACATGGCCGCGATAGCGGTCGTGGAATTCGGGATAATGGCTCGACGCGGTGCCGAGGAACGCGATGTTGCGCCGCTCCAACTGCAGCAGATGCCGCGTCGCCTCGCCGCCGCCACCATGATTGTCGCAGCCCACGGTCAGGCCTGCCGCCTCGGACTGGACCGAGCCCCAGCGCACGAAATGCGTACCCTGCTCCTCGAGTGCCTGCAGCCGGCTGCGATAGAGCTCGTAATCGCCGTAGCCGAGCAGGATGATCCCGTCGGCCTTGCGCGCATCCTCGTAATCGTTGTGCCAGTCGCTCGAGAGCTGCTGGAAGCTGATCAGCAGGTCGTGATCATGCGCCGCGCAGGTGCGGATGATCGAGCCGAGCATCGACAGGAAGAAGGGGTTTATGAGGGAGTCGTCGGAGGTCGGGTCCTCGAAGAACAGCAAGGCCAGCGTCTGCGAATGGCGGCTTCGGAGGTTCGATGCCGCCTTGTCGACGCGGTAGTTGAGCTGCTTGGCGATCGACTCGATCCTGAGCCGCGTCGCCGCATTGACGCCGGCACCGCCGCGCAAGGCGCGCGATACGGTTGGCTGCGAGACACCCGCGAGATGCGCGATGTCGAAAGAAGTTGGTTTACGCTGCATGGCCCCGATGCCGCGGATCCTCTCACGCGCGGATCTGCCCTCCGCGTCGTCTGGGAGGAGCACAGCGCATAACCGGGGGGCGGTCAATCGCGCGGGTGCGGAACGATTCGGCAGCGATGCAGCAAAGACACACCCGAAAAGCGCGGAATTCCGGGCTTCGGGGCATTGATGCAGATCAGCAACGCAATTCTTGCATGGGATTGAATACGTATGTGGTCTGCTGGTCGAGCGGACCCGATGCGCGGAAAAGCCTCCCGACGACGGCGCACGAAGGATGTGCGGTCGACTCGTGCACCTGTTGCGAACCGGCCATTGCGAGCCGGGAAAGGGTGCCGATCAGGGAGATTAGGGGAGGTTTATGATCACCAATTCGATTCGCGCCCGCCGCGCCGCGTTCGGCGTCTCCGGCCAGGCGCTTGCCGCCGCGCTCGCGCTTTCGGCGTTCGCCAGCCCGGCGCTGGCGCAGGACAATTCCCAGACGCCGCAGACCGACCAGCAGGGCCAGACTCCGCAGGACAAGGCGGCTAGCAACGAGATCGTCGTCACCGGCTTCCAGGCCTCGCTGCAGACTGCGGTCGCCGCGAAGAAGAATGTCGATCAGGTCGTGGAATCGCTCTCGGCCGAGGATATCGGCAAGCTGCCCGACGCCTCGATCGCGGAATCGATCTCGCGCCTGCCGGGTCTCACCTCGCAGCGCGTGTCGGGCCGCTCGAACTCGATCTCGATCCGCGGTTTCGCGCCCGATTTCTCGACCACCCTGCTCAACGGCCGCGAGCAGACCTCGACCGGCGACAACCGCGCGGTCGAATATGACCAGTATCCGTCGGAAGTCGTGAATCAGGTTCTGGTCTACAAGACGCCGATGGCGAGCCTGGTCGGGCAGGGCCTGTCGGGCACCGTCGACCTGCGCACGATCCGTCCGCTCGAATATGGCAAGGACGTCATCTCGGTCGGCGTGCGCGGCAGCTACACCGATCTCGGCAAGCTCAACCCGGAGTCGAACGAGTTCGGCTATCGCATCAACGGCACCTATGTCGGCCGCTTCCTCGACAACACGCTGGGTGTGGCGCTCGCCGCCTCCTATGTCGACGAGCCGTACCAGATCGAGGAATTCAATAGCTGGGGCTATCCCGGAATCGGCCCCAATGGCGGTGCGCCCAACGTGATCGGCGGGTCCAAGTCGTACAACACCTCGACTCAGCTCACCCGGCTCGGCATGCAGGGAACGATCGAATGGCGTCCGGCGCCCGAGTTCACGACCACGATCGACGCCTTCTATTCGGATTTCAAGGACGACCAGATCAAGCGCGGCATCGAGCTGCCGCTCGCCTGGGGCGGCGGGGTCACGCTCACCAATGCCCAGGCCTCGAACGGCTTCGTCACCTCGGGCACGTTCAACAACGTCAAGGGCGTTGTGCGCAACGACGCTTTCCAGCGCCACGCCAAGCTCTATTCGTTCGGCTGGAACGGCAAATATGAGGGCGACGACGGTTGGCGCGCGATGGCCGACCTCAGCTATTCGAAGACCGACCGCAACGAGCTGACGCTGGAAACCTATGCGGGTACCGGCCGCGGCCCGGTCGGCGCGACCGATACGATCGGCTTCACCAGCGGGTCGAATGCCACGGTATTCACCCATCAGCTCAATTATGCCGACTATAACACCATCCTGCTGACCTCGCCGCAGGGCTGGGGCGGCGACCAGATCGCGGTCAACGGCGACGCGATCCGTGGCGGGCAGGACGGCTATTACAACAACCGCCTCATCACGGACGAGATCTGGCAATATCGTGTCGAGGTCGGCAAGCAGTTCAACGGCAGCTTCCTCGACAGTTTCCAGTTCGGGATGAACTATACCAACCACGGCAAGTCGCTGACACCGCAAGAATATTTCATTGGACTGGCCGCCAACACCAACGGCACCACCAGCGTCCAGGTCCCGACCCAGTACCGCCTCGGCACCGCCGACCTGGCCTATCTCGGGCTCGGCCCGATGATCGCCTATGACCCGCTCGCCCTGCTCGATGCGGGCATCTATCGCCAGATCGCCAACCCCTATGGCGACGTGGTGGTGAAGGCCTATTCGATCCGCGAGAAATTGATGACCGCCTATCTCCAGGGCAACATCAAGTCGGATATCGGTTCGGCCCAGCTGACCGGCAATTTCGGCGGCCAGCTGATCCTGACTGACCAGGATTCGAGCGGTGCCAGCGCGGTCTATCTCGGCCAGAACGCCAATGGCTCGCCGAACATCGGCGCCGCCTATCGCAACGCCAGCACCCATTATGTCGACTTCCTGCCAAGCGTGAACCTCTCGTTGCGCTTCCCGAGCGGCTTCGTGGTCCGTGGCGCACTCGCCCGCGAGATCATCCGGCCGCGGCTCGACGACATGCGTGCGACGGTGAGCTATGGCTACAGCTTCGCGGGCAACACCGCCTTCGTCACAGGTAGCTCGGGCAATCCCGAGCTCCGCCCGTGGCGCGCCAACGCTGCCGACCTCACTTTCGAGAAGTATTTCGGCACCAAGGGCTATGTCGCCGCGCAGTTCTTCTACAAGGATCTGAAGAGCTACATCTACAAGATGGACACCGAGGTCCCCGTCAGCGAGCTCGCGCTGGCCAGCCCGGGGCCGGGATACACCATCTATCCGACCGCTATCATCAACACCCCGATCAACGGTCAGGGCGGCCATCTCTACGGCGTCGAGCTCGCCGGCACCTTGCCGTTCGGCGCGTTCGTGAGCGCGCTCGACGGCTTCGGCGTGACCGGCGGCGTCTCCTACACCGACAGCAGCATCAGCCCGACCCCCGGCGCTCCGGCCGAGGACATCCCCGGCTATTCGAAATGGGTCGCCAACGGCACCGCCTATTTCGAGAAATGGGGCCTGAACGCCCGCGCCAGCGTGCGTTACCGTTCGAGCTTCATCGGCGAGGTCTCCGGCTTCGGCGCCAACCGCACGCTGCGGCGCGCGCTCGACGAGACGATCGTCGATGCGCAGATCGGCTATGACTTCAGCGGCGGGCTGAAGGGTCTCTCGCTCTACATCCAGGGCCAGAACCTGACCAACGAGCCGTTCGTCACCACCGATCCGGGCCAGTCGCTGCACATCATCGACTATCAGAAATACGGCCGCCGCTTCCTGGCGGGCGCGAGCTACAAATTCTGACGATAAAAGGGGGTGGGCCTTCGGCGCTGGTCGCCGGAGGCCTGTCGCCCGAGCGCGCAGCGGAGCCGATTGCATGAAGCTTGCCCCCCTATCCGCGCTGGCGCTTGGCTTCGCCCTGCTGGCGGCGCCCGCGGCCGCGCAGGACTATCGCCAGCGGCTGCCCGAGGACGAAATCCTCTATTTCATGCTGCCCGACCGGTTCGAGAATGGCGATGCCGCCAACGACCGCGGCGGCATCAAGGGCGACCGGCTCAAGAGCGGCTACGATCCCGCCGCCAAGGGCTTCTACCATGGCGGCGACCTCAAGGGGCTGATCAAGCGGCTCGATTATATCCAGGCACTGGGCGCGACCGCGATCTGGGTCGGGCCGATCTTCAAGAACAAGGCGGTGCAGGGTCCCGCGGGGCAGGAATCCGCCGGCTATCATGGCTATTGGGTGACCGATTTCACCCAGGTCGACCCGCATCTCGGTACCAATGCCGATTTCAAGGCATTGGTCGATGCCGCGCATGCCCGCGGGCTCAAGATCTACATGGACATCATCGTCAACCACACGGCGGACGTGATCCAGTATCGCGAATGCGGCATCCAGGCCTGCACCTATCGCAGCCGCGCCGATTTTCCCTACCAGCGCAAGGGCGGGGTGAACGGCGCGCCGATCAATCCGGGCTTTCTCGGCGACAATGTCCAGACGCCGCAGAATTTCGCGAAGCTCACCAATCCGAACTTCGCCTACACGCCGTGGGTCCCGGAGGCCGAGAAGGACATCAAGCGCCCCGCTTGGCTCAACGACCCGATCTATTATCACAATCGCGGCAACTCGACCTTCGCCGGCGAGAGCTCGACCATGGGCGATTTCGTCGGACTCGACGACGTCGCGACCGAGCATCCGCGTGTCGTGTCGGGCATGATCGAGATCTTCGGCGGCTGGATCGACCGCTATGGGATCGACGGATTCCGCATCGACACCGCGCGGCACGTGAATCCCGAATTCTGGCAGCAATTCGTGCCGGCGATGCTCGCGCGCGCCAAGGCGAAGGGCATCCCCAATTTTCATATCTTCGGCGAAGTGGCCGATCCTGATCCCGCCGCGCTCGCGCGCCATACCCGGGTGGACCGGCTGCCCGAGGTGCTCGACTTCGCCTTCGCGCTCACCGTCAACGAGGTGATCGCGGGCAAGAAAGGCACCGACCAGCTGGCGCGGATCTTCGCCGCCGACACGCTCTACGAGGGCGGTGACGCGACCGCGCGACGGCTGCCCACGTTCATCAGCAACCACGACGCCGGCCGCACCGGTTTCTTCCTCCGTCAGGGCCAGCCCAAGGCGGACGATGCCGAGATTCTCAAGCGCGATCTGCTCGGTCACGCCATGCTACTGCTGCTGCGCGGCGTGCCGACCATCTATGCTGGCGACGAGCAGGGCTTTGCCGGCGACGGCGGCGATCAGGATGCGCGCGAGGACATGTTCGCGAGCCAGGTCGCGGTCTATAACGACAACAAGCTGATCGGCACGGGCAAGACCACCGCGACGCCCAGTTTCGGCACCGATCATCCGCTGTTCCGCGAGATCGCCACGCTCGCCCGGCTGCGTACCGCGCATCCCGCGCTCACCCGCGGCCGTCAGTTGATCCGCGCGATCAGCGACAAGCCGGGCATCTTCGCCGTCTCGCGCTTCGATCCCGTCACCGGCGCGGAGATCCTCCTCGCCTTCAACACATCGAACCAGCCCTGGACCGGGCAGGTCGAGGTCGACACGCGTTCCACCCAATTCACCACGCTCGCCGGCGCCTGCCCCCAAGCCCCCACCGCGCCGGCGAGCCTCACGCTTTCGCTTCCCGCCTTCGGCTATGCCGTCTGCGCCGCCGGAGCCCCCGAATGAACGAGATGACCGTGCGTAACCCGCGTACCGATACCGATGCCCGCCCGTGGTGGCGTGGCGCCGTGATCTACCAGATCTATCCGCGCAGCTTCGCGGACTCGAATGGCGACGGGATCGGCGATCTCGCTGGCATCACCGCGCATCTCGATTATGTCGCGGCGCTCGGCGTCGACTGCGTGTGGCTGTCGCCCTTCTTCACCTCGCCGATGCGCGATTTCGGCTATGACGTCGCGGATTTCTGCGACGTCGATCCGATCTTCGGCAACCTCGGTGATTTCGACGCGCTGATCGCCCGCGCGCATGCGCTGGGGCTCAAGGTGATCATCGATCAGGTCTATTCGCACAGCTCCGACCAGCATGTCTGGTTTGAGGAGAGCCGCGCCAGCCGCACCAATGCCAAGGCCGACTGGTATGTCTGGGCCGACGCGAAGCCGGACGGCTCGCCGCCCAACAACTGGCAATCGGTATTCGGCGGTCCGGCGTGGACGTGGGATGCGCGGCGCGGTCAATATTATTTCCACAATTTCCTGCGCGAGCAGCCGGACCTCAATTTCCACAATCCGGCCGTGCAGGAAGCGGCGCTGGCGACCGCCAAATTCTGGCTCGACCGCGGCGTCGACGGCTTCCGGCTCGATGCGATCAACTTCTCGATGCACGACCTCGAGCTGCGCGACAATCCGCCGGCACCCGACACCGGCGCGCCGCGCACGCGCCCGTTCGACTTCCAGAGCCATGTCTTCAACCAGAGCCATGAAGACATCCCTGCCTTTATCGAGCGCATCCGCGCGCTGACCGACAAATATGGCGGCCGTTATCTCGTCGCCGAGGTCGGCGGCCCCTCGCCCGAGGCGGAGATGCATTTGTTCACGGAGGGCGAGCATCGGCTCAACTCGGCCTATGGCTTCAACTTCCTCTATGCCGATCGCCTGACGCCCGCACTGGTGCGCGACGCGGTCGCCGAATGGCCGGCCGAGCCGGGCATGGGCTGGCCGAGCTGGGCGTTCGAGAATCACGACGCGCCGCGCGCCATCTCGCGCTGGGTGGCGCCTGAATATCGCGATGCCTTCGCGCGGATGAAGCTGCTGCTGCTGCTGTCGCTGCGCGGCAACGCCTTCCTTTATTATGGCGAGGAGCTCGGCCTCACCCAGGTCGAGATCGGCTTCGAGGATCTGCAGGATCCCGAGGCGATCGCCAACTGGCCGCTGACGCTCAGCCGCGACGGCACGCGCACGCCGATGCCGTGGCAGGCGCTGGCGCCCAATGCCGGCTTCAGCATCGGCAAGCCGTGGCTGCCGCTCGGCGCGGATCATCCGGCGCTCGCGGTCGACCGGCAGGCGGCCGACCCGCATTCGCTGCTCAACCTCACCCGCGAGCTGATCGCCCAGCGTCACGCCAGCCCCGCGCTGATGACCGGCGACATGACGGTCACGCACGCCGGCGAGGCGCTGCTGATGTTCGAGCGGTGCGAGGGTGGCCAGACTTTGGTCTGCGCCTTCAATCTGGGTCCCGATCCCGTCGCCTTGCCACGCGATACCGCGGGGCGCTATCGCTTGATCAAGAGCGTCAACGGCGGCGCCGCAGGGGAGCTGCCTCCCTTTGCGGGAATGATCGCCGAGCGCGAATGACCGGGGGAGGTAAGGATATGTTGCGTACGTTGATCGCGGCCGTGGCGCTCTGTGCCGCACTGCCGGCTGCCGCGCAGGTTCAGCCGGGTACCGCTCAGGCCCAGAAGGAGGCGAGCGCCACCTCGCCCGACGGCAAGATCCAGCTCCGCGTGTCGACCGATGGCGACGGCCGGCCCTTTTACGCGATCACCCGCAACCGCAAGCCGCTGATCGCGCCGTCGCGGCTCGGCTTCCTGCTCACCGACGCGCCCAAGCTCGAACGCAACTTTGCGATCGACAACGCTGTCACGTCGAGCGCGGATTCGACGTGGCAACAGCCCTGGGGCGAGTGGAAGACTATCCGCGACCGCCACAACGAGCTGCGCGTGCGCTTCAGGGAGACGACCGCGCTCGCCCGGGTGATGACCGTGGTCTTCCGCCTGTTCGATGACGGCGTGGGCTTCCGCTACGAGCTGCCCGACCAGCCCAATCTCAGGACGGTGCACATCGCCGACGAGATGACCGAATTCGCGCTGACGCAGGACGGCACCGCCTGGTGGTTGCCCGGCGCCGAGTGGAACCGCGACGAATATCTCTACAACAAGACGCCGATCTCGTCGGTGCCGCTCGCGCTCACGCCGATGACGGTCAAGCTCGCCGACGGCACGCACATTGCCTTCCACGAAGCGGCGTTGGTCGACTATTCGGGCACTTGGCTGCAACGCGTCGAGGGCACGAAGTTCAAGACCATGCTCGAGCCCGGCGCGGGCAGCGCCAGGGTCACGCGCGATACGCCGTTCGTCACGCCGTGGCGGACGATGGTCATCTCGGACGACGCGCCAGGGCTCTACATGTCGCACATCGAGCTCAATCTGAACGAGCCTAACAAGCTCGGCGACGTCAGCTGGTTCAAGCCGAGCAAATATGTCGGCGTTTGGTGGGAGATGCATCTCGACAAATCGACCTGGTCGACGGGGCCGCGCCACGGCGCGAACACCGCCAACGTCAAACGCTATATCGATTTCGCCGCCGCCAACGGCTTCAAGGGCGTGCTCGTCGAGGGCTGGAATGTCGGCTGGGACGGCCAGTGGTTCGCCAATGGCAACAGCTTCGAGTTCGACAAGCCGACCCCCGATTTCGACGCGGACGCGCTCGCCGCTTACGCGAAGAAGAAGGGCGTCGAGCTGATCGGGCACAATGAGACCGGCGGCTCGGTGAGCCATTATGACGACCAGCTCGAGCGCGCCTTCGCCTTCGCGGCGGCGCATGGCGAGAGCGTGGTCAAGACCGGCTATGTCACTGATGCCGGGCAGATCGAGCGGGTCGGGCCGAATGGCGAGCCGATGCGCGAATGGCATGACGGTCAGTTCATCTCGAACCACACCATCCGCGTCCTGACCACGGCGGCGAAGCACAAGGTCGCGATCGACAGCCACGAGCCGGAGAAGGACACCGGACTCCGCCGCACCTATCCGAACTGGGTGAGTGCCGAGCATGCGCGCGGGCAGGAATATAACGCCTGGGGCGACCCCAATAACCCGCCAGAGCACGAGCCGAACCTGATCTTCACGCGCATGCTCTCGGGACCGTTCGACTTCACACCGGGCGTGCTCAGCCTCGAGGGCAAGGGCGGCAATCCGATCCGCAAGACCGTCGCCAAGGAGCTCGCGCTCTACGTCGTGCTCTATTCGCCGGTGCAGATGGCGGCCGACCTGCCCGAGAATTATGCGCGTTATCCCGGGCCCTTCCAGTTCATCAAGGACGTGCCGACCGATTGGGACGAGACCCGTGTGCTGAACGGCGAGATCGGGGACTATGCCACGATCGTGCGCAAGGAGCGCGACGGGCCAGATTGGTATCTGGGCAGCGTGACTGACGAGCATGCGCGCACGCTCGAGGTGGCGCTCGACTTCCTTACGCCGGGCAAGCGCTATGAGGCGCAGATCTATCGCGACGGTCCGGGTGCGGACTTCGCGACCGACGCGCGCCATTCGATCACGATCGAGAAGCGGATCGTCTCGGCGGGTGACAGGCTGACGCTGGCGCTGGCCCCAGGCGGCGGTCAGGCGGTGCGCTTCCGACAGCTCAAATAGCTGCCGGAGCGTCGTTTTCGGACAAATGTCTCCAAAACGGACATTTGCCGCGCCCGCGAAATTAAGGCATGAGTAACCCTTCTCGGTCGCCGCGTCCGCGGTAGCCCTGTCCGGCGTATGGTATCGGCACTTTTGGCGATGGGGGTCGCATGTCTCAGAATATGGTTTCGTCGCGGCGAGGCTTCGTCGCCGCCGGTGCCGCGCTCGTAGCGCTGCCGCTGGTTACCCGTGCAGATGTGGCGGACACCGCCACCAATGGCGAGGCGAGCGCGCCTTCGCGCCCGTTCGCGCTGCAGACTGCTGCCGACTGGCAGAAGCAGGTCGGTTGGCGCTTCGCGGTGCAGGGCGAGCAGGGCCGCGTGCCGATGCGCCTCGTCGCGGTCCATGAGGTGACGGAAAAGGGCAAGCGCCCGGCGGGCGTCGCGCGTGGCAGCAGCTTCGTCGCGATGTTCGAGGCCGATCTCGGCTCCAGCCCGGCCGGCAACGCGCTCTACAAGGTCTCGCATCCCACGCTCGGGAAGACCGACCTGTTCCTCACGCGCGCTGCCGACAAGAACGGCAACGCCCGGATCAGCGCCGCTTTCTCCTGACCCTCTGGCGCCGGGAGGCGGCGCCTTATAGGGAGCATGCATATGGGCGGGCCCTCCTGGTCCGTCCCTTTGCATGCGGGGTATCATGGGCGGCTGGACGATCGGGATCATCGGCGGATCCGGGCTGTACGATGTCGAGGGCATCGAGGATGGCGACTGGATCGAAACCTCCAGCCCCTGGGGTGCGCCTTCCGACCAATGTTTCGTCGGGCGCGTCGGCCATGTCCGCGTGGTGTTCCTCCCGCGCCACGGCCGCGGCCATCGCATCTCGCCGTCCGAGCTCAATGCCCGCGCCAATATCGACGTGCTCAAGCGCCTCGGCGTGACCGATGTGCTCGCCGTCTCCTCGGTCGGCAGCCTTGCCGAGGAGCGTGCGCCCGGCACCTTCACCGTCGCCGACCAGTTCATCGACCGCACCAAGGGGCGCCCGTCGAGCTTCTTCGGCTCCGGCATGGTCGCGCATGTCTCGATGGCCGACCCGGTCTGCCCGCGCCTGTCGCAGCTGGCCGCGGAGGCCGCACGCGCGGCTGGGGCGACCGTGCACGCGGGTGGCACGTATCTCGCGATGGAGGGCCCGCAATTCTCGACGCGCGCGGAGAGCCATCTCTATCGCAATTGGGGCTGCCACATCATCGGCATGACCGGCATGCCCGAGGCCAAGCTCGCGCGTGAGGCGGAGCTGCCCTATGCGCTGGTCGGCATGGTCACCGACTATGATTGCTGGCGTGAGGGCGAGGAGGCGGTCGATGTCGCGCAGGTGATCGCCCAGCTCTCCGCCAATGCCGAGAAGGCCCGCAAGATGGTGATGCACCTGCTGCAGAACCTCCCCGAGGAGCGCCCCGCCAGCCCGATCGACACTTGCCTCGACACCGCGTTGATCACCGCGCCGCACGTCCGCGACCCGGCGCTGCTGGCGAAGCTCGACGCCGTCGCGGGGCGGGCGCTCGGCAACTGAAGCGCGCGCCGGCGTCGGGCATGCTGCAGCAATATCTGACCCTGCTAGTATCGGTCGTCGCGCTCGGCGCCGGCTTCTTCGTGCTCGAGCGATTCCTTCCGGCCGAGCCGGGGCAGCCGTTGCGGCGGACGCTCGCCAATCTTGTCTACGCCCCTTTCATTCTCGGCTTCGTCCTGCTCACCGCGATAGTCTTGGGACCGGTCTTCACCCGGCTGATCGTGCAGACCGGGGGCGGGCTGCTCCCGGTTTTCGCGGGTCCGGGCAGCGGAATCGCGCCGCAATTGCTCTTCGCATTGCTCTACGCCGTTGTCTGGGATCTGTCGCAATATGCGATGCATCGCGCCCAGCATGCGTCGCCGGCGCTATGGCAGACGCATCGGCTCCATCACGACGAGACCGCGCTCAACGGCATCGCCCAGGCGCGGGTGCATCCGACCAGCTATCTGCTGGCGACCCTGTTCCATGTGCCGGTGGTGGTGCTGTTCGGGCCGCAGGTGCCGCATTTCATCGCCACCTTCGTCATGTTCCGCCTCGCCGGGTTCGCGAATCATTCGAACCTGCGGGTCGGGTTGGGGCGGTGCGCAATGCTGGTCTCGAGCCCGCAATGGCATCGCATCCACCACTCGGCGCTGGACGAGCATCGCGATCGCAATTTCGCGACCTTCTTCCCGGTCATCGACTGGGCGTTCGGGACCTACCACCATCCCCGGCCGGGCGAATATCCGCCCACGGGTCTCACGGGCGAGGCGAGCCCGCGGCTGGGCGAAGCGCTGCTGCGGCCGTTCCGCGTGTGGGGCGCGATGCTTCGGGAGCGCCTCAGCCGAGCGGCGCGCTGACCAACCGGGTCAGGCCTTGCAGACGATGCCGATCACCGTGGCGGCTTCCTCGTCGTCCTTCGCCGTGGCGCGCATCTTGTGGTCGGGGAGCGGGTCCTTCGTACCCACCTGCTTGCCGCTGACGAACATCTCGAAGCGCAAAGGCTCGAGCGTCCCGGCGGCGCAATCGGCTTCCATCTCGGCATAAGCGACGCGCGGGTCGCCGGCCTTGCCCATGCGCGTGCGGAAATGGCGGAGTGCACCGTCGGCCTTGACGCTGTCGGTGTCGATGGCCGCCTCGACATCGCCCTTGGTCTGGAAGGTCTGCCAGTTCTCGGGCGCGGCCAGTGCGGGGCCGGCGAGTGCGGTGAGCGCGAGCAGGGCGGCAAGGGTCTTGCGCACGCTCAATTCGCCCGGCGCCAATGCTGGGTCTGGCAGAAGGGGCCGACACAGCCCTGTACCTTGAGCTGAGCACCGTCGATCTTGAGGTAGGAGCGATAGGTCGACCCGCTCTTGGGATCGTAGATCTGCCCCTTCCAATACTCGCCCGAGACCGCGAAGCCGCTGAGGATGGTCAGGCCGAGCAGCGGCTGGTTGCGCTTGGCGGGGTCGGGGTTGTGGATGTCGGTGGTTGGCCGCTTCGGATCCGGATCGAGGATCTTCGCCACCTTGCCGCACAGCGACGTGCCGCAGGCGGTGATCTCGACCAAAGCCTTGCCGTCCTGGGTGATCCAGTGGCCGGTGACAGGAGCGGGCTGGTCCGCCGCGAGGGCGGGACCTGCGGCAAACAACGCCGCGACGAGCATTACATTACGCAACCAGTCACTCCTTCAACCGAGACCGACGCCGCCCACCGGCCGGGTCGTGCCGAGCGGTTCCATCCCCGCAATCAGCGGCATCGCCTTGCTGATCACTGAACGCACCGACGGCAGCTGCAGCGAGGCCTCGTGGCTGGCCTTTTTGTCCCACGCCTCGGTGATCCAGATCAGGTCGGGATCCACCATATCCTCGGCGACGATATAGCTGAGGCAGCCCGGCATCGTGCCGACCTCCGCAGTCAGCAGCCGGATCAGCTCGGCGCGCTTGCCCGGCTGGGCGCGCATCTTGCCGATCATGCCGAAGCGCTGGTTGTCGTCGCTCATCAGGGCGCTCGCGGGGCCGGCCAGTGCCAGCAGCAGGGGGAAGGCGAGCAATTCACGCCGCGGGATACGCAGGGGAGAGTCGCCGGACATGCGCCGAGGATAGCGCTCTCGCGCGAATAAGCCAGTGCCGGCCGAGCCCGAGGCCCGGCCGGCGCCGGAAATCAGGCCGCGAGCTTGCGCAGCACGTATTGGAGGATGCCGCCGTTGAGGAAATATTCCAGCTCGTTGACCGTATCGATCCGGCAGCGGGTCTGGAAGCTCTCCTTCGAGCCGTCGGCGCGGGTCAGTTCGACCTCGACGTCCTGGCGCGGGCGGAGGCCGGCGACATTCTTGATCGTGAAGGTCTCGCTGCCGTCCAATTTCAGCGTTTCGCGGGTCACGCCATCGGCGAACTGGAGCGGCAACACGCCCATGCCGACGAGGTTCGAGCGGTGGATGCGCTCAAAGCTCTCAGTAATCACTGCGCGCACGCCAAGTAGATTGGTACCCTTCGCCGCCCAATCGCGAGAGGAGCCGGTACCATATTCCTTGCCGGCAACAATAACCAGCGAAGTGCCGTCCGCCTTATGTCGCATAGCTGCGTCATAAATCGGCATGACCTCGCCGTTATACTTGGTCATCCCGCCTTCAATACCAGGAACCATCTCGTTCTTGATGCGGATATTAGCGAACGTCCCGCGCATCATTACGTCGTGATTACCGCGACGCGCGCCGTAACTGTTGAAGTCGCGCTGGCTGACCTGGTGCTCCTGCAGGAACACGCCCGCCGGCGACGCGGCCTTGATGCTGCCCGCGGGCGAGATGTGGTCGGTGGTGATCGAATCGCCCAAAATCGCCAGCGGCTTGGCCTCGATGATGTCCGAGACCGGCGCCGGGGTCATCGTCATGCCCTCGAAATAGGGCGGGTTGGCGATGTAGGTCGAGCCGGCGCGCCACGCATAGGTGTCCGAGCCCGCCACGTCGATCGCGCTCCAGTGGGTGTCGCCCTGGTAGACATTGGCGTAGCGCGAACGGAACATCGCGTCGTCCAGGCTCGCGTCGATCGTCGCCTGGACCTCCTCATTGGTCGGCCAGATGTCCTTGAGATACACGTCCTGCCCGTCCGAGCCCTTGCCCAGCGGGGTCTCGACCATGTCCTCGGTCACCGTGCCCTTGAGCGCATAGGCCACCACAAGCGGCGGCGAGGCGAGGAAGTTCGCCCGCACGTCGGGCGACACGCGGCCCTCGAAGTTGCGGTTGCCCGAGAGCACCGACGCCGCGACGATGTCGTTGCCGTTGATCGCATCCGAGATCGGCTGCGCGAGCGGGCCCGAATTGCCGATGCAGGTGGTGCAACCATAGCCGACCAGATTGAAGCCGAGCGCGTCGAGATCGTCCTGCAGCCCCGCCTTGGCGAGATAGTCGGTCACGACCTGCGACCCCGGCGCGAGCGAGGTCTTGACCCACGGCTTGCGCTCCAGCCCCTTCTCGCGCGCCTTCTTCGCGACGAGGCCCGCGGCGATCAGCACCGACGGGTTCGAGGTGTTGGTGCACGAGGTGATCGCCGCGATCACCACGTCGCCGTCGCCGATGCCGTGATCGGCACCCTCGACCGCCGCGCGCGCGGGCTTCTCCTTCTTGTAGACCTTGAACAGGTCGCCGTTGAACACCTCGTCCACCTTGTTGAGGCTGACGCGGTCCTGCGGGCGCTTCGGACCCGCGAGCGAGGCCTGCACGGTCGACATGTCGAGCTCGAGCGTGTCGGTGAAGATCGGGTCGGGCGCGCCCACGTCGTGCCACATGCCCTGCGCCTTGCAGTACGCCTCGACGAGCGCGACGGTCTCGTCCGGACGGCCGGTCAGGCGCATGTAATCGAGCGTCTTCTCGTCGATCGGGAAGAAGCCGCAGGTCGCGCCATATTCGGGCGCCATGTTGGCGATCGTCGCGCGGTCCGCGAGCGTCATCGAGTGCAGGCCGGGGCCGTAGAACTCGACGAAGCGGCCGACCACGCCCTTGGCGCGCAGCATCTGGGTGACGGTGAGCACGAGGTCGGTCGCGGTGATGCCCTCGGGCAGCGCGCCGGTCAGCTTGAAGCCGACCACCTCTGGGATGAGCATCGACACCGGCTGGCCGAGCATCGCCGCCTCGGCCTCGATGCCGCCCACGCCCCAGCCGAGCACGCCGAGGCCGTTGACCATCGTGGTGTGGCTGTCGGTGCCGACGAGCGTGTCCGGATAGGCGACCATCGTGCCGTCCTCGCTGGTCGAGGACCAGATGCCGCGGCCGATATATTCGAGATTGACCTGGTGGCAGATGCCGGTGCCCGGCGGCACCACCGAGAAGTTGGCCAGCGCCTTCGAGCCCCATTTCAGAAACTCGTAGCGCTCCGAATTGCGCTCATATTCGAGCGCGACGTTATCCTCGAACGCCTTGGGCGTGCCGAACTCGTCGACCATCACCGAGTGATCGATGACGAGGTGGACGGGGACCTGCGGATTGATCTTGGCCGCGTCGCCGCCGAGCTTCGTGATCGCGTCGCGCATCGCGGCGAGGTCGACCACGCAGGGCACGCCGGTGAAGTCCTGCATCAGCACGCGCGCCGGGCGATACTGGATCTCGCGCGGCGGGGCGACGGGGTCCTTCTGCCAGTCGACGATCGCCTGCGCGTCCGCGGGGGTGACGGTGGTGCCGTCCTCGAAGCGCAGCATGTTCTCGAGCAGCACCTTCATCGAGAAGGGCAGGCGGCTGATGTCGCCGAGCTTCGCGGCGGCCTTGGCCAGCGAATAATAGCTGTAGGTGGTACCTGCGGCGGTGAGCGTGTCACGCGTGCCGAGCGTGTCCTGGCCAATGGCGGTCATTCGGGTCCTTCCCATGTCTGGCCCGGGCGGCGGGGAGGCGGCGAGAGGCGCCGCGCGCGCACACGGGACTTGTGCGAATGCGAGATTCG
>Ga0065165_1001949_pt1 | contig 19586 bp, 14 predicted proteins | sample AraplaMF_Cvi_mMF_FD_63813 | JGI IMG/M metagenome (GOLD analysis project Ga0065165, IMG submission 63813) | Arabidopsis root microbial communities from the University of North Carolina, USA - plate scrape MF_Cvi_mMF (version 2) (version 3) | ecosystem: Host-associated > Plants > Roots >...
CAACACACTTCGAAAACGACTTCGGCTTTGGCGTAAAACAAATTTCCACCGTAGGACCGCCTGTAACACAAACTTTCAAACAGGAAATTCCCGAATTCGAATCCGCCGCACGCATCGTTAAGACCGGAGAAAACCTCTTCAACAATGACGGCAACCTGTTCTATGAAGAAAACGGCGCCGTGGCAGACTCCTCCGTATTCAACATCCTGACCTACACCTTCCTCGAAGGTAACCCTCGCCACGCCCTGCGCGACGCAAACTCAGTCGTACTGACCGACAGACTCGCACAAAAGATCTTCGGTAACGAACCGGCACTGAACAAACTCGTATCCATCAGCGAAGACGGTTACAAACCCGTCAACTTCAAAGTCACCGGTGTCATTAAAGAACAGCTAAAATCACATCACCAGATTACCTTCTTTACATCCATCAATAGCGAAGGTTTGGCCAAAGATCTCGCTAGCGAAGAAATGAACAACGAATGGGGTGGAGAAAACTTCTTTCACAGCGTAGTAAAGCTCACTCCTGACCACGATATAGAATCCATCGAAAAGAAAATGAACGAAGTTCTGCAAAAGCACGGAGCAGAAACGTTCAAAGCCATCGGCATGGCCAAATCAATCCACTTGTATCCGCTAAAAGACGTATACCTCAAAAGCGATACGAATGGCCAAAGCCCGCGCATAAACTACCTCTATGTAATCGCTTCCATCGCCACCTTTATACTGCTCATTGCCTGCATAAACTTCATGAACCTATCCACAGCACGGGCAAGCAAACGGGCCATGGAAATCGGTATCCGCAAAGTAATGGGCGCGTACCGCAGCACACTCATGCGCCATATCCTGGCAGAAGCCATGGTAATCGTGTTATTCTCGATAATCCTAAGCGTAGTACTCGTGCAATTGGCATTACCTGCATTCAACTACCTCACCGGCAAAACCATAGGCTTTACATCGGGCAACACCCCGTACTTCGTGGCCGCGCTCTTTGTCCTCACCATCGTAACCGGCCTTATCGCAGGGAGCTATCCGGCATTCTACCTGTCGTCCTTCGAACCAGCACAGGTATTGAAAGGCAAATTCAACATGGGCAACTCGTCGGGCATGCTGCGCCGGTCACTCGTCGTATTCCAGTTCATCATTGCCATAACCCTGGTATCGGGCATGATTATCATCACGCAGCAATTGAACTACATGCAAAACAAAGGACTGGGTTTCGACGACCAGGCTAAGATTGTAATACCCATGCGTACCGACGAAGCCCAGGGCAGGTACTCCTCTCTGCGTAACCAGATCGAAAAAATACCCGCTGTAAAAGCCGCCTCCGGCGCACGGTTCGTTCCCGGCACGCGCATTCGAAACGACATGTTGTTTTATACCGAAGGCAACACCATGGACAACGCAATAACCAACTTCCGCAACCGCGTTGACCACGGCTACATCGAACTACTGGGCATAAAAATGCTGTCTGGCAGAACCTTTAACGAAAACCGCGAATCAGAAAGCGACAACAAAGTCATCATCAACCGTACCTCGGCCAAACGCCTCGGCTTCGAGCCCGAAGAAGCCACCGGCGAACACCTGTACTTCGATTGGCAGGGACAGCACCATATATTCGAAATCATTGGCGTCATGGAAGACTACCACCAATCGTCTGTCAAAGACGAAATCAAATCCATCATGTTCCAGATGCCCCAAGAAGAAAATGAATATGAGAACCTCATCGTAGCCGTAGAAAAAACAGACTTCAAAGGCACCATCGCCGAAATGGAAAAAATCTGGAGATCACAAATCAACAATACACCCTTTGAATACTCGTTCCTGGACGAAAACATTCAAAAACAATACGACGAAGATCGCCGCGTACATGGCATCATAACCGGCTTTACCTGCATTGCCGTACTCATCTCATGCCTCGGCTTATACGGCCTCTCAACCTACATGGCCGAACGCCGCTTCAAAGAAATCGGGGTCCGCAAAGTAATGGGGGCCAGCATACCACAAATCATCGGCCTCATGTCTTCCGAATTTATAAAACTCGTCGTCATCGCACTCGTCATCTCAATCCCGATAGCGTGGTACGCCATGAACACATGGCTCACAACCTTTGCGAACCGCATAACCATAGACGCGCTCGTATTCGTATACGCCGGTAGCGCGGCCCTGATCATCGCTACAGCCACCATCAGCTTCGAGTCTTTACGGGCGGCATCCGGCAACCCACTCAAAGCCTTGCGCTCCGAATAAGCATAAAGCACATAATCATTCAAACCCGCAGGACCGGCAACCACCGGTCCTGCTTGCGTTATCCACACATTGCATAACAAATAAAAAAACCGAAGGGGCCACCATTGGCCCCTTCGGCATACAACGTCACAGCCTGCACGTAATAAACACGCTGCGGAATTCTTACAGATTCATATTTGTACTCGCGAACTGACAAAGGCCATCAAGCAATGAACTTAACTCATTTCCCTTGTCGGTAAGCGCATACTCCGTACGCGGCGGATTGGCCATCAGATAATTCTTTTGAATCAAACCATGCTGCTCCAGCACACGCAGCCGGTCAGCCAGAATATGATCGCTGATATGCTCAAGGTTTTCTTTCAAACTGGTAAACCGTATGTTACCCTCCTCAATACTGAACAATACATCCGTCATCCAACGCTTACTCAACAGGTAAAGCAATTCATTCAGCACGCAACGCTCTTCAAGAAACGCCTGATTCTGATAATTGGTAGAGGTCAACTTTCGTTCTGCCATAACTAAACTAATTTTTTAATGAGTAACTCATTTACGGAGTACTGTATTGATTGCCACCGCACGATGATGTTCTTTTACCACCCTGTTCACAGGCACTCCGGCAGCAATACAGCAGTATTCCAAGCCCCTAGAACGGCCCGACCGCAACAAAAGGTTCCTTCTGGAAACCTGATAATCATGCGGCAACAAGTAAAGTGCAATACTAACACTGGCAATCGTTACCGGTGCATGCCTGTATGGAACATCTAGTTAAACATTTTTTTCTTAAAACTCACCCCTATGATCGCAACAAAAGCATATGCTGCGCAAAACAAAAACAGTGGCCTTGCCCCGTGGAACTTTGAACGTCGCGACGTCGGTCCACGCGACGTGCAGTTCGATATCCTATACTGCGGCGTTTGCCACTCAGACCTACACCAGATTAAAGACGAATGGGGCGGCGCCATCTTTCCCATGGTACCTGGCCACGAAATCGTCGGACGCGTCGTTAAAGTTGGTTCAGAAGTAAAGAAATTCAAAGTAGGCGACCTTGCCGGCACAGGATGCCTTGTTGACTCCTGTCGCCAATGCGATAACTGCCAGCACGGACTTGAACAATACTGCACCAACGGTCACTCGCAAACCTACAACGGTCTTGAGCAAGACCATAAAACACCCACCTATGGCGGCTACTCAAACACCATCGTAGTACACGAAGACTTCGTACTCAGCGTATCCGAAAAACTGGACCTCGCAGCGGTTGCCCCCCTGCTTTGCGCCGGTATTACAACTTATTCGCCACTGCGCCATTGGAAAGTAGGCAAAGGCCATAAACTCGGCGTAGTCGGTCTCGGTGGTCTCGGGCATATGGCCGTTAAATTCGGTGTAGCATTCGGTGCTGAAGTAACCGTACTCAGCACCTCGTCAAAAAAAGAAGCCGATGCCAAAAAACTCGGCGCGCACAAATTCCTGGTAACCTCAGACAAAGAACAAATGAAAGCCGCCGCCGGAACCTTCGACTTCCTTCTCGACACCGTATCGGCCGAACATGATCTCAACGCTTACCTGGCATTACTCAAAACCGATGGTGTACACATCTGCGTCGGTGTACCGCCCGAAGCTGCCAAAGTACACGCGTTCAGCCTCGTTCCCGGACGTAAGTCACTCGTCGGTTCGATGATCGGCGGCCTGCCCGAAACACAGGAAATGCTCGACTTCTGCGCCGAACACAACATCGTATCCGATATCGAATTAGTAAACATGAAAGATATCAACACCGCCTACGACCGTATGCTCAAAGGCGATGTACGATACCGCTTCGTTATCGACATGGCAACACTGTAAGCTTTAGTTACAACGATAACACAAAAGGCATCGGCACATAACCGGTGCCTTTTTATTTTCGGTAGAATAAATGATACGAATCAATCACCGCATAACACCTCCCTATGCAATAGCCTCCTGAAAAACATACCCAAGCACCGCCTGGAGATATACACTATCAACAACCTTCCAGGCTACACGCTCGTCAATAAACTCAGGTACTTCAAGCCCTGCGTCCTGGCTCGCTTGTGTATAAAACGTCTTACGGGTAGGATGCTGCGGAGCACAGGCGTTTAAGATATAACCATACCACCGCTTATAAATAACCGTCAGACAAATACCGATACAGTCCGTCAGATGGATCAGGTTAACCGGAGCCAGTCCATTACCGATATCCTTCTTTCCGGCAAAGAACCTTCCAGGGTGCCGCCCGGGGCCAATTAAACCACCGAACCGTATCACCGTTGTTTTAAAAACATCCTGCTCCTGAACGAACAGCCGCTCAGCCGCCAGCAACACCTTACCTGAATCCGAATCAGGCACCGGTGTATCGTGTTCCGTCACATTAATACCCGTATCACCATACACACTCGTCGAGCTGATAAAGATTACACGCTTTGTATCGCACTGCTTTACTTGAGCTATAAGGTGTTCGACGCACAGAATAAAATTCGTTGCAGGCTGCTGCCGCAGCCGGGGAGGAATCGAAACAACCAACACATCGCAGACAAGAAAAGATTGAAAAGCCTCTGAATCCAGAGACCGCCGAAGATCGATTAAATAAGGTTGTATACCCAAACCGGCCAGAGCTTCAAGCTTTTCTGGTGATGTGGTCGAGCCCTTCACCATTACCCCCTGCCCCAGTAAAACGCGGGCTAACGCCTCGCCAAACCAGCCACATCCCAAAATACTGATCGTCATAAAAAACGGCGTTACATGCCGGGTGTCAAAACTATCCCTTTTCTTCACTCCGCCCAAACCCGGGGCAACACCACATCATGTTCTTGCTTATGCGTACTGATTAAAGTAATAGCTTCTTCCGTCACATCGCGGATCTGAAAGAAATAACCACCGCGGTAGTCTATAAACAAATAATGTGCGTTACCAAACGACTCGATACCGGCATAAAATGCCTCGCCATTCGCATGGCTTCCGTCAGCCTTCGGTCCAAACGTCAACTTATCGCTGGCCTCTGACGAAGACGACTCCTGAAACAGATCCGCATAATGCACAGCATACGTCTTGCCTCGTAGAACCTTGCGAACCCCTTCATTCGTAAGTGGAGTAGCAAGCCGCTTCGCGATCTTGTACTGTTTCACGTCGCGATCCCGGTCAAAAAACAATAGCGTCTCCGCGCCAACAAAACGCCCCACCGGCTTCCACTGGTTATCTGAACCAAAATAAAGAACATCCTTCTTAACATGATAAGGAAAAGCAAATTCACCGTCCGCGATAGACAACACAAACGCAGAATCCACACTAAACGACACCAACGTATTATGAACGTCGCCATGCTTCCTCAATTCCAGACTCCCGTTCTTATCGGTATAAACGCCCGAAAGAATCCACACTGTGCGCTGACCATAGACCACCTCACAACACAGAAAAGCCAAAAACAAGACAACTATCGTTTTTACATTTTTCATGATTACTGAATTTAACCCTTTTCAGGGACTTTTTCCAGCTCGTGCATCATGGCCATAAAACAAAAAAAGTGCTGCCAGTAGTGACAGCACTTTTCAGTATATCGTAAAACTAAGGTATGTTCTCTGTTCTCGGATAAATTACAAGCTCAGCATCTTGGTGATGCCTTTTGAATCAGACACCTCAAAAATCACACTATCTTTATAGTTCTCCAGGTTGTAAAGGCGGGCAAAGTCACCGGTAACGGACTCCGATTCGTTGTAAACAAGTTTGCCTTCGAGGGTGTAGATCTTAACCGTAATAACCTCAGAACCTTTATTCGACACCGTAAGCATGTACTTATCCTTCTCGCCATACACACGCAGCACATTCGCCAGTTTCTCGACCTTCTCAAGCGTGTAGTTCACACGTTCGACCTGGCGGCCATCCTCACCCACTAGCTCGATCAGGTACTCGCCTTGCTCAAGATTGGAAAAATTATAAGGTCTGATAAAATTATCTACACGACGGATAGTCTCGGTAAACACGCGCTTATTAGAAGCGTTGTAAATCGTCACCTTCACATCAGACTGCCTCGTCCCCTTATAAAACAGTTTTACCATAACCCCCTGTTTCATCACAGCCATACCGGTTACCACTTCCGGTCTGTCTATACCCGCAAACATCACATGGCTGAAAATCATCAGCGCGGCAAAGATGGATAGTGTCGTTTTCATATAAGCTCGTATTGTTTTCGTTTCGCTATGCCCATAAGACGGCCACCCCTACCCTAAAGTTGCAGCGCAATCGTTAAATTTTCTTAACATACAGCATTTTACCCCCAGATTGGTGAGACACCTGATTTTGAAACTACAGGCCTGCGTAAAACGAAGTATAGCTTTTTTAGATACAGGAATACAGAAAAATACCGACAACGGTGGTACACCAAAACTTATTCGGTTAACATAACCTTAATTGAGGTGAAAAAAATCTTTGCTCCTCTTTTCCTCCTCCATCAAATGCATCTGAAAACGAATACGGTTACTTAAAAAAGCCTCCCGTTTTTCTTCAGGCATATGCAGGAACATATAGCGTTCAGACAACTCAAGGTTAAGCTCGTTCGCAATCTGATACGTATTAAACAAAGTAAACGACTGATTGATGTTGCGCATGCGCTGATACTCCAGAAAAAGCTCATACATACGTTGCGCCGGAAAAACCTCCATATTCACATTCCAGTAGCGCACCTCCCCACCCGGATATAATTTGTTCTTATAGTGCCGTAACAAAATATCCATCGTAAAAACATCCGTACACTTAACGATTATATCGGCCTCACCATCGGGATATCGTTTTATAACGCTCTCCAGTTGCACAATCGCCCCAACCTTACGCGTATTCATCGTGTGACTGAAATAAATACCAAACGTAATATCGTCCGTTTCCGCATCCTCCAGCAACTCACGGTAACGGGGCTCGAAAATATGAAGCGGCACCAACTCACCCGGTAAAGGCAAAAGCGCCAGCGGAAACATCGGAATAAGGCTTACATCAGACATATTGGTTTATAAACAATTATTACACCGGATAGTTAACACAACCCCGCCAAAAATAAAGTCGACAACTCCTGAAACAAATATTATCGAAAATAAACTAATTGCTGAGAAAGGCTTAACACAGACCACCCATGAAGATCGTAACCCGAATGCTCGAAGACGAGCTCTATGAATCGACCAATGCCTGGGGCAACCACCTCACCATCGACATGCGCCCGGAATCCGTAAAACAACACCAGTCGCCCGTAGAAGCCCTTCTCTCCGCAGTAGCAGCCTGCGGCGCGGTAGATATCGTAACCATGCTTAAAAAGCGTAAAAAGACCATTCTCGACTTCCGCATCGAAACCGAAGGCCAGCGACGTGAAACTCCGCCCAGATCCTTCACCGCAATTCACTGCACCTACATCATCCACTCCCCAGATGTAACCGAAGAAGAATTCGAAAAAACCGCACGCCTCTCCATCGAAAAATACTGCTCTGTAGCCGACTCGCTCAAAGCAACCATCACATTTTCAGTCCACGTAACACGACCCTGAACCCCATGCTGAGCCTCATAAACTTCTCCAAATCCTACGGTCCCACACATATCCTGGCCATCGACAACCTCACATTCAGACAGGGTATATATTGGATTAAGGGCGAGAACGGCACCGGCAAAACATCACTCTTCAGGTCCCTGGCTGGAATAATCCCCTGTCAGGGAACCATACAATTCGACGACGGGGTAGCCCTTCACAAAAATCCCGTAGCCTACCGCCAGTACGTAAACTACGGCGAGGCAGAACCCATCTATCCCGGCTTCCTTACCGCCCGTGACCTCATGCGTTTTGTAGGCAAAACCAAAGGCTCAAAACCACAACAGCAGGACCAACTGGCTACCGAATTCGGAATAGACTCCTATTACGACAATCCCTGCGAAACATACTCCAGCGGCATGCTCAAAAAACTCTCACTGGCCCTCGCACTACTCGGCAACCCACGCGTAATCATTCTGGACGAACCCCTCATAACTCTCGACGAACGTGCCCGCAAAATCCTTCTTGCACAGATAGACACACGAATAGCCCGACTAGGCACCATTTTCATAATCTCCACGCATCAACCACTCGAACAGTCAACTACGCTCACCGCCGCATACCGCATCGAAAACAAAACCCTGCTCCCCTTGTGAAAACACTCAACACCATACTTTCAAAAGTCTTGGTGCTCAGGTTCTACGCAGAGCATATAGTCCCGTTCCTGGTGGTATTTTGTATACTGTTCGGCTTCTTGAGCAGAGCCGAGCACGTAGCCATCGCGTCGTTCCTCGCCAGCCAACCCGTTACAACACTTATCCCCATCGCCATCTGGACCGTCTATACCGCCCGGGTAATAAGTTTCAACGCCGGCGCCATTCGAAAGCCCGAAAACAATTTCCTCTACAATCTCGTTTTCCTTCCCCCAAATCAGCGCCTGCTTTGCCTGGCACAAACCATAGCCATGCAGGTCATGCCCGCAATACTCTATGGCGTATTCATGATAACTATGGCCGTAACAAATGGCCAGTTCGTCGTAATCGCACTCATCATCACAGCACTCACCACACTCGTCGCTACCGCTACCGGCATAGTAAACCACAACCTCCATAACCCCAACCTCGAACATCGCGTGTCACGCCTGCAGCGTTACCTCAACACAAAATTCACCCGCCCATTGCCATTGTTCTTCATCGATTGGGTTATCCGAAACCAAACCATGCTGGTAGTATGGTACAAAATCGTAAGCTGCGTATTACTGTTTGGTGTACTCAAACTATACACTACCGATACCTACGACCTCCGTCTGCTGGGATTAGGAATAGTATTTGCCTTCTCCATACCCATCGACATCGTATACTTACACCACAATTTTAACAACAGACACTTCGCTATATTCAGACAATTGCCCCTTTCACACATACGCCGCGTAATCTATCTACTCATCACACTGAGCATACTCTCCCTGCCCGAAACCGGATTAATCATCGGCGCCTTCCCCGAAGGCTTTACAATAACCGATTTTGTGGCGGTATATACCTTCGCACTCAGCATACAGTTCCTGCTCTATAACCTCCACTATGTGAAAGATCAGGACCGCAAAAAAACGTTACAGATCGTGTATGTACTCGTCATCACCTGGTTTGTACTCATCCTGTTCAACGTACCCTTTGGAGTCCTGGCGGCCGCAAACGCCATAGTAGGTATTGTCCTCTGGAAATACCTATGGTACACATTTGAATACCTGGCCGATGACACCGACAAAGAAAAAGCAGATAACCTATCAGCCGGCGACATTACACCAACTGACCATTCAGAATAGTACGATCTACCGTATTCGTACCAAAAGCATAAGGTAAAAAAGCAACAGAAGGAATCGGCTGCGTAATCAGAACATTCGCCTTCTTACCAACAGTCAATGAGCCAAGCGTCGGTAACAATTCAAGGGCTGCGGCAGTATTGATCGTAGCCGCATTAATAGCCTCCTCAGGCGTAAGTTTCATACGGATACAGGCCAGAGCAATCATTAATAACATATTGCCGCTCGGCGCGCTTCCCGGATTATAATCAGACGCTATCGCCAACGGAAGACCGCTGTCGATCATACCACGACCCGGAGGGAACGGAAGCCCCAAAAAAAACGCAGCCCCCGGAAGAGCCGTCGGCATAACCGTACTGTTGGCTAACGCGGCGATCTCCTCATCGCCTATATTCTCCAGGTGATCCACACTCAGTGCACCCGTCTTTATACCTACCTGTACCCCACCCGACCGGTGCAGCTGGTTAGCATGAATACGCGGCTTCATACCATACCGCTTCCCTGCCTCCACCAACGTCTCCGTTTCTGATGGTGTAAAAAATCCCTCCTCGCAAAACACATCGATATAGTCAGCCAGATTTTCAGCCGCTACGGCGGGAATCATTTCCGACAGAATCAAATCGATATAGCTTGCTTTAGTATGCTCCTTGGGCACAGCATGCGCGCCAAGAAAGGTAGTCTTTACCATAAGCGGTGTCTCCCTGCCAATACGACGCGCCACACGAAGCATCTTCACCTCGTCGGCAGTAGTGAGACCATAACCGCTTTTAATCTCCACAGCACCGGTACCCGTGCGTATAATCTCATGCGCACGAACCAGCGCACGCTCGAACAGCTCATCCTCGGAAGTATCGCGAAGCTTGCGGGCAGAATTCAGAATACCGCCGCCCTTCGCGGCAATCTCGGCATACGTTGCACCCTTGATCTTCATCACAAACTCATCCTCGCGACTGGCCGCAAAAACCAGGTGCGTATGCGAATCGACAAAAGCAGGGAGAACAAAGCGTCCGGTGGCATCAAGCGTTTGTGAGGCTTGCCCCGCAGGAAGTTGGTCCATCGAACCAAGCGCGGCAATAACACCATCCTTTATAGCCAGAAAACCATTGGTAATAATCGGCAGCTCGGCCATGGCAGCGCCCGCTAACGGGGCAAACGCCTCCGTGCGCACCTGCACAAGACCTTTTATGTTTTTGATGAGAATATCAAACACAGCCCGTTACCAGGTAATTATGATAAAACAAAACTTACTTTCCGAACGACTCAACCTTGTAATCCAGGTTAGTACCGAATACAGGGAAGCAGAATTTAATCAGAGCGTAGAACCCGCGGCTCTCGATACTGGGACGATAGCCGATTTCACCACCATACGACCAACCGAAAGTACGGTTAAAGCGCCCCTCCATACCCAGGCGGAAACCGAGCATCTTGGTCTTTATCGGCTCTACAGAGTAGACATAGCGTTGCAACGGAGCACCATTAGCATCCTTCGTCGTATAGCTGATATCGTCAAGCGCAACGCTGGGAGCAATAAGAACATCGAAGTAAGCCGTGAACATCAGGTTATCCACACCCTCCTCAAACTTATCAAAGTCAACCGCCACATTCTTGAACCACGACATAGACCCACCTACATAGCCGCCCATAGAACGAACATTGGTGAACAAACGAACCGGCTGCAATGCACCGCTTTGGTTATACTCAACCGTGGGAAGCTCTGGCCCCTCGGCATTCATGTTCTTCAACGCGGCGTGAGCTATTTCCTGAGATTTCATGGCCCGGTCAAGATCGGTAGAGCTGTTCCATAGAATACCACCGAAACGAACGCCATAGATCTTACGCACCTTGCAAGGCACCTCAGCATGCAACGGCACGCGGGCAGACCATTTATGACCTTTATAGCTGTTCTTATACAAAAACATCTTGGTCTTCGAGCTCTCCTCAAAATCCTTTACGTGATACGTGGCGCCGAGCTCGTAGTAATTGAACAATTGAATCCGGTTATCGACGCTGCTCTGATTCTGATTGGTCGCCTGGTTACGCGCCTGATCATAGAACTGATTGCTGTACGTTTTACGGAACTGGGCATGAACGTCCAGCTTATCCTTATAGTAATACTGAACATCCAGACCGAAGCCTGCATTCACGTTCGTAGCAAAGACCTCTCCGTATAGCGGCGTAAATCCAATAAACAATTTGTTTATGGAATAGGGTTCATCGTAAATCTCTTCGTAAGTAACAGCCGTCTTGTCTTTACGTTCGCCCTGCGCAAAAAGATTAGCGGAAACCATCACAAACGCAGTGATAAGCATCAGAAAGCGATTGTTCATAAGGCAAAAAGTGGGTATAGTAGTCAGTAAAGGTAATAAATATACGGCTAAAAAAATCGCCCGATCGACTATGGCCCCGCTACACATGTAAGACCAGGACCATAAAACAACTAAAAATCCGCACGCAAAACCTCTCCCGGCATAGCCGTAACCTGGTCAGGTCATACTAAAAACGCGTAAAACTGCTTAAAAATTGACATTTATAGACGTTCCAGCCGCTACCGGCAGCCCTATTGGCAAACCCGTAGCGACTGAAAACCATGTACTATGCAGTACCCTTTTTATACTGTTCAAGCTCCTGTAAACGGGCCGAAATCTCAGCATCCTGACGCTTGCGGGCCGTGATGTCTTCAAACATACCCAGCACCGCCGAAGCCTCGCCATGCGAATCCAGGATCGGAACCTTGCTCGTTAATACCCATGAAACACCACCCGAAGGGTTCACATTACGCTCTTCCTGATCCAATCGCGGCGCCTTGCTCCGCATAACCGCCAGGTCGTCCGCACGGTAAGCTTCTGCGTGTTCCTTCCACGGCATATCGAAATCGGTATGACCAATAATTTCCTGCGGAGAACGCTTACCAGCAGCAAGCGCAAAATTCATATTACATCCCTGGAACTTCAAATCCTTGTCCTTCCAGAAAATAGCCCGTGGCAGATTATCAATAATCGTCTGCATCGCAGACTGAGCATCATACAGACGATACATCATCTCGTTGATTTTCATCGTGCTGAACGTAACCGTAACAAGATCAGCGCAAGACTTCAGGAACTCAACATGATCGTCATTCCACTCCTTGCTCTCGTTCTGCTGCTCAACGCAGATGATACCCGCAATCTTACTGTCGTGATAAAAAGGCACACATACCATCGAATGGATACGGTTAGCCTCCAGGTAGCCCGAGGCAAACTCACGCGTAACGCCGTGGGTACGCGCATCAGAAGCCATAATCAGCTCACCTGCCTTGACAGCTCTGAAATATGCCGGGAAATCCGTAGCCGAAAGCACCGTACCCGATTCAAACGCATCCGTGCTGCCCTGGTGCAACTTCTCGTCCTGTAAAGTCTCCGTAGTCTCGTCATACGTCCATACACTGGCGCGCGATACGTGCAGCTGCCGTGTAATAGAACGGGTAATCTTTTCCAACGCCGAATTCCAGTTACCCGCCTGCACATCGCGGTCCTTCGTCAACTCCAGAACCACCTGACGGTTCTTGTGATTCATTTCGTTCCGCTCCTTCTCGCTCTCCAGCATCGCCTGGATGTGCTTCTCCTTCCGACGCATCTCCTCCTGCGTAGCCTCCAGCTCCTCCATATTCTGGCGCATCTCCTCCTCCTGGGCACGCATCTCTTCCGCTTGCTGCTGTGTACGTTCCAGCAGAATCCGCGTACTTTCGTTTACACGTACCGTTGATATCGTCGAAGCTATACTTTCAGCTAGCTTTTCAACCAGCTCGATCTCGAAATCTTCATAGCGCGTAAACGTGGCAAGCTCCAGCACACCGAAGTTGGCATCGTTAACGCGCAACGGAACCAGCAACACCGCGTTAGGCGTTGCACCACCAAGACCCGAAGTTATACTAACATACTCCTGCGGAACCTCTGTCAGATAAATCCGCTCACCTTCAAGGAAACATTGCCCTACAAGACCATCACCAAGACTCACCTGGCGACTCATGTACTTCTTACGTTCAAAGGCATAACACGCCACCAGGTCAAGATACTTATCGGTCTCGTTATCCTCATTCAGAATAAACAGACCACCCTGGTTGCTGCGGGTATACTTAACAACAAACTTGATAATATTGTCATACAGCTGCTCCGTAGTAGCATTGGAATTACGAAGAATCTCACCGATCTGCGCTAAACCTGACGTAGCCCAGTTACGCTTCCGGTCGCTGTCGGCATTCTCACGAAGCTTGTTGCGCATCGCCAGCAGCGACTGCGAGAGCCCCTGATCTCCCTCCAGAGTTAGATCAACCGAATAATTCCCGGCAGATATCGATTCGATAAACGTCGAAAGTGCGGCAGTAGAATGTTCTTGTTGCGCAATACGTGTCGTATTCTCATCGGCAACCGTCTCAGCCTTGAATTGAAGACGATACAACAGCATACACAGCGCCACTACGGCAATAACCAAAAGACCGATCGAAATCCAAGACAGTGTATTAACATAACCGGTATCACTTTGCACATTACGGTTCACATGGTCAACCAACCGATCCATGGTAGCCTGAAAACGATTATATGCACCATCAAACTGCTGGTCCAACTCCCCACCAGCATGTCCCGTCTGCGTCGGTGCCGCAGATTCCATAACGGTACCCATGCTGTCTATGACAGGGGCCGATACCTCCGGCGTACTGGCCTGCCGTGTCTTCAATCGCTCACGCGCAGCGGCAATCAACTCGTCAACCTCAATCATCCCCTCCTTCAACAGCGCACGGGTCTCCTCGTCATCCGTTTCCGGAAAATCCCCCAGTTCAGTCGTTTTGCCATCATAAGCTCCCTTCAGTATATCACGCGACGACGTTAAACGCACCAAAACCTCCTGCTCCGGGTCAATTGAATTATCTCCGGCCATATACTCCTCAAACCATAGGTGAGCCATCGTGGTCCGGTTTTTAATGTTATCACCCAGACTTACGTAAGGAAGATTACGCGCGTAAGTTTTTAGTGTACTTCGTTCAACATACGCTATAAGCGCAACGATCAAAAGACCTATTACAGCGAAGGCTACAGTGTATTTTAGGGCGCGTTTGTTCATAAAAAACCTGACAAAGGAATGTATGTAGAGAACTTTAAGTCAAAAGTTAACAATAATCGCCATAAATGAAAACGGCGGCCCCAGGTACACACCTCAGAACCGCCGTATAAAATCATCCAGAATTCAACAATACCGGATCAAATCTTCCGTTCACCCGTCTCCCCCTCTCGCGTTGCACTCGCCCTTCGCCCACCATAGTGTTAGCGACGGAGGGATAGCTTTAGCGACAGCGCGCTCGCACTCACTCATCCAGGGCAGCCTTGCTCGCCTCAAGTATCTTCCCAACAATCGAATCATCCACCACAGCCGAAACAAACATAGCCTCATACTGCGACGGCGCAGGATATACCCCCCGGTGCAATAACCCCTGGAAATACCGCGCGAAACGCGCCGTATCCGAAGTCTTCGCCGTATCGAAATCGATAACCTGAGTATCCGTGAAGAACAGCGTGAACATCGAGCCCACCTGGTTGATCGTATACTTCAGCCCGGCCTCCTGCAACTGTTGGCGTATACCGTCGGTAATCTTCGAAGTCTGCTCATTGATCGTCTTATAAATAGACGGATTCTCCTTCAGGTACGTCAGCATCGCCATACCAGCAGCCATAGCCAGCGGGTTGCCCGAAAGTGTACCCGCCTGATAAACTGGTCCTGCAGGCGATACACAATCCATGATCTCTTTCTTCCCTCCGTAAGCGCCTACAGGCAAACCTCCACCGATAATCTTACCAAGCGTGGTCATATCCGGCGTTACACCGTAAAACTGCTGCGCGCCACCCGGAGCCAGACGGAAGCCCGTCATAACCTCGTCAAAAATCAAAACGATCTTATATTTATCGCAAAGGTCGCGAAGGCCTTGCAAATAGCCGGGCAGTGGCGGCACGCATCCCATATTGCCCACTACAGGCTCCAGGATGATCGCCGCGACATCATTCTTGTTCTGTTCGATAATACGCTCAGTAGCTGCCAGGTTGTTGAATGGAGCTATCAGCGTATCGGCTGCCGTACCCTTCGTAACCCCGGGACTATCAGGTGTACCGAACGTCATCGCACCGCTACCCGCGGCAATCAAAAACGAATCGCCATGTCCGTGGTAACAACCTTCCATCTTGATAATCTTCTCTCGGCCGGTATACCCACGGGCTACACGTATAGCCGACATCGTCGCTTCCGTTCCCGAGTTCACCATACGCACACGATCCACCGAAGGAACCATACTGCAAATCAACTCCGCCATCTCAACCTCACGCGCCGTTGGTGCGCCAAACGAAGGCGAATTCGCCAACGCTTCCTTCACCGCCTCCTCCACACGCGGATGCGCATGACCGAGAATCATCGGCCCCCAGGAATTAATCAGATCGATGTAGGCATTGCCGTCTTCGTCGTACAGATACGCACCTTGTGCGCGTTTCATGAAGATCGGATTACCTCCAACGGCACGGAATGCCCGCACCGGCGAGTTTACACCACCGGGAATAAACTGCTTGGCCTTGTCGAACAAGGCTGTACTGCGCGATGTTTGAATCATGCTGATATTATCGTTTGTCGATCACCTTCCGCATACCATTCTCCAGCGTAATGAAAGGAACAAGCTGGTTGTTGCGGCTGAATTGAAAGTTAAAACCTTCGCCGAGGTATCCCGGTATATAGCCCTGCGAGCTCAAACCCTCCTGGAAGAACACACCGTTCTTCTTCAGCTGTTGCCCCGCAAAAAGCATAAACTCATAACCGGTCTTGGCATACTCTGAGGGAGTACGTCCATGCACTTTTATATACTTACGCGCAAACTGCGCATAAGGTCTGGTATCCGTGTTGATATATCCAGGTGCCATCAACGCTATAGATAGCGACTCGTACTTCTCCAGGTCTACAACAGTCTCCTCAAGCCACTGACTTGAGCCAAGCAACACAATACCATCGTTACGCGTCTCCACGCCACTCACCACCTTCGAATACAGCAACGCATCGTCGCTGGCTACGAAAATACTTCCCACGCTATCCTTGCGCAGCGTAAACTGACTCGGATACTTGAATTCGTCATACTCCGTAGGTGTAGCAAGAATATTCAGAATAGCCTTCACATTCTCACGCGCAATGCGGTGCGATCCCATAATACGAATCCCCTTCTCACGGGCAGCCAGCGAGAAATTCGCAGCAAGAATAGAATCCTTACGGGTTGTACCATAAAACACCATACACGTCTTCTTACGGTTAGCGGCACGGTTCACCAGAAACTCGCCCGACTTCCGGCCCAGCGTTTCAAAAGAAGGCTGAAACAAAAATGCATACGGGTTTGTACCGATCAGATCGCTGTTGTTCGAAAAAGGATTGATAACATTAATACGGTTCGTCTGCGAAAAATCCTGGATAACCTTGTTCTCTTCCTGGAAGAAAGGGCCTACAATCAGGTCCGTGCTCTTCAGCTCGGTCGTTGCAAGAACAGTCTTGATCTTCTCAGGGTCGCGGTCGGTATCGTATGCGCGAAGGCTTACCGAAATACCTTGCTTCGTCAGCGTATCCAACGCCAGCTTCATACCTTCGTAGAAATCCAGCACAATCTGGTTCCTTTTCTTGGCAGCCGATGGCTCCAGAGTATTCACCATAAACGGCATCAACACCGACACCGAATAAATATCCTTAAAGAACGTCTTCGGCGCTTCCGGCACATAGTCCGTACGTTTCAGATTAAGGCTGCTTACAAGACTCTCGAACAGGTTCTTATCCTCCGGATTCGCCAGGTTTTTGGCCAGGTTGCCAACCAACGCACGACCGATAATCTCATCCTTCGGAAACTCCTCGTGCATCATCTTCAACGTCTCCACATCGGTAATACCGGCAATCGCCTTGGTACGGGCAGCCTCGATATCTGTCTTGAACTTCTTATCCTGTATGCCGCTCAATACCTTCCAACCCTGAAAATAATCACGGTTGTCCAGGTATAGCTTGCCCAGCCAGAAATTCACCTCGTCAATATGATCCCACTTGGGATAAAGCTTCTTGATCTCGTTAAACTGATCTTTGGCAACCGCTGCAAAGCCTTTGTTATAGGCCGACAACGCGTAATAAAACGAAGCGTATTCAGAATACGGATTATTCTTGTCGTAAGGAATAAGCGCCTTGAAGCTTTCCATAGCAAGATTATACTTGCCCTCCCGAAAAAGCTGTTTAGCGTTAAAGTATTGTTTATTGTAATCAACCTGCCCTAAAACCTGTGTGGCGATCAGGCAGAATAAAAAAATAAAACAACCGTTTTTCTTCATCCTCAATACGTTTTTTGTCGCGTGCGTTTGGTTATTCCCATTCAATAGTAGCCGGTGGCTTAGAGCTTATATCATAAACAACGCGGTTTACACCTTTAACCTTGTTAATGATATCGCTCGAAACATCGGCCAGGAACTCATACGGCAGGTGTGCCCAGTCGGCGGTCATACCGTCGGTGCTCGTTACTGCGCGAAGCGCCACAACACGTTCGTACGTGCGCTCGTCGCCCATAACACCAACACTCTGTACCGGCAGCAACATCGCTCCTGCCTGCCATACCTTATCGTACAAACCATGCGAACGCAGGCCGCCGATAAATATGGCATCAACTTCCTGAAGAATCCGAACTTTATCAGCCGTAATATCGCCAAGGATACGTATCCCCAGACCAGGGCCTGGAAAAGGGTGACGGCCAAGAATCGTCGGATCGATACCCAGCGTCTTTCCAATTAACCGTACCTCATCCTTAAACAGCGTATTCAACGGCTCCACTACCTTCATCTTCATCTTCTCGGGAAGCCCGCCCACGTTATGGTGTGACTTGATCGTAACCGATGGCCCTTTCACAGACACCGATTCAATAATATCGGGGTAGATTGTACCCTGACCAAGCCACTTCACATCCGTAAGGCTATGAGACTCCTCATCAAATACCTCTATAAAAGTGCGGCCAATAGCCTTGCGCTTAGCTTCAGGATCGGTTAACCCCTCCAGCGCACCGTAAAACTTCGCCTTCGAGTCAACACCCTTGATATTAAGGCCCATGTGCTTGTACGAATCGAGCACCTGCTCGAACTCGCCCTTGCGCAGCAAACCGTTATCGACAAAAATGCAATGAAGATTCTTTCCAATCGCCTTGTGTATCAGAATCGCCGCCACCGTAGAGTCTACACCACCCGAAAGCGCCATAACCACCTGGTCGTTACCCAGCTTCGCCTTCAACGCAGCAACAGTTGACTCCACAAACTGATCCGGCGTCCAGTCCTGAATACAACCGCAGATATGCACCACAAAATTCCGGAGCAGATTTTTGCCCTCCGTCGTATGCGTAACCTCAGGGTGAAACTGAATACCGTATATATCTGTGTTCTTCACACGGTACGCCGCCACCTTCACCGATGGCGTGCTCGAAATGATCTCAAAGGTATCCGGAACAGACGCAATCGTATCTCCGTGCGACATCCAAACCTGCGTATCCAGGCTGATCTCCTTCAACAAAGGCGAGTGATGATCCACAGTAGTAAGCTTAGCGCGACCGTATTCCCGGATCTGCGATGGCAAAACCTCACCACCGCTCCGGTGCGCCAGAAGCTGCGCCCCATAGCAAACCCCCAGAACAGGCAGCTTGCCAAAAATGTTTATATCAATATCCGGAGCCCCGCTATCCCGTACCGAGCATGGGCTACCCGATAAAATAACACCCTTAATATCAGGCGTTATTGTTGGTATCTTATTAAAAGGATGGATTTCACAATAAACATTCAGTTCCCGAACCCGCCGCGCAATCAATTGCGTGTACTGAGACCCGAAATCAAGGATCAATATCTGTTCTGACATGGGTGCAAAGATAATCCGCAAATCCAGCCCACGAAAAATTGCCCTAAAAAATCCACCCCCAGCCCCCTCAAACCAAAAAATATGCCCCAGCCCC
>Ga0065165_1001952_pt1 | contig 19572 bp, 15 predicted proteins | sample AraplaMF_Cvi_mMF_FD_63813 | JGI IMG/M metagenome (GOLD analysis project Ga0065165, IMG submission 63813) | Arabidopsis root microbial communities from the University of North Carolina, USA - plate scrape MF_Cvi_mMF (version 2) (version 3) | ecosystem: Host-associated > Plants > Roots >...
GCGCGAGCGCTACGACCTGCTGGTGCTGGACCTGATGCTGCCCGGCGAAGACGGCCTGTCGATCTGCCGCCGCCTGCGCGGCGCCGGCGACCAGACCCCGATCATCATGCTGACCGCCAAAGGCGAGGACGTCGACCGCATCGTCGGCCTCGAGATGGGCGCGGACGATTACCTGCCCAAGCCCTTCAATCCGCGCGAGCTGGTGGCCCGCATCAACGCGGTCCTGCGCCGCAAGGGCCCGGACGAAATCCCCGGCGCGCCGTCGGAAACCCCGCAGACCTTCGAGTTCGGCGACTTCGTGCTCGACCTCGGCACCCGCACGCTGAAGAAGAACGGCGAGACCGTGCCGCTCACCACCGGCGAATTCTCGGTGCTGAAGGTGTTCGCCCGTCACGCCCGCCAGCCGCTGTCGCGCGAAAAGCTGATGGAGCTCGCGCGCGGCCGCGAGTACGAGGTGTTCGACCGCTCGCTGGACGTGCAGATCTCGCGCCTGCGCAAGCTGATCGAACCCGATCCTTCGAGCCCGCTGTACATCCAGACCGTCTGGGGCCTGGGCTACGTCTTCATTCCCGAAGGGCAGCCGCGCTAAGTGTCCTCAGCTTTGTCAGCACCGATGTCCGAGGCGCCACGCGCGCGCCTGTTCGGCCGCATGAAGAGCGGCCTGTTCTGGCGCACCTTCCTGCTGCTGTCCTTCCTGACCACGCTGTCGATCGCCTCGTGGATCGGGATGATCAACGTCTTCCAGAAGGGTAAGCAGGCGGAGCAGACCGCGGAGCTGCTGGTGTCGGTGGTGACCCTCACCAAGGCCGCGCTGACCCACTCCTCGCCCGACCTGCGGCGCGAACTGCTGATCGAGCTGGTGTCGAACGAAGGCATCCGCATCCTGACCCTGGAGCCGACCGACAAGGTCGATCCGCCGCCGAACACTTCCCTGATGCCCGAGATCGCCGCGCGGGTGCGCGATCGCCTGGGCCACGACACGCGCTTTTCGCGCCGCGTGAACGACATGCCCGGCTTCTGGATGAGCTTCGACATCGACGGCGACAAGTACTGGCTGATGCTCGAACGCGAGCGCATCGCCGGCCTCACCGGCGTGCAGTGGCTGGGCTGGGCAACGCTGGTGGGCGCGCTGTCGCTGCTGGGCGCGGCCCTCATCTCCAGCCTGGTGAACCTGCCGCTGGCGCGCCTGACCGCGGCCGCGCGCGCGATCGCCCAGGGCAAGCGCCCCGCCCCGCTGCCCGAAAAGGGCTCGCAGGAGATCATCCAGGCCAACCGCAGCTTCAACCAGATGGTCGACGACCTGCAGCAGCTGGAACAGGACCGCGCCGTGATCCTGGCCGGCATCTCGCACGACCTGCGCACGCCGCTGGCGCGCATGCAGCTCGAAGTCGAGATGGCCAACCTGTCGCAGGAAGCGCGCGAGGGCATCCAGTCCGACATCGCGCAGATGGACGCCATCATCGGCCAGTTCCTCGACTTCGCGCGCCCGACCGAAGCCGCCACCTTCGTCCCGGTCGACCTGTCCGGGCTGCTGGAAGACTGCGCCCACACGGCTGCCCGCCGGCCGGAAGTGCGCATCGCCGCCGCCGCCATCGAGCCGGGCATCCACGTGCCGGGCAACGCCACCGACCTGCGGCGCGTCTTCAACAACGTCATCGAAAACGCGCGCAAGTACGGCAAGACACCCGGCACCGAGGTCACCGAGATCGAGATCGCCTGCCAGGTCAAGATGACCGGCCACGGCCGCCGCGCGGTGGTGGAGATCGGCGACCATGGCGTCGGCGTGCCGGACGACCAGATCCTGCTGCTGCTGCGCCCCTTCACCCGCCTCGACACGGCCCGCGGCCAGGCCAACGGCGCCGGGCTCGGACTGGCGATCGTCGAACGCGTCACCACCCGCCACAACGCCGAGCTGCAGGTGCGCAACCGCGACGGCGGCGGGCTGGTGCTGCAGTTCTCCTTCCCGCTCGCCACCTGACCTATCCTGAGCATTTACCGACATGACCCAGAACACCACCGAACTCCAGTACGCCGACGTCGAACAGGCTGCCGCCCGCATTGCCGGCGCCGCCCACCGCACGCCGGTGCTGACCTCGCGCACCGCCAACGCCATGGCCGGGGGTGCTGAAACGCAGCTGTTTTTCAAGGCCGAAAACCTGCAGCGCATGGGCGCCTTCAAGTTCCGCGGCGCCTACAACGCCATCGCCAAATTCAGCGAAGCCCAGCGCCAGGCCGGCGTGCTGACCTTCTCGTCCGGTAACCATGCGCAGGCGATCGCCCTGTCGGCGAAGCTGATGGGCATCCGCGCCGCCATCATCATGCCGAAGGACGCGCCGGAACTGAAGGTGCGCGCCACCCAGGGCTATGGCGGCGAAGTGATCTTCTACGACCGCTACACCGAGAACCGCGAAGAGATCGGCGCCCGCCTGGCAAAAGAGCGCGGCATGACCCTGATCCCGCCCTACGACAACCCGGACGTTATCGCCGGCCAGGGCACCGCCGCCAAGGAGTTGTTCGACGAGGTGGGCGAGCTGGATCTGCTGCTGGTGCCGCTCGGCGGCGGCGGCCTGCTGGCCGGCTGCGCGCTGGCGGCCTCGAAGCTGTCGCCCAACTGCACCGTGATCGGCGTCGAACCGGAAGCCGGCAACGACGGCCAGCAGTCGCTGCGCAGCGGCCGGATCGTCGACATCGGCGTGCCGCAGACCATCGCCGACGGCGCCCAGACCAGCCATCTCGGCCAGCACAATTTCGCCGTGATCAAGCGACTGGTGCAGGACATCGTCACCGTCAGCGACGCCCAGCTCGTCGAGACCATGAAGTTCTTTGCCGAGCGCATGAAGACCGTCGTCGAGCCGACCGGCTGCCTGGCCGCGGCCGCGGCCCTCCACGGCGTCGTGCCGGTCGCCGGCAAGAAGGTCGGCATCCTGATCAGCGGCGGCAACGTCGACCTGGCGCGCTTCGCCAAGCTGGTGGCCTGAGACGCAGTCGGCGTTAGTCGGCGCACAGTCGGGTTCGTGGCCTGAGCGTAGAGTTAGCTTGCAACATAACTCTATAAGGAGGCCACAATGAACAAGTTGCAGAAGCTACTGCTTGCCAGCCTGGTTGCCGGTTCGTTCGGCAGCATCGCCGCCCCGGCCCTGGCCGATACCGTCATCATCCGCGAAGCGCCGCCGGCGCCGCGCGTCGAACGCGTCCCGGCCCCGCGCCGCGGTTATGTCTGGGCGCCCGGCCACTATGAATACCGTCACGGCGCTTATGTCTGGGTGCGCGGCAGCTGGCTGCGCGAACGCCGCGGCTATGCCTACAACGCCCCCACCTGGGTCGAGCGCGATGGCCGCTGGGTGATGGAACGCGGCGGCTGGCGCCGCGGCGACCGTGACGGCGACGGCATCCGCAATGGCCGCGACCACGACCGCGACGGCGACGGCATCCCGAACCGGATGGATGCCCGTCCCAATAATCCCAACCGGGGTTAAACCAAGAGCGCCTGACAAAACCTGCAGGGCAAGGCGCATCGCCGCAACGGCGGACCGCGAAGACAGTACGCCAGTACGGCGAGACGAAGCAACGCCGCCATGCGGGTTTTTCAGGCGCTCTTAGTCGGTGGCTGTGGCAAGGTTCACAGTGAACACACTGCCCTTGCCCGCTCCCTGGCTGTAGGCGGCCACCGTGCCGCCATGCAGCACCACGATGTTGCGCACCAGGGCCAGGCCGATCCCAAGCCCGACTTCCAGGCCGCCCCTTTCTCCGTCTACCATGCGTTCGCCGCGGGTGAACAGCTCGAACACGTGCGGCAGCAGGCCGGCGTCGATGCCGGCGCCCTCGTCGCGCACGGCGATGCGCACCGCCGGCGCCTGCCGCGTAACCGACACCACGATCCGCCCGCCGGGCGGCGTGTACCTGGCCGCATTGTCGAGCAGGTTGACGATCACCTGCACCAGGCGCCTGGCGTCGCCGATCACGGCAGCACCGCCGGCCATCTCCTCCACCACCAGCACATGCCTGCGCTCCTCGATCAGGGGCCGCACCTGCTCCACCGCGGCGGCGATGACCGCGCCGACTTCCACCCGCGCGCGCTCCAGCTGGATCTGGCCACGGGTGACGCGCGAGACGTCCAGCAGGTCGTCGACCAGCGCATGCAGCTGCCGCACCTGGCCGCCGATCGCGTCGCGCGCCTCGCGCACCCGTGCGTCGCCGGCGCCCACCGCGGCAAGGGTCTCCACCGCCCTCGATATCGGCGCCAGCGGCGTGCGCAGCTCCTGCGCCAGCATCGCCAGGAAGGCGTCCTTGCGCCGGTCCTGTTCCCGCAGCGAGCCGACCAGGCCCGCGTTCTCGAATCCGTTGGCGGCAATCGACGCCAGCTGCACCAGGATGGCCTCGTCCTCCTGCGTGAAGCCGCCCTGGTATTTGTCCCAGACCTCGATCATGCCGATGTTGCTGCCCTTGCGGTCGACCAGGGGCACCGCCAGGCGCGAACGCAGGGGCGCCGGTTCGCCTGCATCCTTCGCGCGCGAGACCGCCTTGACCGCCTGCTGCACGTGTTCCCTGCCGCTCAGCGACACGCCGGCCTGGTGCACCTCCAGGATCGCGCGCACTTCTTCCACCAGCGCCTCGGCGATCTCCTGCGAGGACAAGGCGGTATGCAGGGTGCGCGAGGCCTGCGCCACCTTGGCCAGCAGCGCCGAATTGCGCTTCTCGCGTTCCAGGCGCTGGGCCAGCTCGGCCTGCGCCATCACCTTCTCGTGGATGTCGGTGTTCGCACCGATCCACTCGCGCACCGCGCCGCTGTCGTCGGCGATCGGCACGCTCCTCACCGCCATCCAGCGGTATTCGCCGTCGGCGCGGCGCAGCCGGTACTCGGTCTCGAACACGGTGCGCGCGGCCACGCAGGCGCGCCACAGGCTGCGTGCGCGTTCGAGGTCGTCCGGATGGAGGGCGTCCAGCCAGCCGAAGTCCAGGCCCTCCTCGAAGGATTGTCCCGTGAAGGCGCGCCAGGACGGCGAGTCCTCCCGCACGCGGCCATCGGAGGTGGTGGTCCAGACGATCTGCGAGGTCGCCATCACCAGCGAACGGAAACGCTCTTCGCGCACGCGCAGCGCGGCCTCGGCCTCGACGCGCTCGGTGATGTCCTCGTGCATCAGCATGACTTCGACCACCGCGCCATGCTCGTCCATGACCGGATGGGCGCGCGCCTTCACCCAGCGCGCATGCGCCGGGCCGTCCAGCAGCGCGACGTCGAAGCGGATCGGCGGGATCTCGACCGATTCGCCGGCCATGGCGCGCCGCAGGTAGCCGGCGACGCCGCTGGCGACCAGCTGGGGATCGGTAAGGACGTTCAGCTCGCCGCTGAGGAACATGTCCCGGACCGGATGGCCCTCGTGCAGCTGGAACAGGTTTTCCCAGGCCTTGTTGACGGCGAGCGTCCTGCCGTCCGGCGCGAGGATCTGGATGCTGACCGGCGCTTGCTGGAACAGGCCCTGGAAGCGCCGCTCCTGGTTGGTAAAGTCCTTGTTCATGAGATCAGGCGATGGTATCGAGACTGACGGTGAACACGCTGCCCTGGCCCGGGCCGTCGCTATGCGCGCTGACCGAGCCGCCGTGCAGGACCACGATGTTGCGGACCAGCGCCAGCCCGATCCCGAGGCCGCCCTGGGCGCGGTCGGGCGTGCGCTCGGCCTGGGTGAACAGGTCGAACACCTGCGGCAGCAGCCCGGCGTCGATGCCGATGCCGTTGTCGCGCACGGCGATGCGCACCAGACGGTCCTCGCGGCTTACCGAAAGACCGATGCGGCCGCCGGGCGGCGTGTACTTGGCCGCGTTGTTCAACAGGTTGACGAGCACCTGCACCAGCCGGTTCGGATCGCCGGTCACGGCTGCTCCTGCCGCTTCCTGGTCGACCGCCAGCACATGTCCGCGCGCCTCGAGCAGGGGCCGGGCCTGCTCGATCGCGCCGGCGACCACGGCGCCAATGTCGACCCTGACCCGCTCCAGCTGGATCAGGCCGCGCGTGACGCGCGAGACGTCCAGCAGGTCGTCGACCAGTGAGCTCAGGTGGCGCACCTGGCGGCCGATCACTTCGCTGGCCCTGGCCACCCGCGCTTCGTCGGCATGGCCGAACTTCAGCAGGTCGGCGGCGGCGGAAATCGGCGCGAGCGGGTTGCGCAGCTCGTGCGCCAGCATCGCCAGGAACTCGTCCTTGCGCCGGTCCTGTTCCTGCAGCGAGGCGACCAGGCGGGCGCGCTCGGCCTGGGCCATCACCATATCGTGGATGTCCGTGTTGGCGCCGATCCACTCGCGTATTGTGCCGTCCTCGTCGAGCAAAGGCACACCCTTCACGGCGGTCCAGCGGTATTCGCCGTCGGCGCGGCGCAGGCGGTACTCCGTCTCGAATACGCTGCAGGTCGCCACGCAGTGCGCCCACAGGCGGGAGGTGGTCTCGCGGTCGTCCGGGTGCAGGGCATCGAGCCAGCCGAATTCCTTCCACTCGTCGTAGCTCTGGCCGGTGAAGGCGCGCCAGGACGGCGAGTCCTCGGCCACGCGGCCGTCGGCGGTATTGGTCCAGACGATCTGCGAGGTCGCCATCACCAGCGAACGGAAACGCTGCTCGCGCACCCGCAGCGCGCTTTCGGCATCGATGCGGTCGGTGATGTCCTCGTGCATCAGCATCACTTCGAGCACGGCACCGCGCTCGTCCTTGATCGGATGGGCGCGCGCCGTGACCCAGCGCGCACGCTGGGCGCCGCCTTCAAGCTGGCCGACGTCGTAGCGGATGGCCGGAATCTCGACCGGTTCGCCGGCCAGGGCGCGCCGCAGATAGGCATGCACACCGCTGGCGACCAGCTGCGGGTCGGTAAGAACGTTGTAATCGCTCAGCACGAAAGCGTACACTGGCGTCCCCTCGTGGATGTGCCACAGCGCTTCCCATGCCTTGTTGACGCGCAGGGTCCGGCCGTCCGGCGCCAGGACCTGGAGGCTGACAGGTGCTTGCCGGAACAGTTCTCGATAGAGCAGTTCCTGGCTGGCGCGGTGGTCGGGTGCAGAAGGCATGTAGGCTGAAACGCAAGAACGTCGTGATATCAATCGATCATGATGTCATATTTTGCACTCCAACGCACCCCCGCATTGGCAGGCAGGATCAGGCAATCCTTCGCTGGGATCCTGCTACCGCAGACGGCCGCGCCACGCCTACCATGGAAGGATCGTTCAACAGGAGATCCACCATGCGCATCATCGATACCATCTACGTCAACGGCGAATTCACGACGCCCCACGGACGCGAACCCCTGGTCCTGGTCGACCCCGCCACCGAGCGCGAGACCACCACCGTGATCCTGGCCGACGAAGTCGACGCCCAGCGCGCCATCGCGGCCGCCAAGGCGGCCCTTCCCGCCTTCATGCAAAGCACGCGCGCCCAGCGCATGGACTGGCTGCAGCGCCTGTCCGAGGCGGTGGCTGCGGCCGAGACGGACATCGTCGAGGTCATGATCGCCGAGTATGGCGGGACGGCGGCGATGGCGCTGGGCACCGCGCGCCGGGCGGCCGCCTCCTTCGCCCTGGCGCGCAAGCTGCTGGCCGACTACCCCTTCGAGCGCGAGCTCGGCGGCGCGCGGGTGGTGATGGTGCCGCACGGCGTGGCCGGCATGATCACGCCGTGGAACGCGAACATCGGCTTCATCGCCAGCAAGCTGGCGATGGCGATCGCGTCCGGCAGCACCTCGGTCATCAAGCCCAGCGAACTGAGCGCCTCCCAGACCGCGCTGCTGACGCGCGTGCTGCACGGGGCCGGCCTGCCGCCGGGCGTCTTCAACATCGTCACCGGGCGCGGCGACACCGTCGGCGCCGAGATCACCCGCCATCCCGACATCGCCAAGATTTCCTTTACCGGCTCGACCGCGGTCGGCAAGGCGATCGCGCGTGGCGCCGTCGACACCATGAAGCGCGTCACCCTGGAGCTGGGCGGCAAGTCGCCCACCGTCTTCCTGGACGATGCCGATTTCGCCAAGGCGATGCCGCTGGCCGCGATGGCCGCCGTGATGAACAGCGGCCAGGCCTGCATCGCCGGCACCCGTATGCTGGTGCCGCGCGCGCGGCTGGCGGAGGCGCAGGCGCTGGCGGTGCGGGCATTCGAAGACCTTGTGGTCGGGCCGACGCAGGACCCGCGCGTGAACGTGGGGCCGATGGTCACCCGCAAGCAGTGGGAACGGGTGCAGTCCTATATCGAACGCGGCATCGAGGAAGGCGCGACCTTGCTGACGGGCGGCCCCGGCCGCCCGGAGGGACTGGCGCACGGCTGGTTCGTGCGCCCGACCGTGTTCGGCGACGTCCGCAACGACATGGCCATCGCACGCGACGAGATCTTCGGCCCGGTCCTGTGCATCATCCCCTATGACGGCGACGAAGAGGCGCTGGCCATCGCCAACGACAGCCCCTACGGCCTGCACGGCTACGTGTTCGGCGCCGACCTGGCGCGGGCGCGGCGGATGGCCGACGGCATCGTCGCCGGGCGCGTCTTCATCAATGGGCTGTATGATGCTCCAGAGGCGCCGTTCGGCGGCTTCAAGCAATCCGGCCTGGGGCGCGAGTTCGGCGTCTTCGGCTTCGAGGAATACCTGGAACCGAAAGCCATCATGGGCCATGACAAAGCGCTTTGACAACGAGACCATCGACAGCCTGCGCAGCCTGGTCGCGGAACGCATGGCCGGCCAGCCCGGCGGCGCCCTGGACCTGGCCACCGGCCTGCCCTGGCTGTCGCTGATCCGGCGCCCGGCGCCGACCCCGACCGGGCGCGGCATCCTCACGCCCTCGGTCTGCCTGCTGGTGCAGGGCGAGAAGGAAATGCTGGTCGGCCAGCAGGGGCTGCGCTACGGGCCAGGCAGCTACGTCCAGGCCGGCATCGCGATGCCGGTGTCCGGCCAGGTGACGCGCGCCAGCGAAGCGGCGCCGTATTACGGCATCCGGATCGACCTCCAGCCGAAAGAGATCGCCGCCTTCATGCTGGAGATGCGGATGGCGCCGGCGCCCGCGACCGGGAAAGCGCCGGCGGTCAGCGTCGAACGCGCGGACCAGGCCATGCTCGAGCTCTTCGTCCGCCTCCTGCGCCTGCTGGAGCGACCGCGGGACCTCGATGTGCTGGGCCGGCTGGCGAAGCAGGAGCTGATCTACCGGCTGGTCACGGCACCCGGCGGCGCTTCCCTGGTCGAGGGCGCCGGCAGCCAGCGCGAACGCGCGGTCGGCGACGCCATCGACTGGATCCGTACCCACTACAACGAACCGCTGCGCATCGAGACCCTGGCGCGCGCCGTCCACATGAGCCCATCGGTTCTGCACCGGCGCTTCAAGGCGGTCACGGTGATGAGCCCCCTGCAATACCAGAAGCAGGTGCGCCTGCTGGAAGCGCGCAAACGCCTGATGAGCGGCCAGGCGGAGGCGGCCAGCGTGGCCTACGAGGTCGGCTACGAAAGCCCGTCCCAGTTCAGCCGCGAATACCGGCGCCTGTTCGGGGCGCCGCCCTTGCAGGATGCGCGGCAGCTGCGCGGCATGCAGGAGGTGCTGCAGCCCTAGGGGCGGGTATTTCTATCACCGGCGGCCGCTCGAAGCGAACCCGCAGGCGCGCGACCCGGGACTGCAGGACAGGCTGCTGGACCTGTGCAAAGCATCGTCGGGCGTGGCGTTCGGCTAGCGCCCACCTGCGAAACGGTCCGCGAGGCAACACGCGTGCACGGTGAGGCAACGTACAGAGCAAGGCGGGCACGGCGCGCACCATGTGATCACAACACAGGAGAACGCCATGAAAAGCCCAGTGAAGAGCACAGCCAGGTTGCTGAGCATGATCGCCGCGGCCGCCCTGTCGGCCGCCGTGGCCGTGCCGGCTGCGATGGCCGGCAACGACATCGTGAAATGCGTGGATGCGAACGGCCATGTGACCCTGACCGACCAGCCCTGCGACACCGGCTCCACCACCGTGAAGCTGTCGAGCGAAACGCCGCTGCCCCAGCGCCACGTGGTCACGCCGGCCGAGTTGCGCCACGACGGCTGGAAACGGCCGCCGGTGGTACGTCCGGCGCCGCTGTCGCGCGACGTCGCCACCCTGAAGGCGGCGCACCGCATGATGATGCTGCAGGAAGCCCGCCCGCGTCTGGCCGGTCTGAATTAATGCAGGTCGCGTAGCTGGGCGAACTCCGGCAGCTCCGGCTCATTGGCCGGCGCCCCCAGCGTGCGCACCACCTGCTGCACTTCTTCGCACTTGATGAAGCTGGCCGAGGAACTCGCCGCCAGCACTTTTTCCGGCGCCTGCGAGCGCGCGATCGCATAGCCCTGCACGTAATCGACGCCGATCTCGGCCAGGGTGCGCACCGTTTCCGCATCCTCGGCCCACTCGGCGATGGTCTTCATGCCGAGGTTCACCGCCAGGTTGACGATCGCCTCGACGATGGCGACGTTGGCCGGGTGCGCATTGATGTTGACGATGAAGTTGCCGTCGATTTTCAGCACGTCGGCCGGCAGTTCCTTCAGGTAGGAGAAGGAGGTGTAGCCGGCGCCGAAGTCGTCCAGCGCCACCTTCACGCCGAAGGCGCGCACCTGGTCGATGAAGCGGCGCGTGTTGTCGAGGTCATGCAGGGCCACGCTCTCCGTGATCTCCATGCACAGGCGGCTGGCCACGTGCTCGTGGCGCGCCAGGATTTCCAGCGTGTCCTGCACGAAGCGCTCGTCGTTCAGCGAGGCGCCCGACAGGTTCATGCAGACGAAGCGGGTATTCGTCAGCGACTCCACATGGTCTTCGATCCAGGCCAGGGTGGAGGACAGCACCCAGCGGTCGATCACGCCGGCACGCCCGCTCTTTTCGGCGGCGGCAATCAAGGGGCCGGCCGGCGACACGCGCCCATCCGCCTCGCGCATGCGCAGCAGGACTTCGAAGTTCAGCGACTCGTGCGGCGAATGCAGGGACATGATCGGCTGCATCTCGAGGAACATGCCGTCGGTGGCGTTGGGGCCGGACAGGCGCGCCACCAGGTTCAGTTCGTCCTCGCGCTCCTGGAAGGCGTTCGAGCCGCGCTTGTACACCACCAGGCCTTCGCTGTGGCCGTCCTTGGCTTCGCGGCAGGCGCGGTCGGCGGTCGAGACGGCGTCCTTCATCGCCATGCCCGGCGAGACTTCGATCAGGCCAACCGAGCCGCGCACGTGGAAGGCCTTGTCGCCGACGCGGTAAGGCGAGCCGCCGATACGGTCGACGATGCCGCGGCAGATCAGCGAGGCCAGCGGAATCGCCGTATCCGGCATCACGATCACGAATTCGTCGCCGCCGACGCGGCCGATGCGCTGGCCGCCGGCCAGCATCAGTTCCATCCGCTCGCACACCTGCTTAAGCACTTCGTCGCCGGCCGCGTGGCCGAACAAATCGTTAATGAGCTTGAACCGGTCGAGGTCGATGTAGGCCAGCGAGAGCGGCTTGCCGGCGCCCAGCGACTGCACCGCCCCTTCGAACATCTTCTCGATGCCGCGGCGGTTGAAGACCTTGGTGAGCGGGTCGTTGTTGGCCATGAAGCGCAGCTGCTCGGTGGCCCGGTGTTTTTCGGTGACGTCCTGCAGCACCGCCTCGATGCGTCCGCGCGCGAGGGTGGCGCTGACCATGAAGCGCTGGCTGCCGTCGCGGCTGGCCACCTGCATCTCGGCCTCGCTCTGCAGGTGCACCCGCTCGTGCAGCTCGACCCACAGGTTCTCGGCAAAGAACTGCTTCCAGCCGGTGCGGCCCGGGATAATGGTGTCGGTGCCCAGCATCTTGCGCAGGGCCGGGTTCGCGCTCAGGAAGTTGCCGTACATGTCGAGGGTGAACAGGCCGACCGGCATCGCCTCGTAAGCCTGCTGCAGCTTGTCCTGGGCTTCCATGCGCTGCTCGGTCTCGATGCGCATCTGCTCGGCCACCGCCAGCGCCGCCAGCAGGCTGGAGGCCAGCGCCGCGGTCACGCTGTTGGCGATGCCGACCAGTTCGCGCACGCCCAGGGCGGCGGCGATCACTTCCGCCAGCGAGGCCAGGAAGGTGACCGCGAACGAAGCGGCGAACCAGATCGCGACGCGGTTACGCGAACGCAGCATGATGGCGACCAGGCCCAGTGTCATCAGCGACAGGCCGAAGGCGACCACGCACCACATCATCGGCAGGAAGTAGCGATAAGGCAGCACCAGCGCGGAGGCCACGAAGGGCAGGCAGACCCACTGCGACAAGCGCAGCAGCGGCCGGAAACGTGTTTCGGCCAGGGCGGCGCCGAACAGGGTGTTATACAGCGTCAGCGAAGACAGCGCGAACACCGCGATCGTGACCGCGCGCATCGGCAGCAGCCAGTCGGCCGGGACGGTCTGCCCCAGCCACTGGACGTCCCAGCCGGCCGACAGTGCACCGACCCGCAGGTTGATCAGCAGCCAGCCGGCAAACTGCACGTACAGCACCTGGCGGTTGATCAGGGCCGTGATCAGGACGAACAGGGTCAGCACGATCATGCCGCCGTCGAGCAGGCCCGACTTGCGCTGGAAGCGCTGCACCGACAGTTCGAGCTGGTCGTGCTGCCAGGCGACCGCCGTCAGGCGCGCCGGTCCCACCGTCGACGTGCGGCACAGCACCTCGGCGGTGCTGGCCGGCAGGCGCAGCACGAAGCCGGATTTCATGGCCGCCATGTCCATCGTCGTGCCGGTGCGCGAGGCCTCGCCCAGGGGCCGCAGGGTCCGCGCATCCCAGCAGGCGATATCGACGATATGGCGCGAAGGGAACTCCACCTCGTCGGCATTCCTGGCGGCGACGGAAAACGCCATCCAGACCGGCGTTTCGGAGAGCTGGGTTTCGTGGTAGTCGACCGGCGCACGCTGCGCCAGTTCGCGCAGGGCCTGGGCCGGCGTCAGGGCGGCACTGCTGCCGGTGTCCAGCACCTTGATGTCGAGCGGCTGCTCGCCGCTGGTGACGTAATGGTCGTGCCAGAACATGAGCGCGATGACGGACACGATCCCGATGGCGATCGGGATGATGTACACGGCGAAGAACCGCAGCACCGCTTCAATGACGCGGTGCGCTATCGATGGGTTCGTTTTGCGCGTTCTGGTAAAAGGCTTGAGCATGGGCGGCAATCGGCTGCGAACAAGATGCGCGCCCGCAGTGTGCCCTGCCGACGGCATCGATTTTCGCAAGGATACAGCCTGAAATCCATGCCGTCATGCAATTTTTTCTTTTAAACCATTGCAAACGGCCCCTGGCGGGATGCGCCGGGCTGGGGCGGACGCTGGGCAGGGCGAAGCTTGGCCGTCGACGAGACGCGCGGCGCGATGTCGATATCCGGATGGCGGGTATGGCGGAAGAAGCCCAGCAGCGGGTGGCGGGCCGCGGTCCAGCGCTGTTCGCCAGTCGCGATTTCGAAGGCCATCACGCGGTGCGGGATACCGCCGACATGGCGCAGCGGGACCATCGCCTTGTCTTCAAGAACGTCGCTGAAAAGCAACTGTTCGTACTGCCGGTCGATCGGTCGGCGTCCGGTGACCACGGCGTAATCGATCCCGTTCTGCTCGCAATACTCGAAACAGGCCTTGATCAAGGCGATCTTGACCACGTGGCCGACGCGGCCTTCCGACACGCCAAGGCGGGTGACCTCGGCCAGGCGGCGTCCGCGCAGCCAGTCGGGCAGCTCGATCGATTCCTCGATGTGCAGCCCGCCATGGCGGTTGGTCTGGATGCGCGCCGTGCCCAGCGCCGAGCCGTCCAGCTTGGATTCGGCCAGCAGCACGACGGTGTCGTCAGCGTAATCGCAGGCTTCCGGCACGGACAAGGAACGTGCGAACTCCGGCACATGGCGGGCATAAGCGGCGTGACGGATGCCAACCGCCTTTTTCAGGCCATCCTCGGTTTCAACTCGACGGATCGTGAACGGCAGGCGCTCGGCAGGCATGGCCTGCCTGGCGGCGGACATCAGAATGGCGGACTGGCACATATCCATGGCGGAACTTCCTATAAGAGAGACAACGGTATTTCGTGTTGACTATTATCAATCTCTCAAAAAAATCCTAAACGCCGAGGAAACGTGCTTTTTGCCCTTATTTCATATCCATTAACATGAACCGAGCCGTGCCGGCCACCCGGATCGAGCCGCCGGGCGCAGGCCCGATGTCCGCGTGCAGGCGCGAGCGCATGCCCATGTCCTCGCCCTGCACCACGTCGATGGCGCCGCCGTGCGGCCAGCCGAGGTCGCGCAGGTAGCCGGCCAGCGCGGCGGTGCCGGAGCCGGTGGCCGGGTCTTCGTAGACGCCGCCGTAGGCGAAAGGATTCCGCGTATGGAACAGGCGCGCGTTTTCGGCCCAGGCCAGCACGATGGTCGGCATGTTCCAGGCGCGCATCAGCACCCTTCCCGCCTCCAGCTCATAGCGCATGGCGGCCAGCAGGTCGCGGCTCGCGAGGGCCAGCACCAGGTGATCGTTGCCCGCATGCGCCAGGCCGGGCGGGATGCGCGGGTCGAGGTCAGCCTCGCTGTAGCCGAACAAGTCCAGTGCCTCGGCCACCAGTTTCGGATCGGCAGGCGCGCTGCGGGTCGGCGGCGACTGCAGCGCGGCCGAGCTCAGGCTGCCCTCGGCGCGGCCTTCGACAGTGATGTTCGCCCCGTTCAGCGCGAGCGGATACACGCCTTCGCCGAATTCGCGCGCCAGCGCGGCGCCGAGAGCGATGGTGGCATGGCCGCAGAAAGCCACTTCGGCCTCCGGCGAGAAGTAGCGCACCCGGAAGGCGTCCCCGCTGCGGGCGGCGAAGGCGGTCTCCGAGAAGCCCACTTCATGCGCCAGGCGCTGCATCTCGGCTTCCGGCGGCAGGGCCGCGCCGATCCAGACGCCGGCCGGGTTGCCGCCCTGCTCGCCGTCGGAGAAGGCGGCAATGCGCAGGACCTGGGTGGACGATGGATTCATGGAAGCTCCTCGGTTTCGTTGTCAGGCTGAACATCATATACGCGGTGCAATTAGTTTGCTGACGCTTGACTTGGGCCGCCGCCAGGCCTATATTTCGATAAACATCTAATTAGACAAGAACCGAACATGACAGGCTCCCTCACCGCCGCTTTCAAAGCCATCGCCGATCCGACCCGGCGCGAGATCCTGCATCTGCTGCGCAAGGAAGAGATGACGGCGGGCGACGTCGCCGCCCGTTTCGACATGACCAAGCCGACCATGTCGCACCATTTTTCGGTGCTGAAGGAGGCCGGTTTGATCACCAGCCGGCGCGAAGGCCAGACCATCTGGTACGCGCTGAACACGACGGTCCTGGAAGACGTGCTGGCCTGGACCATGGGTATGGCGCGTGGCGCCCGGGAAGACAAATAAGGAGAAGAAGAATGACGAGGAAGCATTATTTGTGGTGGGCGATGCCGCTGCTGGCGCTGACGCTGCTGGCCACTGTGCTGGTCTACCGCCAGCTGCCGGAAACCGTGCCGACACACTGGAACGCGTTCGGCGAGATCGACCGCTACGGTCCGCGCGGCTGGATTTTCACGCAGCCGGTCATCCTGGCCATCGTCACGCTGGTGTGGGCGGTGCTGCCGGGCGTCTCGCCCGAAAAATTCAAGGTCGGCAGCTTCAGTGCAACCTGGTGGTATTGCGGCGTCGTGATGGCCGCCCTGCTTGCCTACATCCAGGCGGTGCTGTTGTGGGGCACCGCCACCGGGACGATCCCGATGAGCCGTGCCCTGCTGGGCGGCATCGGCGTCGCCATCGTCCTGTTGGGGAATGTCATCGGCAAGGTGAAGCGCAACTTCTGGCTCGGCGTGCGCACGCCCTGGACCCTGGCCAGCGACCGGGTGTGGTACGCGACGCACCGGCTGGCCGGAAAAACGATGGTGGCAGGTGGACTGGTGGCGCTGGGGGCGGCGGTGCTCGGCCTGCCCTTCCATCTGGGAATTGGGGCGATCGTGGTGGGGGCGCTGGTGCCGGCGGCTTATTCGCTCATTTATTACAAGCGCCTGGAACGCGGCGCGTAAACGTCGGCCGCCAACTCAGAATCCTGGCGGACGTTCGTTCGCCACGCCTGCCACCTTCTCCAGCGCCAGCCCCACGCGGCCTATGGTCCCCTCATCGAACAAGCGCCCGATCAAGGTCACCCCGTGCGGCACACGCCGCGCCGGCGAGAAGGTCGGCAGCGGCTGGGCCGGATTGGGCGCCCAGTCGCTGCGCGCCTGCTCCACCATCACGGAACCGGTGCGCAGGGTCAGCGAGGGGTGGCCGGTGAAATTCGAGATCGTCAGCATCTCGTCGCGCAGCGAAGGCACCAGCAGCAGGTCGACCTGCTGGAAGATGCGCGCCATCTCGAGCGCCACCTTGCGGCGCATGCGGTCGGCCTGCACGAAGTCCACCGCCGACAGGAAGCGCGCCTCGCGGAACAGGTTCGGCCAGGCGTCCGGCACCTGCGCCTTGAGCTGGTCGACGCGCTGGTCCAGCGTGATCTCCTCGAACGCCGCCGCCGCTTCCGCGAACAGCACCGCGTTCAGCGATTGATAGGGCCAGTCCGGCAGGCTCACCGGCACGGGATTCAGGCCCAGCTTCTTCAGGCTCTCGAGCGCGGCGCGGTCGACATCGGTGGCCGGCGCTTCCTTCATCCAGTCCGCGAAATAGCCGAGCTTCAGGCCCGCCAGCTTCGCGTTCGCATCGTAATCCAGCCTGGCCGGCACGCCGGCGACGTCGCCAGGATCGGTGCCGGAAATCGCCTTCAGCACCAGCATCGCATCCTCGACGCTGCGCGTCATCGGACCCAGTTTGTCGAGCGACCAGCAGAGCGTCATGGCGCCGGTGCGCGGCACCCGGCCATAGGTCGGGCGCAAGCCCGTCACGCCGCAGCGCATCGAGGGGCTGACGATGCTGCCGCCGGTCTCGCTGCCGATCGAGAAGCCGACCAGGCCCGCGGCCGTGGCCGCGCCCGGGCCGGCGCTGGAGCCGGATGCGCCCTCTTCCAGCAGCCATGGGTTCATGGTCTGGCCGCCGAACCAGATGTCGTTCAGCGCCAGCGCGCCGAGACTCAGCTTGGCGATCAGGACCGCACCGGCGGCATCGAGCTTCGCCACCACGGCCGCATCCTGGTCCGGCACGCGGTTCTGGTAGAAGTCCGCGCCCCAGGTGGTGCGGATGCCTTTGGTGTCCAGCAGGTCCTTCACGCCATACGGGATGCCGTGCAGCGGGCCGCGGTATTTGCCGGCTGCGATTTCCTTGTCGGCCAGGCGGGCGCGCGCCAGCGCATGCTCTTCGGTCACCGTAATCACGCTGCGCAATTTGCCGTCATGGCGCTTGATGCGCTCGAGGTAGATGCGGGTCAGGCGTTCGGATGTCAACGCACGTGTCTCGATCCAGCGCGAGAGTCTGGTGACCGGGGCGAAGGCGATGTCCGCGTCGTTCTTCGGCAGCGGACCGGCATCGCTCCGGCTGCGCACGAAGCGCTCGCGGGCCGGGCCTGCGGTCTGGCTTACCTGTGCGCCGACGGCCACCGCCGGCGACCAGACCGTGGCCGGCGCCACGCTGTCCTCGATCGCCAGCTTGCGCGGACCGGTGCGCCGTTCCATCGTCGAGGCCAGGGACACCTTCCAGCTGCCGGCCGCCATCTGGCGCTGGGCCGGCGTCATCGATACCTGCATCAGCTTTTCGGCTTCGGCAAAGGTGGCTGGCGACACGTCAGGACCGACCGCCGGGGTGGCACCGAAAGTCGGCGGCGCACCCGGGGTCGCGAGGCTGGGTGGATTGGTGGGCGTGGTCGAATCCTGCGCTTCGCTACGGGCGGCACCGGCGACGGCGAGCAGGCCGAGGGGCGCGTTGATCAGGAACTGGCGGCGTTGTGTCATGGATCCCAATCCTACCCGAGGCTCATGAGCAAAACAACAAGCATTATTTGCCGAGCAGAGGTCCCAGGCGCCGGGCCAGGAAGTCGACCAGGGCGGCGACGCGCGGCGCCAGCGCCTCCTGCTTGTAGAACACCGCCCACACCGGCTGGGTCCAGGGCAGCGCGCTTTGTTCGAGCACCGGCACCAGGCGGCCGGCGGCGACGTCCGCGCCCGTGAGGAAGTCCGACAGGCTGGTGATGCCGGCCCCTTCGACCGCGAGGTGGCGCAGGGTCTCGCCGCTGGATGCCGTCACCTGCGGCTTGGCGAGATAGCCCTCCTGCCCGCCGTCGCTCAGCGGCCAGGTATTCAGCGAAGCCGGCGCCGTGAAGCCCAGCAGGCGATGCTTCGCCAGGTCCGCGACCTTGGCGGGCCGGCCATGGCGCTCCAGGTAGGAAGGCGCGGCCAGCGCGCGGATGCGGCTATGCCCCAGCAGGCGCGCGTTCAGGCTGGAGTCGGGCAGGATGCCGATGCGGATCGCGACGTCGACCTTTTCCTCGATCAGGTCGATGAAGGTCTCGCCGCTGGTCAGCTCCAGCTGCACTTGCGGGTATTCGTCGAGGAAGTCCGCCACCAGCGGCGCCACCAGGTGGTCGAGCGTGGGCGTGGCGGCGTTCACCCGGACCAGCCCCGCCGGATGGCCGCGCCGCGCTGCCGCCTGGGCCTCCGTGTCTTCCAGTTCCGCCAGCACGCGGCGCGCCCGCTCCAGCAGCCAGGCGCCTTCCGCGGTCAGGTCGAGGCGGCGCGTGGTGCGGTGCATGAGGGTCATCCCCAGCTCCTTCTCCAGCCGCGAGACGGTGCGCGACACGCCCGAGGGCGTCTGCCCCAGCTGCTGGGCGGCGGTCGAGAACGAGCCCGTTTCCGTGACGGTGACAAAGGTAATCAGGGCGCTGACATCGAGCATTTGTGACTCCGAGTCAAAAGTGTATTGTACGGCAGCATGTTTTTCTTGTACGCCGTGGTCGGCAGAATGCTGGCTTCGATCAAAGGCAACAGGAGATTTCACCATGCCACTCGCACTCTGGGCGCTCACGCTGAGCGCCTTCGCCATCGGGACGACGGAATTCGTGATCGTCGGCCTGATTCCCACCATTGCCGCCAGCCTGCAGGTGTCGGTCCCTTCCGCCGGCCTGCTGGTGAGCCTGTACGCGCTCGGCGTCGCCATCGGCGCACCGGTGCTGACCGCCCTCACCGGCCGCGTGCCGCGCAAACTGCTGCTGCTCGCGCTGATGCTGCTGTTCACGGCCGGGAACCTGATCGCCTGGATGGCGCCCGGCTACGAAGCGCTGATGGCCGCGCGCGTGCTGACCGGTCTCGCCCACGGTGTGTTCTTCTCGATCGGCTCGACCATCGCCACCAGCCTGGTGCCGAAGGAAAAGGCGGCCAGCGCGATCGCCCTGATGTTCAGCGGCCTGACCGTGGCCCTCGTCACCGGCGTGCCGCTCGGCACCTTCATCGGCCAGCACTTCGGCTGGCAGATGACCTTCCTGGCTGTCGCCGCGCTGGGCGTGATCGCCTTCGCCGGCATCGGCCTGCTGGTACCGAACGCGATCGCCCGCGGCAAGCCCGCATCGCTGCTCACGCAGATGGCGGTGCTGAAGAAACCGCGCCTGCTGCTGGTCTACGCCATGACGACCCTCGGCTACGGCGGTACCTTCGTCGCCTTCACTTACCTGGCGCCGATCCTGCAGCAGGTGGCCGG
>Ga0065165_1001954_pt1 | contig 19535 bp, 13 predicted proteins | sample AraplaMF_Cvi_mMF_FD_63813 | JGI IMG/M metagenome (GOLD analysis project Ga0065165, IMG submission 63813) | Arabidopsis root microbial communities from the University of North Carolina, USA - plate scrape MF_Cvi_mMF (version 2) (version 3) | ecosystem: Host-associated > Plants > Roots >...
GGGTCCTGGCGGCGAGCCACGCCTCGACCAGCTTTTCCCATTCGAGCAATTTCTCGCGCGGCGTGTCGGCGACGAGGATCGCGTCCCAGTCGACCCCGGCCATCTCGCCCGCGGCCTCGCCCATCTGCGCGATCGTGGCGCGCATCATCGGCGGGTTGTCGACCAGCGTCCAGGTGACGAAGCCGTCGGCGCACTCCCACACCTGCCGCACGCCGGACTTGCCGCGCACGAGCAGGTTGCCGGTGCGGCTGCCGACGCGGCCGGTCCAGCCCCAGGTCAGCGGCTCGCGGTAATTGGCGAGCACCGCCGAACGATAGGCCGAGACCTGGATCCGATCCCCCTTCCCCGTCGCCGCCCGGGCGTTGAGCGCGGTCAGCGCGGCGATCGCGCCCTGGATGCCGGCGAGGGCGAACGCCTGGCGCCCCGGCAGCGTAAGCGGCGCGCGGTCCGGATCGCCGACGATCGTGGCCAGACCCGAACGGGCGATGAGCGTCAGGTCGGTCGCCGGGCGATCCACGCCGGGCTCGAACGGGAGGATCGTCACGTCGATCAGACGCGGGTCGGCGGGCAGATCGCGTGCAGCCGTCTCCGGCCCGCGCAGCAGGATATCGGCGCCGGTCAGGTCGATCGACCCGTCCGCGAGGATCTTCCCCCGCAGCGCCATCTTGCGCTCGGCCGGATCGGTCAGCGGGCAACCGCCATAGTGCGTGACCCGCGCGCCCATTTCCGCCAGCAGCACGCCGGCATAGCTGCCGAGGTCGCGCGTCAGGTCGACGACGCGGATATGGCCGAGCATGCTCATGCCAGCGCTCCTTCGCTTTCGAGGGCCGCGACCTCGTCCCCGGACATGCCGAGCATCTCGACGAACACCGCGCGATTATGCTCGCCGAGCCGTGGCGGCGGGCCGATGGCCACCTCGGCCTCCGCGAAATGCGCGGGCGGCGCGGGCATGTCGCAACGGCCGAGCACCGCGTGGTCGACCGCGACGAAATGGCCGCCGGCGATGAGCTGGGGATCGGTGAACACGTCGCGGCCATCCGCCACCGCCTCCGCGGCGACACCCGCGGCGGCGAGGCGATCGGCGAGGACGTGCTTGTCGTGCTGCACCGTCCAGGCGGAAAGCGCCGCGTCGATCCCGGCCGCGGCGGCCTGCCGCTCGGCCAGCGTCGCGCCCGACGCCGCATCAATGCCCGCCAGCTCTGCCAGCCGCAGCCACGCCGCATCGTCCTCGACGGCGATCGCGACCCACTGGTCGTGCCCGCGCGCCGGATAGATGCCGTGCGGTGCCATCGCGGGCGAGGCGTTGCCGGGCTTGGCCGCGCCCTCCAGCTGCCCGCGCACCAGCACGTCGCCCACCACATGTGCGAGCGGCTCGACCTGCGACACGTCGATATGCCGCCCCCTGCCCGTCTGCCGTCGCGCCTCCAGCGCTGCGAGCACGCCCAGGGTCGCGAACATCGGCGCGACCACGTCGCCATAAGCGAAGGGCGGCATATGCGGCGGCCGGTCCGGCCAGCCCGACAAGGCCGCCAATCCCGACAAGGCCGCCGCCGAATTGCCGTAGCCGCGCAGGTCCGACATCGGCCCCGTGCGACCCGCGACGCTCACCGACAGCATGATCAGCTCGGGCCGCTCCGCGCTCAGCGTCGCGTAGTCGAGCCCGAGCCGCTCCATGAAGCCCTTGCCGAAATTCTCGACCACCACGTCGGCCCAGGCCACCAGCCGCTTCGCGACTTCCACCCCGCGCGGATCGGACAGGTTGATCGTCACGCCGAGCTTGCTGGTGTTGGTGATCGCGAAGAAGGCCGAGCCGTCGGGATCGCGCTTCCCGTCCTTGAACGGCGGACTCAGCCGGCCGAGGTCGAGCCGCTTGCGGCTCTCGACCTTGACCACGGTCGCGCCGTGATCGGCAAGGTCCTTGGTCGCGCGCGGGCCGGCGCCGACCCAGCTGAAATCGGCGATCTTCACCCCATGCAGCGCCCCGGTCATTGTCTGCCTCCGCAGCTGAGCGGCCGTCCGCCGTTGCGATCGGCGACCAACTCCGCCGCACGATCGGCGATCGCGACGCCGTCGATGCCGTAATTCCCGAGCGAGGCGGCGAGCCGCATCGCGTTGGCGCGGTACATCGCGTCGAACTTCGCCTGCTCGGCCGCGGGGAGCTGCACGAAGCGGATACCCTCGGCGTGCGAATAGCTGTCGCCCGCCGCCAGCGCTTCCTCGAGCTGCGCGACCATCGCCTGTTCCCAGACGCGCCGCGCCTGCTCGAACAGCGCCTTGTCCTCCGCACTCAGCCGCTGCCACGCCGCCGCGGACATGGCGCGCCCGGGATAGGCGCCGCGCGGCACCTTGAGCGTCGAGAAATAGCGGCCGACATCGGCGAGATGCACCGCCTTGAGCGCGTCGAGCGGCGCCACCACGCCGTCGATCACCCCCTTGGCCATCGCCGGATAGACCTCGGCCATCGACATGTTGACCGGGTCGGCGCCGAGCTGGCGCAGGATCGCCGCCGTATCCTCCTGCGCGCGCAGCCGCAGGCCCTTGAGGTCGGCCAGCGTGCGGATCGGCCGGTCGCGCGTCAGGATGCCGGGGAAATTGCCGCCCTGCACCGCGAGCACGTGCAGCCCGCCGGTATCGGCGTCCATCGCCGGGAAGGTGGTGGACAGGCATTTGTAGATGTCGACCTGGTCGCGGATCGTGCCGATGCCCGAATAGAAGCTCGGCTGGATGCGCTGGAGATGCGCGCTGCGCGCATACATCGGCGTGATCATCCCGATATCGGCGATGCCGTGGCGGATCTCGAGCAGGTTCTCGTTCGACGAGAGCAGGGCCCCGCCCCAATAGGGCTTGATGCGGATGCGCCCGCCCGAATGCGCTTCGAGCCACCGCATCCACACCAGGTCCGCCCGGCTGAACGGGTGCGTCGCGGGATAGGCCGAGGCATAGGTGAAGACCTTCGTCCCCTCCGGCACCGCGGGCGCATTGCCGCAGCCGGCGAGCGCGAGGGCCAGCCCCAATGCGATCAGGCGGCGCTTCATTTGAGCCCTCCCTGCAGATGCGGCAGCCACAGCACCATCGCCGGGAAGGCGATCAGCAGCGCGAGATGCACGAAGTCGCTGAGCAGGAACGGGATGATCCCGCGGAAGATCGATCCGACCGGAATGTCCTTCGCTCCGGCATGGATGACATAGACGTTGAAGCCGAGTGGCGGGTGGACGAAGCCGATCTCCATCGTGCGCACGAGGAAGATGCCGAACCAGATCGGGCTCAGCCCGAGCGTGCCCACGATCGGCAGCAGGATCGGCGTCATCAGCAGCATCAGCGCGAGCCCGTCGAGGAACGAGCCGAGCAGCAGCAGCACCAGCGCCATCGCGATCACCGCCAGCGTGGGCGAGGCGCCCGCGGCATGGACCAGCCCGGTCAGATGGTCGGTCACCCCGGTCACGCTGACGAAGGTCGAGAAGAGCAACGCGCCGATCACGATCAGATAGATCATGCCGGTGGTCCGCAGCGTCTCGTACAGCGCGGTCGCCAGCGCTGCGTGGGTGAAGCGGCGGCGCAACGCGAGGATGAGCAATGCACCGACGCAGCCGACCGACGCCGCCTCGGTCGGCGTGAACCAGCCGATGATCAGCCCGCCCACCACGAACAGGATGAGCAAGGCGATGTCGGTCACCCGGCGCAGCGACACCAGCCGCTCGCGCCAGCTCGCGCGCTGTCCCGCCGGACCCAGCGCCGGATTGAAGCGGCACAGGAGCGCGATCACGGCAATGTAGAGCAAAGCCTGCGTCACCACCGGGATCACCGCGGCGCCGAACAATTTGCCGATCGATTGCTCGGCGATGATGCCATAGACGATCAGCGCGCCGCTCGGCGGGGTGAGCGAGCCGAGCGTCCCGCCCGCCGCCAGCGCGCCCGCGGCGAAGCCGGGCTGGTAGCCGGCACGGCGCATCTCGGGCAGCGCCACCGCGCTCACCGTCGCGACCGTGGCGAGGCTGGATCCGCTGATCGCACCGAACCCGGCACAGCCGCCGATCGAGGCCATGGCCAGCCCGCCGCGGCGATGCCCGACGAAGCGCGCCGCCATCTCGAAAAAGTCGCCGCTCGCCCCCGCCGCGAAGCAGAGCTGCGCCATCAGCATGAACAGGGGCAGGACGCCGAGCTCGTAGCGCGAGACGGTGTCGAACGCGATCACCCCGGCCTTGATCAGCGCCGCCTCGGGCGAGATCAGCACGGCGAGTCCCGTAATGCCGACCAGAGCCAGCGCCGCGCCGATCGGCACGCGCAGCAGCAGGATCACCAGCAACAGAAGAAAGGCCGCGATCCCGACCCATTCGGAGAAGATCACTGCCGCACCTCGCGGATCAGCGCGCGGAACGACCAGAGCCCGGCGAGCGTGCAGCACAGGATCCACCAGAGGCGGAAACCGCGCAGCGGGATGGCGAGTTGCTCGGTCATCTCGTGCGTCGCCCACAGGTCGATCGACACCCAGATCGATCCCGCCGCGAGCGCGAAGAAACCAAGCGTCGCCGCGAGCCGCGCGACGATCGCCAGCGCACGCCTCTTGCCCGGCGAGAGCCGCCCGAACAGCAGGTCGACCGCGGCATGGCGATCGGCGAGCGTGGCGATGAGAATGGCGGAGGAGAGCGCGACCACCGCGCAGACCTGGAATATCTCGATCGCGCCATTGACCGCGAAACCGACATGACGCCCAAGCACCGCCAGCGCGTCGGTCGCCATGGCGAGCAGCAGCCCGCCTGCGCCGGCGATCAGCAACAGCCGCTGCACGCGCCCCGGGGGCACTGGACTTTCCGGCTGATGTGTCAAACCCTCTCCCCGTCCGTCTGTCGCGGCTGGCCAATCAGTTTGTAAACACAACAATGATATTTATCAACAATATTTGCGTGCAAGGATATTTGCGATGCCGCGCCCTCTCCGCTAGCACGGTTGGACAGGGCTACAGCAGGGGAAGCCGGTGGCAGGCGCACCGATCGACAACGACCAGGATCAGATCTCGCTCGGGCGGCTGAGCCGCTTTCTCGGCTTCCGGCTGCGGCGCGTGCAGAACCAGCTGTCGCGCGATTTCGCGGCCCAGACGCGCGACTGGAGCCTGCGCGCGGGCATGTTCAGCTCGCTCGAGATCATCGCCGCCAATCCCGGTATCTCGCAGGCCGAGTTGAGCGGCGAGGTCGGGCTCGACAAGTCCGCGGTGGTGCCGCTGGTCGACGATCTGGAGGCGCGCGGCTGGGTCGAGCGCAACAAATCCCCGCGCGACCGCCGCCGCAACGAGCTGTCGATCACCGACAGGGGCCGCGCCGAGCTCGACAAGCTGTTCCACGAGCTGGAAGTGACCGAGCGCGCCGGGCTGGCGATGCTCACCGACGAGGAACGCGCGGTGATCAACCGAGCACTCGACAAGGTCTACCACGCCTATGTGCGGGGTTCGGGACAGGGCTGAGACGCGCCACCGGGGCGGCCCCGTTCCATCTCCCTCTCCCCTGAAGGGGAGAGGGCGAGTCGGGTGCATCCGCTCGCCACCCGTTTCCAACCTGCAGCGGCACCGTCTTCGGATTCCCGCCGGCGCGCTACGTCCGGAGCCTAGAACATCGCGCCGATTGTGCCCACCGCCACCCCCAGCACCGCCACGACCGCGGCGGCGCGGGTCAGCCACGCGGCATAGGTGAGCCCCAGCAGCAGCACTGCCCCAAGCGCTGGCACCAATCCGAACCAGATCAGCAGCGCATAGCCCCAATTGGGCGCGAGCGCGACGCAGAGCAGCGACACGCCGAGCAGTCCCCAGCCAATCTGCCGCGCGTGCGATGCCAGTGCGGGCGCCTGCGGACCGAGCAACGCGGGCGTGTGGCGCGACATGCCCGCGGCGAGCGCGAACAGGCCGAGGTAGAGCGAGGCGGCGAGCAGGATCACGCCGCCACCGCCACGCGCCGCGGGCGCTTCTCGGTCTTCGGCCGGACCGAGATGAAGGCGAGTGCCGCAAAGACCAGCGCCGCCGTCCAGAGCAGCAAGTCCCCGCCGATCAGCGCGCCGTCGCCCGCGACGAAGCCGTCGGCGAACAGGTCCGGGCCGACCAGCACCGGCGCGAGCGCGCAGCCGAGTGCCAGCACGCCGAGCAGCATCGGCCACGCCCGCGCCGGCTTGAGCGCGAAGCCTGCGACCACCGCCACCGCGGCGCTCCACAAGGCGATCGACACCTCGGCCTCGGCGCGGCCGGTCATGCCCAGCGACAGCAGTCGGTTGGCCCAGAGAAAGGCGACGCAGCCGATCGGCACCCCCGCGATCACGCCCGCATTGGCGCGCTCGAGCAGCCGGTTGCCGAGCGACAGCGGCGCCTTCTCGCGGCGCTTGACCACCCACAGCACCAGTCCGCTGGCAATGGCCAGCGTCAGCAGCGCGCCGCCGAGGAAATAGAGCCAACGCAGCAGTCCGGGGGCGAAGCGCGCCATGTGCAGGCCGTAGACCACGCCATAGGTCTGCAGCGCGGGGCGGTTCTCGGTCCAGGCCGAAAGCATTTTGCCGGTCGCGCCGTCGAAGCTCACCTGCCCCGCGGCATAGGCGATCTGGCCCTTGTCCGAGCGATATACGGTGACCACCGCACCCGCGTTGCCCGGGCTGGCGATGTTGACCCGGCCGATCGGTCCACCCAGCCGCCGCTCGGCCTGGCGCAGCATCGGCGCGATGGGAGCGAGCGGGGCCTTCTGTCCGGTCGGGGCACGCGCCACGTCGCCGGGGGCGAAATCGGCATAGAAGCGCGTCAGGTCGCTGCCGTAATTGCTCGTGATCCCCCACGGCATGGTCAGCGAGGCGAGCGTGAGCAGTCCGGTGAAGGTGATCATCAGGTGAAAGGGCAAAGCCAGCACGCCCACCGCATTATGCCCGTCGAGCCACGAGCGCTGACCCTTGCGCGGGCGGAAGGTGAAGAAGTCTTTGAAGATGCGGCGATGCGCGATGATCCCGGTGATCAGCGCGACCAGCATCGCCATCGCCGCCGCCGAGGCGAGTAGCCGGCCCCAAGGGTAAGGCAGCTCCAGCTCGAAATGGAGGCGGTAGAAGAATTCGCCGCCCAGCGTCTCGCGCGGCACCGGCGCGCCGGTCACCGGATCGAGCGCGCGCAGCACGTAATTGCCGCCCTGGTCGAACACCGCGTCGACGGTGTTCATCCGCCCGTCCGGCGCGTTGAGATACCAGCCGGTGGAGTCGGGCGCGTTGCGTGCGAGCCAGTTGGTCGCCGCCGTCACCGCCTCGACCGGATTGGCGCGCGCCGTGGCCTCGGGGCGCATCCAGCGGCCGATCTCGGGCTTGAACACACTGAGCGTGCCCGCGAGGCACATCACGAACAGCACCCAGCCGAGCAACAGTCCCGACCAGCCGTGAAGCCACGCGCTGGTCTGACGGGCGCCCTCGCGGACCCGGGCCATGGCCGCAGGTCCGCGCGCGAGGAACGCCCAGACCGTCACGGCCGGGAAGACGAGGATCGCCGCGAGCGTCGCCGCGACCACCGCATCGACCCGGCCCAGCGGGAGGATGCGGGCGAGCGCGTAGGCGGCGAGCGCGGCGACGACATAAGCGCCGACCGTGCCCGCGAGCGTCCGCACGGCGATATTGCCGCGATAGCGCCAGCCGCGCGTCTTCCCTGTCGCGGCCTTGCCCATCGTCAGTAGCTGAAGTTGAGCGAGAAATTCACGCTGCGCGGGGCAGCGTAAAAGGCCTGGCCCCACATCAGGCTGGCGAGATACTTCGTGTCGGTCACGTTGCGGACATTCACCGTCGCCGTCACCCGGTCAATCACGCGGATCTGCGCCATCAGGTCGAGCACGGCATAGGGCTTCTGCTTCAGCGTCACGTCGCCGGTGATCACGCCCGCATCCTGCACATAGGGATCAATGTACGTGATCTCGTTCTGCCAGCGCAGCTGCGCGCCGAGCTTGAGATCGCGCAGCTCGGGGATGAGATAGGTGGTGGCGAGCTTGAGCGTCTGGGTCGGCAGCCAGGTGCGCGTCGGGTTGCCGTCCTGGTCCTTGAGCTTGAGCCAGGTATAGCCGCCGCTCAACGACCAATTGTCGGTGATCTTGCCGGCGAGTTCGACCTCGAAGCCCTTCGAGGTGGTGTCGACGCCGATATAGCAATTGGAACCCGCCTTGCCGCCGTCCGGGCAGGGGCCACCCGGATCGCCGAATACGCCCGCAATCTCGGCGAGCCCGTCCTGCTTCGCGCGGAATAATGCGGCGGTGGCGTAGAGCTTGCCGCCGAACCACTCGCTCTTGATGCCCGCCTCGATGCTGGTGCCCTTGGCCGGATCGAGCTTGCGTCCATTCAGGCCCACCTCGACCTGTGGATTGAAGATGTCGGTGTAGCTCGCATAGAGCGTGACGTTCTTTGTCACATTGAACAGCAGCCCGGCATAGGGGCTCACCGCGCTGTCGCTGCGCGACTGGTCGGTGCCGTAGGAATTGCCCTTCGAGTTGATCCACATCGCGCTGGCGCCGACCACCGCCTTGAGATTGTCGGCAAGGTTGAGATGCGCCGCGCCGTACACGCGGGTCAGCACGTCGCTGTACTTCGCAGCGAGATAGGCACCAGGATAGGTCGGCTCGGCGACCTGCACCTTCCCCCAATCCCACACCGCCGGATAATCGGGGTAAGTGCTCGAGAAATTCTCATATTCGAGCCCGTTCGACCGGCCGGTCGAGACGCCGAGTGCCAACTGGTGCTCGCGGCCGAACAGCTTGAACGGACCCGAGGCGTAGAAGTCGCTGAGATACTGGTCGTAGGTCGAGGGGTAGATGCCGGTCATGCCGCCGACGCCCAGCCCGGTATCCTTGTCGGGATAGCCGAACGCGTAGAGCAGCTTCGCCTCTTCCTCGAAGCGCTTGTAGGTGAAGATGCCCTTGAGCGACCAGCCGTTGGTGAAGGCGTAGCTCAGCTCGGCGAAGGCGCTCTGGTCGGTGACGTTCCAATAGGTCCAGTCGGCCGAGGTCGAGGCCGACACCGGATAATCGATCCGCGTACCGTCGCTATAGGTGAGCGGCAGCGCGCCCCACAGCACGCCGTCGGCGTCATTGTCCTGCCGCGTATAACCGACGGTCAGCTTGAGCCGGTCGGTCGGCGCCCACGCCACTATCGCGCCGTAGACGTTGCGGTTGACGTGGTTGAAATCGAGATAGGAATCGCGGTCCTCGTGCGCATAGACGCCGCGCACCGCGAGGGTGTCGCCGATCGGCACCGAGACGTCCGCCTCGAGGCGCTTCTGGTTCCACGAGCCGACCAGCCCGGTGACCGAGGCCTGGAAGTCGCTGGTCGGGCGCTTGCGGACATAGTTGATCGTGGCCGAGGGATTGCCGATCCCGGTCATGATCGCATTGGCGCCGCGCACCGCCTCGACCCGGTCGAACAGGGCGGTGTCGAGGTCGCCGAACTGGATGCCCCAGACCAGCGGCATGCCGATGCCGTCGACCTGAAAGTTGGTGACGTCGAAGCCGCGCGAGTTGAAATAGGTGCGGTCGGTCTCGACGCGCTCGACATTGATGCCCACGGTCTGCGCGAGCAGGTCGGAGACATTGGTGAGCGCGAAGTCCTCGATGCGCTGACGGTCGATGATCGTGATCGACTGCGGCGTCTCGCGCGGCGTGAGCGAGAGGCCGGTGGCCGAGGCGGTGGCCTGCTCGGCGACCGTGCCGGTGACGATGATCTCGCCAGCGCGTGCCTGATCGTCATTGTCTTCTGCATGGGCGGCGGCGGGGAGCAGCAGCGCCGCGGACAGGCTGGTCGAAAGCAGTGCGATCACGCGCAGGCGCATCGTGAGATTCCCCTTCATTTTGTCAGTGAATTATCCGGTCGAAGGGGCGTTATTGCGAACACTATTGCGAGTCAATATCAATAGATGCAAGAAGGCGATGAAGCAGCGCCGCGCGGCCGCGCCGTTGCCGAACATGGCCGCCTGATCGGACGCGTCCCTCCAAGTGACGATCCCTTTCGGTCGCCCTGCGGCGCGCAGACAATTCGGTGGCATCTCATTCCGCGACAGCGACATCTGCGCCGGCACGCGATAGCCGTTAACCATTGGAAAAATGGAGAGGTGCCGCCATGCCGACACTCAACACAAAGGGCGGAACGATCATTTCGTTCAACAACACGCCAATCGCAAAAGACGACTGGTTCTCGGTCAGCGAGAACGATGTCGGCTCGATCACGTATATCGACGTCATGGGCAACGATCTGGCCGGCAAGGCAAAGAGCCTGTGGTCGCTGGACAATGGTCAGGCGAACGATCTCCTGACCGAGGATCAAGCCCGCACCGAAGCAACGAGCGTCGACACGAGCGCGCTCGGCGCGAAGATCTGGATCACCGAGGACGGGAAGGTCGGCTACGACGCCTCCGCCTTGTCCAGCATCGTCAATGCGCTGGGCGCAGGTGAGACGATCGAGGACACCTTCGTCTACGCCATCCGCGTGGCCAATGGCACGCTCAGTTGGGCCACCGCGACGATCTGCCTCGTCGGCGTCGACGACCAGTCGACCATCAGCGGCGACATCAAGGGCAATGTGGTCGAGGCGGGGTACCAGGTCGAAGGCACGCCGCGCCCCGGCACTCCGGTAGCAACTGGACATCTGACCATCACCGATCCGGACAGCGTGACCACCTTCCTCGTGAACAATGCGGTGACGACCCCATCGGGCTATGGCGCCTTCTCGATCAGCGCGGACGGCAACTGGACCTATACGCTCGACAACAGCAACCCGACGGTCGACGCGCTGAGCGAGAATCAGAAGCTGACCGATCAGTTCACCGTCCAGACGACGGACGGAACGACGCAGACGATCACCATAACGATCTTCGCGGCCAACGACTTCCATTACGCCGCGACCTTCACCGGCACGGGCGACGCGAATGACTTCGACACGCTGGTCGGCGTCAATGCACCCAACGGCGCCGCAAATATCCTCGGCGGCACCGGGGCCGACAACATCACCGGGGACGCCAGCGCCCAGCACATCGATGCCAGGGGTGGAGACGACACGGCCTTTGGCGGTGGCGGCGACGACACCGTGATCGGCAATATCGGCAACGACCTGCTCTACGGCCAGGCCGGCAACGATATTGTCACCGGCGACGCCGGGCTGGACTCGCTCTATGGCGGCAGCGGCGACGACACGATCACCGGCGGCAACGACGCGGACCAGATCTGGGGCGGCAGCGGCGCCGATTTCCTCAACGGCCTCGCCGGCGACGACATCATCGTCGGCGGCTTCGGGGCGGACCGGCTGCTGGGCGGTACGGGAAGCGACACCTTCCGCATGCTCGACCTGCGCGACACGAACGACAGCGTCGCCGATTTCCAGACCGGCATCGACAAGCTGGACCTCAGCGCGCTCGATGCGGACGGCAGCACCGCGACCGACGACGCGTTCGTCTGGGGCGGCACCACCCGGACCGCCCACGGCGTCTGGCTGGCGTCGGACGGGCAGAACACCATGGTGTTCGCGGACACCGACGGCAATATCGACACCGCCGAGTTCATGGTGAAGCTGCTGACCGTCAGCACCATCGCGGCCGGCGACGTCATGTTGTAGACCGCACTGATCTCGATAACGAGACGAGCCGGGCTGGTCTTATCTAGCCCGGCTCGCCGGGTACCGGATCACCGCCCCTTGGCGGGCTTGCGGCGGAGCGCCAGCGCCACGGGAATGAGCGGCACGCCCAGCCCCGCCCAGGCGAGCAAGTCCCACAGCCCGTCGCCGACCAGACCGGCGATCAGCCCTGCCCCGCTCAATGCGGCGATGGCCAGTGGCCAGGCGAGCGGATGCCGGGTCATGCCCGTGCCGCCTTGCGCGCGGGCTTGCGCTTGCCGAGCCACAGATAGAGCCCGCTCCCGAGCACCACGATCGTGATCAGGTCGAGCATAGCCCACAGGATCTTCATCGGCATCCCGCCATAATCACCGAAATGGAGCGGCTGGGAAAGGAATAGCGCCTTCATATACCAGGGCATGGGCGCGATCGCGTCGACACTGCCGCTGCGCGCATCGACCAGCACGGGCGTGAGCAATTTCTTGGTCAGCGGCGTCGCGCCCTGCAGGAACACGGCGAGATGGCCGTTGCTGCTGAACGCAGCGCCCGGAAAGGCGACGAATTGCGGGCGCATGCCCGGCGCCGCCGCCATCGCCGCCTCGACCGCTTGCCCCGCCGTGCCCGGGCGGTACGGCAGCACCGGTCCGTCGGCATGTGGCGTCATGGCGGCAAGTTCGGTGGTACGCCACGCGGTGGTGATCGGATCGGCGAGCGTGTTGATCACGCCGGTGAGCCCGACCACGATCGCCCAGGCGATCGTCACGCCCCCGAGCAGATTGTGCCAGTCGAGCCATTTGGTCCGCGTCGATTTGCCGCGCCGCACCGTGCCGAACTCCACCTTGCGCATGAAGGGGGCGTAGATCACCACGCCCGACACGACCGAGGCGAAGAAGCACAGCCCCATCACGCCGAGGAACAGCATCCCGGGTAGGCCGAGGAACAGATCCTTGTGGATCTGGAGCAGCACGTCCATCACCCCGCCCCCGCGCGTCGCCTCGACCAGTTCGCCGGTGCGGCGGTCGATCGGAAAGAAGGACATCTGCGCTTCGGGCGCGTGCGGCACGGGGCCGGTGGTGACGTTCACCACGGGACGGTCCTCGTCGAAGCTCATATAGAGCGGCACGTCGCCCGGCTTCTGGCGCAGCGCCGTGGCGACGATCGTATCGAGCGGCAGCAAAGCCTCGCCGGGCCGCGCGGCGACGTGCGGCTGGCCGGCGCGGGTGAGCCCGTCGATGTCCTCGTGGAAGATCAAGGGCAGGCCGGTGAGGCACAGGATCAGCAGGAACAGCGTCGCCACGAGGCTGCTCCATTTGTGCACGAAGCACCAGTTGCCGAGCGCGCGCGAGGACATCATTGGCCGAGCCCCGGGGTGACGGGCGGCGCCTCGTGCGCGAACCACATGGCGGGCGCCGGACGCACATCGGGCCAGCTGCTCGACAGCGTCATCGGATCGTAGATCCGCCCCGCCTTCATCACCGCGGCGATGCGCTGGACATTGGCTATGTCGGTCCGCGGATCGGCGTCGAGGATGAGCAGATCGGCGAACTTGCCGGGAACGAGGCTGCCGACATCCTGCGCATGGCCGATGATCCTGGCGCCGTCGATCGTCGCGGCGCGCAGCACCTGCATCGGCGTCGCGCCGCCGCTGGCGAAGGCCGCCATCTCCCAGTGGAAGCCGAGCCCCTGCACCTCGCCATGGCTGCCCATGCCGACCGGCACGCCCGCCTGCTGCATGTGCAGCGCGTCGGCCGCGAACAGCGCGTAGGACTGGCTTTCGGGCGGCATCCAGTGGCGATTGCGGAGTTTCTCGGCGACCACCGCCGGCGGGGTGAAGGCACGGAACTTCGGATCGTCCTGCGGGCGTTTGGTCATGATGTAATCGAACAACGCCGGTCCGCCGCCGTACAGCACCGAGATGGTCGGGTTGTACGAGACGCCGCTCGCCGCGAAGAGCTTGATCACGTCCTCGCGCAGCGGCGTCACCGGGATGCCGTGTTCGTTGCCCGAGAAGCCGTCGATCGCGTGGGTCAACTCGAGCACGAGATCGCTGGCACCCTCGGTGGTCGGCATCATGCCGAGCTCCTGCGAGGCCTGGATCGTGTACTGCCGCGCCGCGCGGTCGCCGACCATGTAGGCCTTGATGTTGCGCGTGCGGTAATGGTCGCGGTAGCGGCGGAGCACGTCGAGCGCATCCGCTTTCGAATGGATCTCGCTGTTGACGAACACGCCTGGACCGGTGGTCCAGACATGCGGGCCGACCATCATGCCGGCATCGATCATGTCCTCGTACGCGAAGATGTCGGTGGTGAAGGGCTGCACCTCGAGCGACGAGGTGACGCCATAAGCGAGGTTGACCGCGAATTCCCAATAGCCGCGCTCGTGCACCCCGCGGCGGATGCCGAAGAAATGCGCGTGCGTGTCGACGAACCCCGGGGTGATGAACTTGCCGGACACGTCGCGGACCGTGGCGCCGGCCGGCACCGGCACGGTGCCGCGCGCGCCCACCGCAGTGATGCGGTCGCCCTCGATCACGACATCGGCATCGGCGATCGCCTCGCTGCCTTCCATCGGCAGCACGGTGGCGCCGCGCAGCACGAGCTTGCCCTGCGCCACGTCGCGCGGGATCGAGACGGGCAGCTCGACGCTTCGCGCCGCCGCCTCGGCCGCGCCGGTACCGCCGCTCTCGGCGGTGGCGGCGGGGACCTCGCGCCAGGTCGAGCCGACCGACCAGGTGATCGTCTGGCCGTCGGGCGACCAGCTCGCGAAATCGGCGCCGTCGCGGGTGAGCCGCGCACGCGCGCCGCCGGTGGTGAGGTTGACCACCGGCGTCTTCTCGGCCCTGGCCGGCATGTCGACGAGATAGAGCTGCGACGCGGCCCTGGCGAGCAGCCGGTCGCCCGCGGGGCTGACCCGGACATCCTCCACCGGCAGCGGCACGCCGACATATTGGCCCATCGCACGCGCGACGACGTTCACGTCATCGCGGATCGGTCCGCCTTCGGGCGCGACCGAGCGCAGCCCGGCGGGGCTGTAGAACCAGATGCGGCCGTCGGCGGTCTGCTGGAGCGAGCGGGCGCCGAAGGCATGGGCGACCGTCGTCCCCTCCCCACCCGTCAGAGGCACGCGGAGCACATCGGTCGGGCGATCGGTGCCGATCTCGGTGAGCACGCGGTCCCGGTCATATTGGCTGGCGCGCAGCACCAGCACGCTCTTGCCGTCGGCGGCAAAGACCGGCTCGGTGTAGAAGGCGGGGACCGAAGTCAGCCGGCGCGGCTTGCCGCCGCTCGCGCGCAGCACCCACAAGGCGCCGCCGTTCTGCGCGGTCCAGGTGACATAGGCGAGCGAACGGCCATCGGCCGACCAGCTCGGCTGGAAGGCATCGGCGGCGACCAATTTGCGCGGCTCGGCCTTGCCGGCGAGGGGCTGGACATAGAGACCGCCCAGCGCGGTGAAGGCCACCGACTTGCCGTCGGGCGAACGGCGCGGCGCCTGGATCACGCGAACGCGGACCGGACCGGTCTCCTCCTTCTGCTGCACGCGGGTATTGGCGGCGAGCGGCAGCTTCACCGGCGCCTCGAAGGCGATCTTGCTCAGCGCGCCGCTGGCGATGTCGAGCTTCGCGAGCCCCCCGCCGACGCTGAGGATCAGCGCCTTGTCGTCGGGGGTGAAGACGAAGCGCGGGAGCAGGTCGTCATAATAGCCGCCCTCCTGCCCGTCGCGGTCGACCGGGAAGGCGAGCCAGCGGTCTTCGCCGGTGGCGATATTGCGCAGGCGGAGACCCGTCTTGCTGCGCTCGCGCGTGGCGTAGGCGAGCAAATTCCCGTCATGCGACAGCGCCGGCATCATCGCGCCGCCGAGCGGCTTGAGCCAGGGCTCGTCCGCGCCGGTGGTCAGGTCGCGCCGCGCGATCGACCAGTTGGGCGGATCCTTCTCGGTCCAGGTATGGCCGAGCTTGGTGGCGTAATAGGCGTAGCGACCGTCGCGCGAGATGACCGCGCCCATCGCGTTGACGCGATTGTCCCAATCGTCATTGCCGTTGGGCTGGGCCTTGACGACCGTCTCCCCCTTGCCGCCCGCGGCGGGGAATTTCCAAAGCTCGAAGGCGAGCACCGAATGCACGGCGCGCGAGACGTAGATGCTCTTGCCGTCCGGCGACCAGGCGGGCGCGGCATAGAGGGTGAACGAGCTGTCGTGCGAGATCTGGCGCAGCCCGGTGCCGTCGGCATTGGCCACCCAGAGATTGGTCACGCCGTCGCGGTCGCTGATGAAGGCGAACTGGCTGCCGTCGGGTGAGAAGACCGGATCGCGCTCGAACGCCATGCCGGTGAGCAGGGGCCGCGCGGTGCCGCCCGCGGCATCGAGCGCGTAGATGTCGCCGAGCAGGTCGAACAGGATCGTCTTCCCGTCGGGCGACAGATCAAGCTGCATCCACGTCGCCTCGTGCGCGGTGAAGGCGAGTTCGTGCGAGGGCTGGAGCGGCAGGCCATTTTGGTCCTGCGCCCCGGCGGGCGCCGTGACGAGGCAGGCCGCCAGGGCGAGGAGACTGAGCGATCGCTTCATGGGCGAGCTTCTATCTTTGCGACGCGAGGGGTGCCCCCGCAAGGATCATCCCTGCGGGGGCCGAGGTACATTCAGAGCGACCAGTCGAGACGCAGGCCGATGGTGCGCGGACGCACGATCGATCCGGCCGGAGCGGTCTGCGCCGTGAAGGGCGCGTTGAGGATGCCATATTCGTCGAACAGGTTGTTCGCGAACGCCATCAGGCGGAAATTCTCGAACGCCGTGATCGAGGCGCGGAGGTCGATGATGTTGAAGTCGCCGCGCGTGGCGGTGTTGCCGAACGCGACCGGGGCCGACGAGAGATAGCGGTGCGCGATCTCGAAGGTCGGCTGGAGCTTGGTGTCGGCGAACTCGAACTTGATGTTGTTCGCGACCGACCAGCGCGATGAGCCAGGCAGCGTCGAGCCGCTGGCATAGCCGCCATTCACCGCGAAGGTATCAGGCAGGAAGGCGGTGAGCTTTGCGTCCTGATAGGTGATGTTGGTGGCGAGCGAGAGCATGCGGGTCGGCTGGAGCGTCGCCGAGAGCTCGACGCCCGCAACGTTCGCGCCACCGGCATTGGTCACGTAGGAATAATAGCTCGGCGCCGGGCCGAACAGGCGCGCCTGGATGTTCTTCCAGTCGAGGCTGAACACGGTCGCGTCGATGTACAACATGTTGTGGAAGGCGGAGAATTTCACCCCGGCCTCGTAATTGTCGACCGTGTCGCTGGCATAGGAGCTCGGGATGGTCGGCAGCAGCCCGGCATTGGGGTTGATGCCGCCGACGCGATAGCCCTGCGAATAGGTCAGGTACGCCATGAAATTCTTGGTCGGGCGCGCGGTGAGGGTCACCTTGGGGGTGAAGCCGTCCTCGCTATGCTCGACATGGCCGCTGCTGTCGGTCGGCGTGTAGCCGCCCGGATAGCCGCCCAGCGCGCCGGCTTGGTTGGTGACGCTGGCCTCGTACTTGTTCGAATAATAGCGGCCCGAGAAGCTGATCTCGAACGCATCGACGGGGCGGAAGTTGAGTTCGCCGAAGACGCCGAAATCCTGGTTCACCGTGTCGGAGAGATAGCCGTAGAGGCGGTCGCCCGGGGTGAGCTGGTTACCCGAATAGCCGCCGAAATCGCCCGGATGAGCGTTGATGTAGGCCGCCGCGCCGTTCTGGAAGATCTGGTCGTAGCTGGTCTTGGTCGCGCGCATGTAGCTGGTGCCGATCAGCCAGCGGAACATGCCCGCATCCTTCGACGCGAGCCGCGCCTCGAACGTCTTGATGTGCGCCTCGGCGTCGCCCAGCGACCAGGCGGCGCCGTCACCCGTGGTGACGCCGGTCACGTACGGATAGGGGTAGGAGAAGATCGTCGTGTTGTTCTTGTCGATCAGCGACCCGAACGCCGTGAAGGTGCCGAAGCCGAAATCCTGATCGAGACGCAGCGAGTTGAGCCAGAAGTCGGTCTCCTGCGGCTCGGCGCGCGGCGTGTTGCGGATATAGGGATGGTCGAGATCGAGATAGGTCTGATCGTCGAGCTTGGTGTCCTGATAGGTCGAGAGATAGGTGACCTTGGTGCCCACCGCCGGGGTCAGCACGATCGACCCGCGCAGGCCGCGCGTACGATAGTCGTTCGAACCCTCGACCCCGGTGCCGGGATTGTCGAGATAACCTGCGTCGAAGCGCTGCAGCGCCATCACGCGCACCGCCAGCGTGTCCTCGATGATCGGCACGTTGATCATCGCCTTGGCGGCATAATTGAGCTCGCCATGCGCGTTCTTGGTGGTGCCGATCAGGCCGGAGGCCGCGGCGTCGAACTTGCTCGTATCGGCGGTGCGGACGACATAGTTGACGAGACCGCCCAAGGTCGACGAGCCGAACAGCGTGCCCTGCGGCCCGCGCAGCACCTCGACACGGTCGAGATCGAACGTGTCGATATCGGGAATGCCGATCGGGAAGCCCGGCTCGACCAGCGGGATTTCGTTCAGGTAATAGCCGACGGTGGTCTGGCCCTGCTCGTGATAGGTGGTCGCCGCGATACCGCGGATCACGACTTCCGAGACGCCCGGCTGATAGTCGTTGAACACCACGCCGGGCAGACGGGTGACGTAATCGGCGAGGCTGTTGGCATTGGCCGCGGCGAGCTGCTCGCCGGTCACCGCGCTGATGGCGAGCGCGGTCTGGCGGATATTCTGCTCGCGCTTGTTGGCGGTGACGATGATCTCGTCACTCGCGGGAGCGCTGGCGGCGGGCGCCGTGTCCTGCGCGTGTGCGGCACCGGTCGCGCCGGCGATGGCGAGCGCGAGCGTCGATGCCTGCGCCAGTCGTAGCAGTTGCTTGCTGATCATGGTCTTTACCCCTTCCGTCCCCGAGGGGTGAGGCGCCTCCTGCCTCCACCCCGTTCTTGTTTTCCGGTCCCCTCCCTGGGACCGCCTCAGCTTTCCGCGCCGAAGCGTTGTTTGCCGTCCACCACGGTGCGCAGCACCTTGGTCGACGTGATCTTCTCCGGATCCTCGTCGACGAGATCGCGGTCGAGCACCGCGAAATCGGCGATCATGCCGGGCTTGAGCACGCCCAGCCGATCCTCCTGGAACCCGGCATAGGCATTGCCCGCGGTGTAAGCGGTGAGCGCCTGCTCGACCGTGGTCCGCTCCTGCGGCAGCCAGCCGCCGGGATTGGCGCCGTCGATCGTCTCGCGCAGCGCCGCCGCGGCGACGCCGGTGAGCGGGTCGATCGGCGCGACCGGGAAGTCCGAGCCGAAATTGACGTGTGCGCCGCTGTCGATCAGCGAGCGGAAGGCATAGGTGCCGCGCAGCCGCGCCTCGCCGATCCGCTTGACCGCCCAGCGCCCGTCGTCGATCGCATGATAAGGCTGGACCGAGGCGAGCACGCCCTGCTGCGCGAAGCGCGGAATGTCCGCCGGCGACAGATGCTGGGCATGCTCGATGCGGAAGCGCCGGTCCCACGGCCGGTTGGCCCTGGCCACCCGCGCATAGATGTCGAGCAGCTCGGAATTGGCGAGGTCGCCGATCGCGTGCGTGGTGATGTGGAGCCCGGCCGCGTCGGCGCCGCGGATCCATTCCTCCATCTTCTCGGGCGGATCGAGCGCGATGCCGTGCGTCGCGGGATCGTCCGAATAGGCCTGCTTGAACAGCGCCGTGCGCGAACCGAGCGAGCCGTCCATCAGCCCCTTCATCGCGCCCCAGCGCACCCAATCGTCGCCGCGGCCATCGGCCTTCACCTCGGCCGCCATCTTCTCCCAATCCTTCAAGGGCACGAAGGAATAGAAGCGCATCGGCAGCGGATTGCTCGTCCGCCGGCGGCGCAGCGCCTTGTGGGTGACCCAGTCGAGCTCGGTGACATGGACCTGCGTCACGCCCTTCGACAGCGCATAGGCCACGCCCTCGTCGAGGATACGATCGATC
>Ga0065165_1001958_pt1 | contig 19506 bp, 21 predicted proteins | sample AraplaMF_Cvi_mMF_FD_63813 | JGI IMG/M metagenome (GOLD analysis project Ga0065165, IMG submission 63813) | Arabidopsis root microbial communities from the University of North Carolina, USA - plate scrape MF_Cvi_mMF (version 2) (version 3) | ecosystem: Host-associated > Plants > Roots >...
GAGCGCATCAAGTTCGCGACGCAGCTGTCGCCGGAATGGATCATCGTCGAGCACGACAAGCTCGCGAAGATCCTCGAAGCGAGCAACACCAGCGCCAGCGAATCCCTCGAGAACATCGTCGGCGGCGAATTCGAGTTCGACGTCACCGACGAAGACACGTCGGCGGCCCCCGAGAGCCAGGAAGTCGCGACCGACGTCGAAGACGCCCCGGTGGTGCGCTTCCTGCAGAAGATGCTGATCGATGCGATCAACGCGCGCGCTTCCGACCTGCACTTCGAGCCCTACGAATACCACTACCGCGTGCGCTTCCGCGTCGACGGCGAGTTGCGTGAAATCACGCAGCCGCCGATCGCGATCAAGGAAAAGCTCGCGTCGCGCATCAAGGTCATCTCGCGCCTCGACATCTCCGAGAAGCGCGTGCCGCAAGACGGCCGGATGAAGCTGAAGTTCGGCAACAAGGCGATCGACTTCCGGGTCAGCACATTGCCGACGCTGTTCGGCGAGAAGATCGTGATCCGGATTCTCGACCCGTCCAGCGCCAAGCTCGGCATCGAGGCCCTCGGCTACGAGAAGATCGAAAAGGACCGCCTGCTGAAATGCATCGGCCGCCCCTACGGCATGATCCTCGTCACCGGCCCGACCGGCAGCGGCAAGACCGTGTCTCTCTACACCTGCCTGAACATCCTGAACCAGCCGGGCGTCAACATCTCGACCGTCGAAGATCCCGCGGAAATCAACCTCCCGGGCATCAACCAGGTCAACGTCAACGACAAGGCCGGGCTCACCTTCTCGGCCGCGCTGAAGTCGTTCCTGCGCCAGGATCCTGACGTCATCATGGTCGGCGAAATCCGCGACCTCGAAACCGCCGACATCGCGATCAAGGCAGCGCAGACCGGCCACATGGTGATGTCGACGTTGCACACAAACGACGCTCCCACCACGCTGACCCGCTTGCTGAACATGGGCGTCGCACCGTTCAACATCGCGTCGAGCGTGTTGCTGATCACCGCCCAGCGCCTGGCACGTCGCCTGTGCGAGGTGTGCAAGACACCCGCCGAGTACCCGCGCGAAGCGATGCTGAAGGCCGGCTACGCCGAAAAGGACATCGACGGCAGCTGGAAGCCGTACCGCGCGGTCGGCTGCTCGGCCTGCAGCAACGGCTACAAGGGTCGGGTCGGCATTTACCAAGTGATGCCCATCAGCGAAGAGATTCAGCGCATCATCCTGTCCGAAGGGACGGCGATGGACATCGCGGCACAGGCCCAGAAGGACGGCATCCGCGATCTGCGGCAGTCCGGCCTGATCAAGGTCCGTGCGGGCGCCACGACGCTGGAAGAGGTCATTTCCGTCACCAACGAGTGATGCAATCCGTGCCGCTGGCGGCACGTGTCGAACAACTATTCAACGGGACGAGGACCGGCGTGTCCTCGCAGGCACCATGGCAACTGCAACTGCGTCGAAGAGCAACGTCCGCGAATTCGTCTTCGAGTGGGAAGGCAAGGACAAGAACGGCAAGATCGTCCGCGGCGAGATCCGCGCGGGCGGCGAGGCCGTGGTCAGCGCCAGCCTGCGCCGCCAGGGCATTCTGGTCAGCAAGGTCAAGAAGCGCCGCATGGGCGGTGGCCGCGCGATCAAGCAGAAGGACATCGCGATCTTCACGCGCCAGCTGGCCACGATGATGCGTGCCGGCGTCCCGCTGCTGCAGGCTTTCGACATCGTCGCGCGCGGCAGTGCCAATCCCCGCCTGACCAAGCTGCTGACCGACATCCGCACCGACGTCGAGACGGGTACCAGCCTGTCATCGGCGTTCCGCAAGCATCCGCTGTACTTCGACTCGCTGTACTGCAACCTGGTGGAGGCCGGTGAAGCCGGCGGCATCCTGGAAGCGCTGCTCGAGCGACTGGCCATCTATCAAGAAAAGACGATGGCGATCAAGAACAAGATCAAGTCGGCGCTGATGTACCCGGTGGCCGTGCTGGTCGTGGCCTTCGTCGTGATCGCCGTCATCATGATCTTCGTGATCCCGGCCTTCGAGGAAGTCTTCAAGTCCTTCGGTGCCGATCTTCCCGCGCCGACCCTCGTCGTGATCGCGTTGTCGAAGTTCTTCGTCAGCTACTGGTGGGCGATCTTCGGCTTCCTGGGTGGCGGCATCTACTTCTTCATGGAATCGTGGAAACGCTCCGAGAAGATGCAGAAGGCAATGGACCGGCTGATGCTGAAGGTGCCGGTGTTCGGCGACCTGGTCTACAAGTCGGCCGTTGCCCGCTGGACCCGCACGCTGTCGACCATGTTCGCGGCCGGCGTGCCGCTGGTCGAAGCGCTCGACTCGGTCGGCGGCGCGTCCGGCAATGCGGTCTTCAAGGAAGCCACCGAACAGATCCAGAAGGATGTGTCGACCGGCGCCAGCCTGACGAACTCGATGTCGACCACCGGCATCTTCCCGAGCATGGTCCTGCAGATGTGCGCCATCGGCGAAGAATCCGGCTCGCTCGACGGCATGCTCGGCAAGTCCGCCGAGTTCTTCGAGGACGAGGTCGACGAAGCCGTCAAGGGCCTGTCGAGCCTGATGGAGCCGTTCATCATCGTGATCCTGGGGGTCTTGATCGGCGGCATCGTCGTGTCGATGTACCTGCCCATCTTCAAGATCGGTCAAGTGGTGTGACCGGTCGCGATGGAAAAGGACCTGCTTGACATCTTCCTGACACCCGCTGCACTGGCCGTCTTCGGCCTGTGCATCGGCAGCTTCCTGAACGTCGTGATCCATCGCCTGCCGATGGCGCTGGAGCGTGGCTGGAAAATCGACAGCGCCGAGATGCTCGGCGTCAAGATCGACGTGCCCGAGCCGATCACGCTGTCGAAGCCGCGTTCGCGCTGCCCGTCGTGCGGCCACATGATCACGTGGTACGAGAACATTCCCGTGCTGAGCTGGCTGTGGCTGCGCGGGCGCTGCTCGGCCTGCAAGACACGCATCTCGGCGCGCTACCCGTTCATCGAGATCCTCACCGGCGTGCTGTTCGCTGCGGTCGGCTGGCGCTTCGGCGCGCAGCCGGTGGCCCTGCTGTGGTGCGGCATGGTGGCGGTGCTGATCGCGCTGGCCGGCATCGACTGGGACACCACGCTGCTGCCCGACAACCTGACGCTGCCGCTGCTGTGGGCCGGGCTCGTGGCCAGCCAGCTCGGCTGGACGATCCCGCTGCCGCAGGCGGTGTGGGGCGCGGTGGCCGGCTACCTGTCGCTGTGGTCGGTCTACTGGCTGTTCAAGCTGACCACCGGCAAGGAGGGCATGGGCTTCGGCGACTTCAAGCTGCTCGCCGCGCTGGGCGCCTGGCTGGGCTGGCAGATGGTGCTGCCGATCGTGCTGGGGGCCTCGGTGCTCGGTGCGGTGGTCGGCATCGGCATGAAGGCGATGAGTTCGCTGCGCGAAGGGCGCTACGTGCCGTTCGGTCCCTTCCTCGCCGGCGGCGGCATCGTCGTGCTGCTCGCGGGCCAGCCCCGCGTGCTTGGCTGGCTCGGCTGGGCCTGAGCCGCCGGACACCCGCATGGCCGCGCTGCGCATCGGCCTGACCGGCGGCATCGGCAGCGGCAAGAGCACGGTCGCCGGCATGCTCGCCGACGTGGGCGCGGCGCTGATCGACACCGATGCCATCGCCCGTTCGCTGGCCGCCCCGGGCGGCGCGGCCATCGATGCGTTGCGCTTGCAATTCGGCGCCGAGGCGATCGATGCCGATGGCGGCCTCGACCGCGCCCGCATGCGTCAGATCGTGTTCGCCGACCCCGCTGCGAAATCGCGGCTCGAAGCCATCCTGCACCCGCTGATCGGCATCGAGACCGATCGCCAGGCCGCCGCGGCCGGCGAGCGCCCGCGGGTCTTCGACGTGCCATTGCTGGTGGAATCCGGGCGCTGGCGTGCTCGGGTCGATCGCGTGCTGGTGGTCGACTGCAGCGCCGCGACGCAGGTGGCCCGCGTCACGCAGCGCTCCGGCTGGGCGGTGGCCGCGGTGCAGGCCGTGATCGACCAGCAGGCCAGCCGCGAAGCGCGCCGCGCGGCCGCCGATGCGGTGATCTTCAACGAGACCCTGAGCTTGGCGGAACTTGCAGCCGAAGTGCACAGTCTGTGGACAAGCTGGATCCGATCGCGCTGAAGCGCCACCCTGTGGAACAATCCGGCGTCACGTTGTCACATTGATCGTCCGGAAAGCCCCCGTTTTGGTCCTGTACGAATACCCGTTCAACGAGAGCATTCGCACGATGCTCCGGCTCGAACACCTGTTCGACCGCCTCGGGCGACTGCTGCCGCGCGACGAAGCTGTCGACCACCACTACGCACTGGCGACGATGTTCGAGATCATCGACGTCGCGTCGCGTGCCGACCTGAAGTCCGACCTGCTGAAGGAGCTCGAGCGCCAGCGCGGGCTGCTGCAGAGCTACCGCGGAAACCCGGCGATCTCCGAAGGCGCGCTGCTCGAGGTGATGGCACGCGTCGACCATGCCTTCAACGGCCTGAACCAGCTGCCCGGCAAGGCCGGCCACGTGCTGACCACCAACGAATGGCTGATGAGCATCCGCAGCCGCATCAGCATCCCGGGCGGCACCTGCGAGTTCGACCTGCCGGCCTACTACGCCTGGCAGCAGCACGACGCCGCGAGCCGGCGCGCCGACCTGTCGGGCTGGATCGCGACGCTGACGCCGCTGGCCGAGGCCCTGAGCGTGCTGCTCGGGCTGCTGCGCGACGCCGGCGTGCCGCACAAGGTCGTCACGCAGGGCGGGCAGTACCAGCAGAGCCTGCCGGCCGGCCGTGTGTACCAGCTGCTGCGGGTGCGCATCGACAACGGCAGCCGGCAGCTCGTGCCCGAGATCAGCGGCCACCGGCTGATGGTGATGGTGCGACTGATGAAGCAGGACGCCGAGGGCCGGCTGAAGCCCGCGGCGGTCGATGCCACCTTCGAACTGACGCTGTGCGCATGAACGCCACCGGCAAGCCCCGTATCGTGCGCTGTCCGACCTGCGGCGGCGACAGCGTCTACGCCAGCGACAACCCATACCGGCCGTTCTGCAGCGAGCGCTGCAAGAACGTCGACTTCGGCGCCTGGGCCAGCGAGAGCTACCGCGTCGCCGCACCGCCGCCGCCCGGCAGTGGCGCGACGCCGGCTGCGGACGCCGACGACTGATCGAAATCCGCTGCGGCGTGCAAACTGGCGCGCTTTCCCGGCATTGATCGAGCCCACGGCACGGGCAGTTCCCGATTCAATGGGAGGCCATGTGGAAGCGTGTTGTTCTGGCGCTGGGCTTCATCCCGGCAACCTTCACTCCGTTGCACGCCAGCGCCGCGGCGCTGACGCCGTTGGAGACCCGCTGGATGCAGGCGGCCTGGCCGGTGATCACCTACGCGCGGGCGCAAGGCCTGCCGCTGGACATCGTGGCCCAGCCGGTGGCCCAGGGCGGCGAGCCGCCGATCGCGATGGGTTACGTCGACGGCCGCTGCAAGCTGGTGCTGACGATGCGCGGCAACCCCGAGGCGGAGTCCACGCTGGACAAGATCCCTGCCGAACTGCGCGACACCATCGTCGAAGCGATGACGGCCCATGAGCTCGGCCACTGCTGGCGCTACGTGGAAGGGGCGTGGCACACGCCGCCGGTGGCCGGTTTCACCGACGCCCTCGACGCCAGCAACACGCCGCAGGCCGACCTGGAGCGCGACATGCGCGCGACGCGCTGGGAAGAAGGCTTTGCCGACCTGGTCGGGCTCGCGTGGACCCGCACGCAGCATCCCGAGCGCTACCGCGCGGTGCACGACTGGTTCGAGCAGTTCCGCGCCGACCAGCCGCTGCCCGGCGCGCACCACGATACCCGCGCCTGGTTGAAACGCGCGAAGGACCCGACGGTGTTCGGCGCGGCCGCCACGCCGTTCGAACAGGCCTTGCCGGTCTGGCGCAGCGAGCCCGACGCGGGCCGCTGAGCCGCACCGCGCGTCAGCGCACGGCGCCCCGCGCCAGGCACTCGCCGACCCAGCCCGCCACCGCGTCCGCATCGGCCGGCACCGGTCCCCACAACGCACGGTAGATGATCGGCGCGACGACGACATCCATCGCTCGCTGCACCGGCGGCACCGCCTCGCCGCGGGCCAGGCCACGCTCGAAGATGACCGCGATCTGCGCTGCGGTGAACTGCGCGCACTGGCACGACGCGGTGCCTTCACCATGGGCCTCGGTCGACAGCACGTCCTTCATCATCGCCAGCCCGACCGGTGACGACATCTCCTCGTGGAACTGCTGCGCCCAGGCCAGCAGATCACCGGCCACCGAACCGGTATCGGCCGGCTGCGCATCCGGTTTCATCCGCTCGACCGACACATCGGCCAGCAACTCGCCGAGGTCGCCCCAGCGCCGGTAGATCGTCGACGGCGTGACCTCGGCACGCGCCGCGATCATCGGGACGGTCAGCTCGGCGCGGCCGTGCAGTTCGATCAGCTCACGCGTGGCGCGGTGGACCGCGGCCTGGACGCGGGCGCTGCGGCCGCCCGGCCGCGGGGTGGTTGTTGCAGTCATGAAACCATGCTAACGCAAAGTATTTGCTTTAGTTTGAAGGCGGGTTCAGAATCCGCTAACGCAACTTTTTTGCGTTAACAGAAGGAACCGACATGACCACCCCTGCAGTCGCCAATGCGCCCCTCGCCCTCCGCGCGCCTGGACTGCGCCTCGGCCCCACGGCCTCGCTGTGGTTGACGGTCTCGCTGGTCGTCAGCTTCCTCGCCGCCTCCAGCGCGCCGTCGCCGCTGTATGCGCTGTACCGTGAGGCCTGGGGCTTCAGCCCGCTGGCGCTGACGGTGATCTTCTCCAGCTACGCGTTCGCGCTGCTCGGCGCACTGCTGGTATTCGGCGCGCTGTCCGACCACCTGGGCCGCCGCACCGTGATCGTCGCGTCGCTGCTGGTCGAATTGCTGTCGATCGTGCTGTTCTGGCGCGCCGAATCCGCCGGCTGGCTGCTCGCGGCGCGCATCGTCCAGGGCTTCGCGACCGGCATCGCAACCAGCGCGCTGAGCGCGACGCTGCTCGACCTGAGCCCGTCGCGCGGCGCGCTGTTCAACAGCGTCGCGCCGATGTTCGGCATGGCCGTGGGCGCGCTTGGCGCCAGTGCGCTGGTGCAGTTCGCGCCGGCGCCGACGCGGCTGGTGTTCGACGTGCTGCTGGCCATCCTCGCGCTGCAGACGCTGGCCGCCGCGTTCCTGCCCGACACCGTGACGCGCCGGCCGGGCGTCTGGCAATCGCTGCGGCCGCGCATCGCGATCCCGCCGGCGGCGCGTGCCACGCTGTGGCGCATCCTGCCGCTCAACACCGCCAGCTGGGCGCTCGGCGGCTTCTACCTGTCGCTCGGGCCGACGCTCGCGAAGCTGGTCACCGGCACGCCGGCCCCGCTGACCGGCGGCGCGCTGATCGCGACGCTGGTGCTGGCCGGGGCCGCTGCGATCGGCGCGGTGCGGCTGCGGCCGGCGCGCGCGGTGCTGACCGGCAGCGCGCTGGCGCTGGCGCTCGGCCTGTCGCTGACGCTCGTCGGCGTGCACGCCGGCTCGGGCCTCGCGTTCTTCGGCGGCACGCTGCTGGCCGGCCTCGGTTTCGGTGCCGGCTTCAACGGCGCGGTGCGCAGCCTGGTGCCGCTGGCTGCGCCGCACGAGCGCGCCGGGCTGATGGCGGGCTTCTTCGCACTCAGCTACCTGGCGTTCAGCGTGCCGGCGATCCTCGCGGGCCTGTTCGCCGGGCTGGTCGGGCTGCATGCCACGGCACTCGCCTACGGCAGCCTGCTGGTCGCGATGGCGCTGGCGGCGCTGGTCGCCTCGTGGCGCAGCGCGGCGCGCTGAACCTTCAGGGTCGCACCGCGGGCGACTCCACCGGCATGCCGCGGTCGCGCCACGCGAGGTAGGTCGCGAGCGCAGCGAACTCCGGCGAGTCCGCCGCCAAGGGCTGGGCGCGCACGCCGGTCATGCAGTTGCGGATGCGCCGCAGCAGCGAGCCGACGCCCTGCCACTCCAGCCGGTACAGCGGGTAGCCGTTCGCATGGCCTTGCGGGATCAGGCCGCCGCCGAGCCGCAGTCCGGCCCGCTCGTCGTGGCACTGCGCGCACGACAGGTTCAGTTGGCCGATGCGCGCGCGGTACAACGCCTCGCCCCGCTCGCGCCAGGGCAGCAGGCGCACATCGGCAGGCGGCTCGACCGGCAACCCGCGCGACTGCAACGCGAGATGGCTTTCCAGCGACAGCAGCTCCTGGCTGTCGGGCGCCCAACGCGGCGCGCCCTGGCGCATCTCGCGGCAGCGGTTGATGCGCGTCGCGAGGTCGATCGGCCGCGCCAGCGCCTCGTCGTACGCCGGGTAGCGCGCCGCGACGCCGCGCATCGATGCGCGCGCCTCGCCGTGGCAGCCGGCGCAGGCCGGCACCGACGGCGACGGTGCGCGCGCCCACAGCGCCGCGCCGTCCTGCGCCCACAGCATCGCCGGGTTCTGCGCATCGTCGCGCTGCATCGCCTGCGTCGACGGGCTCATGTCGTCGAAGCCGGAGCGGCGCGCCGGCTGCGCCACCGCGTGCAGCGCGACTGACAGCAACAGCCACAGCAGGCGCCGCATCGCTTGATCAGGTGACGCTCAGCGACACGGTCTCGGTCTGCGCAAAGCCATGGTCGCCTTCCCAGCTGAAGCTCAGCGTGCCGCTCTCGGTGGCGACGGTGAAGAACGCGATGTACGGATTGGCGGCCGTTGCCGCATGCAGATCGGCACTGAACACCAGGTCGCCGTTGTAGCGGCAGCTGAAGCGCGTGATCAGGTTGCGCGGCAGCAGCAGACCGTCGGCACCCGGCCGGAAACCGGTCTCCATCGGGTGCGCGATCAGCGTGCGCAGCTCGATCACCTCGCCGCGCTTCGCGGTGGCGGGAGCGGTGATCAGCGTGCGGGCCATCGCGTGCTCACTCCAGACAGGCGGCCAGCGTGACCAGCACGTCGACGCCCTGCGACCAGAACGTGCCGTCGCTCAGCCGCGCCACCGCCACCAGCTGCTGCGAGGTCGCGAGCCGGATCCGCGTCGACACCACCGCGCGGCCGGCGCGCGGCCCCAGCGTGAAGCGCACCACGTCGCGCTGCGGGTTGCGCTCGTTGAACACCGCGATGCCGGTCACGTGATCGGCGGCGGTCATCGGGCTGTCGACGCTGACGGTGATCGGCACGCCGTTGCCGTTCTCGACCAGCGGCGGAATGTCGAACATCACCTTGCCCGGCTTCACCGGCGCACCGGAGGCGTAGTCGGCGATCGCCGATTGCATCTCGAAGCGGGTCGCGCGCGCCGGCCGCACCAGCAGCAGCCCGCCGGCGGCGAGGCCGAACTGCAGCACGACTCGGCGACGCATCGCACTGTTCACTGCAGCGTCACCAGCCACGCGACCACATCCTCGACCTGCTGCGCATCGAGCACCGCCTTGCCCTGCCACGCACTGCCGACGCGTTGCAGCCCGTCGGTCGCGTGGTACGGCGGCATGATGGTCTGCGGGTTCAGCACGCGCGCGTCGACGATGCGCAGCCGCAATTGCGCCGCCGACCAGCGCGCCCCGGCACCGGCCAGGTCGGGCGCGAGATTGCCCTGGAAGCGCTCCTCGGGGATCGGCGCCGGGTGGCACAGCAGGCACAGTCCGGCCTGCCGGCTCGCGACGATCGCCCGGCCGCGCGCCGCATCGCCGGGCGACGCGGTCAGCGGCTGCGGCATCGCGTCGCGCGGCGGGGTCGCCGCACACGCCGCCAGCACCATCGGCAACATCGCCGCGATCGAGCCCATCGTCCGCATCAGGCCTTCTTCAGCGAATGGTTCTTCAGCGGCAGCTCGCGGATGCGCTGCCCGGTCGCCGCGAAGATCGCGTTCAGCACCGCCGGTGCCGCGACCGCGATGGTCGGCTCGCCGACGCCGCCCCAGAAGCCGCCGGACGGCATCACCACCGTCTCGACCTTCGGCATCTCGTCGAGGTGCAGCACCGGGTAGCTGTCGAAATTGGTCTGCTCGATGCGGCCGTCCTTCACGGTGCAGCCGCCGTACAGCGCGGCCGACAGCCCGTAGACGAACGAGCCCTCGACCTGGGCCTCGATCTGCTGCGGGTTGACCGCATGGCCCGGGTCGGTCGCCGCGACGATGCGGTGCACCTTCAGCTTGCCGTCCTTGTCGACCGACACCTCGGCCACCGCCGCGACGTAGCTGCCGAAGCCCATCGTCTGCGCGATCCCGCGGTACACGCCCTTGGCCGCCGGCCGGGTCCAGCCGGCGCGCTCGGCCGCGGCGTTCAGCACCGCGAGGTGCTTCGGATGCTGGGCCATCAGCTTGCGCCGGAACGCCAGCGGGTCCTGCTTCGTCGCGTGCGCGAGCTCGTCGATGAAGCACTCGAGGTAGATCGTGTTCTGGTTCAGGTTCACGCCGCGCCAGAAGCCCGGCGGCACATGCGGGTTGCGCATCGCATGGTCGATCAGCAGGTTCGGCACGCTGTAGCCGATCGACGCCTCGGGGCCGGGCGCATTCAGCCCCTGGAACACCACCGGGTCCTTGCCGTCGCGGATGTTCTGCGGGAACACGCCGGCGAGGATCGACTGGCCCGAGATCCGCATGTGCAGCGCGCTCAGGTTGCCGGCCGCATCGAAGCCGGCGCGCAGCTTGCACTGCGTGATCGGGTGGTAGCGGCCGTGCGTCATGTCTTCTTCGCGCGACCAGATCAGCTTGACCGGCGTGCCCGGCATCTCCTTCGCGATCGCGACCGCCTGGTGCACCCAGTCGTGCACCGCGCCGCGCCGGCCGAAGCCGCCGCCGAGCAGCAGCTTGTAGACCTCGCACTGGCCGGCCGGCAGCCCGGACGCCTCGACCGTGGCCGCATGCGCCGCCTCGCCGTTCTGCGTCGGCGTCCAGACCTCGCAGCGCGCCGGCACGCCGTCGGACGCTGGCGTGAATTTCGCCGTCGCGTTCATCGTCTCCATCGTCGCGTGGTTCTGGAACGGGTAGGCGTAGACCGCCTCGACGACGCGCGCGGCCGACGCCAGCGCCGCCCGCGCATCGCCGTTCGAATTGCCGACCGCCGCCTCCGGCGCCTCGAGCCCGGCCGCCAGCGTCGCCGCGATCTCGGCGCTGCCGATCTTCGCGTTCGGGCCTTCGTCCCAGACCACCGGCAATGCATCGAGCGCCGACTTCGCGCGCCACCAGGTGTCGGCGACCACCGCCACCGCGCTGTCGCCGACGCGCAGCACCTTCTTCACGCCCGGCTTGCCGGCGATGGCCGCCGCGTCGAAGCTCGCGAGCTTGCCGCCGAACACCGGGCAGTCGCGGATCGCCGCATTCAGCATGCCGGGCAGCTTCAGGTCGGAGCCGTAGACCTGCGAGCCGTCGAGCTTGCCGCGCGTGTCCAGCCGCGCAAGGCGCTTGCCGGCGAGCTTCCAGTCCTTCGGGTCCTTCAGCGCCACGTCGGCAGGCGGCGTCAGCCGGGCAGCGGCCAGCGCGACCTTGCCGTAGGTGGTCTTGCGGCCGCTCGCAGCGTGCGTGATCACGCCCCGGTCGACCTGGCACTGCGCGGCCGGCACCTGCCAGCCGTCGGCGGCCGCCTGCACGAGCATCGTGCGCGCGATCGCGCCGCCCTTGCGCACGTAGTCGTGCGATTCGCGGATGCCGCGGCTGCCGCCGGTCGAGAAGTTGCCCCAGACGCGCTTGCGCGCGAGGCTCTGGCCTGGCGTCGGGTACTCGGTCTTCACGCGCGACCAGTCGCAGTCGAGCTCCTCGGCCACCAGCTGCGCGAGGCCGGTCAGCGAGCCCTGCCCCATCTCCGAGCGGGCGATGCGGATCACGACGGTCTCGTCCGGCTGCACCACCACCCAGGCGTTGATCTCCGGCGTGGCGGCGGCCGGCGTGATGCCGGCCGGCGAGGCCTGCGCGGCGGCCTCGTCGGCGAACGGGATGTGGAACGCGACGACCAGCCCGGCCGCCGCCGAACTGGTCAGAAGGCCGCGTCGAGTGATGACGACCCCTGCGCTCGATGAGTACATCGATCGATCCACCGAGGGGATGCGGGCCGGCTTGGGAGCGGCCCGGCGCTCGGCCCGCTTCATGCCTTGCCTCCATCGATGTGCACGATGTGCAGCCCCGCCTGCTTCGGATCCCCGCCCTGCGCGGCCGCCTTGATCGCCGCGCGCACCCGGTTGTAGGTGCCGCAGCGGCAGATGTTGGTCATCGCGTCGTCGATGTCGGCATCGCTCGGCCGCGGCTTGGCCTTCAACAGCGCCGCGGCGGCCATGATCATCCCGGACTGGCAGTAGCCGCACTGCGGCACGTCGAGCGCGGCCCAGGCCTTCTGGACCGGGTGCGTGGCGTTGGCCGACAACCCCTCGATCGTCACGATCTTCTCGTCGGGCCCGACCGTCGACACCGGCCGCACGCAGCTGCGCGTCGGCACGCCATCGAGGTGCACGGTGCAGGCGCCGCACTGCGCGATGCCGCAGCCGTACTTGGTGCCGGTCAGTTCCAGCTGCTCGCGCAGCACCCACAGCAGCGGCGTCTCGGGCTCGGCATCGACCTCGCGAACGCTTCCATTGACGTGCAATCGGGGCATCGCTCTCTCCTGGGTTGGCGACGGAGCATCCCTCAGGAGTGCGCCAGGCCGAAACCCCTGCTGGCCAAAGGGGACGAAAACCGTAGGATTCTGTGCGGCCCCGAAGATCCGGGCTTCGCGTGGAGGAGACGACCGCATGAGCTTGCAGCACCCCGCCTGGCTGGCGCTCGCGCTGGCCTGGACCGCCGGCGGCACCTTTGCCGCACCCGCACCGACGGCGGACGAGCTCGCGCTGCGCTCGCTCGCCGCCACCTGCGCCGCCTGCCACGGCACCGACGGCCGTCCGCCCGCGGGCAGCGCGATCGCCGGCCTCGGCGGGCGCGACCGCGACGACCTGCTCGCGCGACTCATCGGGTTTCGCGATGGCACGCGTGCCGGAACCGTGATGCCTCAGCTCGCCAAGGGCTACACGCCGGACCAGCTCTCGCAACTGGCCGGCTGGTTCGCCGCGCAGGCCCGATGAAGCGCCGCGACCTGCTGACGTCCGCCGGCGCGGTCGGCTTCGCCGGCCTCACCGGCGTGGCAGGCTGCGCCGCACCGGCTCCGCTGCCGACGCGAGCCCAGGTGGTGGTGATCGGCGGCGGCTTCGGCGGCGCCACCGCGGCACGCTACGTGCGGCTGCTGTCGCAGCAGCGCATCGAGGTCGTGATGATCGAGCCGCAGCCGCGCTTCGTGTCCTGCCCCGGCTCCAACGGCGTGCTCGGCGGCACGCGCACGCTCGACGCGCTGACGCTGTCGTACGACGCGCTCACGTCGCGCCACGGCGTGCGCTGGGTGCGCGACGAGGCCAGCGCGATCGACGCCGCGCGCAAGCAGGTGACGCTCGGGTCCGGTGCCACCATCGGCTACGACAAGCTGGTGCTGTCGCCTGGCATCGAGCTGATGTTCGACGAGGTCGACGGGCTGCGCCGCGCGCACGACGACGGCCGCGTGCTGCAGGCCTGGAAGGCCGGGCCCGAGACGCTGGCGCTGCGCCGGCAGCTCGAGGCGATGCCCGACGGCGGCGTGTTCGCGATCACCGTCCCCGAGTCGCCGTACCGCTGCCCGCCGGGGCCGTACGAGCGCGCCTGCGTGGTCGCGGCGTACTTCCGGCGCGCGAAGCCGCGCTCGAAGCTGCTGGTCCTCGACGCCAACCCCGACGTCGTCTCGAAACCCGCGCTCTTCAAGGCCGCCTGGCGCGACCTGTACCCCGGCATCGTCGAGTACCGGCCGCAGCACAAGGTGATCGGCGTCGACGCGGCCGCCGGCCTGCTGCGCATCGAGCTGCAGGATGCCGTGCGGGCCGACGTGCTGAACGTGCTGCCGCCGATGCGCGCCGGCGCGCTCGCGGTGAAGAGCGGGCTCGCGAATGCGGTGAACCGCTGGTGCCGCGTGAACTTCATCGACTTCGGCTCTTCGGTCGCGCCGGACGTGCACGTGCTCGGCGATGCGATCCAGATCGCCCCCGGCATGCCGAAGAGCGCGCACATGGCGAACGCGCAGGCCAAGGTGGCGGCCGCGGCGATCGTCGCGCAGCTGTCGGGCGTCGCGGTCGACGCACACCCGATGCTGACCAACACCTGCTACAGCTTCGTCGACGAGACGAACGCGATCCACGTCGCGAGCGTGCACGAGTACGTCGCGGCCGAATCGACCTTCAAGCCGGTGGCCGGCGCCGGCGGCGTCTCGGCGCAGCGCAACGAGGCCGAGGGCGCCTACGCAGCCGCGTGGGCGCGCAACATCTGGGCCGATACATTGGGGACATGAGCCTTCCCGTTGAACTCGATCCCTGGTTCGCCCGCATCGCGGTGGGCGACCATGCCGGCCGGCTCGACGTCGAGCTGAACCTGCTCGACCGCGCACAGGCCGCCGAGTGGACCAGCTTCCTCGCGGTCCACCCGATCGTCGAAGCGCTCGGCGGCATCGTGCTCGACGACCCCGAGACCAGCAACCACCACCTCTACGCCAGCCGCTCGCCGCTGCGGGGCAGCGTGTTCTACCTGGCCCACGACGACGATTCGCGCGTCGTCTATGCGTCGCTCGACGACTTCCTCGCCGCCGCCGACGACGCGAAGCGGCGGCAGACCTGGCTCAGCGAACTGCACCCGGCCTGCTCGCCGATCGCGGCCGACCAGGCCGGCCTGTCGCGCTGGATCGGCCAGCTGCTCGGCAGCCCCGGCGGCCACGAGGTCGTGATGGCGCTGATGCCGTCGCTCGACCTGGGCGACACCGCGCTGCTGCGCCGGCTGGTCACCGATCCCGACTTCTTCCTCGGCGAGGCGGTCGCGGTCGAGATCGAGAAGCGGCCGTCGCGCGCGCTCGGCATCGTCGCCGAGCTGTGCATGCTGCACCCGCATCCGCAGGTGGTGAGCGCCGGACGGCTGGCGGCGCGGGCGATCGCGAAACTGCGCTGACGCGGCGCCGCCGGTGGCCGAGAATCGCGGCGTGAGCGCCCCACCCGAGATCGCCGCCCCGAGTCCCGCCCGCCGCATCGCCTGCCCGCGCTGCACCGCGCCGATGCGCGTGCTGTCGCTGTCGTCGCACAAGGGGCAGCCGGTCACGGTGGAGCACTGCCCCGACTGCCGCCTGGTGTGGTTCGACGAGTTCGAATCGGTGCAGCTCGACAGCTTCGGCTGGGTGCGGCTGCTGCGCGAGATGGAGGCCGGCACCGGCCGCCCGCTGGCCGAGGCCCAGGTCGCGCACCCGGGTTGTCCGCGGTGTGCCGCGACGCTGAAGCAGGTGCAGAACCGGTCGCGCTTCGGCCTGTTCGCCGCGCTCGAATGCCCGCGCCGCCACGGCCACCTGCACAGCCACAGCGGCCTGCTGGCCGAGCGCGGTCTGGTGCGGCCGCTGGGGGTTGCCGAACGGCGTGCGCTGGCGCAGGAGCGGCACACGCTGCTGTGCCTGAACTGCGGAGGTGCGGCCTCGGCCGGCGACGAGCACTGCAGCTGGTGCGGCACCGCGCTGGTGGTGATCGACATGCCGCGGCTGGCGCATTCGCTGCGGCTGCACCTGGACGGCATGGGCGCGTCGCCGCAGGCCATCGGCCACGCCATCGCATGGCCGTGCCGCGCCTGCGGGTCGGCGCTCGACCCGGCCCGCGACACGCAGTGCGCGCACTGCGGGCACATCGTCGTCGCGCAGAACCTGCCGGACATCGACCCGCTGCTCGACGCGGCCGAGGCCGACCTGGCGGCCGCCGCCGCCGTCGAAGCGAAGCGGTTGGCGCGCTACCCCAGCACGCGGCGCCTGAAGCCGGCGTCCCCGGGATCGGCGTCGACGCCGGCAGCCGCACGCCGCTCGGTGCTGTCAGGCTGGACGCCGCTGCTGATCGCGCTGGCGGCGGCGCTGGCCGTCGCGCTGTTCGTCGTCGCCGACCTGCACGCGCCGGGGCGCGACCCGATGGAGGCCCTGCGCGCGCAGCGGCTGGGCGCGCGGCCCGGGTCGGCGTGGGCCTGGCTGCCGGCGTGGCGCGAGCTGGCGCCCGGCGACCGCAACGGCCTGCAGGCGCTGCGCCGCGGGCTGTTCGCGGTGCACCTGCGCCAGCTCGCCGGCGAACCGCTGCCGGCCACCGCGACATTCGGGCAGGTCATCGACGACACGCTGCCCCAGGCCGCGCGCCACCGGGACACCACCGCGCGCTGGAACGCCGAGCTGTCGCGCAGCCTGAAGATCGACCCGGTGGCCGGCGAGCCTCCGCTCGGCGACGAAGCGGCGGAATTCGGCGGCCGCCTCGCGCCGGCGGCGCCGAACGTGTGGATCCAGTCCCCGTCGCGCACGGCCGCGCTGTGGGCCTTGACGGTGCGGAACAGCGGCAGCTTCACGATCCTCGCGCACAAGCTGGCGGTGCGGATCCCGCTCGACGGCCGCTCGGGCGTGAACTGGCGCTGCCATCCGGCGCCGGCGGCGAATCCGGTGCTGGCCCCCGGTGCCGGCGTGCCGCTGTTCTGCCGGACGACTGTGCCGCCATCGGCCCAGGAAGACACCTGGCGAAGCTCGATGCAGAAGCTGCGGGACGGCGAAGCGACCAACCTGCAATGGAGCGACGAAGCCTTGCAGACCCCGGCCGGCTTCGAAGCCGCGACCGATCGCTTGGTCGCCGACGCGTTGAAGGGCCCGCCCGCGAAGCCGCCCCGGCGCAGTTGGAGCGAGTGGTGGTCGATGCTGACGACACCGCGTCGGCATGCGCTGCTGCTGGTCGGCGGCGTCGCGGCCTTCGCGGTCTTCTGCATGGTGGCCCGGCGGCTGGGCGAGCGCCGGGCGGTGGTCGCCGCGCTGTCGGCCGCGGCCATCGGCAGCTACCTGGGCGGGCGCGGTGAAGGCGCGGCGTCGGTGCTGCTGGTCGGCATGTATTTCGTGCTGTCGCTGCTGCTGACCTTCGGCTTCGCGTTCGGCGCGCGGCTCTACGCGCAGTGGTTCCTGAGGCGCCCCGGTCAGGTCTGAGGCCGTCGGCCGGAGGCCGCCGTGCCCAGCGCGCCGAGCACGCCGCCCAGCACCAGCACGTACCACAGCGGGGCGGAGCCTCCATCGCCGTGTATCGCCCACAGCCCGGCCGCGCCGGCCACCAGCGCCACCGCGGCGGCCAGCGCCAGCAGCAGCAGCGGCACGGCCAGCAGCAGCGTCGGCAGCCTGACCACCGGATCGCGGCTGCCGGCCACCAGCAGCGCGTAGCCGACCAGCGTGAAGAGCGGGAACAGCACCCACAGCGTCAGCCCCGGCGATGCCTCGGACAGGCCCAATGGCGCCGCGACCAGCGCGACGGCGGACAGCAAACCCAGGGCGGCCAGCACGCCGCCGACGATCGCGATCAACATGGTTGGAACGAAGGGGTGAAGGTGCCGAAGGATAGCGCGCCGTCCATCAGCGGCCCGTCGCAGGCGCCAGAAGATTCGCGTCCCTTGCGATGACCCACCGGCCCGCTTCCTTCCTCAGCACGGTCAAGGTGTGACCGGCGCGCTTCTGCGGCGGAGCGCCGGGCGGCGTGACGGTGACGACCAGCTTCGTCCACATGAAGGCCCAGTCGCCCAGCACCTGGATCTCCTGGATGTCGCTGACGCCGTCGACCGCCGGGCCACCGGGCGCGGCCTGGGCTTTGGAGACCGCGGTGAACTCGTCCTTGCCCATCGGGGGGCGCCCCGGCGCGAGAAAGACGACGTCGTCGGCGACGAGGCTCAGCACCGTGTCCACATCGCCGGCTCGCGTCGCGGCCATCCAGGTCGTCACGAACTGCCGGATCTGCGCTTCGTCGTCGTGCATGGCTGCTCCTCGGAAACTCGGTCGGTGCCCGGGATGGGGCAATCCGCAGTCCAGGGGCGGGGCAAAGACCGCGCTCTTGAACCGTCACGCGCTGCCCCTATAATCCTGGTCTGCTAGCACTCGACTCAACCGAGTGCTAACGACATCCAGGGGCCTGCAGGCACCGGTGTTCCATCAGGTCAATGAGCGCCAACTTGCCTCGTTGCCCACCAGAAGTCCCATTTTTGAGACATCAAGGAGAAGTCATGAAATTTCGTCCGTTGCACGACCGCGTGGTCGTCGAGCGCGTTGAAGCCGAAACCAAGACCGCTTCGGGCATCGTGATCCCCGACGCCGCCACCGAGAAGCCGGAGCAAGGCATCGTCCTGGCCATCGGCCCGGGCAAGCGCAACGAGAAGGGCGACTTCATTGCCCTGAATGTCAAGGTCGGCGACCGCGTGCTGTTCGGCAAGTACAGCGGCCAGACCGTCAAGGTCGACGGCAAGGAACTGCTCGTGATGCGCGAGGAAGACCTCTTCGCCGTGATCGAAGCCTGATCCTCGTCCCCCACAAGCAATTCGGAGAAAACACATGGCAGCAAAAGACGTAGTCTTCGGCGGCGAAGCCCGCGCACGCATGGTCGAGGGTGTCAACATCCTGGCCAACGCCGTCAAGGTGACCCTGGGCCCGAAGGGCCGCAACGTGGTCCTCGAGCGCTCGTTCGGCGCCCCCACCGTCACGAAGGACGGTGTCTCGGTCGCCAAGGAGATCGAGCTGAAGGACAAGCTCCAGAACATGGGCGCGCAGATGGTCAAGGAAGTCGCTTCCAAGACCAGCGACATCGCCGGTGACGGCACCACCACCGCCACCGTGCTGGCCCAGGCCATCATCCGCGAAGGCATGAAGTACGTGGCCGCCGGCATGAACCCGATGGACCTGAAGCGCGGCATCGACAAGGCCGTCACGGCCCTGGTCGAGCAGCTGAAGAAGGCCTCGAAGGCCACCACGACCTCGAAGGAAATCGCGCAAGTCGGCTCGATCTCGGCCAACAGCGACGAAACCATCGGCAAGATCATCGCCGACGCGATGGACAAGGTCGGCAAGGAAGGCGTCATCACCGTCGAAGACGGCAAGTCGCTCGAGAGCGAACTGGAAGTCGTCGAAGGCATGCAGTTCGACCGCGGCTACCTGTCGCCGTACTTCATCAACAACCCCGAGAAGCAATCGGCGTTGCTGGACAACCCGTTCATCCTGCTGTTCGACAAGAAGATCAGCAACATCCGCGACCTGCTGCCGGTGCTGGAGCAAGTGGCCAAGGCCGGCCGTCCGCTGCTGATCATCGCCGAGGAAGTCGAAGGCGAAGCGCTGGCGACCCTGGTGGTCAACACGATCCGCGGCATCCTGAAGGTCGTCGCCGTCAAGGCCCCGGGCTTCGGCGACCGCCGCAAGGCCATGCTGGAAGACATCGCCATCCTGACCGGCGGCAAGGTCATCGCCGAAGAAGTCGGCCTGACGCTCGAGAAGGTCACGCTGGCCGACCTGGGCCAGGCCAAGCGCGTCGAAGTGGGCAAGGAAAACACCACCATCATCGATGGCGCCGGTGCCGGTTCCGACATCGAAGCCCGCGTCAAGCAAGTGCGCGTGCAGATCGAGGAAGCCACCAGCGACTACGACCGTGAAAAGCTGCA
>Ga0065165_1001961_pt1 | contig 19501 bp, 15 predicted proteins | sample AraplaMF_Cvi_mMF_FD_63813 | JGI IMG/M metagenome (GOLD analysis project Ga0065165, IMG submission 63813) | Arabidopsis root microbial communities from the University of North Carolina, USA - plate scrape MF_Cvi_mMF (version 2) (version 3) | ecosystem: Host-associated > Plants > Roots >...
AAGTGTGGGCGCCGTCCTTATTGGCTTGCACGACCTGTGCCTTGACCTCGCTACCGGTCAACCCGTTCGAATCCACTTTCGCATTAGAGATCATGGGTATCGTGAGTGCAGCGACAATCAGTGAAATGGTGAGCGAATGTTTCATTGAGCTTTTTCCTTGATGAGCAGATAAGTTGCGACCGGCGTCTCACCGGTGTGGAAACACGTGGTGGTACCGCAAGTTCAGATTAATTCCGGGCAACTTAAAGATTCCTTATCCGCACACAATCGCATTTGACTTTCAGCGGCCTCTGGCACGTTGCATGAAGACTCGAATACTTTTATGTCTCACTGACCGTACTCCGGTCACACCAAAGGAATCGCGTGATTGAAAGAACAATCAGGCATTCTGTAATCCCCTAAGCATTCGATAAGCAATGCGCCCTCATAGTGCAGCCTGAGGTTCTGATCTGCACCTCGATTACCGAGCCGCGTATCGTGAGAAATTGGGGAGAGGGAATGTCACATCGACACGTTGCACCGATGCAAAACAAGGTTCCGGAGGTCACAGTCGCCTTCTGGACAATCAAGATCTTGTCCACCACGGTCGGCGAGACGGGTGCCGACTACCTTGCTGTCCATGTCGGCCTCGGCGCCACGTTGACGATAGCAATCACGCTTTCCATGCTGGCTGCCTCGCTCGCTGCGCAGCTGAGCAAACGAGCCTATGTACCGTGGATCTACTGGCTCACCGTCGTGCTGGTCAGCGTGGTCGGCACGCAACTGACTGACGTGCTGACCGATGGTCTCGGAGTCAGCCTTTACACGAGCACGGCCGTATTCGCAGTACTGCTCTGCGTTATTTTCGGGACCTGGTACTCCAGGGAAAGAACCCTCTCCATTCACACAATCGTCACCCGCAATCGCGAACTCTTTTACTGGACTGCGATTCTTGTCACGTTCGCACTGGGCACGGCGGCTGGAGACCTTGCGACCGAAGCACTAGGGCTCGGTTTCAGTCTCGGTGTCGTCATATTCGGCGTATTGCTCGTCATGATGGGAGTGGCGGCCTACCTCGGCGCCAATCGCGTGCTGATCTTCTGGCTTGCCTACATTCTGACCCGGCCCTTTGGCGCGTCACTCGGCGACCTCCTCTCCCAGGCACGGGAGTATGGCGGACTTGGAATGGGCACGGTCGTCACAAGCATTGCCTTTCTCTCGATCATCGTCGTTCTGGTGTTCCTGCATACCGCTGCAAGAGTGCGGCAAGGCAGGATCGGCAGTACCTAGTTGCACGCCCCCCCCTTTTTACCCGTTCACCGTCGTCTATCAACCAGAGGAACAACAATGAAGCGTGCCGTCGTCAATTCCGCACTATTGCTTGTCACAGCCACAGCCGTCGCGACCGGTCACGCATCGGCCGTACATGCGCCGCTATGGGTTGCCGCGCTTTCGCCTATCTCGTCCGCCAATGCCGCCACCGAGGCATCGAAGCTCGGCGATCTTTCGAAGTTCCGCGTAATCGTCGTCGACACCTCGAAGCTCGTCGACGCCAACGACCTCGCGGGCGCAAAAAAGCGGATCAAGGATCTGGAAACGTCGTGGGACGAGGCCGAAGCAGGACTGAAGCCACGCGCCGCCGCCGACTGGCACAAAGTCGACAAGTCAATCGACGACGCGCTCGAAGCCCTTCGCGAAAATTCCCCCAGCCAGGCCAAGTGCAAGAAGACACTCGCGGATTTGCTTGCGCTGATGGACCGGATGAGTGGCAAGGTTTGAGGTCAGCGTCAGGCTCCAGCACGACGAACACCGCACGCTGCGCGCCTCATGTTCGGCAGGTACTGGACAAAACGGCGCGCGGTGTACTGTCCACCAGAACTTCAGCGCGCGAATTCGTCCTGCAAAGATCCGATAGCGTCGACGGTCTCCTGCATGAGCACCGCCACGAGCTCCGCGGCGGGCATCGCTCGTGCCAAACGCACGGCCGCTCCGGCCCATCGGACATCGTAGTCCGAACTGCCATGAGCTTTCGCCGCACCAGCCAGTGCCCTCGCCGCCTCGAAGGCGATCGGAAAATCGGGAATCGGCGGACAGGCCGGATCTTGCCCAAGTCGTGTGAAAGGGCTTTCGATGCCGCGTGCAAGCCTGCCGGAAACCGCCTTGGTGAATGCAGTACGGCTCTCACGGTCGAGCAGCGCAGCCCGATCCGCTGCGCTGGCCGCGGATTCGTCGGTAACGACGAACGCGGTGCCGAGCTGAGCGGCCTGAGCGCCCAACGCAAGCATGGCTGCAATGCCCGCGCCGTCCATGATTCCGCCCGCAGCAATGATCGGCAACGCGTTTTCGCGCGCGAGCAGCCGGACCAACGTTGCCGTCCCTAGCATCTCGTCCGCGGCTGCGGGATCGAATGTACCGCGGTGACCTCCCGCTTCCGCACCCTGAGCAACGATTGCGTCGATATGCGCGTCCGCGATCCGCTCCGCATCCTGGCGATTCGTTGCTGTGGCGAATAGCACGATACCGGCATCGCGCAACGCGGCGATGGCCGTCGGCTCAGGCAGTCCGAAGTGAAAGCTGACCACGGCGGGCCGCTCCTCGAGCAGCATCGTCAGAACGGCATCGTCGTCGCCGAATGTGGAGAGGATGTCGCGCAAGGTCGTCGGCGGTCGCGACTGAAAGCGGGCGAAGTGAGGTTCGAGGTATTCGAGCCAACGCGCTTCACGGGACGGATCGGAAACCGCCCGCCTGTGGCAAAACAGATTGACGTTGAATGGCTTGTCGGTGAGCGCACGCGTCGCGCGGATCACCGCACGAGCGTCCTCCGCATTCATGCCGCCTATGCCGATAGCCCCGAGCGCGCCAGCGTTCGATACGGCCGCGGCCATGGCCGGCGTCGCCCACCCAAGCATCGGCGCCTGAATGACAGGCACCTTGATCTTGAGTGTCGCAAGCAGGTTTCGTGACACCATTGAAGCTTTCATTCGTCTCGCTCCTGACAGGAATTTGCACGACTGAGCTCTTGGCCTATGCACTCATTGTGCAACGATCCGGCTGTGACAGCACGCACGAAAGCGAAGCGACAGACGACGCCGCGAATTCTCCGGCCGGGCACGCCTTCGCGTTGATCGGATTTCTGGCTCGCAATCTCAAGCAGGCTCAGCTTGCCATTCATAACTCAGGATACCTTATTGATATTTCATTCGATATGACAATAGGTTCGAATCCGGCACCATGTCTACATGAATCGCGCTATTTCATTCAGGCGAAATCGGACGCGATCACTTTTGGTTCATTCGTCGCGTTTCTCGAGCACGTTGGCCGCCGGGTGACGTGGCCGCACTCGAACGCCGCATTCCCTCACTCGCAACACTGAAAGCAAGCCCCATCGACTCCTTCCCGGCATTCGGAATAAACGCATTTACACGGCTGTTGTGAAGTCATGTCCGCCAATTGCGGACTAGCTGGTCGCAAGAATTTCCGTGATGCGGCTTTCCGCCGAAGTAGTGCCTATCTCCGATTACCGTCGCAGGAGTTGTGATGTCGAAACGTTATTCAGGTGAACGAGCAGTTGTCATTGGCGCAGGAATGGGCGGGCTGCCCGCCACGCAGGTTCTGGCCGACCACTTCAGGGAAGTCGTCGTGCTTGAACGCGATGTCCTTCCCGCTGACGCGACCCCACGGCCCGGCGTTCCACAGGGCAAGCATCCCCATGGCTTGCTTGCCGGCGGCCTCAAGGCGCTGTGCGATCTGTTTCCAGACTTTTCATCCACACTCGCGCAGGCAGGCGCCAACTCGCTCGACTCCGGCCTCGAGGTACGCCATGAGTATCCAGGGCAGGCGCCCTTTCCGGTGCGCAGTCTCGGCGTCGCCACCTTCACGATGACACGCCCGTTGCTGGAGCTTGCCGTGCGCCGTCGCGTGCTGGAACGTGCAAACGTTATCTTCCGCGATGGGTGCCGTGTCGTCGCGATTGACGCTACGCCTGACGGCAGTGCGGTCGCCTCGGTGTCGTATAAGACCAGCGACGGCAAAATGGAAGTATTGCCCGCCGACCTCGTCGTCGATGCATCCGGACGCGGAAAGCCTACGTTGGACTTCCTTACATCCACCGGGCGCCCGATGCCGGAAGAAACAGTCATTGGTGTGGACTTCGGTTACTCGACAGCGGTCTATACGATTCCGCCCCACGCAACGCCCGCAACAAAGGTCATGATCACCATGCCCAGGGCGCCGGAACAAAGCCGTATGGGCCTCGTGCTGCTGCGCGAAGACGGCAAATGGTTCGCGGCGCTCGGAGGCCGGGGCGCGGACACGCCACCCGCCGACGGCGATGCCTTCACCGCCTACGCCGCAAGCCTGCCGACTTCCAGCGTGTACGACGCGATCAAGGACGCGACGCTGCACGGCGACATCGAACAGTTTGCCTTCCCTGAAAGCCGTCGACGCTACTTCAACGGCGCCGATGATTTTCCTCGCGGACTGATTCCGATTGCCGACTCGGTTTGCCGCTTCAATCCCGTCTACGGACAGGGCATGAGCGCTGCGGCACAGGAAGCTGTCGTGCTGCGAAACCTGCTCACGTCGCGCGCCAACGATCCCGATCCGCTTGCCTCATTGAGCAGCGAGTTTCTGTCCGCTATCGAATCGATCATCGACAACCCGTGGTCGCTGGCAGCGCTGCCCGATCTGGCCTATCCCGATGCACGCGGCAAACGCCCCGCCGATCTGGAAAAATCGATCGGGCATCACATGGCGATCATCCAGGCGGCGCACCACGATCCTGATATCCATAAACAGTTGATCGAGGTGTTGAATCTGCTGAAGCCGGTCAGCACGCTAAAGGCGCTGGAGGTCATGCAGTAAGTGGTCGGAGAAGCGGTTGAAGGCGATGACATCTGCCGGAGCCATGCTTTGCACCTCGACTGAACTGGCGAAGTTGATTACGTCCCGATCTGCGAGGCCAGCGCGGACGTTGATGCTGTGCGTGGTCGACAAGCAATTACGCCAGGCTCTGTGTGTGTCGCCACGCAGAGCCTGGCGTCTTGCGCTGATGCTCATGCGCATCCACGTTGCGCAGCCTGACGTTCAATAACGCGTGCTCGAACGCTGGGATTCAAGAATCTCGGCGAGCACGGCTGCAACCGTTTTCGATGCTAGCGTCGTTCTCACGGTTTCGTGAATCGAATCGTAGACGTGGCTCAACGTCGCGCCGATACCCCGCCCGACAGGGCAAGCCTGGCTCGGCTGCGTCGGATGCAATCCGAACTGGCTGCCCTCTTCGAGCGCGTCGAACACATCGAGCAGCGAGATCTTTTCAGCGGGTCTCGTGAGTCGCCACCCCGCATTGATACCGCGATAGCTTTGCACGAGCCCAGCTTTGGACAGGACGCCGAGCGTCCGTCGGATCACAACGGGATTGGTCTTCACGCTCGCGGCGATCCGCTCGGAGGTGACGGGGTCATCAGGATGATCGCGTGCGACGAGCGCCATCCAGGCCAGAATGTGGGTTGCCACCGTAAGACGGCTATTGGCGCTCATATCACAACCTGATCATCTATTCAGACATAACTATATTAGTTACATCTGAACCTGTCAAATTGCCTCTGGACCGAATTCGCTCCCCGTTGCCGACAGCGAGCAATAGCACGTCATACTCAATTCCCCTTAAATTCGAGTCTTAACCATGCCAAAACGCGGCGTTTATAACAAACTCTACCATTAGCCCCGCCCACATACAAAGGAACATCGGTCTATTGCGAAATTTGAATCTTGTCGGTACGATTCGATTTGACTACGATGTAACAACATTAGTTACATCAAGGTGCGTTGTAATGCGCGGATATGTGATGACAGTTGCTTACCAACCGCGCATTGCCACCTCTCATTGAATATCCAGACGAGGCTCACGCAATGTCCACACTCTTCGATCCGATCCAGATCGGCGCACTGAAACTGCCGAATCGCATCATCATGGCGCCGCTTACCCGCATGCGGGCATTCGACGACCGCGCACCGGGCCCACTCAACGCGCAGCATTACGCGCTGCGCGCGAGCGCTGGGCTGATCATCACTGAAGCCACGTCTGTGACACAGCAGGGCGTTGGCTATCCGAACACACCGGGCATCTGGAGCGAGAAGCAGGTCGAAGGATGGAAGAAAGTCACCTCGGCAGTTCACGCCGAAGGCGGCCTGATTGTGTCGCAACTGTGGCACGTCGGTCGCGTCTCCGACCCGGTCTACCATAACGGGCAAGCGCCCGTCGCTCCGAGCGCAATAGCACCCGAAGGCCACGTGACGCGAATTCGTCCAATGCGCGCCTACTCGGTGCCGCGCGCGTTGGAGACGGATGAGATTCCAGGCATCGTCGAAGATTTCCGGCGTGGCGCAGAGAACGCGAAGCGTGCCGGTTTCGATGGCGTCGAGTTGCACGCGGCCAATGGCTATCTCTTTGATCAGTTCCTTCATGACGGCTCGAACGAACGGACGGATCGCTATGGCGGCTCGATTGAAAACCGCGCCCGCTTCCTTCTCGAGGCCGTCGACGCGTTGCTCACCGTGTGGCCCGCCAATCGGGTCGGTGTGCATCTGAACCTGATGTCGAGCTCGTATTCGATGCGCGACTCGAATCCGCGCGCGCTGTTCCGCTATGTCGCCGAGCAATTGAACGCACGCCACATCGCGTTCATCTTTGCGCGCGAGTCACTGGATCGTGGCGATCAGCGCATCGGGCGTGAGGTGCGGCGCGTGTTCAATGGCGCATATATTCTCAATGAAGGACTGACGAAGGAAAGCGCGGAGCAGGCTATTCAACGCGGAGAAGGCGACGCTGCGGCATTTGGACGTCCCTTTGTCGCCAATCCCGATCTGGTGGAACGATTCCGACGCGGCGCGGCGCTGAATGCCATCAACCCGGAAACGATCTATACGGACGACGAAGCGGGCTATAACGACTACCCGTTGCTTGGTGAAATGGTTGAAGCCGCGGGTGGATAGAAGTCCGCGGAACAAAAGGTTCCTGCTGGAATGCGCAAAGGGGTGGCCCGTCGGTGGGCACCCCCCGATGCGACGAGGTTTGTGCGACACCCCCGGCTACAAGTGCATTGACCAGATTTGATCCTTGGCGATCGTGCATGGACCGCTTTGAAGCAGCAGCATAAACAGAAAGTACGCTCTGAAAATACCAGCCCTGCACTAATCGCTCAAAGCCTTTAACCCCATAGGTTTCGCTGCCCGATTATCAATTTTGCTTCGTTACCACCCGCCTCTCTTTTCCATCTCCGACAAGGTATCGGCTAGAGTGCCATTTGTGATGCACGTCCTATTGGAGGAGATATGCGCAACAACCTGTTTCCCGTCACCGTTAGCCGGAAATGGCAAATTGCCAACGGGTACCATGCCGTTGAACTTCGAACGACGTCAAGGTCGCCGCTTCCGCCGTTTATCGATGGATCGTGTGTCACACTCTGCCTGAATAGCACTGGCGACAAGGAAAGAACGTTTCCCTTACTCGGTGTTTCGTCCCTGTCGGATGGTTACGTGGTTGGCACGAGACAAAATGGCGATGGAAGAACGGACAGTCTCCTATCCCAGTTTCCACTGAATGAGCGAGACGAAGTGTATGTCGGCTCTCCCAAAAGCCCACCAACAATTTTGGACGATCGCGCGCGATCTATCCTGTTTGCTGGCGGAATAGGCGCCGCATCGATCGCAGGCATCGCGAAGCGGCTTGCCTCGGCGGGTCAAAAATTCGAGGTGCACAACTTCGCCCGATCGGCCGACCGCGCAGTGCTTCGAGAAGAACTCGACGCGCTTCGAAGTCACGGTATGGTCTATCACCATTTCGGCCTGTCCGATGATCTATTCGCGCAGAAGAGTTCCCACGCAATGAGTCCCACTCACGCCAACACGCAGATTTACTGCAGCGGTCCGCCTGCTTTCATGGATCTCATCGAGCGCCAGGCCCGCGAATGGGTTTATGCAGCGAACGTTCATAAAATTGCCCTTGGCGACCAGACGGCATGTTGAGCGGGCAGTGCGAAACGCCACCGCGCTCGACTTGCAGGTGATCCGGTCGTCACTCAGGTAACGATCCTGTCCTTGCAAGTTGGCGAAAGTGCCGACTGTCTCACGCGAAATCTGGCTCTACCCGTACGAGTTCTCCGCGGCTAGTGCTGAATGATCTTGCTCGGAAAATCCTTTGTTCGCGGCTGCCGGGTCGTCGGTTGCCAAATAACTCGTCGCGCGTACAGTCCTCGAGAATGCGCCCGACGACATCCATGAAGACGATGCGACTACCGACGTGTGACGCCAATCCCATTTCATGCGTCACACTCGCGATACGCCGCGCTTTCGAAGTGGCGTTAACGGATGCATGTCGCGCTATCGAAACGTTCTGCTCATCGCTTGCAGAGGGAGATCTCACTGGCGATGGCTGAACTCGAAGAGGAACACTTTCTGCATGGATTGAAGCGCGCTCCGGGAGGGGTAGCACTTCGCTGCCGGGTTGATTGTTGGTATTCTCACCCACCATGAACGACCTCAACACTTCCCGATTCGCTAGTCGCCTACCGGCGAGTGCTGCGCCCGCCGGCGCGGTTCGCGGCCTGTCGCGCGCGGACGCCGTGTACCTTCAGCTGCGCGACGACATATTCGAACTGCGCCTGCTTCCCGGCGAACGGCTCACCGAGGGCACCGTCGCGGAACGCTTCGGCGTGTCGCGCACGCCCGCGCGTGAAGCGCTGCAGCGCCTGCAGAGCGATGGACTGATGCAAGGCTACGTACGGGGTGGCTGGGAAGTCGTGCCGATCGACTTCAAGCGCTTCGACGATCTCTACGAAATGCGCGAGCTGATCGAAACATTTGCGGTCCGCAAGCTTTGCGTGGCGCCGCTCGGCGAGGCCGTGCGCCGACTGCTCGACGAACTTGGCGAGATCTGGAAAGTGCCTGCCGCCGCGCGCGAACGCGACGGCCGCAAGGTTGCGGAACTGGACGAGGCGTTTCACTATGCTCTCGTCGCGGCGACCGGCAACGACGAGCTCGCGGCGGCGCTAGAACGCGTGACGGGCCGCATCCGCGTGGTGCGCTGGCTCGATCTCGTACACGGCGATTGTCTCGACGAGACCTACCAGGAACATGGCGCGATTCTCGACGCCATCCGCACCGGCGACGCCGCCACGGCACTTGCCCGCATCGAACAGCATATTCGCGGCAGCCAGGCCGAAGTGCGCAAGCTCACACTGCACCGCCTTCAGAGCGCGCGCACTAAATAAGGTCACGGCGGCACCGCCGCAGTACCGCGGGCGCGTAACCGTGCCGCATTGCACCCCAGTCACACCTCTCACCTTCTTCATTCGGCGTCTGCTACAAGGCGCCGCCGCGTATGGCTCGCGCCCTGCACGTTAGCTCGTCCAGAAATATCTGGCACGATTCTAGCTTTTGTCGACAAGCACGTATACAAGCAACCCGCGCGCTTCAGCACCACGAAAGCGCACATACGCAGCGAGTCTGATGTTGTCGACAAACCTGAACCCTATTCGTGGCGTACGTGGCATGGCCGTTGCGCCCCACGGGCTGGCATCGCAAAGCGCGCTCGCCGTGCTGCGCGAAGGCGGCAATGCCGTTGAGGCGATGATCTCCGCCGCCGCGACCATCGCAGTTGTCTATCCCCATATGAACAGCATCGGCGGCGATGGCTTCTGGCTGATTTCTATGCCGGGTCACACGCCAGTCGCCATCGAGGCATGCGGCGCGGCGGCCGCCGCAGCGTCGATCGAAGCCTATCGTGAGCGCGGCCTCGACGCTATTCCGTCTCGCGGCGCGCTGGCCGCTAACACGGTTGCAGGTACGGTCTCAGGATGGGAGCACGCGTATCAATGGTCGCGCGACCAGGGCGGCGGTCGTCTGCCGCTTGCGCGCCTGCTCGACGACGCCATCCACTATGCGCGCGACGGCATGCCAGTGACGCGCAGTCAGTCGCAGTGCACCTCGCAAAAGCGCGGCGAACTCGAACACGTGCCCGGATTCACGGAGACCTTCCTCGACGTCGCCACGCACGAGACGCCGCTAACGGGCACGCTCTTCAAACAACCGCGTCTGGCGGCCACGCTCGAACAGCTCGCGCGCGCCGGCCTGCGCGACTTCTACGAAGGCGATCTCGCCGCCTCCATCGCAGCCGACCTGCAGGCACTCGGCAGTCCCGTCGCTGCCAGCGACCTCTCCCGCCACCAAGCGCGCTTGCGCACGCCGCTCGCGCTCGCGCATTCCCTGGGCACCGTCTACAACATGCCGCCGCCGACTCAGGGGCTTGTCTCGCTGATGATCGTTGGCCTGCTCGACCGGCTTCTCGAGCGTGGCATGGACCCGCTCGGCGCTGAATATGTGCACGCCTGCGTCGAGGCGACCAAGCTCGCGTTCGCCGTGCGCGACCGTCACATTACCGATCCCGACTACATGAACGTCGATCCGCAGGCGTTTCTCACGCCCGCCGCGCTCGACGAACTCGCCGCGCGCGTCACGCCCGGCGCCGCTGCGCCTTGGGGCAACGGCCTCGGCCCCGCCGACACGGTGTGGATGGGCGTGGTCGACGGCAACGGCCTCGCTGTGAGCTTTATCCAGAGCATCTATCACGAGTTCGGCAGCGGCGTGGTGCTACCGGCCTCAGGCATCAACTGGCAAAACCGTGGCTGCAGTTTCTCGCTCGATGCACGTGCACGCAATCCGCTGACGCCGCTGCGTCGTCCGTTCCACACGCTCAATCCCGCGCTCGCGCGTTTCGACGACGGCCGCGTGATGGTCTACGGAAACATGGGCGGCGACGGTCAACCGCAATCGCAGAGCGCCGTGTTCTCGCGCATCGCGCAGTTCGGCTGGAACCCGCAGGCCGCCGTCGATGCGCCGCGTTGGCTTCTCGGGCGCACGTGGGGCGCCGCCACCGACACGCTCAAGCTCGAATCGCGCTTTCCCGCCGCGACACTCGACACGCTGCGTGCGTTCGGTCACGAAGTCGAAGCGCTGGGCGCTTATGACGAAGCAATGGGCCACGCGGGCGCGATCGTGCGTCACGCACATGGCGGCCTCGAAGGGGGCAGCGATCCGCGCAGCGATGGCGCCGTCGCGAGCTGGTAAAGCGCGTGACATTCAATCGTATTCCTTACTAATTCGCATGCGGTGCGGCGGTCCCTCCGGCCGTCACGGCGCGTGCGCGAGTGCTTCACTCTGATCCGGAGAAAAGACGTATGAACACCCTCAACGCAGCCGCAGTGCTGCCGATGCGCGCGTCGGCGCGCCGCCGCTGGACGCAGCTTGCGCTCGGCCTCGTGTGCATGATGTCGATTTCGAGTCCGCAGTACGTCTGGACGCTGATGACCAAGCCGTTGATGACCAAGCTGGGCATAGCGCTGCCGGAGTTGCAGGTGACCTTCTCGATTCTGGTGCTGCTGCAGGCGTTCTGCTCACCGTTCCAGGGTGCATTGATCGACCGCTTCGGCCCCCGCTTGCTGATCTCGATCGGAACACTGCTGGCCGGCGCGAGCTGGATGTTGGCCGCGCACGCGGACAGCACGCTTGCGCTCTACATCACCTATGGCGGCGTGGGCGGGCTCGGGACGGGCATCGTCTATGTAGGCGTGGTCGGTCTGATGGTACGGTGGTTCCCGCATCGACGTGGGTTTGCGGCAGGGGTGGCGGCGGCGGGCTATGGAATGGGCGCAATCGTGACGACGTTTCCCGTTTCGGCGTCGCTGGCCGCGCGTGGCATCGACGGCACGCTTGCGCTTTATGGGCTGATCTTCGCCGTGGTCGGCTTCGCCGCGTCGCAAGGCCTGCGGGTGCCCGTCGAAGAGCCGGCGAGCGCGTTGCAGGAGCACGCGCAGGGGGACAGCGTGCGCGACTGGCGTCCCGCCCAGATGCTCCGCGCGCCGCTCTTCTGGCTGATGTTCGCGATGATGACGATGATGGCAACGTCAGGCCTGATGGTGACGTCGCAGATGGCATCGTTTGCCGCAGACTTCGGCGTGAGCAAGGTGCTCGTGTTCGGCCTGGCGGCGCTGCCGCTCGCGCTTACCATCGACCGCTTCACCAACGGGCTCACGCGACCGCTGTTCGGTTGGGTATCGGACCGATTCGGCCGCGAGCAGACAATGGGCTTCGCCTTTGCACTCGAAGGCATTGCGATGGCGTTGTGGCTGCTCACGCGGGACAACGCGACGTTGTTCGTGTTGCTGTCGGGCCTGGTGTTCTTCGGATGGGGCGAGATCTTCTCGCTGTTTCCATCGACCTTGACCGACACCTTCGGTACGCGCTACGCGACGGCCAACTATGGCTGGCTGTACATCTCGTTCGGTATTGGCTCGATCTTCGGTGGCCCGCTCGCCGCGCTGCTCCATCAGCACACCGGCAGCTGGATTCCCGTGTTTTCAACCGCGATCGTGCTGGACATCGCCACAGCGCTGCTCGCATTGCTGGTTCTCAAGCCCGCGCGGGCGCGCTTTCTGGACGCTGCACGCGCCGGCCAGGCGGGCCGGACCGTGACCTGAGCTGACATCTGCATGGCCGCGGGGCTTCGAGTGGCGTGAATCAGAAGGCTGCCACTTCACAACAGGCCCTGCGCGGGCAGCTCGATATAAAAGAACTACCAGGGGAAGATCTGGCCGTGGCGATCGGTAAAGCGAAGACCCGGCTTGCCTGCGTTGCGCTCCACCATGTCAGCCACCAGCGGGATGCTGTCCGAGATCTCGCGCTCCGCCTCAGGCATCTGATTGCTGAAGGCCGATTGATCAATCTCTTTCCCGATTGGGCGGACGAGCGGTATCCGATGTACGCCTACTATCCATCACGGCATCACGTGCTGGCAAAGACGAGAGCTTTTCTTGACTTCGTTGTCGAGTTGACGAGCAATAACTAGTGCGTTGGCGCGAGCTAGTGCTGCGGCGAGACATTCTTCTCCCCTCGATTTCACGTTCGGGCGTGACGCGACTATGTACCAGTGTGATTATTCAGTCGACGTTGACACGTGCTCATAACTCGTGAGAGTTGTCTGCCATTCGAATCGAAAGCGCAACCGACAGTTATTGATACGCGCGTGACGAAGATAATCATTCATTTAGCATTTTTAGATTATTTTCATCTACTGCTTTTAACTCACATACTCATAATCATAAAAAACGTTAAAAGCTTCGTTCTCGTCGAAAGGGTGGGCGTCCCGCCGGCGCCAGCTCCCCACTGGTCAAGCCTATCGACGCGCCTCCTAACAGCCTCGGGCCCTGAGCAGGCGGAAGTATCGGCCCTTGTTGCATCAGGGCTGCATAGCAGAAACACACCATCCTTGGCCAGTAAATAAGTCGCTTCAGGCGCGCTGTTGCGCCGCCGCCGCATGTTGCCATTTCGGGGCAAACCTTACCAAAGGTTCTGATATCTTCCCGCCGGTAAGTGTTTAATGAATTCAGTGCAATTAATCGCCCGCGAAATGCGTGGTATCAGATACGTCATAAAACCATAATGAAAAAAAGCTCGAGTCGCCTCTCAAGCGGAATGCTTCCAGACTCTGTTGGACTGAAAGGCACAGCCCTGACATTCAACAGTATTCGTAGTAAATGCAGAACGGATATACGCGAATCTGCATTGCGTGCGAACTTTGCCTTACCGTTCTCGCGCAGCAGGATTTCCCTGGCGATCATGCTGGCCGTTGCCGGGAGTCTCGCGCTCGGAAGCAGCCAGGCCAGCGCGGACGGTGGGAACGGCCTCAGCGTGACTGGCGCTGGTGTGGGTGGCCTGGGTGGCGCGGACGGCAGCTCATCGAGCGCAACGGGCCAGAATGGTGGCATCGGCACGGTCAGCGGTAGCTACGGCAGCGGCGGCGGCGGCGCACTCGATCTGACAACCGGCAACGGTGCGGCAGGTGGTGCGGCGGGGCTATATGGAACAGTCACGGTCTATGGTGCGTCGGGCGCGACTGGCACGGTAGGCATGGTTGTTACTTCGCAGGCGAGTATCTCGAACACCATCAGTGGCGGTGCCGGACAGATTGGCCAGGCCGCCGTCGCCAACGTGAATAGCGCGGGCGGCAACGGCGGAGGGGGCGCAGGCGTGCAAGCTTCGGCCGACATAACCGTCACCGGAACGGGCGTCGTAACGGGTGGCATGGGTGCGGTGCTTACCGCTGCCGGCGGTGGCGGCGGTGGCGCAGGTATCTTTTCGTCGGCCAACGTCACGATCGATGCGGGTGGCAAGGTAACCGGAGGGGCCGGGAGTACGACGCTCACCGGCGCTAGCGGCGGCGGAGGCGAAGGCGGCGCGGCCGTTGTGTTGACGGGCAGCGGCACCGTGACCAACAGCGGCACGCTGACTGGCGGCAATGGTGAAAGATCCTTCGTCGGGGCAGGCGGAGATGGGGGCGCTGGCATCGAAGTCGTGTCCGGTGGCACCGTTTTCAACGAGTCGGGCGGAACGGTCACGGGCGGTAACGGCGGTGGGGGCGTAGTGCGCGCCTTTGCAGTCCCCGTTGCACCCGGCGCTGGTGGCGCGGGCATCACAGGCAGTAACGTGACCGTCATCAACGCCGGGACGATTGCCGGCGGCACGGGTGGGACTGGGGCCGGCTGGACGCCAGTCAGCGGCGACGCGGTCCTGTTCACGGGTGGTGTCAATTCGCTAGAGATCTGGTCGACCTCGCACCTCACTGGAAATGCCGTTGCGTTCAGTGCTGCGGACACCCTCAAACTTGGTGGGGCCACGAACTCGAGCTTCGACGTCTCGCAGATCGGTGCGAAAGGCTCCGCCGCCCAGTACCAGGGCTTCGGTCTCTTCGAAAAGACCGGCACGAGCACATGGACGCTCACTGGCACCACCTCGGCCGTCACACCGTGGACGCTGACCGGCGGCGTCCTGCAGATTTCCAGTGACAGCAATCTGGGCGACGCTTCCGGCGGACTGACGTTCAACGGCGGCACGCTCGAAAACACCGCGAACCTCACCATGGCGCGCGGCGTGACCATGGTCGCGAACGGCACGCTGCTGACCGATGGGAGCACCACACTGACGATGAACGGCACGATTTCCGGAGCGGGCGCACTGACCAAGAACGGCGCCGGTACGCTGGTTCTTGCTGGCGACAACACCTACACCGGCGGCACGATAATCGACGCGGGCACCGTGCAGATCGGCAACGGCGGCACCCGCGGCAGCATCGTCGGGAATGTCGTCAACAACGGCGTGCTACTGCTCGATCGTTCCGGCGCACTCACCCTCGACGGCGCGATTAGCGGAGCCGGCAGCGTCACCCAGCTAGGCAGCGGCACGACGATTCTCTCCGGCAACAACAGTTACACCGGCGGCACGATCATCGCCAGCGGCACATTGCAGTTGGGCAATGGCGGCGCGAGCGGCAGCATCGTCGGCGACATCACCGATAACGGCGCGCTCGCTTTTAATCGCAGCGATGCGCTCGTGTTCGATAACGTGATCAGCGGCAGCGGTGCGGTGAATCAGGTCGGCACAGGAACCACGATTCTGAACGCCGCGAATACTTTTGCAGGCGGCACGAACGTATTGGCCGGCACGCTTGCTGTTGGCGATCCGGCTCATACGTCCGCCAGCATCGGCACGGGGCTGACCACGGTCGCCGTCGGCGCGTCGCTCGGCGGTTATGGCTTCGTGCCCGCGTCGGTCAACAACCACGGTACGCTTGCAGTGGCGAATGCACTCCAGTCGTTCGCGACGTCGGGCAGCGGCACGCTGCGCATCGGCGGCGATCTGAACAATGCTGGCGTCGTCAATCTGGCTGCCGCTTCGGGGCAAACAGGCAACATGCTGAACGTTGCCGGCAACTACACCGGAACGAACGGCCAGGTCGTGCTAAACGCAGTGCTCAACCAGAGCGGCACTATCACGCAGGGCGACCGTCTCGTGATCGTCGGCAATGCCAGCGGCAGTACGGCGCTGCGCGTGAACGGTTCAAGCAGCGGGACGACGACCACCGGCGACGGGATCCAGTTGGTGCAGGTCAACGGCACGTCAGGCGCGAACAGCTTTCACCTCGCAGGTCCGGTGCAGGCCGGCGCATATGAATACCTGTTGTATCAGGGCGGCACAGCTGACGCGAACAGCTGGTACCTCCGATCGCAACTCGAATCGACCGCAGCTGGCACGACTTCGCCCTCGGGCACGACGGGCAACACGTCCGCGCCGATTGCCTATCGCCCCGCAGTGACCGGCTACGCAATGACCCCGCTGCTCGTCACCGATTACGGCTTCACGATGCTCGGCCGTCTGCAAGAACGCGTCGGCGATGTAGCAAGCGTTGAGGCCGCGAAGCAGCCCGCGAGCAAAAACGGCGTATGGGGGCGCATCGGCGGACAGAACCTCGATGCCGACGCGGGCGACCGCTTCTCCGCCGATGAGCGCACGTTCTTCGCGCAGTTCGGCAAGGACTGGACGCTCTCGCGCGGTGAAAACGGCGGCAGCACGCATGCGGGCGCGACGGTGAGCTTCGGCTCGACCTCCGCATCGTTCGCAGACAGCGCGCGCAGTCTCACTGGACAGTTGACGGACGCAACCGGCACGGTCGAAACACAGGCGCAATCGGTTGGCGGCTACTGGACGAAATATCTGCCGGACGGCACGTACTTCGACGGCGTCGGCCAGTTGACGCATTACCAGAATCAATATGGCGACGTGTACGGCGGCAGCGGTCGACAAAACGGTTTCGGCGCGGGTGTCTCCGGCGAGGCGGGCAAACCGTTCGCGCTGGGTTCGTCCGGTATTGCAATCGAGCCGCAAGCGCAACTGCTCTATCAATACGTGCACCTGAACCACTTCAACGATGGCATTTCGGAAGTCGGTGCAAATACAACCAACGCACTGCGCGGACGACTTGGTTTCCGTCTGTTCAAGGCCAACCTGAGCAACGATGCGAAGAACTCGACGCTCACGCCATATCTGATGGCCAACGTGCTGCATGACTTCTTCTCGCCGGGACAGACCCGTGTCGGCGGTGCGACGCTGCAGAACGAACTGGGCAAAACCTGGTATGACATCGGCGTTGGCGTGACCGGCAGCTTTGGCAAGAACTCGACGGCGTATGCGAACGTGTCGTACGCACACAGTATCGGCGGCGACTACCGGCGCAACGTGTTCGGGCAGGCTGGATATCGCTTCAGCTGGTAATGCTCCTGATGCCTGTCAAACGGTCATTAATCGCAGTCGCGTACCATGTCAGGCCGAATGCCAATGCGGGAAGCTGACGTCGGGCTACTCGATGCTGCCACCGTCAGCTATCTTGCCCATTGCTGACGCAGATCCCGGCCAAGCCGAATGTCCGCAACGGCCGATACGTTGCCAGATGTCGTCCTTCCTCTTCCGTACGCGGCGTTCGCCCGCAGGACGTTTGCCGCGCCCCGCCTCTTGATTGCTCTTCGCGCGAGCGCCTCCGCCCGTTCGCCACTTGCTTGAGAACAGTCGCACCCTACCCGGAACCGTCACGTAATTTGAGGTAGTCTGAAACTGTTCAGCAGCGGCGGGGCCGCGGATCGACTCCGCCCGCACGACGATGGTTATAGCGACCTCATGGAGGGTATCTACTGTGGCTACAAAGAATGGCGGTACGCTGTATGTCCTGCAGGCTCGTCCACCCGCGATCATCGCTCTGTCACCGGACGGTTCACACGAGGTTATCATCGCGAACCTCACGCGCACACCCGACGGCATCAAGGTCGATGCCGAAAGCCGGATGGTCTACTGGACCAACATGGGCACGGGCATCCACCTTGTCGATGGCGATCCGGCTTCCGGCGCAGTTCCCCCGAACGACGGCACGATCGAATGCGCAAGGCTCGACGGAAGCGGGCATCGTGTGCTGGTGCCTTCCGGCAAGGCAGGCACGCCCAAGGAACTCGTGCTGGACAAGGACGGCGGCCACCTGTACTGGTGCGACCGCGAAGGCATGCGGGTCATGCGCGCGCGGCTGGATGGCTCCGAGGTGACGGAACTCGTCCGCACCGGGAATTTTCCCGAGGATACGAACGACGCGACCCGCCATTGTGTAGGCATCGTATTGGACAAGGCTAACGGGCATGTCTACTGGACGCAAAAGGGACCGCCGGATGGCGGACAGGGCCGCATCTTCCGTGCGGGGATCGAGTTGCCGCCTGCTGCTACGCCCGATCGCCGACCTGATATCGAATGTCTCCTCGCCGATCTACCCGAGCCGATCGACCTCGATATCGATCACCGCGATAGCATGCTTTACTGGACGGATCGAGGCGACGATACGCACGACGGGAATACACTGAATCGCGCGAAAATTACGGCGTCTGGGCTGGTTGATCGCCAGGTGCTCGCCCGCGAACTGAAAGAGGGAATTGGCGTGTCACTGGACTCACGTGGGCGCCGCGCCTTTGTGACGGATCTGGGCGGCAACGTGCGCGAACTGGACATCGATACGACGCAAACGTCGCATTTCACCACCGTTGCACATCTCGGGGTGCTAACCGGCATCGACTACGCCGACAATTGACCCGGATCGAAAGACTGCCCGGGACGCATCCGGCAGTCTTGCCATGTCGACGCTAATGGTTACGATGGCACCCATTGAGCCACGACAAACGGCTACCAACGGTTTCGAGCTCAATGGTCGTCCTTTCCGCAGCGCTCTCCGCAGACCTCGCAAAATCATTCTATTGTCCTAAGCGTTTTCGCAGCCTCTAACTCAGAACAAGCCATACGAAGGCAACTCGAATGAGAGCACGTCGATGTGAACGATGCGCGTATGACGTTCGCGCACCCACCGTCCCTCTCGCTGGCTCCGACTGCATCCGGAGCCAGGGATCGACTTGATTAGCTACGAGCGTCGCAGAGCGTTCAGACGGGCAAACTCCGCCGGTCTCGAAAAGGATCGATAGAGTTCGCCAACGGTACCGAACGCGAATGCTGGTTTCAAGGTTGCACCAGGGAGGGCGCTCGAAAGCCAGTCGTACGCATTCATATCGCGCTGCTGGCAATGAATTGCATCCGTGAGTAGAAGAAGCGCTTTGTGTGCCGAATGTTCGCCCAGGTCGATAAACAATCTTTCGAACGAATCACTGGGATATCCAGTGGTGCGAGATGCAGACGAGCGCTCGGTCAAATCATTCTCCTGTGCAGGGCGGCCAGCTTATCAAGTCGACATCGCGTTGATGCAACAAGCTCGTTGCAGTCAAGTGCAGCCGACACGCTAGCCTGTTGAAAGTCCGTCGACAGATTCTCATGCGTATTTTTCACTTCCGTGACATCCATCCATTGAAATCGACGGCATTCGCGATATCACTGACGGATCAGTTCATCTGCCTCACCCGATCCCCATTGGCGATCGGGTGACATGTGCCCGAAAAACTCAATGCAGGGTCTGGATGCTGCTGATGGCCCCATCCTCGTCCTCATCGGACGAGGCTTGCTCCAGGATCGCGCACCGGAAGTCCGATTTGACGCGAAGGATGGCGGACTCAATACGTGCATCGCCGCGATGGCCGCTCAGGCGAGTATTGATCGCCTC
>Ga0065165_1001965_pt1 | contig 19478 bp, 16 predicted proteins | sample AraplaMF_Cvi_mMF_FD_63813 | JGI IMG/M metagenome (GOLD analysis project Ga0065165, IMG submission 63813) | Arabidopsis root microbial communities from the University of North Carolina, USA - plate scrape MF_Cvi_mMF (version 2) (version 3) | ecosystem: Host-associated > Plants > Roots >...
GCCGCGCCCGCGCCGGCACCGGGCGCGCCGATGGAAGCCAGGCCGGCGCCGGTCAGCAGCGCGCTGCTGCCGGAAACCATCGAGGACGACCGCGACTCGCTGGCCGCTGGCGATACCGCCATCCTCATCGTGGAGGACGACCCGGTGTTCGCGCGCATCCTCGCCGACATGGTCCGCCGCAAGGGCTACCGCGCGCTGGCCGCCGCCGACGGCGAGTCCGGCCTGCAGCTGGCGCAGCGCTTCCGCCCCACCGGCATCCTGCTCGACGTGATGCTGCCGGGCATGGACGGCTGGACGGTGATCGCGCGGCTGAAGGAGAACGCGGTTACCCGGCACATCCCCGTGCATTTCATTTCCGCGGTGGACGACGCCAGCCGCGGACGCGAGCTGGGCGCGGTGGGCTTCCTCACCAAGCCGGTCAGCCGCGAATCGATCGACGGCGCGTTCGAGCGCCTGCTGCACTTCGCCGAGGGCCAGGCGCGGCGCCTGCTGATCGTGGACGACGATGCCGACTCGCGCTCGGCCATGCGCACCCTGCTGCGCGGCGACGACGTCACCATCGACGAGGCCGGCAGCGCGGAGGAAGCGCTGCAGCGCCTGGGCGAAGGCAGCTACGACTGCATCGTGCTCGACCTGGGCCTGCCCGGCATGGACGGCATGGAGCTGCTCGAGCGCCTGGGCACCGGCGGCAGCACGCCACCGGTGGTGATCTACTCCGGCCGCGACCTGAGCCGCGAGGAAAGCCTGAAGCTGCGCCAGTACACCGACAGCATCGTGATCAAGGGCGCGCGCTCGCCGGAGCGCCTGATGGACGAGGTCAGCCTGTTCCTGCACAGCATCCGCGGCGGCCACGCGCGCGCGGCCGCGCCGGCCGCCGCCCCCGCGCCGGCGCACGCGCCGGCCATCAATGGCATGCCCAGCGAGCTGGGCGGGCGCAAGGTGCTGCTGGTGGACGACGACATGCGCAACCTGTTCGCGCTGTCCAAGGTGCTGCGCGGCTGGGGCATGCAGGTGAACATGGCGCAGGACGGCCAGAAGGCGCTGAAGGCGCTGGACGAGCAGAGCGGCGTCGAAGTGGTGCTGATGGACATCATGATGCCGGTGATGGATGGCTACGACACCATCCGCGAGATCCGCGCGCAGCCGCGCTTCGCCAAGCTGCCGATCATCGCGCTCACCGCCAAGGCCATGCGCGGCGACCGCGAGAAATGCCTGGAAGCCGGCGCCAACGATTACCTATCCAAGCCGATCGACATCGACAAGCTGTCGTCGATGCTGCGCGTGTGGCTGCACCGATGAAGGAGCGCGGCGCCGGCAGGACGGACGGCGAACTCGAGGACATCGAGGTCGAACTGTTCGTGCGCGCGCTGCAGGCGCGCCACGGCTACGACTTCAGCCAGTACGCGCCGGCCTCGCTCAAGCGCCGCGTGCAGCAGCTGGTGATCGCCCACCACACCGGTACCATCAGCGCGCTCACCGGCCGCCTGCTGCACGAGCCGGCGTTCCTGGCGCAGGTGCTGGAAGGCCTGTCGGTGCCGGTGTCGGAAATGTTCCGCGACCCGGAAGTGTTCAGCGCGCTGCGCCAGCAGGTGTTGCCGGTGCTGGCGTCGTATCCGCAGATCAATATCTGGCAGGCCGGCTGCGCGCACGGGCAGGAGGTCTATTCGCTGGCCATCCTGCTGGAAGAAGCCGGGCTGTACGAGCGCACCCAGATCTACGCCACCGACTTCAACGAAGCCGCGCTGCGCCATGCGCAGGAAGGCATCTATCCGGCGCGCGAGGCGCAGCTGTGGTCGCGCAACTACCTGGCGGCCGGCGGCAGCCATACGCTCGCCGACTACTACAGCGCGCGCTACGAACTGCTGAAGCTGGACAGCCGCCTGCGCCGCAACGTGATCTTCGCCAACCACAACCTGGTCACCGACGAAGTGTTCTGCGAAGCGCACCTGGTGTTGTGCCGCAACGTGCTGATCTATTTCTCCGACCCGCTGCAGGACCGTACCCTGGGCCTGTTCCGCGACAGCCTGGTGCGCGGCGGCTTCCTTTGCCTGGGCACCCGCGAAAGCCTGGATTTCGCCCCTTCCGCCGCGGATTTCACCGCCGTCGACGCGGGCCTGCGCATCTACCGGCTCGGCGCCAAGGCGCCGCAGGCGGCCTGACGTGGCGGCGCCGGAAGCCATCGCGATCGGATGCTCGGCCGGCGGCCTCACCGCGCTGGAGCGGCTGCTGGCGCAACTGGATCCACGCCTGCCGCAGACCCTGCTGGTGTGCTGCCATACCGGCTCGGCCACGGTCGAGCTGATGTGCGAGCTGCTGGCGCGGCACACCCGCCTGGCGGTGACCGAGGCGCGCGAGCGCGAACTGCCGGCGCCCGGCACGGTGCACGTGGCGCCCAGCGGCTATCACCTGCTGTTGGAGCACGACCGCCGCTTTGCGCTCAGCGTGGACCCGCGGGTGAGCTACGCGCGCCCCTCGATCGACGTACTATTCGATTCCGCCGCCGAGGCGTACCGCGAACGCCTGGTCGGCGTGGTGCTCACCGGCGCCAACAGCGACGGCGCCGAAGGACTGGCGGCGATCCGCGCGCAGGGAGGCATCGCCATCGTGCAGGAGCCCGGCGACGCGGAAGTACCGACCATGCCGCAGGCCGCGCTGGAGCGCGCCGGCGCCGATCATTGCCTGCCCCTGGCGCAGATCCCGCCGCTGCTCAACCGGCTCTGTCTCGCATGAATATCGCCCGCCCCAAGATCCTCGTCGTCGACGACACCCATGCCAACCTGGTGGCGATGCGCGTGCTGCTGGCCGATTGCGGCGCCGAGCTGCTGGAAGCCAGCAGCGGCAACCAGGCGCTGGCGATGTGCCTGGACCATGAGTTCGCGCTGATCCTGCTGGACGTGAACATGCCGGACATGGACGGCTTCGAGGTGGCCTCGCTGCTGGGCGAATCCGGCCAGCTGCAGGAGACGCCGATCATTTTCGTCACCGCGGCCTATGCGGACGACCTCCATCGGCTCAAGGGCTACCGCTTCGGCGCGGTGGACTACATCGCCAAGCCGGTGAACGACGCCATCCTGCAGTCGAAGGTGCGCGTGTTCCTGGAGCTGTACGAAGCGCGCGCGCAGCTGCGCGCCACGCTGGACGAGCTTTCGGAGCGCAACCGCCAGCTCGGCATCGAGATGGCCGAGCGCGAGCGGGTGGAAGCGCAGATCCGCCACCAGGCCACCCACGACATGCTCACCGGCCTGCCCAACCGCGTGCTGTTCCACGACCGCCTGCGCACCGCCATGCAACGCGCGCCGCGCCACGGCATGGCGTTCGCGCTGGTGCTGCTGGACATCGACGGCTTCAAGGGCATCAACGACGACCACGGGCATCCGGCCGGCGATGCGCTGTTGCGCGCGATCGCCGCGCGCCTGCACGCGGCGCTGCGCGCGAACGACACCGTCGCGCGCCTGGGCGGCGACGAATTCGCGCTGATCCTGGAAGACGTCTCCGATGCCGCGGCACTGCTGCACCGCTGCCAGGAACTGGGCGGCGAACTGGCCGCGCCCTACCCGCTGGACGGCAGCCGCGGTCCGTTCGTGGCGCAGGTGAGCGCCAGCCAGGGCATCGCGCTGTGGAGCGGCGACGCGCGCAGCGACGAGGACCTGATCCAGGCCGCCGACCGCGCGCTGTACAAGGCCAAGGAAGACGGCAAGAACCGCTGCGTCATGGCCCCCTGAAGAACGGCGCCGCAGGTTGGGGTGAGCGCAGCGAACCCCAACAAGCCTCTCACGCCATCGATACGTCCGATCTTCCGGTTACCACGCTCGACGGCGCGGTAACCGGGGTGGTCTGTTGGGGTTCGCTGCGCTCACCCCAACCTACGCTCAGGCCGCGTCGGCGAGCTTCTTGATCTCTTCCTTGGTCTTCGCCGCGCCCAGTTCCGACGGGTCGAAATCGTCGACCGAGATGAACTCGAACACGCCCTCGCGCACGCGCTTGAGCAGGGCCGCCTCGGCGCTGTCGATGATGCCGGCCTTCTCGGCCTCGGCCAGCTGGCCGAAGTAGTCGTGCGACTTGAACTGGCCGGCCTTCTGCGCCTTGAGGAACTTGCGCTCCACCGGCTCGGCGGCGATCACGTCCGGCAGCAGCTCGTTCATGCGGCCGACCGTGTTGTTCGCCGTCGGGGTGAGATACACCCACTCCAGCAGGCGGTCGCGCGCTTCGCCCGGCGCCGTGATGATGGCGGCGACGCGGCGGCCCAGGCGGTCCGACGGCGGCACTTCGCGGCGGCCGAACGGGAACACCAGCACGCGCAGCAGCCAGGAGACCGGGCGCACCGGGAAGTTGCGGATCGCGCCGTCCAGCGCCATCTGCGTACGCCACATGCACTCGTGGAAGGCCCAGGCCAGCAGCGGACGGTCCGCTTCCGGACGGCCGGTGTCCTCGTAGCGCTTGAGCATGGCGCTGGCGATGTACAGATAGCTCAGCACGTCGCCCAGGCGCGCCGACAGTTTCTCTTTGAACTTCAGCTTGCCGCCGAGCACGCCCATGAAGGTGTCCGCGCACAGCGCCAGCGCGGCCGAATAGCGGTCGAGCTTGCGGTAGTAGCGGCGCGTATAGGCGTCGCCCGCGGCCTCGCCGATGCGCGAACCGGTGAAGCCCAGGGTGAAGGCGCGCACCGCATTGGAAATGCCGAAGCCGATATGGCTGAACAGCAGGCGGTCGAAGGTCTTCAGGCGGTCGCCGTAGTCGGCGATCGACAGCGCCTGCATTTCCTTCAGCACGTACGGATGGCAGCGGATCGCGCCCTGGCCGAAGATCATCAGGCTGCGCGTCATGATGTTCGCGCCTTCCACCGTGATGGCGATCGGCACGCCCTGCCAGGCGCGGCCGGCGTAGTTCTTCGGGCCCAGCTGCACGGCCTTGCCGCCATGCACGTCCATGGCGTCGCCGGCGATGATGCGGCCCCACTCGGTGGCGTGGTACTTGGCGATGGCCGACGGCACGGCCGGCTTCTCGCCGCGGTCCACCGCGGCAGCCGTGGCGCGCGACAGCGCCGCGGTGGCATAGGTCAGGCCGCCGATGCGCGCGAGCGCTTCTTCCACGCCTTCGAAACGCGCGATGGAGAGACCGAACTGCTTGCGCATGCGCGCATAGGCGCCGGTGGCGGCCACGGCGGAACGCACGCCGCCGGTGGCATTGGACGGCAGCGAAATGGCGCGGCCTACCGACAGGCATTCCACCAGCATGCGCCAGCCGTGGCCGGCCATGCTCGGCCCGCCGATCAGCACCGACATCGGCACGAAGATGTCCTTGCCGTGCACCGGGCCGTTCTGGAACGGGATGTTGAGCGGGAAGTGGCGGCGGCCGATTTCCAGGCCCGCGGTGGAGCGCGGAATCAGCGCCAGGGTGATGCCCAGGTCTTCCTTGTCGCCCAGCAGCTTCTCCGGGTCGTACATGCGGAAGGCCAGGCCGACCACGGTGGCGATCGGCGCCAGCGTGATGTAGCGCTTGTCGAAGGTGAGGCGGATGCCGAGCGTCTCGACGCCGTCCACCGTCTGCTTGCAGACGATGCCGAAGTCGGTGATCGAGGTGGCGTCGGAGCCGGCATACGGGCCGGTAAGCGCGAAGCAGGGAATCTCCTCGCCCACCGCCAGGCGCGGCAGGTAGTAGTTCTTCTGCTCGTCGCTGCCGTAGTGCAGCAGCAGCTCGGCCGGGCCGAGCGAATTGGGCACGGCGACGGTGGAGGCCACGGTGGCCGACATGGTCGCCAGCTTCTGCAGCACCGCCGAATGCGCCAGCGCGGAGAAGCCCAGGCCGCCGTACTGCTTCGGGATGATCATGCCGAAGAACTTGTGCTTCTTGATGAAGGCCCAGACGTCCGGCGGCAGGTCGGCCAGCTCGTGGGTGATCTGCCAGTCGTTGAGCATGCCGCACAGCTGTTCCACCGGGCCGTCCATATAGGCCTGTTCCTCGGTGCTCAGCTCCGGCTTGGGCTGCTTCATCAGCTCGTGCCAGTCCGGCTTGCCGGAGAACAGCTGGCCTTCGAAACCGACGGTGCCGGCTTCCAGCGCGGTCTGCTCGGTTTCCGACAGCTTCGGCGTGACCTTGGCGAACAGCTTCAGCAGCGGCGCGCTGATCTTCTTGCGGCGGAAGTCGATCATCAGCAGCGGCACGGCGACCACCAGCTCGAGGATCAGCAGCACGACCGTGGTGGCCGGCGCGCCGGCGATCAGGCCCACGACCAGGGTGGCGCCGACGGTGACGATCGCCCAGGTCCGCAGGCTGCTGCGATGGTAGGCACAGGCGCCGGTGGCGATGAGGGCCGCCAGCAGGGTGAGGATCACGGACATGAAAGCACCTCGTCGCGAATGGCGTTGTGGCGATGGACAGGCATGGGCATTACTCAGTCAGGAAAACCGCGTCCGTGCGGGCATTCAATGCGTTGCTCCACCGTCCAGAGTGCGCAGGAATCGTGCGATCTCACGGGTGAAAGCGTCGTTGGCGTCGCCCGCCACCATATGCGTGGCACGCGGCAGCTCCACGTGTTCGGCATGCGGGGCGAGGCGGAGGAATTCGTCGACGGTGTCGCGCGAGACCACGTCGCTGCGTCCGCCCGACAGCAGCAGCAATGGCACGCGCACGTTGGCCGCGGCGCTCATCAGGCGCGGCTGGTAGCGCTCGGCCTCGCGCACCAGGTCGCCGCCGAGCAGGGCCGGGTCCCAATGCCAGCGCAGGCGGCCGTCGGCGCCTTCGCGCAGCAGGGGGCGCAACTGGTCTTCGCTCTTGCGGCCGGCGCGGTGCGGCAGGTAGGCGGCGATCTGTTCGGCCGCTTCGGCGTAATCGGCGAAGCCGTCCGGATGCGCCTGCATGAAAGCGAGGATGCGTTCGACGCCGGCGGTTTCCCAGCGCGGGGTGATGTCCACCAGCACCAGGGCGCGGAACAGGCCGGGGTCGATCTCGCCGGCCACCACCAGGCCGAGCAGGCCGCCCATCGAGGCGCCGACCAGCACCGGCGGTTCCGGCTGAGAACGAGCGAGCCCGACCAGGTCGGCCACGAACTGTTCCATGTGGTAGTCGCCGCCGGGCACGCGGCCGCTTTCGCCATGGCCGCGGCTGTCGAAAGTGACGCAGCGCAAGCCCTCGCCTGCCAGCGCGGCGGCGGTGGCCGTCCAGGCGTGGCGGGTCTGGCCGAAGCCGTGGGCGAACAGCAGGGCGGGCCGGCCGTCGGGCTGGCGTACGTCCACCGCCAGGCGCACGCCATCGGCGGCGGCATAGGAGTGGGACGAAACGGCGGCTGGCGCGATGGTAACCATACGGACGAGTATGGATTGCCGTCCGAGCCGCCGTCAACCACGGCCGTTCGGATTGCAAAGCCTAGGACTGGGGCTACCATGCTCGAATGAATGCCAGCGCCAAACCCGAACGTACCCGTCTTTCCGCCGAAGATTGGGAAGATGCCGCCCTCAAGCTGATTGCCGACCAGGGTGTCGGCGCCCTCGCCGTCGAGGCCCTGGCCCGCCAGCTCGGGGTAACCAAGGGCAGCTTCTACTGGCACTTCCGCACCCGCGAAGCCCTGCTGCAGGCCGCGCTGGAACGCTGGGAGCAGTACGGCGAGCGCGAGGTGATCAGCCAGATCGAGGCCATGCCCGACCCGCGCGCCCGCCTGCCGGAACTGTTCCGCCGGGTCGCGCACGAAATCGCCCCGCACCGCGTCTACGCCGCCCTGCTCAAGGCGCTGGATCACCCCCAGGTGGTGCCGGTGATGGCCCGCGTGTCGCAGCGGCGCATGGAATTCCTCACCACCATCTACCGCGAAGCCGGCCTGGCCCCGGCCGAGGCGCTGAACCGCGCGCGCCTCACCTACGCGGCCTACGTAGGCTTCCTGCAGCTCAACTTCACGCTGGGTCTACCGCGCATCAGCCATGAAGACTTCGATGCCTACGTCGAGCACATGATCAAGACGCTCACGCCGGGCTGAAAGACCAGCCGCATCAGCGGCTTGGCGGCATTCCAGGGCCGCTTTGCTGCACCCCGCCTTGCAATGCCAGTACACGCAAACTACCGTTTCTGCTCTTTTTTGTTCTAAGACCAGAGTGAGGAACGCATGGCGAGCAAGCTGGCGGCGCTGCAGCGCTGGGTGGACGAGGTGGCGGCGCTGACCCGCCCCGCCCGCATCCATTGGTGCGATGGCTCTGACGCCGAATACCAGGCCCTGGTGCAGCAGATGCTGCAGACCGGCGACCTGGTCGAACTGAACCAGCAGACCCATCCAGGCTGCTACCTGCACCGGTCGAGTCCTTCCGACGTGGCCCGCGTCGAGCACCTCACCTTCGTCTGCACGAAGGAGCAGGAAGATGCCGGCCCGAACAACCACTGGATGGACCCGGCCGAGGCGAACGCCAAGATGGACGGCCTGTTCGCCGGCTGCATGGAAGGCCGCACCATGTACGTCATTCCGTACTGCATGGGCCCGATCGATTCGCCGCTGGCCCGCTGCGGCGTGGAAATCACCGACAGCCCCTACGTGGTGGCCAACATGCGCACCATGACGCGCATGGGCGCCGCGGCGCAGGCGCGCATCGAGCGCGAAGGCACGTTCGTGAAGGGGCTGCACTCCACCGGCGAGCTCGATCCGGAGCGCCGCTTCATCATGCATTTCCCCGAGGACCTGACCATCAAGTCCTACGGTTCCGGCTACGGCGGCAATGCGCTGCTGGGCAAGAAGTGCCATGCGCTGCGCATCGCCAGCTGGCAGGCCAGGTCCGAGGGCTGGCTGGCCGAGCACATGCTGATCGTGGGCATCGAGAACCCGCAGGGGCAGACGCACTACGTCGCCGCCGCGTTCCCGTCGGCCTGCGGCAAGACCAACCTGGCCATGCTGATCCCGCCGGAAGGCTATCGCCGCGACGGCTGGAAGGTGTGGACCGTGGGCGACGACATCTGCTGGATGCGCCCCGGCGCCGACGGCCGCCTGTACGCGATCAACCCGGAAGCCGGCTTCTTCGGCGTGGCGCCGGGCACCAACGCGGGCAGCAATCCGAACGCGCTGGCCAGCATCGCGTGCGACACCATCTTCACCAACGTCGCCGTCACCGCCGACAACCAGCCCTGGTGGGAAGGCCTGCCGGGCGAGCCGGCATTGGACTGGCAAGGCCGCGCCTACGACCCGGCCAATGGCCCGGCCGCGCATCCGAATGCGCGCTTCACCGTCAGTGCGAAGCAGTGCCCGACCTGGTCGCCCAAGTCCGAGGACGCGCAGGGCGTGCCGATCAGCGCCATCGTGTTCGGCGGCCGCCGTCCTTCGCTGGTGCCGCTGGTGTTCGAGGCGCGCGACTGGGCGCACGGCGTGCTGGTCGGCGGCGCGATGGGTTCGGAAACCACCGCCGCGGCCACCGGCGCGGTGGGCGTGCTGCGCCGCGATTCGATGGCGATGAAGCCGTTCTGCGGCTACCACTACGGCGATTATTTCCGGCACTGGCTGTCGTTCGACCGGCCGGGCGCGCAGCTGCCGAAGATCTTCCACGTCAACTGGTTCCGCAAAGGCAGGGACGGCAAGTTCCTGTGGCCGGGCTTCGGCGACAACCTGCGCGTGCTGGAGTGGATGATCGCCCGCGTCGAAGGCAAGGCCGCCGGCGTCGACACGCCGATCGGCACCCTGCCGGCGCGCGGCGAACTGCGCACCGAAGGCCTGGCGCTGGATGGCGCCGCGCTGGACGAGCTGCTGCACGTCGACGAGGCCGGCTGGCAGGCCGAAGCCGCCGCCATCGGCGACTACCTGCGCGAATTCGGCCAGCGCATGCCGCAGCGCCTGCACGACGAACTCGAACGCGTGGCCGCCGCGCTCGCCGGCGCGCCGCGGGTTTCGGCGGTCGCCTCGTGACCGTCCGCGGCGGCCGTGGCGCAAGGCCCGGCCGCCGCTTCCCGCCATCCATGACTGATGGCGGATGAGCGCCTTTCTCTAAACCCTGCAGCGCCACGGTGCATCCAAGCTGGCAAGATGATCAGCGCCTGCGCCGCCACCGGAACCTCCATGCCGCCTGCCCCCGTCGCAGCGCCCGACGACGACGTCGCCGACGTGCGCGCGGCCGCGGACGGCGACCGCGCGGCCTTCCAGCGGCTCTATCGCCGGCATGCCGACCGCGTCTATGGCGCCGTCTACCGCCTGGCCGGCTATGACCACGCACGCGCCGAGGATCTGACCCAGGACGCCTTCGTGCGCGCCTGGCAGAAACTGGCCGGCTTCCGCCACGAAAGCGCGTTCGGCACCTGGCTGTACCGCCTGGCGGTGAACGTGGCGCTGATGGACATCCGCTCGCGCGGCGCCGACCCGGTCAGCATGATGGACGAGGACAGCCTGCCCGACCGCGGCGAAACCCCGTTCTGTGCCGCCGAACGCGACGAACTGGAACGTGCGATCGGCAAACTGCCGCCACGCGCACGCGCCGTGCTGGTCCTGCACGATGTGGAAGGCTGGCGGCACGAGGAAATCAGCGCCGAGCTCGGCATGGCCGTCGGCTCGTCGAAAGCGCAGCTGCACCGCGCACGCGGACTGCTGCGAAAGGTACTTGGAGAAGCGTCATGAACGAATTCGAATGGCATCGCCAGATGCGCGCCCTGCGCGAACCGGTGTCCCCGCGGCGCGACCTGTGGGCCGACATCGAAGCGAAGCTCGATGCCGGCACGCCGGCCGCCGTCACCACGGCGCCGCGCGCCCGGCGCGGCCAGCGCTGGCTGCTCGCGGCAAGCTTCGCGGGGCTGTCGCTGCTGGCCGTCGCCCTCAATCACCAGTGGCGGGTGGAAACGCCCGCGACGCTCGAAGCGCAGGTGCCAGCGAACTGGAAACCCACCGACCCGCGCCTGGCCGGTGCGGCGGTGGAACTGGACGCCGCACGCGTCGAACTGCAGCAGGCCATCGAGCAGGCCCCGCATTCCCCGGCCCTGCAGCGTCTGCTGGACCGCACGGCCAAACGTCAATCGCAACTGCGTCAGATGGAACAACAGGCAGGCTGAGCCACCGGAGCACAATCATGAAAACCGCACGCTATCTCCCTGTCCTGCTGGCGCTGGCAATCGGCCAGGCCTATGCCGACACGCCGATCAACCTCAGCCACGACGCCAAGCCCAACGTGCAGCTGCAGATCAGCAACGTCAAAGGCTCGGTCACCGTCACCGCCTGGGACCGCAACCAGGTGCAGGTCACCGGCCGCCTCGGCGACGGCGCCAGGCCGCTGGAGCTCGAAGGCGACAACGGCAACCTGGAACTGAAGGTGGAATCCACCGGCAAGTCGCGCTGGTTCAACTTCAACAACGACACCTCGATGGGCAGCACCACGCTGGACGTGCGCGTGCCCAAGGCCGCCTCGCTGGAAGTGGAGGTGGTGAGCGCACCGGCCAGCATCGACGGCATCGACGGCGGCACCATCAAGATCAATTCGGTGAGCGGCAAGGTGCGCATCAATGCGCGCTCGCCCTCGGTGGAAGCCGAGAGCGTCAGCGGCAGCCTGGAACTGGCCGGCCATGCGGACAAGGTGGACCTGCAGACGGTGAGCGGCGACATCCTCGCCCCGTCGGTGGGACGCGAGGCCGAACTGCAGACGGTGTCCGGACGCATCCGCGTGAATGGCGGGCCGTGGAAGCGGCTCAATCTCAGCACCGTCTCCGGCGACGTGCAGGTGGGCGGCGGCATGCAGGCCGGCGGCGATATGAATGTCGACAGCATGAGCGGCGACGTGCAGGTGCAGGTGCCGGGCAATGTTTCCGCACGCATCCACGCCAACACGTTCAGCGGCGACCTGCGCAGCGACTTCGGTTCGCCGCGCAAGGTGGAACACGGCCCCGGCATGGAGCTGGATGCCAACGCCGGCAGCGGCGGCGCCAATATCAAGCTGGAAACCTTCAGCGGCGACCTGAAGATCCGCAGGCAGGATTGAAGGCGGGCGGTTGCCGCCGCCGTAAACGAAGAAGCCGTCGCTGCGAGGCGACGGCTTCTTGCTTTGTGGCGTTCAAGCTTCCGCGGAAGACGGCAGCTTAGAGATCCTGGTGGTACTGCACGTACGGGGTGCGCGACTGGTCCGGCTCCGGACCCACCGGCGTATTCACCGCATTGCCGGACGACCACACGTTCTGCGCGCCGATGCTCAGCTCGCCCTGCCAGGGCAGGCGCAGGGTGACGCCGAGGTCGATGCTGCTCCAGCGGCGGTCGCTGTTGTAGCCCGTGCCCGGCAGCGCCGGCTGCATCACGCGGCCGACCACACCGCCGCTGAGCGGGCCGCGGTCGACGCCGAAGCTCAGCGCCTTCTGGTCCAGGGTGTTCACGCCCAGCAGGTTGCCCGGCAGCAGGCGGACGCGGCCCACGCTGGCGCCGAGGTCGATGCCGCTCTTGCTGTCCAGCGCGACGCGGCCGCGGGCATTGAGCTGCGCGCTGCTGTCGAACGCGCTCAGGCCGTTGACCCCGGCCGGGGCGCCCGGCAGCAGGCGCGGCAGCACCGAGTTGTTCGGCGTGCTGTTGGCGCCCAGGCTGAGCCCCACGCTGTAGCGGCCGCTGCTGTAGGTGGCGCCGATCTCGCTGCCGATGACACGCGGCACGCGGTTGTTGATCCAGGTGTGCTCGCTGACGCCCACATGGGCCTGCAGGTTGGAACCCAGGCCATAAGTAAGGTCGGTGGAAACGGCGCGCGAGGCGTCGACCACGGTGAACTGCAGGGGGCCGTCGTTGCGCTGAGCAGCGCCGAAGCTGCTGCTGTCGGCCTTGAGCGCCAGCCAGCGGCCGTCGCTGCCACGCCACAGGGGCACGGCCGCATCCGGACCGAGCTGAACCACCTGGTCGGGCTTCTGGGTGAGCAGCCGGTTGGCCAGTTCATGCGTATCGCCGGCCAGCGACTGCCCTGCCGCGGCGAGCGGCATCAGCAGGAATGGCACGGACAACAACAGGCGGCGCATGGAATTGGACCGAATCAAGGCTCTACGTGGATGGAACCCACACCCTCCCCAGGGCTCGGGTGGGCGCAGCTTACCACAATTTAACTTTTGCAAGCGAGCTTTTTGCCCTGGTAATTGGGTGACCGGGACCGCAAAAAAACGTGGAGTCCGATCAGGGCGAAAAGCGTCCGCCCCCGCCCGTCCCGTCAGCGACAACGCTGAACAGAGACGATATAAAGGCGCATGTGAGCAACGCATGGACCGGTCCGCGCCGGATGAGTTCAGTACCCACCAGTTCCACCCCGATGTTTCCGTCTGCGGAGTCCCACTCCGCGGCGTTGCATGCGGCCGTGGAAGGCCTGTTCCGGGCCGGCGACGCGGCCGGGGTCACCGAGGTGTGCGGGGCCGTGCTGCGAGCGCTCGGGGTACGCGGCGCCCTGCTCTGGCGTGCGCTGGAATCGCCGGCCGACCCGCTCCTGCCGGGCCAGCTGGCCCTGGCCGAGGATCCCCAGTGCCAGCGCCTGCTGGTCCTGGCCGCGGAAGGGCCGGTGCCGGCCGCGGACACCGAGGAAATCGCCTGGCTGGGCCGCATGGCCGCCGCCCGCCTGCGCCAGCTGGCCGAGACCTCGCGCCTGTACGAGGCCATCTCCCGCCTGGCCATGGCCGAGCGCCTGCAGCGCGCGCTCTACGCCATCGCCGACCAGGCCAGCACCGAACACAACATGGCCGAGATGATGCACGCGCTGCACGGCATCCTCGGCAGCCTGATGTACGCGGAAAATTTCTACGTCGCCCTGTACGACCCGGCCACCGACAGCGTGCGCTTCCCGTACTACGTCGACACCATGGACAAGGACCCGCCCCTGCCCGACCAGAGCGTGCCGCTGCAGGACATGCGCCACAGCCTCACCTGGAACCTGCTGCAGGGCGGCCAGCCGATCATGGGTTCGGTGGAGGAACTCTCGCGCCAGTTCGCCGGCCAGTTCGTGCTGCTCGGCCCGGTGTGCGAGGACTGGCTCGGCGTGCCGCTGCAGCGCGACGGCCGCGTGGTCGGCGGCATCGTGGTGCAGAGCTACCGCGAGGACACCCACTACACCGAGCACGACCGCGAACTGCTCAGCTACGTGGCCAAGCACGTGCAGACGGCACTGGAACGCCGCGAAGCCCACGCCGAACTGGAACGCCGCGTGGCCAGCCGCACCGCCGCGCTGCGCGAAGCCAACCGCGTGCTGCGCCAGCAGGTGCTGCAGCGCCAGCGCGGCGAACGCCTGCAGGCGGCGCTGTTCCGCATCGCGGAACTGGCCAACGCCTCGGAAAGCCTGGACAACTTCTACGCCGCCGTGCACCGCGTCATCGGCGGCCTGCTGTACGCGCGCAACTTCTATATCGCGCTGCTGGACGAAGAACCGAACCAGCTCACCTTCCCGTATTCGGTCGACGAATTCGACACCGTGCGCCTGCCGCGCTCGCACGGCCGCGGCCTCACCGAATACGTGCTGCGCCATGGCAAGCCGCTGCTGGCCTCGCCGGACGACATCGACCGCCTGGCCCGCCAGGGCGAGATCGGCCAGCACGGCTCGCGCTCGGTGTGCTGGCTGGGCGTGCCGCTGATCTGGGGCGAGCGCGCCATGGGCGTGCTGGCGGTGCAGAGCTATTCGCCCGAGCACACCTACGACGTGCGCGACCAGGAGCTGCTCACCTTCGTCAGCTACCACGTGGCCAATGCGCTGCAGCGCAAGCACACCACCGAATCGCTGAAGCAGGCCTACGCCAGCCTGGAACGCCGCGTCACCGAGCGCACCCGCGCGCTGGCGCTGGCCAACCGCGACCTGCGCGAACAGATCGCCGAGCGCGAGCGCGTGGAGCGCCGCCTCAAGTACGAAACCCTGCACGACTCGCTCACCGGCCTGCCCAACCGCACCCTGCTGCTGCAGCGGCTGGAACAGGCGCTGCAGCGCTATCACGGCAGTCCGCAGGACATGTTCGCGGTGCTGTTCATCGACCTGGATCGCTTCAAGGTCATCAACGATTCGGTCGGGCATCTGGTCGGCGACGACCTGCTGTTCCAGGTGGGCGGACGCATCCGCGCCTGCCTGAAGACCCGCGACGTGGTGGCGCGCCTGGGCGGCGACGAATTCGCCGTGCTGGCCGAAGGCATCACCGACTACCGCATGGCGCTGGTCATCGCCGAGCGCATCATCGCCGAGCTGCAGACGCCGTTCCGCCTGGGAGCCAAGGAGATCTTCACCTCCGCCTCGATCGGCATCGCCCTGCCCGGCCCGCATTACCAGCGCCCGGAAGAACTGCTGCGCGATGCCGACGCCGCCATGTACCGAGCCAAGGACGAAGGCCGCCACCGCGCCGCGGTGTTCGACGACCGCCTGCGCCGCGAGGCGCTGTCCCTGCTGGAAATGGAAGGCGACCTGCGCCGCGCGCTGAGCCGCAACGAATTCGTGCCGTTCTACCAGCCCATCGTCTCGCTGGAAGACGGCCGCACCGTGGGCTACGAGGCGCTGCTGCGCTGGCGCCATCCGGACCGCGGCCTGCTCACGCCCAGCGACTTCCTCGCCGTGGCGGAGGAAAGCGGCTGCTCGGAAAGCATCGACTGGCAGATCTTCGAACAGGTCTGCGCCCAGGCCGAGGCGCTTACCGGCAGCGACGGCTTCGTCAGCATCAATGTGTCCGGCCGCCACTTCCGCTCGCCGGACCTGGACCGCCGCCTGCTCGACCTGCTGGCCGCGCATGGCGTGCCCACGCGCTGCCTGCGCATCGAAGTCACCGAGCGCGCCCTGCTGGAAAACGCCTCACAGGTGAAGCGCATCCTGGACAACCTGCGCGCCCACGACGTCGGCATCGCGCTGGACGATTTCGGCACCGGCTACTCGTCGCTGAGCTACCTGCACCAGTACCCGATCAGCACGCTGAAGGTGGACCGCTCCTTCATCACCGAACTGCCGCGCGAAGGCGGCCACAGCCTGGCCGTGGTGCGCGCCATCCAGGTGCTGGCGGACTCATTGCAGATGCAGGTGATCGCCGAAGGCATCGAGCAGGAAGACCAGCGCGAGGCGCTGCTGCGCGTCGGCTGCCGCTACGGCCAGGGTTTCCTGTTCGCCACGCCGCATGCCGCGGACGTGTGGCTGCAGCGCGAATATCACTTCGCGCTGCCCTGAAGCACCACCGGCTTTACTGCGCCGTGCCCGGCGCGCTCACCGCGGAATGGCTGAGCAGGTGTTCGGCGTCAATGCGGTCGAAGGTATAGCGCTGCGCGCAGAACTCGCAGGTCACCTCGATCTCGCCCTCGCGCGCTTCCAGCGCGGCTTCCACTTCCTCGCGGCCCAGCGAGCGCAGCATCGATTCCACGCGCTCGCGCGTGCAGCTGCAGCCGAAGGCCAGCGGGCGCGGGTCGAACAGGCGCACGGATTCCTCGTGGAACAGCCGGTACAGCAGCTCCTCCGGCGCGGTGGCGAGCATTTCTTCCTTGCCCAGCGTGTCGACCAGGTGGCCGATGCGCGGCCAGGCGTCGTCGTCCTGCACGCCATCGCGGCCGCCTTCGCCGGGCAGGCGCTGCAGCATCAGGCCGACGGCGTGCTCGCCGTCGGCAGCCAGCAGGATGCGCGCCGGCAGCTGCTCGGACTGGGTGAAATAGCCTTCCAGCGCGCCGCCGAGCTGCGGATGGCGCAGGTCGACCAGGCCCTGGTAGCGCTGGCCGCGCTCGGCGTGGCCGATGGTGATGGCCATGACCGCCTCCGGCAGCTCCTCCAGCGCGAGCGGCGCCGGCAGCACGCCGTCCCAGCGCGCCAGGCCGCGCAGGCGGCCCTGGTCGGTGCATTCGGTGAACAGCAGGCGCAGCGCGCCGCTGCTCTTGAGCTCGATCGACAGATTGCCTTCCAGCTTGATGTTGCCGGTCAGCAGCGCGCTGGCCGCCAGCGATTCGCCCAGCAGGGAACGCAGCGCCGGCGGATAGTCCGCGCGCCCGGCCACTTCGCGCCAGGCGGCGCCCAGCCGCACCAGCACGCCGCGCACGCCGGCGCGCTCGAGCAGGAAGCGGTGCAGCACGTCTTCGACAAGAACGGTTTCCACGGATTCGGACCTCTAAGGACAAGCGCGCAGAGATGGGGGCGTCGCGCGGGCATGCAAGCCGGCAGGCCGGGAGGCGGCAGCGCAGCCCAGTGTATGCCAGCCGGGCCGGCGGGCCGGCTTGGCGCGGCCGGGCGGCCTCTTATACTGCCGCGTCCCTTATGACCGCGTTCCCATGCCGCCCAGCCGCTCCCTCATCGTCCGCCTGCTGCGCCCGGTCGCCATCCTGGCGCTTGCCTGGCTTGCCCTGAGCTGGTTCGCGGTACTGGTGCTGCGCTTCGTGCCGCCGTGGACGTCGGCGGTGATGATGGAACGGCGCCTGAGCGCTCTGATCCACGGCGAGCCGGATTTCCACCTGCGCTACCGCTGGGTGCCATGGTCGGAAGTGTCGCCCTACGTGCCGATGGCGATGGTGGCCGGCGAGGACCAGAAATTCCCGTTCCACCACGGCTTCGACTTCGACTCCATCCAGAACGCCATGGACGCCGCCGAAGACGGCAAGCGCCTGCGCGGCGCCAGCACGATCAGCCAGCAGACCGCCAAGAACCTGTTCCTGTGGAATGGCCGCAGCTTCGTGCGCAAGGGGCTGGAGGCGTATTTCACCGTGCTGATCGAGGCGACCTGGCCCAAGCAGCGCATCCTCGAGGTGTACATGAACATCGCGGAGCTGGGCGACGGCGTCTACGGCGTGGGCGCGGCCAGCGATGCGTATTTCCATACGGCGCCCGCCCGGCTGGCGCCGACCCAGGCGGCGCGCCTGGCCGCGGTGCTGCCCAGCCCGCGCCGCTTCAAGGTGGCCCAGCCCAGCCCCTACGTGCTGAGCCGTGCCGCCTGGATCCAGCAGCAGATGGGCCAATTGGGCGGCCCGGGCTATCTGCGCGGCGACACGCCGGCGCAGGTGCGCCGCACGCGCTGAAAACGTCGCCGCCGCACGGGCGGTCCGCTAGCATGCGCGGGTTTCCCGCATGGACCCGCGCATGCCGCAGCTGACCGTCATCGTGCCCGCCTATAACGAAGCGGCGGTGCTCGACACCTTCCACCAGCGCCTGGCGGGCGTGCTCGACCAGCTGCCGCTCGACTGCAGCGTGCTGTACGTGGACGACGGCAGCGCGGACCGCACCTGGGACATCATCGAAGCGCTCACCCAGCGCGACCCGCGCGCCGCGGGCCTCAAGCTCTCGCGCAACTTCGGCAAGGAGGCGGCAATGACCGCCGGCCTGGACGAAGCCGACGCCGACGCGGTGGTGGTGATCGACGCCGACCTGCAGGACCCGCCCGAACTGATCCCCGCCCTGGTCGAACAGTGGCGCGCCGGCTACGACGTGGTCTACGCCACCCGCAGCGCCCGCGCCGGCGAAACCGGCTTGAAGCGGTTCACCTCGGCGGCGTTCTACCGCACGATGGAAAAGCTCTCCGACACCGCCGTGCCGCGCGACACCGGCGACTTCCGCCTGCTCTCGCGCCGCGCCCTGGACGCGCTGCGCCAGCTGCGCGAAAGGCAGCGCTTCATGAAAGGCCTGTTCGCCTGGATCGGCTACCGCCAGACGTCGGTGCGCTACGAACGCGACCCGCGCCACGCCGGCCAGACCAAATGGAACTACTGGCGCCTGACCCAGCTGGCGGTGGAAGGCATCACTTCGTTTTCCACCGCGCCGCTGCGCCTGGCCACCTGGATCGGCATCAGCGCCTCGCTGCTGGCTTTCGCCTACGGCGTATGGGTGCTGGCCAAGGCCTTGATCTGGGGCGACGCGGTGCGCGGCTATCCCACCTTGATGCTGGTGATCCTGTTCCTCGGCGGCATCCAGCTGCTGGCGCTGGGCGTGATCGGCGAATACCTGGGCCGCAGCTACGCGGAGAGCAAGCAGCGGCCGCTGTACTTCATCGAGGAACGGCGCCGCGGCGGACGCGGCTGAGCGCCGGGCGGATTCACGTCCGCGCTACACCTCCAGCAGGCAGCGGCGCTAGACTGATGCGGCGATCGTCCACCTTCACTCCGGAGGCCAGGCATGCGTCAGGTCAAGCATCTGCTGGACAGCAAGGGGCATCAGGTCTTCAGCATCGCGGAAGACGCGACGGTGCTGGACGCCATCAAGCACATGGCCGAACGCCAGGTCGGCGCGTTGCTGGTGATGCGCGGCGAGCAGCTTGTCGGCATGGTTTCCGAGCGCGACTACGCGCGCAAGGTGATCCTGCAGGGCCGCTCTTCGGCGCAGACTTCGGTGGCCGAGATCATGAGCAGCCCCGCACTCACCGTCGGCCCCGACACGGAAGTCGAATACTGCATGCGCCTGTGCACCGACAGCCGCATCCGCCACCTGCCGGTGGTGCACGACAGCCGCGTGATCGGGGTGATCTCGATCGGCGATCTGGTCAAGGCGGTGATCGAGGAACAGGCCGAACAGATCGACCACCTCGAGCAGTATATCGCCGGGCGCTGATTCCTTGATTGAAGCCCCTCTCCCTCCGGGAGAGGGGTTGGGGTGAGGGTACGGGCG
>Ga0065165_1001966_pt1 | contig 19466 bp, 21 predicted proteins | sample AraplaMF_Cvi_mMF_FD_63813 | JGI IMG/M metagenome (GOLD analysis project Ga0065165, IMG submission 63813) | Arabidopsis root microbial communities from the University of North Carolina, USA - plate scrape MF_Cvi_mMF (version 2) (version 3) | ecosystem: Host-associated > Plants > Roots >...
CTCGCCAAGGCCGGCACCGACAAGTCGAAGCTGCTCTCGGCCACGATCTACATCACCGACATGAAGACCTTCGGCGAGATGAACGCGGTGTGGGACGCCTGGGTCTCGCCCGGCAACACCCCCGCGCGTGCCACCGTCGAAGCCAAGCTGGCGGCGGCGCAGTACACCGTCGAGATCATGGTGACGGCGGCGAAATAATCTTCCGAACATTCGCGCGCGCCGATGACCTCCGAGGTAATCGATCGGCGCGCGTGAACCTTCGATAGTCGCGGTCAGCCGACAAACCGGCCCCATCGAAGGAGAGAGCACCATGACCGACCCCGCCGCCATCGCCCGCCGCTACATCGATCTCTGGAACGAGCGCACGACAAGCCGCCGGCGCCAGTTGCTCAGCGAGAACTGGACGGCGGATGCGAGCTATGTCGATCCCCTGATGAAGGGCGACGGCCAGGACGGCATCGACGCGCTGATATCAGGCGTGCAGCAGCGCTTTCCCGATTTCAGGTTCACGCTGATCGGCGAGCCCAACGGCTACGGCGACCATGTGCGCTTTTGCTGGGGGCTCGGTCCCGACGGCGTGGACAGCCCGATCAAGGGGACGGATTTTGCGGTGCTGAAGGACGGGCGGATCAGGAGCATCACGGGATTCCTGGACCAGGTGCCCGCGGGGGCGTGAGGTCTCTCTTACCCTCCCGCTTGCGGGGCCCTGGAGGGGGAGGGTGGGAACCCGGCGATTCGTGCTAACCTATAGTTGCCAACCGATACGCAGCCTTCGCGTTCACTCCGAACGCCTTCTCGCGCACCTTTGGCCCAAGCCTGGCCAAGCACGCCTCCAATGCGCCCTTGATCTCGCCATAGCTCCCGGCCAGCAGGCACACCGGCCAGTCGGAGCCGAAGATCAACCGGTCCTCGCCGAAACATTTCGCGACGTGTTCGACGAACGGAGCCAACCGCTCCGCATCCCAATCGCTCCACTTCGCTTCCGTCGCGAGGCCGGAGATCTTGCACCAGACATTGCCGCAAGCGGCTAACGCCTTGATGCGATCGGACCATTCAGCGCTGCCGCCATCGGCAATGGGTGGCTTGGCAGCATGGTCGAGCACGAAGCGTGCTTGCGGAAAGGCCTGTGCGGTTGCGACCGAGGCGGGCAGTTCACGAGAGCGCACCAGGAAATCATAGGTGAGATCGTGTGCGAACACGGCTCTGAGGCCGCGCTGGACATCTTCGCGGAGCAGCCAATCGGGATCGGCCTCGTCGTGGACCTGGTGGCGGATGCCGACGAGCTTGTCGCCGCCGGGCAAGACGCGCAGACGATCGAGCGTGTCGCCGAGCGCGGCGTCGGTGAGATCGCCCCAGCCGACGACGCCGATCACCGAAGGCGTGGCATGCGCGATGCGCAAGAATTCCTCGGTCTCCTCCAGCGCGGAGCGGCACTGCACTAGGATGCTCGCGTCGATACCGTTTTCTTTCCGGAGCGGTGCGAGATCGGCGGGCCCGAAGGCGCGGCGGATCGGCGCCAGCTCGGGCGCCGCCATCCAGGGATAGTCGGCGCGCGCCGGATCCCAGAAATGCTGGTGAGCGTCGATGATCATGCCTTACGCTCCGCCCGGCAGCGGCGCCCGCGCGTCGACGAGGTTTTGCGCACGCAGCTCCTGCCAGAAGGCCTGCGGCACCGCCTGCTCCGACATTGCGATGTTATCCGCAACCTCCGTGGCATTTCGCGCGCCCATCACGGCGACGGTCACCGCCGGATGCGCCATGCAGAACTGGAGCGCGGCGGCCTTCAGCTCGGTGCCGTGCTTGCGGCAGAGCGCATCGAGCGCGAGCGCACGTTCGACCAGCGCCGGATCGGCGTCCTGATAGTTGAACTTCGCGCTCCCATGCGGATTGGCCAGGATACCGCTGTTGTAGATGCCGCCGAGCAGGATGCCGATGTTCTTCGCCTGGCAGACCGGAAACAGCGCCTCCAGCGCATCCTGGTCGAGCAGCGTGTAGCGCCCCGCAAGCAGGAAGCAGTTGACCGGCACGGCGTCTGCGAACCGGACCGGCATCTGCGACTGGTTCATGCCGGCGCCGATCGCCCTGACGGTGCCGTCCTCGCGCAGCCGCTGGAGCGCGCGGAAGGCACCCGTGACGGCCTCGTCATAGTGATCGTCGGGATCGTGCACGAGCAGGACATCGACGCGGTCGAGCCCGAGCCTGGCCAGGCTCTCCTCGACCGAATGCATCACGCCGTCATAACTGAAATCGAACACCGGCCGCTCGCGCGGCGTGCCCTTGTAGTGCTCGTCCTCGGCGGCAGCGCCATCGCCAGCGCGCAGCAGGCGCCCGACCTTGGTCGAGATGGCATAGGAGTCGCGCTTCTGTTGCCGCAGGAACGTGCCGAGCCGCCGCTCGGCGAGGCCAAAGCCGTAGAGCGGCGCGGTGTCGAAGAAGCGCACCCCGAGCGACCAGGCGCGCGCGATCGTCGCTTCCGCATCGGCATCGCTGACGGGGCTGAACAATCCGCCGAGCGGGGCGGAGCCGAGGCCGAGCGAGGTGACGTCGAGAGAGCCGAGCCGCGAGCGTTTCATTCCCATTGCCTTCCAACAGTCTTCTTCCAGCAGTCCAAATCATCTCTCCCGCTTGCGGAAATCGCAAGCGGGAGAGGCACGCAGGAGCACGGGGCTGGCGACGCTCCTACTTCAACATCTGCGCGACGTTGTCCTTGGTGACGAGATCGAGGCCGGTATAGACGATCTCTGGCACCTTCTCGCCCTTCTTGATGGCGAGCAGCGTGTCCATCGCCTTCTCGCCCATCTCGAACGGACGCTGGCCGACCAGTGCGTTGGCATAGCCGTCGCGCAGGAGTTCGAGCTGCATCTTCAGCGTATCGGCGACGACCAGCGTGAACTTGCCGGAATCGATGTCCTTCTTGTTCCTGGAGGCGAAGGCCTTGAAGCCTTCAGGGGCGAACATCGGCCAGCCGCCGATCGGAACGATCGCGGCGAGATCGGGCGTTGCGGTGCGCATGTCCGTCATCTGCTGGACGGCCAGCGCGGGATCGTCGTTGCAGAACGTCGGCGAGCCCGCGACCTCGGTCCATTTCGACCCCTTCAGCGCCTCGCGGACGCCGTCGACGCGCTCGGCGAGGTTCTTGGCGCCGGGACCGCCCGAGACCATCGCGTACTTTCCACCATCCGGCCGCATCTTCAGGAGCTGCTTGCCGAGTGCGACGCCGAACTCCTTGTTGTTGGTGCCGATATAGGCGATGCGCTTGGAGCCGGGGGCGTCGGCATCGAAGGTGATGACGGGGATGCCGGCCGCTGTCGCCGCCTCGATCGACTTGGTCATGGCCGCGACGTCGGCGACCGAGATGGCGAGGCCGTCGACCTTCTGAGTGACGAAGTCCTGGATGATCTGGGCCTGCGTCGCCGGCTCGTGCTCCACCGGTCCCTTGTAGATGCATTCGATGTTGCCGAGCTCCTTGGCCCGCTTCAGGCAGCCGTCGCGCGCGAAGTCGAAGAACGGATTGTTCATCGCCTTCGGCACGATCACGAAACGGTAGTTCGCGGCCGACACCGGCGCCGCCATCAGCGCGACGGCGATGCCGGCAAGAAGAAATTTCCTCATCGTCTCCTCCACCCTTGTTTGGCGCCCGTCCTGTAAAAATTGTCCGGGAAGCGGACAGGCGGCGTTTTCGTTGCCTTCCCGGAACGACGTCGCTTTCAGATCATTCGCGAGCGGATCCGGTCGACCAGCACGGCCAGGATGATGATCACGCCGACCAGCGTCTGCTGCCAGTAGGAGGAGACCTGCGCCAGCACGAGACCGTTGCGGATCACCTCGAGCAGCACGCAGCCGACGATCGCGCCTAGCGGACCGCCGATGCCGCCGGCAAGATTGGCGCCGCCGATCACGGCCGCCGCGATCACGTTGAGCTCATAGGATGTCGCCATGTTGGCCGGCGCCGATCCAAGCCAGCCGGAGATGATGATGCCCTGGAGGCCGGCTGCGAGCGCACAGATCACGTAGACCTCGATCTTCACCCGCACCACCGGAATGCCGGTGAGCTCGGCCGCCTTCTCGTTGCCGCCGAGCGCGAACACGTGGCGGCCGAACGCGCTGTGATGCAGCACCACGGCCATCGCCAGCGCGAGGACCACGAGATAGATGAAGGGTACGGGCACGCCGAGCACGTCGCCCGACGTGAGCGCGTAGAAATAGTCGGCATCCGGTCCGCCCGGAAAACTGCCGCGGCCGTTGGAGACGACGTAGCCGAGCCCGCGCACGATCGAGAGCATGCCGAGCGTGGTGACGAAGGGTGACAGGCCGAGCACCGCGATGCAGAAGCCGTTGACGAGGCCGCCGAGCAGCGCGACGCCAAGGCCCGCGAGGATCGAGACCAGGAGGATCAGGCCTGGCACGTTGGCCAGCACGGTCTTGCCGTCGGCCGCCATGTGCACCAGCGGCGAGCCCGGCGCTGACAGCTCGGTCATCACCATCGAGGTGATCATCGCGGAGAAGCACATCATCGAGCCGACCGAGAGGTCGATGCCGCCGGTGATGATCACGAAGGTGACGCCGAGCGTCGCAATGGCGATGAAGGAGAAATTCTTCGCCACGTTCTGCATGTTGCCTTCCGTGAAGAAATACGGGCTGGCGAAATGCATGATCACCAGCAGCACGGCGAGTGCGAGGAGCACATAGCCGGTCTGGGAGGCGAAGATGCCCCGCTGCCACCATCTGATCTTGCCGACGTTCGAGAAGGTGATCGGGGATTCCAGGGGCATGGCCATCACGCCGCCTCCTTCGCGCCGGTGATGAGGGCGGTGACTTCCTCGGGGGAGGTCTGGTGAATTGGCTTGTCGGCCCGCTTCTCGCCGCGGCGCATGACGATGACGCGGTCGCACACGGCGAACACGTCGGGCATGCGGTGCGAGATCAGCATCACGGCGACGCCCTGCTCCTTCAGCCGGTGGATCAGGCCGAGCACCTGCTCGACCTGGCGCACCGAGATCGCGGCGGTCGGCTCGTCCATCATCACCAGCCGCGCGTTGGACAGCCGCGTCCGCGCGATCGCGACCGCCTGGCGCTGTCCGCCGGACATCTGCTTGACGAGATCGTCGGGCCGCGTCTCCGAACGCAGCTCGCCGAACAGCTCCAGCGCGCGCGCCGCCATCGCCTTGTGATCGAGAAGAGCGATGGGTCCGAATTTGCGTTTCAGCTCGCGGCCAAGGAAGACGTTGGCGGCCGCCGTCAGATTGTCGGCGAGCGCGAGGTCCTGGTAGACCACCTCGATGCCGACGCCGCGGGCATCGACGGGCCGGTTGAAATGGACCGCGCTGCCGGCAAAGCGGATCTCGCCGTGGCTCGGGCGGAAATTGCCGGCGATGATCTTGACCAGCGTCGACTTGCCGGCGCCGTTGTCGCCCATCAGGCCGACCACCTCGCCCGGCAGGACCTGCATGTCGACATCATGCAGCGCACGGATCGCGCCGAACTCTTTGCCGATTCCGGTCAGCTCGAGGACCGGTGTTGCGTCAGCATGTGCCATCAGCAGTCTTCCTCAGACATAGCGGTTGACCAATGATTCCAGATATTCCTGCCGGCCCGAGCGCGGCTGCGGGTCGAAGCCGGGCTGAAGCGCGCGGTCGGCGAGATCGGCGAGCGTGCGCTGGCCGCCGAGAATGGCGCGGCCCTCGGAGCCGGCCCAGCCTTCGTAGCGCTGCGCAAGCGGCGCGGTGAGCGCGCCGGCATCGAGCATGTCCGCCGCAGCCAGGAACGCGCGCGCGCAGGCATCCATCGAGCCGACATGGGCATGGATCAGATCGTCGGGATCGATCGACTGCCGGCGGATCTTGGCGTCGAAATTCAGCCCGCCGGAGGTGAAGCCGCCGCGATTCAGGACCTCGTGGAACACCAGCGCGAGCTCCGGCACATTCATCGCGAACTGATCGGTGTCCCAGCCGAGCAGATCGTCGCCGCGGTTGATGTCGAGCGAGCCGAACACGCCGAGCGCCTCGGCGAGCGCGACCTCGTGATGGAAGGAGTGGCCGGCGAGGATGGCGTGGTTCTGCTCGATGTTGAGCTTGACGTCCTTGAGCAGGTCGTAGCGTTCGAGGAAGCCGTAGCAGGTAGCGACGTCGAAATCATATTGATGCTTGGTCGGCTCCTTCGGCTTCGGCTCGATCAGGATCGGGCCCTTGAAGCCGATCTTGTGCTTGTGCTCGACGACGAGCGAGATGAAGCGGCCGAGCTGGTCGAGCTCGCGCTTGAGATCGGTGTTGAGCAGCGTCTCGTAACCCTCGCGTCCGCCCCACAGCACATAGTTCTGGCCGCCGAGCCGGTGCGTCACCTCCAGCGCGGCGCGAACCTGGCCGGCGGCATAGGTGAAGATCTCGGGGTCCGGATTGGTCGCGGCGCCCGCCATGTAGCGGCGATGCGTGAACAGATTGGCGGTGCCCCAGAGCAGGCGGACCTTGGCGGAAGCCATCTTCGCTTCGAACAGATCGGCGATCGCGTTGAGATTAGCGACAGACTCGGCGAGCGAAGCGCCTTCCGGCGCAGCATCGACGTCGTGGAAGGTAAAGAACGGCACGTCGAGCAGGCGGAACAGCTCGAAGGCGACATCGGCCTTGGCGCGCGCCATTGCCATCGCATCCGTACCGTGCTGCCAGGGCCGCAAAAAAGTCTCGCCGCCGAACGGATCGCCGCCCGGCCAGCACAGCGAATGCCAGTAGCAGACCGCAAAGCGCAAATGATCCTCGAGCCTGCGGCCATGCACGAGCCGGTCCTTGTCGTACCAGCGGAAGGCGGGCGCTTGTCCGGCGTCCTTGCCGGCGAAGGCAACAGGTGTGCTTGCATCGAAGAATTTGGCTGACGCGGTCACTTAAGGAGTCTCCTTCAATGCGGGATAAAGCGCGCGCCACCGCCGATAGGCCTCGTCATAGGCCGGAGCGACGGATGCACGCGGCGTAAAGCTCGCGAGCCGGCGCGGGCGGGTGCAGACTTCCGCGGGATCCTCGCCGGTGGCGGCAAGACGCCCGAGCCGGGCCGCACCGAGCGCCGCCCCGACCTCGCCTTCCTCGACGCGGTGGACGGGAATGCCGAGCACATCGGCGCAGATCTGCGCCCATAGCGGCGAGCGTGAGCCACCGCCGACGAGATCGACTTCAGGAACCGGCCCGCCCGCCGCACTCAGCGCCGCCAGATTGTCGCGCGCGGCAAAGGCAACGCCTTCAAGCACGGCCTGAACGATCTGGCTGCGCCCGGTCGCGCTGCGCAGGCCGGCGAACGCGCTGCTCGCGGCGGCGTCATTGTGCGGGGTGCGCTCGCCGTCGAGATAGGGCAGGAATTTGATCGGGCTCGGCCCATCGACGCGCTCGCCGAGCGGCGCCAGCAGCGCGGCCGCCGGCACCTCCATCACGCCGGCGAGCCAGGCGAGCGACGCCGCCGCCGACAGCATCACGCCCATCTGGTGCCAGCGGCCCGGCAGCGCGTGGCAGAACGCATGCACGGCCGATGCCGGCGCGGGGGCGAACCGGTCGGTGACGCGGAACAGCACGCCGGATGTCCCGAGCGACAGGAAGGCATCGCCCGGCGCGATCGCCCCTAACCCGATCGCGCTCGCCGCGTTGTCGCCGGCCCCGCCGGCGACAACGACATTCTTCGCCATGCCCCAGCGTTGCGCGTAGTCCGGCGCGAGCAATGCGCTGACCTCGCTGCCTTCGACGAGGCGCGGCATGTGGTGGAGATCGAGCCCCGTCGCATGCAGCAGCAGGGCCGACCAGCGGCGCAGACCGACATCGAGCCAGAGCGTGCCGGCCGCGTCCGACATGTCCTCGACCATCTCGCCGGTGAGGCGGTAGCGCACATAGGCCTTGGGCAGCAGCACTTTTGCGATTCGCGCGAAGAGTTTCGGCTCGTGCCGCGCGACCCAGAGCAGTTTTGGCGCGGTGAAGCCGGGCATTGCCAGATTGCCGGCGATCGTGTGCAGCGAAGGACAGCGCTGCTCCAGCGTGACGCATTCGGCGTGCGAGCGGCCGTCGTTCCAGAGGATCGCCGGACGCAGCGGCCGTCCATCCTCGTCGAGCAGCGTCGCACCGTGCATCTGGCCCGACAGGCCGATGCCGGCGACCCTCGCGACCTCGCGCGGATGGCGGGCGGCGAGATCGTCGACCGCGCCGGTTGCCGCGTCGACCCAGGCATCGGGATCCTGCTCGGACCACAGCGGCTGCGGATGCGACAGCGTCAGCTCGCGCGAAGCCACAGCGACGATCGCGCCGGCTTCGCTCACGAGCACCGCCTTCACACCTGACGTGCCGATGTCCAGTCCGAGATACACGCCGTCCTCCCTTTCGCCCGATGCGCTGTGCGAGCTTGAAGTCGCCTCCCCGCAACGGGCCGGCTCGAAATTCCTGCCGACTAAGGCAGATTGTCCCGCATCACGATATCGATCCTGATCTTCTCCTGTTCGCGCAGGATCGGCTCGCCGCGCGCGAGCGCGAGCAGCACGCGCACGGCGGCGCGGGCTTCATGTCCGGGGTTCTGCGAGATCGCGGCATCCATCACGCCCTGGAGCAGCAGCCGGCGCGTCAGCGCGGTGACGTCGTGCCCGACGAACACGACCTTGTCGCGGCCAGCCTCGCTCAACGCTTTGGCAACGCCTTGTGTGCCGGCGCCGACGTTATAAAGGCCGACAATGTCAGCATGCCTGCCCAACAGCCGCGCCAGCAGCTGCCCGGAACGGTCATCCTCGTCGCGCCCTTCCAGCACCGGCAGTACGCTCAGCTCGGGAAATTCCGACGTCATCACCTGGTTGAAGCCGAAGATGCGCTCGGCATGGTCGCGCAGGCCCTGCGAGCCCGCGACGATCGCGACCTTGCCGGACCGCCCGCCGGCCAGCCGCCCCACCAGCGCGCCGGCCGTGCGCCCGGCCGCGATGTTGTCGATGCCGATATAATGGTGGCGGCGCGAGGACGGCACGTCCGAGACCAGCGTAACGACCTTGGTGCCGGCCTCGACGAGATCGTTAATGGCGGCGCGGACGCCGGGATGGTCGAGGGCGACCACAGCGACGCCGTCGTAGTCGGCCGAGAGCGCCTCGAGCGAGGCGGCAAGGACGCTCGGATCGAATACGTCGGTTGCGACCATCTCGACGTTGAGGCGGCGCGCCGACAGCCAGGCCGACATTTCGCCGAGATAGGCCTCGATCTGCTGCATGAACGGATTCGGTCCCGACGGCATCACGAAGGCAAAGCGGCGGGCCCGGCCGCGGGCAAGCTCGGCGGCGGCCACATGCGGCTGGAAGGCGTTGCGCTCGATCGCCTCCCTGACGCGCAGGACCGTATCCGGCCGCACGCCCGGGCGATTGTGCAGGACCCGGTCCACGGTCGCGAGGCTCACGCCCGCTTGGCGGGCGATGTCCTTCAGCGTCAGCGCGGGATTGATCAGCGTGTCTTCAGCCATCGCTGAAGGCTAGCAGAGGCGTTTTGAGGTACGCAACTCATTTTGAGGGACAGGGAGCTATTTTCAAGCCCCGGTTGCGCCGGACCGTGACTTAGTCGCTCAAGTCGAGGGTCAGGAACAGGCTGTTGGGATCCTCGGCATAGCCCTCGAACGGGTCGCAGAGGACAAAACCGTGGGCCTGGTAGAGCGCATGCGCCGGCTTGAAATAGTCCCACGAGCCGGTCTCTAGGCTGAGCCGGGTCAAGCCGCGCGCGCGGGCTTCCGTGATGATGTGGCGGAGCATTTGGCCGCCAAAGCCGCGCCGCCGCGTGGTCTGGAGCGTGTGCATCGACTTCACCTCGCCATGGCGGGCCGAGAGCGTCTTGAGCGCGCCGGTGGCGACCAGCGTGTCGCCGTCCCAGCCGGTCCAGAACGCGACATCGCGCGCGCGCAAGCCCGCGAGATCGAGCGCATGGGCGCTGCCCGGCGCGGTCTGTGCCCGCGCGGCCGTGACATGATGGTCGAGCAGCGCGATCACGCGGGGATCGAAAGTGTCGCCGGTGCGGATCTGCATCGTCATGGCTTCACATCACTTGCGAGCGTCTTCTGCATGAAGACGAGATCGAGCCAGCGGCCGAACTTGCAGCCGACCTCCGGCATGCGGGCAACCTCGATAAAGCCGAGCGAGGCGTGCAGGCCGATCGATCCGGCATTGCCAGCCTCTATCCCGGCGATCATGGCATGCTTGTTCAGCGCCGTGGCGCGCTCGATCAGCGCGGCAACCAGGCTGCGACCGGTGCCCGCGCGATGATGCCGCTCGTCGACATAGACCGAATTCTCGACCGTGTGCCGATAGCCTGGAAAGGGACGGAAATCGCCGAACGAGGCGAAGCCGACGACGTCCCTGCCCTTCATGGCGACCAGAACGGGATAGCCCGCCTCCCGTCGCGCGCTGATCCACGCGCGCCGCGAATCGAGATCGACCGGGCCGTCGGTCCAGACGGCGGTGGTGTTGACCGCAGCGTAATTGTAGATGGCCAAAATATCTTCGGCATCCTCTAGCGTGGCGTCCCGCACGATCAGCGGCATCACATTTTCCCGTATGATGTTCCGCGCCGCGTGATGATGACGTAGCGCGAATCCTGTTTGGTTTCGTTCTCGAAGGTCACCGCGCGCATCACGTCGAAATCGAGACAGTCGCCGTCACGCAGGCGCACAGTCTTGGCGTCGATATGCACGCATACCGCCCCCTCCAGCATCAGCAGCTGCTGGGTGAAGGCGTTGCGCCCCCAGGGGCTGTAGGAGACGCGCGCACCGGCCGGCAGGTCGACGACGATGATCTCGATGCCGCTCGCGGCATCCGGCGGCGAGGCATGACGCCGGCGATAGCCGCTGTCGGGATCACGCCAATGCGGCTGGTCGGCCAGCCGCATCAGGCGTTCCGGCGGCTTCTCGGCGAGCGCGACGACGTCGCTGAGCGTGACATCGAGCGCTGCGCACAGCTTGTTGAGCAGCGCCGCCGTCGCGCTGCTCTGCGCCCGCTCCACCCGCCCGATCATGGCCCGGCTGACACCGGAGCGCGTTGCGAGTTCGTTCAACGTCATGCCGGCCTGCGTCCTCAGGGTCTTCAAGCGTCGACCGATCGCGCGGTCGAGTTTTTGCTGGTCCATTTCCTTGCGGGTCCCGGTCTTCATCCGAACATTGCCCGACACGAGGACCGCACCTATCGGGGCACGAGGAGCTTAGGGCGGGCGGGGGGCGCGTGCGGGGAGCGATGGGCTAATATATTAGAATCTTCGGACTGCGTGCGAAACACGTCACCGGGGTCAGATCAGCTGGTGATGCAGTCGGGAGGACTTGGAGCGGGCGAAGGGAATCGAACCCTCGTATGCAGCTTGGGAAGCTGCCGTTCTACCATTGAACTACGCCCGCGAAGCGCTGTTCGCGCCCGTTCTGATTAGCCGAGACGGCGCCGCCCGCCAAGCGGTTTGGCGCATCCGGCCGGACGGTTCTTAACGTTTCAGTAAGATTCCAGATGCGCCCGATTGTGGCGGTGTTATGATTGGACGTCGGGGAGTAGCGTGCACTGAGTGGGGCGTGTGCATGGTGGGGCGCGGCTACGCGATATTCGACACGGCGATCGGGCGCTGCGGCATCATCTGGAGCAGCACCGGCGTCGTCGCCGTGCAATTGCCGGAGGCGCGGGAGATCGACACCCGCCGCCGGATTTTCCAGGTCCATCCCGAGGCGCGCGAGCAGCGGCCTCCGCTCAATGCCGAGCTGGCGATCGAGGGTATCGTCGGCCTGCTGCAAGGCAGCGATCCCGACTTTTCCGATGTCAGCCTGGATGCCGGCGGCGTGCCGGCCTTCAACCGGCGGGTCTACGAATATGCCTGCACGATCTCGCGCGGGGAGACGCGCACCTATCACGAGATCGCCAAGGCGCTGGGCGCCTCCGGCGCCGCCTATTCGGTGGCGCAGGCGATCGCCAAAAATCCCTACATGCTGATCGTGCCGTGCCACCGGGTGCTGGAGGCCGGCAATTACGCCGACCGCCTCTCGCCCTATGGCGGGGTGATCTCCAAGCGGCGATTGCTGTCGCTGGAGGGCGCCCATCCGGTCGCCAGCAAGACGCTGTTCGAGGTGCTGCTGCCCGTTGCCCGGCCGAGGCCGTCCACCTAGATAAGCGGCATGGATGCAACCACGCTGCTGACCACGCCGTCGATGACCGTCTCCGAGTTTCGCTGCGATGCGGGACCGGGCGACAGGCCGTTTGCGGAGTGCCGCACCGGCCATTCCATCGCCTATGTCCGCTCCGGCAGCTTCGGCTGCCATTGCCGCGCCGGCTTCTTCGAACTGGTGGCGGGCGCGATGCTGGTCGGCGCGCCGGGTGAGGAATACACCTGCACGCATGAGCACGTCAGCGGCGATGTCTGCCTGTCATTTTTCCTCGGCGAGGATCTTGTCGATGCCCTCGGCGGGCGACGTGAGGTCTGGCACGTCGGGGCGACGCCGCCGCTGCCCGAGCTGATGGTGCTGGGCGAGCTGGCCCAGACGGCGGCAGATGGCAACAACGACCTGGGTCTCGACGAGGTCGGCCAGATCCTTGCCGGCCGCTTCGTCGACGTCGTCTCGGGCAAGGCGCGCAGGCGCGCGGCGCCGACTGCGCGCGACCGCCGCCGCGCAGTGGAAGCCGCATTGTGGATCGACGACAATTCGCATACCGAGGTCGACCTCGAACAGGCAGCAAAGCAGGCGGGCCTGAGCCCGTTCCATTTCCTACGGCTGTTCTCCAGCGTGCTCGGCGTCACCCCGCATCAATATCTGGTTCGTTCACGGCTGCGGCACGCCGCGCGACTGCTCACCGAGGACGACATGGCGGTCACCGACATCGCCTATGACGTCGGCTTCGGTGACCTCTCCAACTTCGTCCGCACGTTCCATCGCGCCGCCGGCGTGTCGCCGACCAAGTTCCGGCAGGCCTCGAAGGGGGAGCGCAAGATTCTCCAAGAGCGGGCTGCCCTCAACTGACTAGGATCGTCTCCGGCGCGCGCCGTTTGCGGCGCGCTTTGGCAATGGAGACGATCATGTATGACCACATCGGACTGCGTGTTGCCGACCTTGATGCCGCCACGCACTTCTACACCGCAGTGCTGGCGCCGCTCGGCCATGTCCTGTGCTCCAGCGGTGACGGCTATGCCGGCTTCGGGCCGAAGGGCGAGCCGGCCCTGTGGCTGCATCTCAACAAGGGCCGGAAGGCCGACGGCGCGCATATTGCGTTTCGGGCCGGGGATCACGATGCGGTCAAGGCGTTTCACAGCGAGGGCCTCAAGAGCGGCGGTCGCGACAATGGCGGCGCCGGGCCGCGCAGGGATTACAGCCCGACCTACTATGCGGCGTTTTTGATCGATCCTGACGGCAACAATGTCGAGGCGGTTTGTGTGTGAGCTTTAACCGCTAGCTCCGTCATTGCGAGGAGCCCTTGCGACGAAGCAATCCAGACTATCTCTGCGGAAACATCTCTGGATTGCTTCGCTGCGCTCGCAATGACGGTGCTTGTTGGGACCACCTATCATAATCAAGGACACCTTCATGGCCTCCGTCCACAACGACATTGCCCTCAACGTCCCCGCCCGCAACGTCTGGGACGCGGTGCGCGACTTCGGCGCGCTGCATGAGCGGCTGGCACCCGGCTTCGTCACCGCCTGCACGCTCGACGGCGATGCGCGCATCGTCACGTTCGCCAACGGCTCGGTGGCGCGCGAAGTGCTGGTCGATTGCGACGACGCGCGGCAGCGGCTCGTCTATGCCATCAACAACGAGCGGCTGAAGCATTACAGCGCCTCGGTACAGGTGATCGCCGAAGGCGAGGCGAGATGTCGCCTGGTCTGGATCATCGACATGCTGCCGAACGAGCTTGCCTCCTACGTGCAAGGACAAACCAAGGACGCGGTGGCCGCCATCCACAAGGCGTTTGCGGCTGCGTAGCGGACTCGGCCTCTGTGATTTTTCTCACAGAGCCCTCTCCTCCCCGGCCGTAACGATGCCCGCGTGCGTCCGGTCGGCTCCGCTGTCCCGGCGGAGCCACGCACGCGAGGAGCATGTCATGAGAGGTGCGGACAAGGTGATCTGCCAGGCAGCCGCCGTGCTGCTGCTGTTTTCAGTCGCGAGCACGCCGGCAAAGGCGCAATTCCTCGGTGGCGGCGGCGCCGGCGGCGAGGACATGATGACCCAGATGGCGCCGATGCTGGAGATGATGAAGGCGAAGATGGGCAAGCGCCGCTTCGCCATGCTGATGCAGACCATGGGCCCGATGATGAGCCGCATGATGGAGAACGGCGGCGGCGGGCTCGGTGGCATGATGGGTGGCGGAGGCATGAGCGGCCTCGGCGGCGGCCTGGGCGGCCTCGGCGGCGGCCTGGGCGGCGGCAATCTCGGCGGCGGCTTCGGTGCGCCGAACTACGGCGGCTACACGCCGATGGGCGGCACCATGCCGAGCGGATTCGGCGGCATGGGCGGCGGCGATATCATGGGCATGCTCGGCGGCGCCGGCGGCGGCGACATGATGGCGATGATCCCGCAATTGATGCGCCTCGCCAATGTCGGCGGCGGTGGCGGCCATCGCCGTCACAAGCATCGTTGAGACGGGTCGGCGCGAGGCAACCACCCTTCGCGGGGCACGAAGGATGGTTGCGCCGCATCGGCGGATGGGGCCCCGCCGGTCTCAGACCCGGTCGTTGAGCAGGACGCCGGACAGCGAGGGGTCGCTCGATTGCGCCGCGCTGTAGGTCGAATCCGTCAGCGAGTTCTTCAGCGATTGAAGGAATTGTTGCAGCAGATCCGTCGCCGACGTGCTGCCTGATGAACTATCGGTACCGTCGACCGAAGACCCGCCAGACGGCGGTCCACCTGCCCCGCCCGGTCCACCCGGACCATGGGAGAACGCCGCCTTGAACACGCCTTGCAGCTCGATGGCCTGCTGGTCGGTCAGCTTGCCGTTCGACACTTCCTGCTGGATGAGATCGTCGATCCTGGACGTGAACTCGTCCGGCGATAATTTGCTGCCGCTGGATTGATCGCTGGCGCTGCTCGATTGCAGGGCGGAATCGATATCGCTGAGCGCGGACGATAGCGCCGACTGATCGGACGAGCTGATCGCGCCGGAGCTGGCTTCGGTCTGCAATTCGTCTTGCAGCCTTTGCAGGGGCGAGGCGTGGTGATGATGGGAGGAGAGCGACGAAATCGAGGTCATGTGGCCTTCCGTGCTTCTGGTGGACTCGCGGCGAAATTGTCCCCAGGAGCTGGCGCGGAGCCTTCGGTGAAGAGCCACGCGCGTTGCCCGGCATTGCCAGGCAGCGGATGGAAATATTTGGAAACAAAAATATCGCGAGCGCGCCTACTCAGCCGCAGCCGACAGAGCCGGCCTGATGGCGGCCTTGCGCTCGCGCGGCCCCCAGCGCGTCAGCACCACGCTGGAGCAGGAGAGCAGGCCAAGCACGATCATGGAGCTCGCGGCCAGCCAGAAGAAGCTTTGCGCGGTCGCTTCGTGTGTCGACAGCCACCAGCCGACGCCTGCGATGTAGATCAGCCGCGCGGTCTGCGCCAGCACCGGGCCGATCACCTTGGCCGCGCCTTGCGAGGAGAAATACATCGTCGAGGCGAGACCGATGAAGGCGTAGAACGGCGCCACGGTGGACAGATATTGGTGGCTGGCGGCGCGCACGGTCGCGCTGTCGGTGAAGATGTTGACCCAGAGATCCGGGAAGGTCGCAACGAGGCACGCCGGTGCGCCGACGGCGACGAAGGCGCTCGCGCCCGCGATCCAGGCGATGCGCCGGGCGCGCGCGATGCGGCCGGCGCCGATCGCCATGCCGACCATCGGCACCGAGGCGATGCCGAACGAGAACGCGATCGAGGTCAGCAGGAATTCCAGCCGCGCGCCGATGCCGTAGCCCGCGAGGATCGCGGTGCCGAACTTCGCCAGCATGTGGGTGAAGATCGAGATCGTCAGCACCGATTGCAACGGCGAGAAGCAGGCGATGGCGCCGACTTTGAGGATATCGAAAAACATCGCCCATTGGATGCGCAACCCGCGCAGCTTCGGCACGACACGGGCGCGGCCGGAGAACAGATACCAGCCCATCACGCAGATATTCATGGAATAGGCGGTCAGCGCACCGGCCGCGACGCCGCGCATGCCGAGCTGCGGCACCGGGCCGAGCCCGAGGCCCAGCGTGCCGCCGAGCACGATCTGCCAGACCGCGGAGTTGAGGATCAGCAGCGACGGCAGCTTCATGTTGCCGGTGCCGCGCAGCACGCCCGCCATGGTGTTGAGCGTCCAGGGCAACACGGCGCCGCCGAAAAACACCTGCGTGTAGGCGATCGCATGCGTCAGCACCTCGCCGCGGCCGCCGAGCATCTCGAGCACTTTGGGTCCGAAGATCAGCATGCCCAGCATGAACACCAGACCAAAGGTGATGCCGATCAGCAGCGCATGCATGGCGAGCGTGCCGGCGCGTTCGCGATCGCCGGCGCCGAGCGCGCGGGCGATGGCGGAAGCCACCGCGCCACCCATGGCGCCGCCGGACATCGTCATGGTGAGGATCACCGTCGGAAACACCAGCGCCATCGCGGCCAGCGCTTCCACACCAAGACGTCCGATATAGGAGGTTTCCGCGATCACCACGCAGGTGCCGGCCGAGAGCGCGATCACGTTCGGCCAGGCCAGGGAGAGCAGCGTGCGCAGGATCGGCCCGTCCGTCAGCGCGCTTTTCACCGGGCGCGGGGGCGGCGGCAGCGGACGCTCTTGTTCATCGACCGGGATCGCGGCGATGTCGGACATGTCCTCTCCCGGGGGCGCAGGCGCCATTTGCGGCGCGGCAATGATGAGGTGTGACAATCAATTTGTTCGCGCGCAGGGCGCAGCATGGGCTTGTTAACACGGTACGCAGCGATTCCTCCTGCGTCACGTGCAGGCGTGCCCTGCGGCAGCGCATTTCAGCGCGTGGAATTACCCAACGCTCCAGACCAGCGGCGGACGGCCGCCTGCCGTCGGGCGCAGGTGCACGCCGATATGCCGGCCACATCCCGCAGCGAGCCCCTCGAACAGCCCCTCCAGCACCTTGGCGCAGGCGCGCTGATAATCCGTGACGTCGTTCATCAGCTTCCAGCTCTGCTGGCGGATTTCGAAGGTGCCTTCAGACTGCGTGGTCTCGGCGACATCATCCTGCGCGGCGAACAGCTCACTGAGGAACGATGTAAATTCGCTCGCACCGCCGCGGCTCATCGCGAGTGCGGCTGCGACCTCGTCGAAATATTGCATCCCGATCAGCTTGCCGGTGAGGTGCAGGAGATAGCCGGCATCCTCCGGACCGAACAGCTGCACCATCACGGGCGCTGCGGTGCGCACATATTCCATCGCGTAGTTGCGATAGGCCTTTTCGAGCCGCGGCTTCGGCCAGCTCGCGACAGGAAGCGCCGGCGCGGCCTTCACGTCGAACAGCGGCGCCTCCAGATGGCGCGCGAACACGAGCCGCTGGTCCAGTTCGAGCGGATGGTCGTATTGATGGTAATAGCCTTCGAGCCCGTCCTGGCCGTCGACGCTCTGCTTGGTGCAGACGAAGCCCAGCCTGAGATCACCGAGGGCCGCGCCATTGTTGGCGTGCCAGCCGCGCAGCATCGCGCGGCTCACTTCGCCCGGCACGCCGCAGATCGCGGTGCCCTTCCAGATCCAGCGCGGCGGCGGATAGCGGATCCAGGCCTTGGTGTCGCTCTCATACATGTATTCGACATGCACGCCGCCGATCCAGTTGGAGAGATAGTGATATTGCCCAGCCGCGACTGCCGGCGGCAGATGATCCAGGCCGAGCTTCTTGAGCCCCGGCAGGAAGCGCTCCTGCTGCTGGCGGCGGAACACGCGGAAGACGAATTCGGCGGCGTCCGCCGTGCCGCGTCGCGTGACGACGGTGAGGATGAGGCCGGTGAAGTAGGCGTGATAGAGATCGGCGACCGCGCGCCAGCGCTTCCATTGGGCTTCCTGCGCGGTGGCTGATGCGGCGGTCATGTTCGCTCCCGGCTTGTTGTTTTGCGGAAGTGTGTCATCGCGGGTGGCGCGACGCAACCAGACTCGCACTCGATGTCATCGCCCGGCGAAGACCGGGCGATCCAGTATTCCAGAGACAGCTATGATCGAATCGAGATGCCGCGGCGTGCTGGATTCCCCGCCTTCGCGGGGAATGACAGCGGAGGGTGGGGCTAGCGCTACACCCGGAAATGCTTGCTCAGCTTCAGGCCCTGCGCCTGGTAGTTCGAGCCGATGCGCTGGCCGTACATCGCGTCGGGGCGGGCCAGCATCTTCTCGTAGACGAGGCGGCCGACGATCTGGCCGTGCTCGAGGATGAACGGCACTTCGCGCGAGCGCACCTCGAGGACGGCGCGCGATCCGAGGCCTCCGGCGCCGGCATAGCCGAAGCCGGGATCGAAAAATCCGGCGTAGTGCACGCGGAATTCGCCGACCAGGGGATCGAACGGCACCATCTCGGCGGCGTAATCGGGCGGCACCTGCACGGCCTCTTTCGAGGCGAGGATGTAGAATTCGCCGGGATCGAGGATCAGGCTGCCGTCGGGACGGGCCGAGATCGGCTCCCAGAACTCTTCGACCGAATAGCCCGAGCGGCGGTCGACATCGACAACGCCGGTGTGGCGCTTGGCGCGGTAGCCGACGAAGCCGTTGGCCTTTCCGCCGGAGAGATCGACGGAGACGGCGACGCCGCCGGACAGATCGGCATCGTCGATGTCGACGAGACGCTCGGTCGCATGCAAGCTATCGAGCTCGTCGGCATTGAGGATGGCGTCGCCGGTGCGGAAGCGCACCTGCGACAGGCGCGAGCCCTCGCGCACCAGCACCGGAAACGTCTTCGGGCTGATCTCGGCGTAGAGCGGGCCGTGATAGCCGGCGCCGATCATGTCGAAGCGGCGGGTGCCGTCGGCAATCACGCGGGTGAAGACGTCGAGCCGGCCGGTCGAGCTCTTGGGGTTCGCGGCCGCGACGATCTCCGGCGGCAGCGCCAGGCTTTCCAGCAGCGGCACGATGTAGACGCAGTTGGTCTCCAGCACCGCGCCGTCGGCAAGGCTGAATTCGTGCAGCTTCAGCTCGTCGATACGCTCGGCGACGGTGGCGCCGGGCCCGGGCAGGAAACTCGCGCGGACGCGATAGGCGATGTCGCCGAGGCGGAGATCGAGGCTGGCCGGCTGGATCTGGCTTTCGACGAAATCATAGGCAGGCAGGATGAGACCCGCCTCCGCCATCGCCGCGATCATGCGGTCGGGCAGGATACCATTGGCGTCGGCGGCAAGAGTGAAACTCAACCGGGGGTCCTCGTCAGGGGTCAAACGCATCCGGACATGCGGGAAATACGAGCCTTTTACGGCTATCCGATGGACGCCTTGACGGAAAGGCCATTGCGGAATATGAGCATCACTTATCCCGTGGTGATTTGAGCCGGCCGGCTTGCAGCCACGTTAAATAAGTCGCTAAA
>Ga0065165_1001967_pt1 | contig 19463 bp, 14 predicted proteins | sample AraplaMF_Cvi_mMF_FD_63813 | JGI IMG/M metagenome (GOLD analysis project Ga0065165, IMG submission 63813) | Arabidopsis root microbial communities from the University of North Carolina, USA - plate scrape MF_Cvi_mMF (version 2) (version 3) | ecosystem: Host-associated > Plants > Roots >...
ATATCTAGCCCGCTATAGCGGCCCACGATCTCGGCCAGCTTCCGGATCAGGAAAGCCTCGGCAAGCGCGGGGGAAGCATTCATGGCTGGAATCGGACCACGCGTCCGATGCGTCGTACGGTAGCGCGGCCCCCGCTACGGTCATCCATGCGCCCAAGCGGGCTGGCTCCGCGACCTGAAATCGACCGGTGGCTGTCGCAGATCATAACCAGAAGTCGCCCAGCGCTTTGGCCTGGCCCGAGATTCGTTGGCGAGGAACGCCATCTTATCGGAATGAACCACGATGCCGATCCCGGCGAGCCGATGATCTATCGTGCGCGCAAAATCGCTGCAGGCTTCGCCGATGCCGGATTAACCCATGCGGAGGAAATGCTTCGCCGTCTGTCGCCTGAGGGCCGCGAGCAGGCACGCCGCGAGCGCGAGGCCAAAGCGAGACGTCAGAAGCGGCTTATGCTCCGGCTGGTGACGGCGGCAATCGGGGCGTTGCTCGTTTGGGCGCCGCTTGCGACCGTCAGCGCGCCTGGCGTCGCCCTTGCCGTAGCATCGGCGTTGATGCTGCTGTTGACCGTACTGGTCTTCGTGCGGGCCGACCGTCCTGTGCCGGGACGCGAAGCCTTGGCCGGTGCCCCCCTCCACCGCCTCGCCGAAGAATCGGGCGTCTGGCTCGCGGCGCAAAGACGCGGCTTTCCGCCTCCCGCCGCCCGGCTTGCAGAGTCGATGATCCTGAAGCTCGACGCTCTGGCGCCGCGACTTGGTCGGCTCGATCCTCGCAGCCCGGCGGCCGCAGCCGTCCGCAAGCTGATCGCGGAGGAAATGCCGAGACTTGTCGATGGCTGGCGGATCGTCCCGCTGTCCGCGCGCCGCGCGCCAGGTGCCGATGGCCGCACCCCCGATGATCACCTGATCAATGGTCTGGAGCTGATCGAGGCTGAACTGGGACGAGCAAGCGAGCAACTCTGTCGAAGCTCGATCGACGAGATAGAGGTGTTCGGGCGATATCTGGAGCTCAAATATGACGCGGACGGTCGTTTGACGCGACGTTGACCAACCTGGGGCCGAAGCCCAGTACGACGCCACCGGTTGCAGCGACCGGGTCACCCTCAACGGCCGCGCCCAGGAGCGTTTGCCGCCGGTCCGCTACTGGCATCTGCGTTGCCAGCGGACCGGCCGAGATCGAGTGGTTAACCGCCCCACAGCGCCGTCGGATCCACTCCCGCACGAACGGCCGCTTCGCTTTCCCTCGCACCAACGTCATCACGGCATGATCAGGGCAGTTTGAAGGTCCAGCGCCCCGCATCGCTGGCAGGGTCGAACTTCGCCAGCGCCGGCGTGCTCCGGCCGAGCGCCACGAGCGCGATCGGCTCCTTCGCGCCAGCCGAGGCCTTCGGCATGATCCTGTAGGTGCCATCGGTTAGCTGATCGATCCGCCAAAGCTGCTCCGGCGCACCGGTGAAGGCAGGCACGGTCTGGACCGTGCCTTCCGGTCCCACTGCAAGCGCGCGACCGGTGCCGGCGATGACGATCTTGTACCAGGGTACGCCGAAGGCACCGCCCGCCCCCGAAGCGGGCGCGATCGTCCATTGCTGGTGCGACCGGATCATATAGTCGCCGATATCCACGTCGATATTCCCGGCCGGCCAGCTTTGCCGGTTCTCGGCCAGGCTCTGGTTCGGGATGGGCCCGACCGGATCGCCGGGCTTCGCCATGAAGCTGCGGCGCACGTCGAATGGCACGCGCATGAAATCCACCGCCAGCTCCAGCGCGCCGCCCCCACGCTCCGACTGGATCTCGTAGGTGCCCGGCACGATGTTCTCGCCCGCGACGGGCCAATCGTCCTTCCACAGCAAGGGCAGGATGCCGAGCACGCTACGCCCGCCACGATCGAGATCGGATTCATAGTGCATCGAGAATTTCTCGACGCCGTCGCCCAGATCGATCAGACCGAAATGCCCCGGCCCATATTGCCGCCCGCGGCCGGCCACTACCAGCTTGCCTCCCCCCTTCAGCAACGGCACGTCCATGTTATCGACGAACGGGCCGGTGGGGTTGCGCGATCGTCCGACCCGGATGTTGTAGGAAGAATTGGGACCGTCGCAGCAGGTGCCATGCGTGCCGAGCAGGTAATACCAGCCGTCGCGGTGCATCAGCGCGGTAGCCTCCATGTCGATCGCCACATCGACCGGCTCGTTACCGGGGCGACGTCCGCCTGTCGCGGGATCGAGCTCGACCATGCGGATTGAGCCGAAATAGGTTCCGTAGCTCAGCCAAAGCCTTCCTTCCGCGTAGAGGAAGGCAGGATCGATTGCATCGGCGAGTTCGATACCGTCTGTCGAGGCGACGGTGCCGACCTCATGATAGCCGAAATCGGGAGACTTGGGGTCAAGCGAGCGGGTCCACATCACCTTGACGTTGCTGGCGTGCCCCCCATTCATCCCGCCACCACCGACCGCATAGGCGACATAATAGCGGTCACCGATCCTGATCACGTCTGGTGCCACGCCGCCGCCCGGCCGCTCGCCGCCGGCGTGCCAAACCCATCCGTCGTCCGACACGAGCCCGCCGCCGCGGGTGCCGAAGGTCCACCATTTGCCATCGGAAAAGGTGACGGTGGAGGGATCGTGAATGAACGGTTCGCCCTCCAGCTGGGCAAATGCCGTTCCGGGCAGTGCCAGCGTGATGCCAAGCGCCGCGATCGCGAAGGGCACGAGCTTCATGCGACTCCTCACTTCACGTCGAGCGTGATGTCGCGGATCGGGCGTCCGTTCTCATCAAGGAAGCGGACGCAGAAGTCGCTCAGCCCCGGTCCGTTGATGACCGCTCCTTGCAGCACGTTTCGGCCCTTGTGCAGTGTGATCGGGGGCGAGAGCACGTCATCCATTACCATGCGCCTGTCCCCGAACAGGCCCGCGGCTTCATTGCCGTTCAGCCACCACAGCGAAGCGGAGTTGGAACCGACGGCCAAGCGGACATTGCGCGCCTCGCGCGGGCTGTTGACGACCGTGACGGCCCAGAAGATGACGCCATAGGTCGGCTTTCCCAAACCCTGCGCCAGCTTGAACAGTTTGACGTCGAACAGGCTGGAGTCGAGCGCATGCCAGCGAAGGTCGCGAAAGCCTTTTGCGAGCGCTCCATCGCGAGGCACTTCGCCGAACTTGCCCGGAGACGCGCCGGGCGCGAGCGCCTCGCGCACATAGTGCGACGTAAAGCCCGTATTGGTGCGATTCGGCTTGGGTACCGGCTCGAGCAACAGCCAGCGGCGCAGAAACCCATCTTCATCCGGTGCTCCGGGACGGATCGCGGCCGGACTGAAGTATGGCGCGAGGCCCGTGGGCGGCGGCGGCACTTCGTTCACCATCCCGGCGGTCTGCGCCTGCACGGGCATCGCAAGCGCCAGCGACAGCAGGACAGCGGCAAATTTCGACGCACGGGACGCGGTACCCGGCCCGCCTGAACCCGACCCGCTGCCCCAACACCATGCCGCGCGGTCACTCACAGCCATCCCCTTGCTTTCCCCTCGTTGGAGATCCGCGTAAGCGGCTCCAATGTTATGTGGCGCAACTAAGTGGTGTTTCGTCCGTCAGTCAATCTGCCGCGAAGGGCAGGTTCGCTTTCTCCAGAGCATTCCGGAAAGCATATGGGGAGAGCCGGTATCGCGCGTACGTGGGCTGCGGCACCATCCAGCTGCGAAGCTGGTGGTGGTGACGCCGGGCCAGCATGCGCCTCTCGGCGCCACGTCGTCGCTCGAACGGCGCCTGCGTCTGCTCGAATGGGCGGCGGCGAACGGGGTCTGGGTGATCGAAGACGATTATCTAAGCGAGCTGCAGCTCGCGGGGAGGGCCGCACCCGCGCTCGCATCGCTCGATCGCGACGGGCGCGTCATCCACATCAGCTCCTTCAGCAAGACAATCAGCCCGACCATGCGACTCGGCTTCGTGATTGCGCCGCCCGAGCTCGTCGGCCGCTTCGCGGAAGTTGCCGCCTGTCTCGCGCCCGCTCCGGGGCCTGCCGTACAGCTCGCCACCGCGGAGTTCATGCACGAGGGCCATTACATCCGCCATCTTCGCCCTCCCACGATGCATCGGACGTCGTCGTGCGCGGGAGGTTTGCGCCTTCGGCATGTCTCCGGCACCCCTCTCTCCCTGGTATGCGTCAGTCACCGCGGCTCAATCCGGCCTTCTGCCCGGCGTTGCGACGACGCCCGGCAGGAATCTGACCCAAGCCTGCGACCGCCTCTTCGAGGCAATCCGAAGGATCCAGATCTTGCGCTCCGCGTAGGTCGTACCATGCCGGAGCCGAGCGTTAACGGTATGGCCGTCGCGTTGCGGATCGCAGCGGCCTCAGGCGCCCGGATAATCCGAATTTGCATTGCAAGAATTAGTCCGACAAAATATGCCCGGTGTGGAGGGGCGTATGTCCGGGAATCTGAAAGCGATAGCTCGAGCCGCACGGTGCCAGCCTTGCACCCGCCGGATTCGCGCCCTTCATTGCGCGACGGACTGCTCCAGCCAGCGCCGTCACGTTCGCAGCAATGCGCGCGCGGGCGGCATCGATGCAACCCGACTTCCGTGGGGTAATGTTTCGGTCCGACGGTTCGCCTATGCGCAGCCGGAGTTTGATCGGCGGGCAACTGCGGTGTCCTGCGCATGAAACTCCCGCGCCGGGAATTGCTCATGGTCGCCGGGAAGGTGATAGGCGGCGGCGTGGCCCTCGGCACGCCGCTGGCCGCCACTGCCTCGGGCGGTCCTTCGCCCGCCCTTCGACAGCGTCTGGCGGGCGGCGTACTTACGGTCACGCCGTTGCTGGATAACGCCGTCCGGGTCCGCTTCTCGCTCGACGGCGCGGAGCCACCGCCCAGCCAATTCCTTGTCGGGGTGGACGAAGCCCCTCGCGCCCGGTTGCATCGAAACGGCGCGAACGCGACGCTGTCGCTGGCGCGGCTGAAATGCCAGCTCGACAAGATCTCCGGAGATCTGCGCTTTTTCGACGCGGCCGGCGCCGAAATCCTTCGTGCTCCACTCGGCCGAATCGAACCTTCGCGATCGGGGCACGGACTTGGTATTGCGGTCGAGCAGGGCTTCGTCGGCCCCTGCAGCGAACGTCTGTTCGGTGGCGGCCAATTCCAGGACGGCTTCCTGAATCTGAAAGGTCTTTCGCGTCGCCTTACCCAGGTAAATACGCAGATCAGCTTGCCATTTTTCGTGTCCAGCGCTGGCTACGGATTGCTGTGGCACAATTATGGACTGACGGAACTCAACCCGCTTCCCCGTTCCGTGGCGCTTCGCAAAGTTGCGGAACGGGGCGCACAGCGGAACGTCTCGGTCACGACCGGGACCGGCAGCCGCGACGAGGCCCGGCAGGAAGCTGTCTTCGAAGGCGAGTTCCGCACCGATGCGAGCGGACGACACGCCTTCCTGCTCGATGTCGGGAGCAGCATGGCGGTCCGTCACACGGTCGAGATTGACGGAAAGATGCTGGTTGACTTCGCGAATGAGTGGCTGCCGCCGACGACCGGCTTTTTCGCGGAGCTGGGGCCCGGCCTTTACCACGTGAAAACCGTTGGGATCGGGCGCGATACTCCGTGCCTGCATTTCGGGCCGGTCGACGAACGAACGGTCCTGCGTTCCCCCGTGGCCGAAGCGCTCGACTACGTCGTAGTCGCCGGGAAGGACGGTGCAGAGATCGTGGCGACCTACCGCCAGCTCACCGGGCAGGCGCCGATGCTTCCGAAATGGGCGTTCGGCTACATTCACTGCCGCGAACGCTTCAAGAACCAGGAGGAACTGCTCGCCAACGCGCGCGAGTTCCGGCGCCGCCGGCTTCCGGTCGATGTCATCGTCCAGGACTGGCAATATTGGGGGAAGCACGGCTGGAACGCGATGGAGTTCGATCGCGACCTGTACCCCGATCCGGCCGGGATGCTCCGCGATCTGCATGCGATGGACATGCGCCTGATGCTCTCGGTCTGGGCGAAGATCGATCGCGCGAGTGATCTGGGCAAGAGGTTCGCCGCGCTCGATTATTACATCCCGGGGACCGACTGGGTCGACTTCTTCAACGCGGAAGCCGCCGCCTTCTATTGGGCGAACGAACGCGACAGGCTGCTCAAGCTCGGGGTTGACTGCTTCTGGCAGGATGCGACCGAACCCGAAAACGACGATCTGAAGGGAAGAGTCACCCGCGCCGGTCCCGGCGAGAAGGTCCGCAACATATTCCCCCTGCAGGTTGCGCGCGCAGTCTATGACGGCCAGCGGCATGACACTCCACGCCAGAGGGTGTTCACGCTCACCCGCTCCGCTGCCCCGGGGCAGCAGCGCTACGCCACCGCCGCCTGGTCGGGCGACATCGGCAACGACTGGGAGACCCTGAAGCGCCAGATCACGGGAGGGCTCAGCTTCGCCGCCGCGGGGATGCCCTACTGGACAGTCGATGCGGGGGGCTTCTTCCGACCGGGAAAAAGCCAGTACAGCGACCCCGCCTATCACGAACGGCTAATCCGCTGGCTGCAGTTCGGCACATTCCTGCCGCTCCAGCGGGTCCACGGCTACCAGAGCGACACGGAATTCTGGCGCTACGGTCCCGAGGTAGAAGGGCTGGCACGTGCTTGTCTCGAGCTTCGCTACCGGCTGTTGCCCTATATTTACAGCGAAGCTGCCGAGATCACGCGTGACGGATCGAGCCTGCTACGCCCCCTCGTCATGGACTTCGTGCAGGACGAGAAGGCGCTGGACGAGCGCTACAGCTACATGTTCGGCAAGGCGTTTCACGTGGCGCCGGTCGTGGCCCCCGGGGTACAGCAATGGCCGGTCTATCTGCCGGACGCAACGGGCGGCTGGTACGATTTCTGGAGCGGCGAGCATCGAAGCGGCGGCACCGTTCATCACATTGCAGCCCCGCTCGACAGGATACCGTTGCACGCAAGAGCCGGAAGCATCGTTCCGCTTGCGGGGGTCGCCCAATCGACGGCGGAATCCCGCAATCTCGATCTGGAGGTCCGCATCTATACCGGCGCGGACGGCCGCTTCACGCTCTACGACGATGATGGCACGAGCTATGATTACGAACGGGGCGGCTATAGCCGGATCGCGTTCGCATGGGACGATGCACGGAAGTGCCTGTCGATTTCGGCTCTCCGAGGAAGCCATGATGCGAGCGCGCGGGTGCGGAATTTGCGCCTGGCGCTGATGCGACAGGGGCAGCCAGCGATTGAACGCGATGTTCGCTATCTGGGCGAAGCGGTGGCTGTGAGCCTGTGAACGGCGCGCGGCGGAAACCGGTTGAGGGAGGTGCCCCCCTGATCCGCGCGATGGCCGAGTGACAAAAAAAGACGAAGCAACCCACCGTCGACAGGAGAGGTGAATGCGGCTGAATGGCACTGTCCCGAAGCATTGTGTTGCAGCCCTCGCGCTGACCATCGCTTCGCCGGGGCTGGCGCAACACCAGACAGGGCTCGATGCCAATGGTCACCTGAGCCCGGTTGCACAGGGCCCATCTGCAAGTTTCTCTTATGTGCGCCTCGAAAACGGCGTGCAGCTTCGCCTCAACGGCGTGACGAAAAACATCCTGTTCTACGGTCCCGGGACAGTCCGCGTGAACGCGACGCTCGGCGCCAATTACTGGACCGCCCCCAGTCTGGTCGTGATCGGGAGGCCGACGGCAGTGCCCTTCACCGTGACCAATGCTGCGGCCACGCTGATCATCCGCAGCGCCAGGCTGCGCATCGAGGTCAGCAAGGCGACCGGCGCGGTGCGCTTCCTCGATGCGTCGGGCAAACTCTTCACCGAGGAGGCTGCCGACCAGCCGCAAGCGCTGACCAGTCGCACCATTTCGGACGCGCCGACCTATGAAGCGGAGAACCGTTTCACGCTTCGGCCCGACGAGGCGATATACGGCTTCGGTTTCACCGGCGACGATGTCAGCAACCGGCGCGGCGGGGACCTCCTGCTCGTCCAGACCAATGTCGGCATCATCATCCCGGTGATGATGTCGACCCGGCGCTACGGCATCCTGTGGGATACCTATTCCCAGATGCGCTTCAAGGACGATGCCCGCGGCGCTTCGCTCTGGGCGGAAAGTGCCCCGGGCGGCGTCGACTATTATTTCATGGGCGGCGGCTCGTCCGACGAGGTGGTGGCGGCCTATCGCGCGCTCACGGGTCAGGCCCCGCTGTATCCGAAGCAGGCGTTCGGCCTGTTCATGAGCAAGGAGCGCTACAAGACCCAGGCGCAATTGCTCGACGTCGCCCGGACCTTTCGGCGCGAACGCTTCCCGCTCGATTACATCGTGCAGGACTGGCAATATTGGGGGTCGGACAAGGATGGCAGCTGGAGCGGAATGACCTGGGATCCGGCCCGGTATCCCGATCCGGCCGCAATGAGCCGCCAGCTCCACGACATGCACCTCAAGCTGATGGTGTCGATCTGGCCGTCCATCGGCGACGACACGGCGCTTGCGCGTGAACTCGACGCGAACAATCTTCGCTTCGCTCCGCTCCACTGGATTTCGAAGCATGCGCGCGTTTACGACGCCTACAGCCCGCTCGGCCGGGCAATCTATTTCAGGCACATCAAGTCGGGGCTGTTCGACAAGGGCGTCGATGCGCTGTGGATGGACGGCACCGAGGTCGAGGTGAGCAGCGCGATGTGGAACGCGGCGGCCAACATTCGCGATACCAGGGCGCTCGGCTCGAACGCGCTGGGCGATTTCACGCGGTACCTCAGTCCCTATTCGCTGCTGACGACGCAGGGGACCTATGACGGCGAGCGTGCGACCAGCGATAAACGCGTCTTCACGCTCACGCGCTCGGCCTGGGCAGGGGCGCAACGCACCGCGGCGGCATCCTGGAGCGGCGACATCTTCGCCAGCTGGAAGACGTTCAGGCAGCAGATCGCCGGCGGCGTGAACGTCACGGTGACGGGCAATCCCTATTGGACGCAGGATACCGGCGGCTTCTTCGTCTCCAGCTTCCCCGGCGGCGAAAAGAACGCCGCCTGGCGCGAGCTGTTCGCGCGCTGGCTGCAGTTCGCGACCTTCAACCCGATCATGCGCATCCACGGCACCGACGTAGAACGCGAGCCCTGGCGCTTCAGGACGATGGACCCACAAGTCTACACCTCGCTGCTCGACAGCACGCGCCTGCGCTACCGGCTACTGCCCTATACCTATGGCCTTAGCTGGAAGGTGACTTCGGCGGGCTACACGCTGATGCGGCCGCTGATGATGGATTTCCCCGACGACCGTGCAACGGACACGATCGACGACAGCTTCATGTTCGGACCGTCGCTGCTCGTCCATCCCGTGACCCGGGCAATGTATCATGTCGAGGCCCCACCACCGGCAACGGTGCCGACCGACTATCTGCGGACCCCCGACGGCCAGCCAGGCCTTGCGGGCGAATATTTCGAAGGCGAGGGATTCGAGACCCCGAAGAGCCGCTTCGTCGACACAAAGATCGACCACACCTGGCCCGACCCGCCGCTCGCCGAGCTGCCGGCTGGACTGACGAGCCTCGACCATTTCTCTGTGCGCTGGCAGGGCACGCTGACCGCACCCGAGGAGGGCAAATATGAGTTGGGCCTCGAGGGAGACGACGGCTTTCGCCTGATCGTCGACGGCAAGACCGTCGTCGAGGACTGGAACAAGGGCGCGGCGCGCTACAAGAATGCCGAGCTGAGCTTCCACAAGGGGCAGCAGGTCAGGATTACGATCGAATATTTCCAGGGCGACGGGAATCGCGCGCTGCGCTTCGGCTGGCGCCGTCCGGGCGAGCTGGCCAGGGCGCGCAACGACAGCCCGACGCTCGACACGCGGGTCGAGACCTATCTTCCCAAGGGCACCAGCTGGTACGATTTCTGGAGCAACCAACGTTTCGCGGGAGGTCAGCGCGTCGCGCGCCAGGCGCCGCTCGATATCGTGCCGCTCTACGTCCGCGCGGGTTCGATCGTCCCGATGGGACCGGAGGTGCAATATGCGACGGAATTGCCGGGCGCCCCCTATGAGATACGCATCTATCCCGGCGCCGATGCACGCTTCACCGTCTATGAAGACGACAACGAGACCTATGGATACGAGAAGGGCCAGCGCGCGACTTATGATCTCGTGTGGAACGACAAGGCGGGAACGCTGACCGTCGGACCTCGCAAGGGCGCCTTCCCAGGCATGGTCTCCAGCCGCGAGCTCGACCTCGTGCTGGTGAGCGGCATGCACCAGGGCGGCATTCGGCCCGCTCCGGCCAGCAAGCGGATCAGGTACGTCGGAAAGCAGGCCATAGTCCGGTTCTGATCGAGCTGTTTCGGAAGCGTCGACGCTTCCCGCAGGGCAGCCAGCTTGCCCGGAACCAGGGTCCCGACTGCCGGGCACCTGCCGTCGCGGTGCCGGGGCAACCGGGCTCGCACCCCTGATTTCGGATTGACTCGCCTCTTTTTTACTCGGACAAATTCGTTGAATCGGGCGAACGCGAGTGCGGCAAGCGCGGGGACGCATTTCGTGGCCCGGCTGCAGCCCGAACCGCAATCGCGATCGAACTGCAGGAGGGGAATATCAGATTCCGTAAGGTTGCGGTCTTGACGCTGGCGCCGCTCGCGGCATCCTTCCTGTACCTCGCATCGCCTGCCGCCGCGCAGACGCCGCAAACGAGCTGGACGCCCGACAACGGGAACGGGACCTTCACCAATCCCCTGTTTGCCGAGGAGTTTTCCGACCCCGACGTGATCCGCGTCGGCGACGATTATTATATGACCGGCACGACGATGCACGTCATGCCGGGCCTTCCGGTGCTGCATTCCAGGGACCTCGTGAACTGGCGGCTGCTCGGCTACGCCTTCGAACGGCTCGACCTGGGCCCCGAATATCGGCTGGAGGACGGCAAGGAGACCTATGGCCAGGGCATCTGGGCGCCGGCCATCCGCTATCACAACGGCACCTTCTACATCTTCTCAAACATCAACCATCGCGGGCTGCAGATCTTCAGTGCCACCAATCCGGCGGGGCCGTGGACACATCGCTCGCTGCCGGGGCCGGCGCACGACGTCTCGGTGCTGTTCGACGACGACGGCCGCATCTATGCCGTGTATGGCTATGACGAGGTGAAGCTGATCGAGATGAAGCCGGATCTGAGCGGCTTCATCGAAGGCAGCGAGCGTACGATCATCCCGGCCGGCAACGCGATGGGCGAAGGCCATCACTTCTACAAGATCGATGGCCGCTACTTCATCATCAGCGCCAATTATGCGCCGGTCGGCCGCATGACCGCGGCACGCGCCGACCGGCCGGAAGGTCCCTATGAAACGGTGACGATCAGCGCGCGCGAAACCATGGGGCAGCAGCGCGGCTTGTGGCTGACCGACAACGGCCTCGGCAAGCCCCTGCCCGGCCCCGGTGCGAAGCTCACGGTCGCCCAGCCGCCGACGCCGAATTTCGCCGGCGCCGTGCCGCTGCATCAGGGGGGCATCGTCCAGCTGCCCAATGGGGACTGGTGGGGCTGGTCGATGATGGACCACAAGTCGATGGGGCGAACGACCTATCTCTCGCCGGTCACCTGGAAGGACGGCTGGCCCTATTTCGGTTTGCCGGGCAACCTCGGGCGGAGCCCGGTGACCTGGCTGAAGCCGGCGACGGGCGCGGATCAGAAGCCGACGCCGACCTGGCAGCGGAACGACGACTTCGCAGGACCGACACTTCAGCCGATATGGCAATGGAATCACGTGCCGGACGACAGCAAATGGTCGCTTCGTACGCGGCGCGGCTATCTGCGGCTGGGAACCCTGCCCGCGCCGCATTTCCTGCTGGCCCGAAACAGCCTGACCCAACGCGCGGTCTGGCCTCAATCCGTCGCCACCGTACGACTCGATGCCCGCGGGCTCGAGGATGGCGACTATGCGGGGCTCGCCTTGCTGAACGTGCCGTTCGCGACGCTGGGGGTGGTGCGCGTCGGTTCGAGCTACCGCCTGCGCTTCTACGACCAGCTTGCCGACCGAACATTCGAGGAGCCGTTGGCCGACCCGGTCCTCCAGTTGCGCGTTGCCGGCGACTTTGATCGCGAGACCGCACGCTTCAGCGTCAGCACCGACGGCCAGGCGTTCAGACCCATCGGCGGCGAACTTCGCACCGCCTATCAGCTCAAGACATTCCAGGGCGTCCGCTGCGCGTTGTTCGCCTTCAACGAGAAGGGCCGCGCCGGCGGCCATGCAGATTTCGACTTCTTTCGGCTGGACGAGCCGCTGGCGGATCGCAGCCACGACCTGCCGCTCGGCAAGGTAGTGACGATGAAGAACCTGGCAAATGGCGAGTTTGCCTGGGCCAGCCCCCAGGGGATGCTGCATACCGCGAGCGCGACCTCGCCAGAGGCCGCAAAAGGCGGCGTCCGTTTCCGCGTCCATGATCGCGGCCAAGGACGTGTCGTGCTGGAATCGGACGATGGGCGCGGATTTCTCACGGTGGTGGGCGAAGGCCTGTCGGCAGACGTGCGGCTGATGCCGTCAGAGAGCGCCGATAGCCTCTTCCAATGGCAGGACCTGCTGCGCGGCGAGTTCATGCTGCTGTCGCTGCGCACCAACCGTTACGTCGGCATCGATACCGAAACCGGCGAGCCCTATGCCGCCGATTGGCCGGGCGCCACCGCTGACCGGCATAACGGCACGGTGTTTCAATGGCAGGAACAGTGATCTTCCCGCTCCGATGGAGGAGCCCGAGCCAACCAGATTCGGCCCGCGCAGCATGCGATCAGCTGCCGCCCGACGGGTTTCGACCCCGCGCCTGCGCAATCCATCGACCACACCTCGCGCTGCGGGGCGGATTCGATCGTAATCAGCCAGCCGCCTCTGCCGGTTCCCGGCAAGGGTCCCCGACTGACAACTTCAACAAGCGGGGTTGCGGGCCGTACCGATTGACCACGGGCCTTACCAGCTTTTGCCGCCGCCTCTTTCCGCACGCATTGCCGAGCATCGGTACGCCGGATGCTGACCTCTTCGAATCGCGTGCGAGAAATCGGTTCGTTCGCGCGGCCGTAGCTTCTATTGCCGCTACCATGGCGCGGGCATCAGATGACAATTCCGTCGTGAAGGACATGCGTGAACGCATTGCCGATGCGGCGCTCGCGATCCTCGAACGCGAGGGCGCCCAAGCGGTTTCGATGCGCCGGGTAGCGCAGGACGTTGGCGTGACCCCGATGGCGCTCTATCATCATTACGCGAACCGCGAGGCGCTGCTCCAGGCATTGATTTATCGCGAATTCGATCAGCTCAACGCGCGCGTGGCACGGGGCGCCATGCCCCCGGGCGAGCCGGGCAACCTCGTGCGCGCCGCGGACACCTTCGTCGCCTATGGGCTCGAGCGGCCGCATATGTTCGACTATATCTATTCAGCGCCGCGCCCGCGGCCCGTGCGCTATCCCGACGATTTCCGCGCCGGAAAATCGCCCGCAATGACACTGCTCGCGGATGAGGTGGCAGCGGCCATGCAACGGGGCGAGCTACGCCAGGCCGACGTGTGGGAGGTGGCGCTGCAATTCTGGGCTCACGCCCATGGCTATCTCGCACTGTATCGCGCAGGATGGTTCACGCTCGACGAGAAGGCGTTCCGCGCACTCTATCACGAGGCGGTGACGCGGTTGCTAAAGGGACTCCTGGCCTCTCCCGAGTAGGCCGCGCGCTCGCCAATCGATCCTGGCGGCAGGCTGCAAATGCTGTCCTCGCCAATATCGAGCAACGCCCGGGAGATAACGCCTGTACGGCGTATACTATACAGTGTATAGGCAAGGCCCCCATAGGGCTGTTGGCAAGCAAGCGAGGGAAACATGCAACGACGCGAGTTCTTGCAATTGGCAGGTGCGGGCGCGGTCGCGCTCGGGAGCCTCACTTGCTCCCGTTCCGCGATTGCCGCGCAAGCGAAGGCGGGGCGTATCGACGCCGCGGCCTTCCACGAGATGCGGCGTTTCGCCCCCACCCGCTTCGGCCGGGTGGCCTATGTCGAGCGCGGCGCCGGGCGCGCCGCGCTCTTCTTCCACGGTTGGCCGCTCAACGGCTTCCAATGGCGGGGAGCGCTTGAGCGCCTCTCGCCGCACCGCCGCTGCATCGCGCCCGATTTCATCGGAATGGGCTATAGCGAGGCGCGCGCGGACCAGGACGTTTCGCCCGGGGCGCAAGCGGAGATGATGGCCGCGCTGCTCGATACGCTCGACATCGATGCTGTCGACATCGTCTGCAATGATAGCGGCGGCACCGTCGCCCAGCTCTTCGCAGTTCGCCATCCGAAGCGCGTGCGCACCATCCTGTTCACGACCTGCGACGTGCATGAAAACAATCCGCCGGCGGCCTTTCGGCCGGTGATCGATCTGGCGCGAAAGGGGTTGGTCGAGCAATTCATCCTGCGACCGGCGCTCGCCAACCACAATTTCGCGCGCGGGCCGCAAAGCCTCGGAGGCGCCTTTACCGATCCCGCCAATCTCACCGACGAATGCATCGAGACCTATCTCGCTCCCCTGGTCGCCACGCCGGAACGCATCGCCCGGTTCAATGCCTATACCGTCGCGCTCGCGCCCAATGTCCTGACCAGCATCGAGCCGGAGCTGAAGCGTTGCGCAGCACCCGCCCGGATGGTCTGGGGCGATGCCGCGCCGGGCTTCCCCATCGAAAGCGCGCACTGGCTCGACCAGACGCTGCCGCATTCGCGCGGCGTGCGCATCGTGCCTGGCGCGAGGCTCTTTTTTCCGGAGGAAATGCCCGATCTCATTGCGGAAGAGGCGATCCGGCTGTGGGGAAGCTGAATCGAAGAACCGTCTCGCCAGGGCGACGTCCGTTTCGTCGGCCGAGCGAAGATACCCGAGGTTGAGCGCGACATTCGCTGCTGTTCGCCCGTAATCTGGGCTTATGTCTGCTTTCGGGCAGCCGGAAATCGCGCCGGCCGACCGAAATGGAGGCGCCTAGCTGCCGTCCGCCCTCAGCGGCGGAAACCGGGCCGACAGCAGACGGGCAGCTTTCGAGAACGGACCGGCTGATAGCTGCCGCTCCTGACTGGACTCATTCCTGCCAGGGTGGCGCCGTCTGACGGCTCGAACGGCCCCGGCTGATCGCGCTGTCACGCGCATTCCGGTCGATTAGCAATGGGGTTCTTAACCGGCAACCAGATCGGAGCGATCCTTCCCGCGCAGGCCCCATGCCGTGATCAGCGAGATCGGAAGACCGATCGCGATGATGTGGGTGATGAGCTCCCGAACGAGTCGGGCTGGACCCACATAGATTGGGCGGCCGATCAATGAGAGCGGACAGATCACGTAATTCATCGTCAGCAAGAATAGCGTGCCGAACACGACCGCCGACATCAGGCGATGTTTCAGCAGAAGCGGCTGGCGCACAGCGGCCAGGTAAAAAACCGCCGCCGCGCTGATGGTGATGAGGAAGTGCAATGCGACCCCGACCGCAGCCATCGGCGTGCCGACGTGCATGACCGCCTCCTTCCCGAACAGTGCCGCGGCAACGCCCATCCAGGCCCGCGTAGCGGGCTGCCCCGCCATCATCATCATGCTGGAGGCGTAGAGGAAGTCGATCGCCCCGGCTGTTCCCCCGGCCATGAATATAGTGGCCAGCGCCCGGCTTTGAGACCCGTCCTTCCATTGCTGTCGGTCATGTTTTTTCCAATCCTTGTCAGGCAGGCGAGCACTTCGCCGGATCAAAGAGCAAATTGGCTGTAGACATGGTCGGTCGGCGACTGCGCATGGCAGGCTGCGCATTGGGTCTCGCCCTGCGCCACTGTCACGTTCCGCTCGGTCCGGCTGTCGCCAGCAAATTCCCCGAAACGCCACGATCCATTCGACTTCGCCATCACGTCGATGATCTTCCCCACTGCCTATTGTCTGTCACATTTGGTTTATCTCGTTCGTCATACCTATGACGAACGGAATGGGCGGAACGTGACCAGGAGCGAAAACAAAATTCTGACCAGCGAGTTTGAGAATCGGCGCGAGCAGCTCCGGACTCTCGCGCACCGCATTCTTGGGTCGCTGAGCGAAGCGGAGGACGTGGTGCAGGAGGCGTGGTTGCGCCTGTCGAAAGCGGACTGGCAGAAGGTCGAAAATCCGGGCGCATGGCTGACGACCGTCGTGGGTCGGCTCTGCCTTGACCTGTTGCGCACTCGTAAAACCCGCCGCGAGGAGCCTATTGGTCCCGAAGCGGAGGCCCTGCCAAGTGCTTTCGATGTCGAGCAGAATGCGATTTTTGTAGATGACATCGGTACGGCGATGACGACGGTTGTAGACAATTTGCCCCCGCCGGAACGCGTAGCGTTTATCCTACATGACATGTTCAACGTACCCTTTGAGCGCATCGCACCTATTCTCGCTCGCTCCCCCGTTGCTGCTCGGCAGCTTGCGAGCCGCGGCCGGCGTCGTGTCAGAGGACAATCGCCGTCGCCCGAGGAAGACCGCCATCGCCAGCAAGAAATTGTAGCAGCGTTCCTGCGGGCTTCGCGGGGAGGCGACTTTTCGACGCTGCTCGCGTTGCTTGACCCTGACATCGTGCTGCGCGCCGACGCCGCTGCGGTCGCGGCGAGCTTGGCATACGACCCTACGTCGGGCCTCGCGCCCGAGATCCGCGGGCACGAGGGCGTCGCGAACATATTTATCGGTCGGGCGCAGGGCGCCCAAGCTGCCATGGTGGACGGAGCACCAGGCCTCGTGGTCGCGCCAAGGGGTTGGCCACTCGGCGTTTTCGAATTTGTCATAGAGGCTGACCTAATCCTCGAGATAATCTTGACCTCGGATCCGTTGGTAATGGGCGCGCTCGAGCTGGACTATTGAGTGATGGGCGCTCCCGCGCGAGGGGAGTACAGCCGGGGTGTGCTCACGGGCAACGAAACGTTCAATCGTGCCGTGCCGCTACCGCATTTCAGCTGGGATAACCCACTGGGCGCCCACTGCGATGCCGGGAACGCTTTTGCTCATTGACTTTGCATCGCTCTCCCATCGGCTCAAGACCGGCCGCTGGGTGAAAAGTCCCGGAGTTCGCCGTACCTTCTTGGCATGGCGTACCCCGGGACGGTGGGTCCGACGGAAAATTCGGCGGTCCCGGACTGCGCTCACCCTGGAAGTGGCTGTCCACCCTGTTGCCGGGTCGCGACATTGGCGCGATTGAACATATTTACCGTGGCGATCCACAGCGCGAGGGCCGCGAGCTGTTTCTCCTCGAATTGCCGGGCTGCTGCGTCCCACACGGAGTCTGGCACCGGGTCGCCATGGTCGATCCGGGTCATGGCTTCGGCCAAGGCCAGGGCGGCCCGCTCCGCCTCCGAGAAATAGGGCATCTCGCGCCAGGCAGCGACGGCATGGAGTCGCTCGTCGGTCTCACCGTCCTGCTTGGAGTGCTTCACCCCGATGTCGACGCAGAAGCCGCATCCGTTGATCTGGCTGGTACGAAGATGCACGAGGTGCATTACCGCTGGCGGGAGTCCCGCCTTCTGCAACGCGCCGATCAGCGATTGGATTGCGCCTACGGCGCCGGGTATGAGGGTTCCGGGATTCTTCATTCGCTGGGTGGTCATCAGGGTTCCTGTCACGATGGTTTGACGTCGTTCGTCATACCTATGACGGGCGAAACGGAAGGAATGTGACGAAGTGGTCTTTGGTCCGACAGGCCCCCCGGATCAGACCAAGCCGGCCAAGATGCATTGGCCATCGCGGATAATCCGTCCGTTGCGGAGCGCGGGTTACCAAATAGGCGGATTGCATGCTGGTTATTTATTCAAAGCTCGGGATCGCGGCCTCGGATCGCGACTGGATCGAAAGGGTCCGTGAGGCGCACGATCCTCAATTTCAGTTAATTGAACCGCACTTTACGCTCGTCTTTCCTTTCTCTGACATCCCGGCAGATGAGTTGCTCGGCCATATGGGCGTCGTCGCCGCAGCCACTCCACGCATTCGTTTTCGTTTGAAACACCTGGGTGTGGTGAGAGACCAGCTCGGATCTGGCAGCCACCTTTTTCTTCTGCCGGTCGAAGGCGAGGGCGCGATACGCTCACTGCACGCGCGGCTCTATTCCGACGTGCTCGCGCCGAAATTGCATCCAACGATCCCGTTCGTCCCGCACGTCACAGTCGGTGCATTCGATCAGCACGAGGATGCCGAGCGCCTTGCGACTTCGCTACGCGACGTCGCCATCGACGGTGTCCTGGAAGCAGTCCATCTCGCCGAATTCGATGGCGCGATCTTGACCGAACTTGAACGGAGCGACCTCGCCCCTCCTACGTCTTGGGTCGGCGCATAAAACTTCGTTCGATACGACGGCTATCGACCCTTATGCAGGCTTGGACGAATGTCTGCTCTCAAGATTTGCCAGTGATCGGCTGAACGACCGGCATTAAGGCGCATACCTGCCAGGCTGAGCCCGCCCGCCGATCGATGAAACCCCGCGGCAGTGTTTGAGGCCGATCTAACGCTAGCAAACGCTCAAGGCTACTCAGCTGGCGGCGCTGCCAGTCCGATCAACTCGGACGTGAGAGCCTCGGGGCTGTCGAGCATCACGTCGTGGCCGCACGCAATCTCGCTCGTCGTCCACCCGCGGGCCTTCGCGCGGGCGTAAGAGGCGGCGAACGGCGTTGCTTCCCAATCCGATGCATAGATGAAGTGGTTCCGCGAAATTTGCGACGGCCCGCCATTCAGCTGGATTGGCTGCTGAAAGGTGGCCAGCGGCTGCGGCGTACACTGCCGGTCCACCCAATCGCGGTCCTGCGCATTGACGTTGAACACTTCGGCGGGAATTGGTGGCACTCGCCAGCCTTCCCCAAATTCCGCCGCAAGACTGAGTTGCATGTCCCGATGCTCGACGGGGAGAAGGTCATGGAGGCATTCCCCGTCTTCCAGCAGGAAGGCGTCCAGATAGACCAGCGCAGCGATGCGCGAGGGCAGCAGCTCAGCGACGCCGCTGATCACGCAACCGCCATAAGAGTGGCCGCAGAGGATCACCGAATCGAGTTTCTCCCAACGGATCAGGTTGGCGACATCGTCGACGTGCCGCTGGAGATCGATGCCGGGTGACAGCGCGTGGCTTTGCTCCCCCACGCCGCTGAGCGTGGGGGTAAATACCTGATGTCCTTGGCCGAGCAGCGCGCGCCTTACCCGCGCCCAACACCAACTGCCGTGCCAGGCACCGTGAACCAGGACAAAAGTCGCCATCCTCCATCTCCCCCGTTCCCATCGCTTGATACCATGCGTGAGCCCGTGGGCAATCCGGATGGCTTCACTGCAAAGCCAAGGCCGCAGGCCGTTCGCTGAGCACTCTAACCAGTGACCGCTTTAAGGGCCGCGCCGGACTACGCAGAATGACCGAAAAGAGGGCGCATTCCTGCCCTGGCAGCTCACGTCGAAACCCGCCGGGCCGCTCCCGGGCCGTGTGTGGACGGCCCTCCGTTGGCAAGGGGCTTTTCAAAGCTCTGCATTCCGCTGGTCGAGGCGGCCATGTGTCCGGCCTTTCGATGCGGCTT
>Ga0065165_1001968_pt1 | contig 19460 bp, 20 predicted proteins | sample AraplaMF_Cvi_mMF_FD_63813 | JGI IMG/M metagenome (GOLD analysis project Ga0065165, IMG submission 63813) | Arabidopsis root microbial communities from the University of North Carolina, USA - plate scrape MF_Cvi_mMF (version 2) (version 3) | ecosystem: Host-associated > Plants > Roots >...
GCCGTCATGGTAGTCGAAGACGTATTGATGCGTCATCGCGGCGTAGACCAGATAGCCCGCCGTCGTGTGCAGAACCCCCTTCGGCTTGCCCGTCGAGCCCGAGGTGTAGAGCACGAACAAGGGATCCTCGGCCTTCATTTCGGCCGGCGGGCAGTGGCCGGACGCCTTCGCCGCCTCGTCATGATACCAGACGTCGCGGCCTTCCTTCATGGTGATGTTGCCGCCGGTGCGCTTGACGACGATGACCGTGCCGATGCCGCCCTTCACCTTGTCGTCGGCCGCGTCGACATTCTTCTTCAGCGGCACCGGGCGCCCGCCGCGCAGGCCTTCGTCCGCCGTGATGACGATCTTCGAATCGGCATCCTCGATCCGGTTCGCCAGCGAATCCGGCGAGAAACCGCCGAACACCACCGAATGCACCGCGCCGATCCGGGCGCAAGCCAGCATCGCATAGGCGGCTTCCGGGATCATCGGCAGGTAGATCGTGACCCGGTCGCCCTTCTTGACCCCGTTCGCCTTCAGGACATTGGCGAACTTGCAGACCTCGGTGTGGAGCTGGCCATAAGTGATCTTCTTCGATTCGCTGGGGTCGTCGCCTTCCCAGATGATCGCCGTCTGCTTGGCGCGGGTGGCGAGGTGCCGATCGACACAGTTGTAGGCGACGTTGGTGGTGCCGTCCTCATACCATTTGATCGAGACCTTGCCCGGCTTGTAGCTGGCGTTGCGGACCTTGCTGTAGGGCTTGAACCAGTCGATGCGCTTGCCGTGCTCGCCCCAGAACTTGTCCGGATCCTTGATCGAGGCCGCGTACATCTTCTTGTACTTGGCGTCGTTCAGCCATGCCTTCTTGGCCCAGGCGGCCGGCACGTCATAGATCTTCTCGGACATTTCAGGCGTCTCCCCAGACTTGGGCTGTCGTCAGGGCCGGTTCTGTCGGCTCGCGGCGACGCGCCACGACGATCCGACCGGCCTTATTCGAGTTGGTCGCATCATAGGCGGCAGGCTCGCGCCGACAAGCGCCGCGGGCTCGCACTTTCGTTGCTGCGACTTTCGGCGAAAACCTCGTCCGTCAGAGCCCGCCCATCTTGCAGACGAGCGCCCATTCCTCGTCCGTCACCGGCTGCACCGAGAGTCGGAAGGAGGTGACGAGCGACATCTTGGCGAGCTTCGGTTCAGCCTTGACCGCGGCGAGCGCGACCGGCTTCGGCAAGGGCTTCAGCGCCTTGAAATCGACCAGAACCCAGGGCGGACCGGCCTCGGTCCACGGATAATGCTCCTTGATCACCTCGGCAATGCCGACGACGTCGAGGCCCTCGTTCGAGTGATAGAAAAAGACCTGGTCGCCTTTCTTCATCGCCATCAGGTTGAGCTTGGCGGTATGGTTCTTCACCCCGTCCCAATGCGTGCCCTTGGCGCCGGCCTTGGTGAGGTCGTCCCAGGAGTAGACCGACGGTTCCGATTTGATCAGCCAGTGCGCCATCAGCCTTCGTCCTCTTCCTTCAAAGGCACCGGCGTCCGCGACGCCGCCTCGCCGTTCTCGTTCCAGAACCTGACCATCTCGCGCGTCAGCCCGGCATAGTCCTGCGGGCTGAGCTCGACCCGGACCTCACCTTCGCCGAAGGGCAGGACCAGCACGAAGCGATGCGTGTCCTCGGCGCGGCGACGGCGCAATTCGATCACCCGCCCGGCGATACGTCCGGCCAGCGGCACCGGCTGGCTCTCAGCGATCAGCTCCGAGCCTGTGGTTTTGCGCACCTCGGCGATCCCGCGCGCGACGCGCTTTGTCAGATCGGACCAGTCATTCGCCATACGTGCCCTCTCCGTTCAGTTTTCCGCCCGAACCGGCCGCGCCAGCAGGTCGGCGACCGCCTCGCGCACGCCGACCGTGCCGGCGATAATGCTCGCGACCGCTTCCGCGATCGGCATGTCGATCTCCCGCGCTCGCGCCATCTCGACCAGCACGGAGGCGGTGAAGGCGCCTTCGGCCAGCTTGCCGCCGGCGGCTTCGGTCGGCGTCTTGCCCTGCCCCAGCGCCTGGCCATAGGCGAAGTTGCGCGACTGCGCCGTGGCGCAGGAGAGCACGACATCGCCCAGCCCCGAAAGCCCCATCAGCGTCTCGGCCTGGGCGCCATGCGCCTCGCCGAAACGGCGAAGCTCGGCAAAGCCGCGCGCCACCAGAGCCGCGCGGGCGCTCTCGCCAAGGCCAAGTCCGATGGCGATGCCGGCGGCGATGGCAAGCACGTTTTTGGCGGCGCCACCGATCTCGACACCGCGCGGATCATTGCTGTGATAGATGCGCAGCGCCGACGAATTCAGCGCCTCGGCCAGCGACCGTGCCAGGGAAGCGTCGGCCGAGGCCAGTGTCAGCGCCGTCGGCAGCCCGCGCGCCATGTCGGCGGCGAAGCTCGGCCCCGACAGCACCGCCGGAACCGCCTGCGGCAGCGCCTCGGCGATGATCTGCGTGGTGAAACGCCCGCTGCCCTGCTCGATGCCCTTGGCAGCAGAGATCACCGGCAGCCCTTCCGGCAGCGCTGGAGCGAGCAGCATCGAGGCCGAACGCAGCGCCTGCGTCGGCACGGCCAGGATCAGTGCCTCGACCTTTCCCAGCGCCGCGATGTCCGACACTGGCTCGATCGCCTCGGGCAGCTTCGCGCCCGGCAATCGTGGCGCCTCGCGCCGCGCGCGCAGGCTCGCCACCGTCTCCTCGTCGCGAGCCCAGAGCAGGACGCGCCGCCCGGCCCGCACCGCCGCGAGCGCAAGCGCGGTACCGAAGGCACCGGCACCGGCGACGCCGACTGTCCGATAGCGGGCTTTTGCGCTCACGCCTGCGCCCTGAGTTCGTCGAGCGGCCAGCGCGGGCGCGCCACCGCGCTCATATCGTCGACGAGGCCGAGGCGCAGGCGCTCCAGCCCGGCCCAGGCGATCATCGCGCCATTGTCGCCGCAGAGCGCCACCGGCGGCGCGACCATCGGCAAGCCGGCCTCGGTCGCCAGCCGCATCAGCCCGTTGCGGATCTGCTGGTTGGCAGCGACACCGCCGGCGACGACGAGCGAAGATGGCTTGATCCCGGCCTCGCGGCAGGCGCGCAGGCCGGCCCGCGTCCGGTCGACCAGCACGTCGACCACCGCCGCCTGGAAGGAGGCGCAGAGATCGGCGACGTCGCGATCGGACAGGGGCGCGATCCGCTCGGCGACGAGGCGCACCGCGGTCTTCAGACCCGACAGGGAAAAGTCCGGATTGGGTCGCCCGCTCATCGGCCGCGGGAACTCGAAGCGCTCAGGATCGCCATTGCGCGCCTCGCGCTCGACCGAGGGGCCGCCCGGATAGGGCAGGCCGAGCATCTTGGCGATCTTGTCGAAGGCCTCGCCGACCGCGTCGTCGATGGTGGTGCCGAGGCGCAGATAGTCGCCGACGCCGCGCACTGCGAGCAATTGCGTATGCCCGCCGGAGACCAGCAGCAGCAGATAGGGGAAAGCGAGATCGTCGGTCAGCCGCGCCGTCAGGGCATGCCCCTCGAGATGGTTGATCGCGATGAAGGGCCGGCCCGTCACCAGCGCGATCGCCTTGGCCGTAGTCAAACCGACCATGACGCCGCCGACCAGCCCGGGACCTGCCGCCGCTGCGACGCCGTCGATCTCGGACGGCTTCATGCCAGCGCTCTCGAAAGCGCGGGCCACGATCCGGTCGATCGCCTCGACATGCGCCCGCGCCGCAATCTCCGGCACGACGCCGCCATAGGCGGCATGGGCCGCGATCTGGCTGAGGACTTCGTTCGAGAGGATCTTGGCCTCGCCGGAGCGTTCGACCGAAACGATCGCGGCGGCCGTCTCGTCGCAGGTCGTCTCTATGCCCAGAACTCGCATGCTCATCATGGTGTTGGGCGGGCATCGGCGCTGATGGCCGGGCTGCCGCCTGGGTGCGCGGTTTCGCGCGGGGATTTCCTCCGTATAGTACTGCATGAAGGGGAAGGCCAAGAACCCGTAAGACCAAGAACCCGTGCCGAACCGGAGAGCTCGCAGAGAATGACCGACATGCCGACCCCGCCACGCGAAAGCCGCCTGCCTGGCCGCTTCATCCTCGGCACGCGTGGCAGCCCGCTCGCCCTGGCGCAGGCACACGAACTCGCCCGCCGGCTCGGCGCAGCCCATGGCTGGGGCAGCGACGAGCTGCCGCTCGACGTGATCCGCACCACCGGCGACGCGATCCAGAACCGTGCCCTCTCGGAAGCGGGGGGCAAGGGGCTCTTCACCAAGGAGATCGACGCCGCCCAGCTCGCCGGCACCATCGATTTCGCCGTCCATTCCGCCAAGGACCTGCCGACCGCCCTTCCAGCCGGCCTCGTCATCGCCGGCTATCTGCCGCGCGAGGATGCCCGCGATGCGCTGATCGCGCGCGAAATCGCCAGCCTCGCCGGGCTGCCGCAGGGTGCCGTCGTCGGCTCGGCCTCGCTGCGCCGCCAGGCCATCATCAAGCGGGCTCGGCCCGATATCGAGGTGACGCTGCTGCGCGGCAATGTCGGCCGGCGGCTCGACAAGGTTGCGAACGGCGAGATCGACGCCACCCTGCTCGCGCTCGCCGGCCTGCGCCGCCTCGGCCTCGCCGACAAGGCAAGCGGCATCCTCTCGCTCGATGAATGCCTGCCGGCCGTCGGCCAGGGCGCCATCGCCGTGGTGATTCGCGTCGGAGACGCTGCCGCCGCCGCAGCACTCGCCCCGATCGCCTGCCGCGACACCGGCTACGCGCTTACGGCCGAGCGCGCCTATCTGACCGAGCTCGACGGCTCCTGCCGCACGCCGATCGCCGGGCACGCCACCGTCGATGGCGAGCGCCTGCATCTGCGCGGCCTGATCCTCTCGCCCGACGGCACGGCGAGCACCGAGGGCGAACGCCTTGGTTCCGTCACGGAGGCCGCGCAACTGGGAGCCGATCTCGGGCGCGAATTACGTGCCCGCGCTCCTGCCGGCATCTACGATCCGGCCTGAGCCCGCACGAGGAGGCGATATGCGCGTTTTGGTGTTCAGACCGCTCGAGGATGCCGAGCGCAGCGCGCAGACCCTGCGCGAGCGGGGCCATGATCCGATCGTCGCGCCGCTGTTTTCGATCCTGCCGAGCGGCGAGAAGTCACCGAAAGGACCGTTCGACGCGCTGGTGCTGACCAGCGCCAATGCGGTTCCCGCGCTGGAGAACCTGCCGAAGAGCTGGCGCGCCAACCTCCCTGCCTTTTGTGTCGGCACGCGCACTGCAGAGACGGTCGGCAAGCTCGGCTTCGCCGCCTACAGCGCCCGGGGCGGACGCGCCGAGCTGCTGAAGCTGATCCTGGAGCGCCTGCCCAAGAACCAGAAGCTGCTCTTCGTCGCCGGGCGCGACCGGCATGAGGACCTGCCGGAACAATTGCGCGAAGCCGGCCACGAGGTGACGATCTGGACGGCCTATGAGGCCAAGGCGGTCGAGACCCTGCCTGCCACCGCCGCCGAGGCCTTGCGCGACGGCTCGGCCGATGCCGCCTTGCAATACTCGCCGCGCAGCGCCCAGATCTTCCTCGACCTCGCCGGCAAGGCCGGTCTGACCGAGCAGGCGCAGGCCCTGCCGCAGGTCACGCTGTCGGCCGAAGTCGCCGCCGCCCTGATCTCGGCTGGCTCCGACACCGTGCTCGTCGCCGAGCATCCCGAGGAAGCCGCGCTCTTCGCCGCGCTCGACCAGCTTCCCGCTCGCACTCTGCTGACCGGCGGTGCTAAGGAGCCGGCAGCGGCAGGCGACAAGGCGGACAAGGACGGCATGACGGCTGAGGCGAGCAGCGAACAAGGCAAGCGCCGCAATCGCTCGGGCCGGACCCCGCCGACCATCGAGCTCGCCGCCACGGAAGCCATCGAGACGACGCCGCCGGAGACTGCAGCCTCGGCAACGAGCGCGGCCGAGGCCGAACGTACGGAGACGCAGGCCGAATCCGTGCTGCCGACCGAGGCGCTCGCCCAGGAATTCACGCCACCGCCGGTGCCCGAGCATCAGCGGCGCTACAACCTGCCGACCGTCGCGCTCGCCGGTCTCGCCGGTGGCGTCATCGGCGCCGGCCTGGTGCTGCTGGGCCTCCGCCTGTCCGCTCCGGATGACGGCGCCCGCTTTGCCGAACTCGCCAAGCGCGTCGAGACCCTGCAGGCGCAGGGCGCCGCGATCAGCGCCGTCGACCGCAAGGCCGCCGCTGCGGCCGAGAGCGCCGCCAAGGCGAGCAGCGAGGCACAGGCCAATGCCGCCCGGCTCGCCGAGCTGGCCAAGGCCGCTCCCGCGGCGGGCACTAGCCTCCCCGCCGCGCTGAACGAGAAACTCGACCGCGCCGACAGCATGGCCGCCGCTGCCCGCGAGGCCGCGACGACGCTGGGCCAGCGCCTCGCCGGTGTCGAAGCTGCCACCAAGAATGCCGCCCAGCCGAACAAGCAGGCGCTCGCCGCGGCCCGCGTCGTCCTCGCCGAGCGCATCCGCGACGCGATCGGTGCAGGCCGGCCCTTCCAGCCCGATCTCGCCGCGCTCGGCGACATCCCCGGCGAGCAGAAGGCGGCACTCGCCGCTGTCGCCGGCAGCGGGGCTCCGACGCGCGACAAGCTGCTGGCGCAGTTCAAGAGTCATCACGCTTTGTTCGTGCGCGAGACCACCCCGGCCGCGAACAGCTGGGAAGACAAGCTGCTCGGGCTTGCGAGCCGCGTCGTCACCATCCGCCCCGTCGGCGACTCCGGCTCCAGCGATCCCGCCACCCTGCCGATCCGGCTGGAAGGCGCGCTCGTCCAGAACGACGTGATCAAGGCGGCCGAGCTCTGGACGCAGTTGCCCGAGCCGGCCCGCCGCGGCAGCGAAGCCTTCGGCGCGGCGCTGAAGCAGCGCGCGAGCGCGGAATCGACGATCAACCGCATCGCGCAGGATGCGGTCGCGGCGTTGGGTACGGCAGGCTGAGGGAATAGAGCCAATGGTTCGCGTACTGGTCTATCTCTTCGTCATCGCCGCGCTCGCCGCCGGCGCCGTCTGGCTCGCCGACCGGCCGGGCGAGGTCTCGATCCTCTGGCAGGGCTACCGCATCGAAACCAGCGTCGCGATCGCGGCGATCGGCGTCGTCGTGCTCGCCTTCCTCGCCCTCGTCGCCTGGGCGGTGATGCGCTTCGTCTTCGGCCTGCCCTCGGCCTTCGGCTTCGCCTCGCGGGCCCGCCGCCGGGCCCGCGGCTTCGAGGCGATCTCGCGCGGCATGGTCGCGATCGGCGCGGGCGATCCCGTCGCCGCCGGGCGCCATGCCGTCGATGCCCGCAAATTCGCCGCCAACGAGCCGCTGACGCTGCTGCTCGAAGCGCAATCGGCCCAGCTCTCCGGTGATCGCGGTCAGGCCGAGGCCGCCTTCAAGGCGATGCTCGACAAGCCGGAGACGCGCGTGCTCGGCCTGCGCGGCCTCTTCGTCGAGGCCCGCCGGCGCGGCGACATGGCCGCCGCCCGCGCCTTCGCCGACGACGCCGTACGCCGCTCGCCCTCGCTCGCCTGGGCCAATGACGCCCTGCTCGACTTCCACACCGCCGCCGGCGACTGGCAGGCTGCCCGCACCGCGGTCGAGCGCCGCGCCGCGTTGCGCCTCGCCGACAAGGGCGAGGCCAAGCGCCAGCGCGCCGTCCTGCTCGCCGCAGAGGCGCTCGAAGCCAAGGATCGCGAGCCCGAAAAGGCACTCGCCGCCGCGCTCGAAGCGGTCAAGCTCGCGCCCGGCCTCACCCCGGCCGCGGCACTCGCCGGCCGGATGCTGTCCGAGCGCGGCGACATCAAGAAGGCGGCGCGGCTGCTGGAAGCCGCCTGGAAGCAGGTCTCGCATCCCGACATCGCCGGCGCCTATCTCGATGTCCGGCCCGGCGACAGCGCCCGCGATCGACTCGCCCGGGCGGAGACACTGACCAAGCTTCGGCCGGCCGATCCCGAGGGCGTGCTGGCCTTGGCCGGCGCCGCCATCCACGCCCAGGACTTCGCCCGCGCCCGCGCCACGCTGAAGCCGCTGCTCGCCGGCGGCGCCTCGGTCCGCGCCTGCCTGCTGATGGCCGAACTGGAAGAGGCCGAGCACGGCGCCACCGGCCGTGTCCGCGAATGGCTGGCCCGCGCCACCCGCGCCCCGCGCGACGCCGCCTGGGTCGCCGACGGCCTCGTCTCCGATCAATGGCTGCCGGTCTCGCCGATCTCGGGCCGGCTCGACGCTTTCGTCTGGACCGTACCGCCCGCGACCCTCGGCAGCCAGGGCGCCCATCTCGATGACGACGTCCTCGCCGATCTCGACGATCCCTCGGCCCCGCTGCTCGAAGGCAAGGCCGAGATCACCGAGGCGGTGACGATTCCGGCAGCAGCCGGGCTCGCCCCGCCGCCTGCGCCCGAACCGCCCAAGGTCGATCCCAAGTCCGAGCCGAAGCCGGAACCCAAGGTCGAGATCAAGCCGGATGCGGCCGTCGCGGCAGCCCCTGCCCCGGCCGAACCGGTCGTCGAGATCGCTCCGGTGACGACCAGGCCGGCGCCTCATCAGGGCAAGCCCGCCCCGGTCGTCTTCCCGGTCGCGCATGCGCCCGACGATCCCGGCCCGGAGCAGCAGGCGCCCGGCGAGGCCAAGGGGCGGTTCCGGATCTTCAGCTGATGAGCACGTCACTCTCGGCCGAAGCGCAGCGAAGAGCCAAGAATCTCGTGACGAGAGGCCACTGACCAGAGCCTCCGTCGCTCCGAGGTGCTCGGGTCAAGCCCGAGCATGACGCATGATCTTTGGGTGCGATTTTCTTCCGGGCCGCCTATAGACGGCGCATGACCGCCTCCGAAATCACCTCGCAACCCGCCACCGAACTCGTGATCGCGCCCGAGCAGGCCGGCCTGCGCCTCGACAAGGCGCTCGCTCTGCTCGGCGGCGAGGTCTCGCGCGCGCGCCTGCAACAGGTGATCAAGGAGGGCGGCGTCAGCATAGACGGGACGGTTGTCGCCGATGCCAGCCGCAAGGTCACCGCCGGCCAGCGGCTGTCGCTCGTCATGCCCGAAGCCAAGCCGGCCGCGCCGGTCGGCCAGGACATCCCGCTCACCGTCGTCTTCGAGGACGAGCACCTGATCGTGATCGACAAGCCGGCCGGGCTCGTTGTCCACCCCGCCGGCGGTCACGAAGATGGCACGCTGGTCAACGCGCTGATCGCCCATTGCGGCGAGAGCCTCTCCGGCATCGGCGGCGTGCGCCGGCCCGGCATCGTGCACCGGCTCGACAAGGACACCAGCGGCCTGCTCGTCGTCGCCAAGAACGACCGGGCGCATCGCGGTCTCGCCAAGCAGTTCGCCGACCATGGCCGCACCGGGCCGCTGGAGCGCGCCTATCTCGCTCTGGTCTGGGGCGCGCCGCGTCGGCAGACCGGCACGATCGACGCCCCGATCGAGCGCTCGAACCGCAATCGCGAGAAGATGATGGTGGTCGGCGAGGGCCGCGGCCGCGAGGCGATCACCCATATCGAGCTGATCGAGCGCTACCCGCCCTTGCTGCGCGGCCATGAGGAGCTCGAGGCGCTGGCGAGCCTGGTCGAATGCCAGCTCGAGACCGGCCGAACCCACCAGATCCGCGTGCATATGAGCCATATCGGCCACCCGCTGCTCGGCGACCAGCTCTACGGCTCCGGCTTCATGACCAAGGCGAGCCGTTTGCCGGAGAAAGCCCAGGCCGCGCTCGCCGATCTCGGCCGCCAGGCGCTGCACGCACGTCTGCTCGGTTTCGAGCATCCGGTCACCGGCGAGGAATTGCGCTTCGAGTCGGAACCACCGTCCGACTTTGCACGTTTGCAAGCAGAACTCTCGATCCTGTGACCGATTTTTGCTGCGCCGCCCACTTTCCGCCACCCTCGCATCGTCTATACTGCATTGCGAAAGCGGATGGCTAAAGGGGCGCCGCTGGGTGCACCGCAGGTGACTGGACGCAAGTCGTCGCCGAGGCAGTGTGCCGGACGATCCTGCCCGATGGAACATCGGGTGGTTGGCTCGCCGCTCAGCGGGAGCCGGAAAGGAGTACGAGCATGGCGACTGCGTCGTTGCCCGTCATGTCCGCAGAGGGCGGACTTTCACGTTATCTGGACGAGATCCGTCGGTTCCCGATGCTGGAGCCGAACGAGGAATTCATGCTGGCCAAGAGCTGGCGCGAGCATGGCGACCGCGACGCGGCCCATAGGCTCGTGACCTCGCATCTGCGCCTCGTCGCCAAGATCGCCATGGGCTATCGCGGCTACGGGCTGCCGATGGGCGAAGTCGTGTCGGAAGGCAATGTCGGCCTGATGCAGGCGGTCAAGCGCTTCGAGCCCGACAAGGGCTTCAGGCTCGCGACCTATGCGATGTGGTGGATCAAGGCCTCGATCCAGGAATACATCCTGCGCTCCTGGTCGCTGGTGAAGATGGGCACCACCGCCAACCAGAAGAAGCTGTTCTTCAACCTGCGCAAGGCCAAGAGCAAGATCTCGGCGCTCGGCGAGGGCGATCTCAAGCCCGACCAGGTCAAGAGCATCGCGACCAAGCTCGGCGTCAACGAGCAGGACGTGATCGACATGAACCGCCGTCTCGGCGGTGACGCGTCGCTCAACACGCCGCTGCGCGAGGATGGCGAGGGCGAATGGCAGGACTGGCTCGTCGACGACAGCGACAGCCAGGAGAACCGTCTCGCCGCCTCCGAGGAGAGCGACAACCGACATCTGGCGCTGCGCGAGGCCCTCGGCGTGCTCAACGATCGCGAGCGGCGCATCTTCGAGGCGCGCCGCCTCGCCGAGGACCCGATCACCCTGGAGGAGCTCTCCGAGGAGTTCGGCGTCTCGCGCGAGCGCGTCCGCCAGATCGAGGTCCGCGCCTTCGAGAAGGTGCAGGATGCGGTCAAGAAGGCGCTGGTGAAGATCGAGGCGCCGCGGGCGGCCCTGCCCGCGGCCTAAGCCTTGGTCAGTAAAGCGGCTGAAGCGGCTGCAGCGGCAGCCTGAGCGGCCCGAGGAAGACCCTGCCTTCGCGCAGGACCAGCGGCGGCAGCGGCGAAAGCCCTGCCGCCGCATTGCTTTGCCCGCTATCGCTGCTGCGGCTGCCGAACAGGGCGCCGAGGCCGGCCGTCAGGCCGCCGACCTTGATGCCGGCGACGCGGTCGACGCCGGCGACAGCCGCCGAGACCCTGCCGGCCGGCCGGTGCACCTCGTCGAGGCCGACCAGGCCGGTCGCCTCGAGCCGCGCCGGTCCCTTGGTCAGGACGAGCTTGGTCACCTCCAACCCGCCGCCGGCGCTGCGCCAGGCTTCGAGCGCATCGGGATTGAAGCCGCGCCGGAAGGACGGGGCCTGCGACAGGCTGGCCTGCAGATCGAGATCGGCGAGTTGGCCGTTGCCGAGCAGCGCCTCCAGCGCCGGCAGCGCGCCGCCCTTGGCGTTGACGGCGAGATCGACCGTGCCCTCGCTGGAGAAGCGCTGCGGATTGGGCCGCAGATGCGCCTCGGCAGCGCTGGCACGCCAGGCCTCGGCAGCACCCTGCCCCGGGTCCGTGATGGTCAGCACCGGCTGCCCCAGCACCAGCGAGAAGCGCTCGAAGGCGAGACCGCTGAGATGCAGGCTCGCGCCCAGGTCCTTCCAGTCGAGCGCTGCCTTGCGTCCCTGCGGCAGGTTGGCCAGCATCGGCCCGGTCATCTGCAGGATGATGTGACCAGGGGTCCAGACCTGCGCGACCGCGACTGCCGGGCCGGCATCGACCTTGACCTCGTCGCCCCAGCGCGAGGAGGTCAGGGTCAGGCTGGCACAGCGCACCTCGATGCGAAAGGGATAGCCGCCGACACTGCGCTCCCGGCAGGTCCAGTTGCGCCCGGCCTTCGCCTCGCGGGCGATGCCGGCATCGAGCTCCTGGTCGACCTTGCTGCGCGCGAAACCCCAGATGCCCGACCAGCCGGCCGCTAGCAGCACCAGCAGCACGAAAGGTGCATAGAGCCAGAAACGGCCATGCCGGCGCACGGGCGTGGTATCGGACATGCGCGGGCGCTCCATTGCGAAAATCTCGGCAGGTTGATAGCGACCGGAGCCGCAACGCGCCAGCGCTGGTGGCACGGATTATCCGCCAACGGCTCGCCCGTGCCTCTCTGGCGAGGCAAGCGGGCTAAATTGTGAGGATCGGATGACGGCGCCGCTTTCGCCGGAAGATCTCTGGGTATTCGGCTACGGCTCGCTGATCTGGCGTCCCGGCTTCGCTTTCGTCGAGCGCGCCGGCGCCCGCCTGCACGGCTATCACCGCGCGCTCTGCATCTATTCGCACGTCCATCGCGGCACGCCCGAAGTGCCGGGCCTGGTGCTCGGCCTCGATCGCGGCGGCATCTGCCGCGGCGTCGCCTTCCGCGTCGCGGCAGACCAGGCCGAGGAGACGATCGACTACTTACGTGCCCGCGAGCAGGCGACCGCGGTCTATCTCGAAAGGCGGCTGGCACTGCGACTCGACGACGGCCGGCGCCTCAATGCCCTCACCTACATCGCCGACCGCAACCACGAGCAATATGCCGGCCGCCTGCCGGAAGAGGCGGTGCTCACCTTCGTTCGCCAGGGCAAGGGCGTCTCGGGCGAGAATCCAGACTACGTCCGGCGCACCCACGAGCACCTGCACGAGATGGGCATCCACGACCCGCTGCTGGCCCATCTCGTCGCCGAGCTCGACAGAACGAGCCCGCCGCCGCTCTGAGCCCTCACGCTTCCGGCATCAGGTCGCACAGCACGGCACGGCGGGCGGCGCTGTCTTCCGCCAAGAGATGGACGTGAATCTCGCTGGCGCCGGCCATGGCGACCGCATCGCGCCAGCGCGTCAGCGCCGCATCGATGCCGAACGGACCGCTGTCGCGCGCCGCGACGATCTTGCGATCCGGCGACACCGCCAGCAGCACCGCATCGGTGAAGCCGAGCGCATGTCCGTCCTGGATGGCGAAGACCGAGGCGACATAGCGCCGGCCGGAACGGCCGCGCCAGGCGGTGAAGCGACGCTCGGCGAGCTGGGCAGTGGCGCGCAGCGGCATTTCGCGCACCTGCCCGGGCAACCCGGCCGCGTCTTCGAACAGCGGCGCGGCACGCTCCGCCTTGGCGGGCTGCAGTGCCTCCAGCAAGTTGAGCTGGCGCGGCATTTTGTCGATCGACCGGTTGCGGTCGAATGGGAAACGGGCTCGGGCCAAAGCAGCCATATCGTTCCTCCTTTGTTCTAGAACAAAATCGGAACACTCCAGCCCCTTGTCAAGGCCGATCAGGCGCTGGGCTGCGCCTCCTGCCGTATGCTGACAGGAGGAGGCACGCCGAGACGGTCGAGTTCGGCGAGGCCATCGGCCAACAGCCGGTCGCTCGCGGTCTCGATCTGCTCCTGCAGCAGGGCGTGGAACGCCGCCTTGTCCATGCCGGCGGGAATCGCCGGCATGATCTCGACCTTGATCGTGCCCGGCCGCTTGATCAGGCTGCGGCGCGGCCAGTACAGCCCGGCATTGAGCGCCACGGGCACGCAGGGCACGCCGAGCTCGGCGTAGAGGTGGGTGACGCCGTATTTATAGGCCGGCTCGGCCCCGGCGGGGCGGCGCGTGCCTTCCGGGAAGATCATCAATTGGCGGCCGTTCTGGCCGAGCTCGACCTTGGCCCGCCGGGTCACGGCCTGCAGCGCCCGGCTGCGCGCGCCGCGATCGACCGGGATCATCCTGAGCTTGATCAGGCACCAGCCGAAGAAGGGCAGCCAGGTCAATTCGCGCTTGAGGATGTAGACGGGATTGCGGAACACCGTGACGAGAGCGAAGGTCTCCCAGGTCGACTGGTGCTTGGCGGCCATGATGATGCCGCCCGGCGGAATGTTCTCGACGCCCTTGATCTCGTAGCGCGTGCCGACGATCACCCGCATCAGCCAGAGCGAAGTCCACGCCCAGCAATGCGCGATCGTCAGCAGGAAGCGCCGCGGCAGCACCATCGTAACCATGGCGGCGAGCAGCCACATGGCGAGGTTCAGGTAGAAGGCGGTGTTGAACAGGATCGAGCGGATCAGCAGCATGGTCCGCAAGAAACCCGGCGGCCGTGGCGCGTCAAGAGCCTGCGCGAGAGATCAGAAAAGATCAGGCCCCGCGCGCCGGCGCAGCCGCTCGCGAGCGCTTGTCATGCTCGGGGCCGATCAGGTCGCCTGGCTTGGGCGAGATCGGCTTCCGCCCGCCGATGATCACCGAAAGCCGCGAGGTTTCCGGGTCGGTCTCGAGTGTGCTGCGCACGGTGGCGACCAGGTATTTGAGATATTCCGGCACCAAGAGGCGGATCGTATGCCAGTCGCGCCACCAGCCGGCGACATCGACCTGGTCGGTCACGACCGGGTGCGGCACGAAGCGCACGCCCGGCATCGCATGGCGGAATTCGAGCAGCGTGCGCGGCATGTGGTAATTCGAGGTCACCAGCAGCAGCGAACGGAAATCATGGCGCCGGACCCAGCGCCGGGCCTCGATGGCGTTGCCGATCGTATTGCGGGCGCGATAGTCGAGATCGACGCAGCAGGCCAGCGCCTCGCGCGCGGTCGGGTTGAGCTTGGCCAGCTCCTCACGGCTGGTCTTCTCGTTGACGCCGCTGATCAGGAGGCGCCGCCCGCGATCGGCATTGAGCAGGCTGACGGCATCGCCGATCCGCTGCGATCCGCCGGTGACGACCACGATCGCATCCGTCCGCGGCGGCGTGGTGGCTTCCGCCACCGACAGGCCAGTGGCGAAGCGGACATAGCCGGCTGCCCCGGCGAAACCGCCGATGAGGCATGACCAGAGCAGGAGCAAGCGGAACCAGCGGCGCCGCGGGGAAGCAGGCGTCGTCATCGGTCGCAGGGCAGCCGGGCTGTCCTCAACACAGGGAAGGTGACCTTGCCGAGTTCCAAGCAGCACCATGAGACGGGGTAACTAACCGCCCAATCGGGCACAATGACGGCATCTTCACAACCCCGCCGCGAAGCGATTCAGCCCATTGCCCTGAGATAATGCCGCACCGTCAGCCGCGAGACGAGTCCCGCGATCGCCGCGACCACTGCTGCGACCAGGATGACGACGGCATAGCCGGACCAGCCGATCTCGAAGGCCCCGAACAGCGCCTGCAGCTGGTCGGCCTCCGGGGTCGCGCTCCAGGCCGAGGACAGGAAGCCGAGCAAGGCGATCGCGATGATCGCCGCGAGTCCGCCCGCCGCGCCGCCGCGCAGGCCGAGCGCGACGAAGCGCGTCTGGAATTCGCGGGCGATGAACTCGTCGGTCGCCCCGACGAAATGCAGCACCTCGACCGAATCGCGGCTGCCGGCCATGGCGCCGCGCGTGGCGAAGGCGACGGCGAGCCCGGCCGCCACGAGCACGAGCAGCACCACCGCGACGCCGGCCAGGATGATCGTGCTCGCCATGGTCGAGAGCCGTCGCACCCAGAGCCTGTGGTCGTCCAGCGTCGCGCTCGGCACCTCGCGCCGCAGCGTCTGGCTAAACGCGACGAGATCATTGGCGACGGTCGAGGACAGCCGCAGCACGATCAGCCGCGGGATCGGCAATTCGACCAGATCGAGCCCGGCGCCGAGCCAGGGCTCGAGCAGTTTGTCCGACTCCGCCCGCGGCATCGGCCTGGCCTCGGCGACGCTCGGCACGCCCCGGGCGAGCTCGACCGCGCGGGCGATGTCCTGCTCGATATTGCGGCGCGGATCGGGCCTGACCTGGATCGTCATCTCGTTGGCGACGGCGCCGCGCCATTGCTCGGAGGCACGCGCGGCGAGCAACGCAGCCCCTGCGCTCAGCGCCGCCAGGAAGGTCAGGATGGCGATGACGACGACGAGCGCCCGACCGGCGACCGAATCGACCGGCACCAGCGGCTGGTCGCGGCGCAGACTCGGCGGCAGGCGTTGCCCGCCCCGCGGGTGCTCCTCCTCGGCTTCGTCCATGTCGAGATGGTCAGGCATCGACATGCAGATGCCCATCCGCCAGCACGAGACGCGGCGCGTCGTAGAGTTCCATCAGCGCAATGTCGTGGGTCGCGATCACCACCGCCGTTCCCAGCGACTGCAGTTCCATGAACAGGCGCAGCAGGCGCCGTCCGAGACCCGGGTCGACATTGCCGGTCGGCTCGTCGGCCAGCAGCAATTGCGGCCGGCTGATCAAGGCGCGCGCGATCGCGGCGCGCTGCTTCTCGCCACCGGAGAGCACCGCCGGCACAGCGTGCATGCGCTCGCCGAGCCCGACCCAGCGCAAAAGCTCGACCACCTCGGCGCGATAGCTCGCCTCCTCCTTGCCGGTCACCCGCAGCGGCAGCGCGACGTTCTCGTAGACCGTCAGATGGTCGAGCAGCCGGAAATCCTGGAAGACGACGCCCATGCGCCGACGGAAATCGGTGAGCGTCGCAGCGTCGAGGCGCGAAACGTCCTGGCCGAACAGGTTGACCAGGCCACGCGTCGGCTTGAGCGCCATCAGGACCAGCCGGATCAGCGTGGTCTTGCCCGCGCCCGACGGGCCGGTCAGGTACTGGAACGAGCGCGGCGCGATGCTGAAGTTGATGTCCTTCAGCACCTCCGGCCCCATCCCGTAGCGCAACCCGACATTCTCGAACCGAACCAACGCACCCTCTCTTGCTCTCTTGTCCGAATCGTACCGGATGAATGCCGAGCCGGCACGATCCTACACCGAGACCGTCCCCCGGCGGGAAGCGCCGGCAGATTTTCCTCAGCCCTGTACGGCACGGGCTTTACGCGACGTTAACCATAAATCACCCCTATGAGGGCTGGAGCCGCACGACCGCGCCAGCTTGCGCTTGCAAGAGCCGATGGGAGGAGCAGGCTCCGAACCGAAGCCCATGGGATGCAGCGCGGAGCGAGCGCTTTTAAGGCAATGCTGATCGTCTGCCCCAACTGCGCCAGCCGATACGAGATCGCCGAGGCCAAGATCGGGGCCGGCGGCCGCAAGGTGCGCTGCGCCAGCTGCCAGACGACCTGGCAGATCGAGCCGCCACAGGCCATCGACGCGCAGCCGACGGACGAAGTCCTGCAGTCGGACCTCGATGCCGCCATGCCGGCGCTTCCCGGCGTGCCCAGTCCCGAGGAGACCGCCGCCGAGCTGGAAGAGGAACTGCGCCGCGCCGCCGAGATCGACGCCGACATCTCGGCGATCGCGGCCGAGCGGGCCGAGCCCTCGGATGCGCCGCAGCCGCCGCCTGTGAAGCGCAAGCGGAACTGGATCGGCGCCCGCAACCCGGCGGCGCGCCTGCCATCAGCAGCGGCCGGCATCGTCGTCGCCACCGGCATCGTCGCACTCGGTCTCGGCCTCTGGCAGCGCGAACGCGTCGTCCGGGCGATACCGCAATTCGCCGGTCTCTATGCGACGATCGGCTTGCCGGTGAATGTCCGCGGCCTCGCCTTCAGCGCCGTCGAGAGCGAGCTGGTCCAGGATCCGCAAGGGCGCTTCCTCGTCGTCTCCGGCGACGTCACCAACATCGCCAAGGGCACGACCAAGGTGCCGCCGATCACGGTGATGGTGCGGAGCGAGGATAACAAGGTGCTCTACAGCTGGACGACGGAGCCGCCGCGCCCGTCGCTGGAGCCGGCCGAACTCATGCATTTCCGCGCTCGCCTCGCCTCGCCGCCCAGTGACGGGCGCTCGGTGCAATTGCGCTTCGGCGCCGGTAACCCCGACGGCATCGCCAGCCTCTACTGATTTCCCACACCTGCCGGCACCGCCCGCTTCAATTGTCGGAGCGTGGAGGCTATGACTGGAACCTGAAGAGTTGAGCCCGCGATCAAGGGGCTGCGCGGGCCCGGGCCCGCGCCGAAAGGAACGGTCATCGATGTCCCAGCCCAAGCGTATCCGCGTTCTCTATGATGAAGCGGCGATCGCCGCGCGCAATGCCGAAATGGCGGCCGAGATCGCGGCCAATGCTGGCGAGGACCTCCTCGTCGTCGCGGTGCTGAAGGGCAGCTTCATGTTCGTCGCCGACCTGATCCGCGCCATGCACCGCGCCGGCATGACCCCGCAGGTCGAGTTCGTCCATCTCTCGAGCTACCGCGCCGCCACCGTCTCCTCCGGCCAGGTCGAGATACTCAGGGATGTGCAGAGCGATGTCCGCGGCCGGAATGTGCTCCTCGTCGACGACATCCTCGAATCCGGCCGCACGCTCGCCTTCGCCAAGGATCTGCTCGCCGCGCGCGGCGCCGCCCGGGTCTCGACCGCGGTCTTGCTCGAGAAGCCGGGCAAGCGCGCCGTCAACATCAAGGCCGATCATGTCGGCTTCGAATGCCCTGATTACTTCGTCGTCGGCTATGGCATGGACGTCGCCCATTCCTATCGCCAGCTGCCCTATGTCGGCGTGATCGAGACCGCCGACCAGGCCGGCCTGCCGGGGATCTGAGGACATGTCGCGCATTCTCGTGGTCGATGACGAGGAGAGCCTGCGCTCGCTGGTCGCGCGCGGCCTCGCCATGGACGGGCACGACTGCCTGACCGCCGGCGACGGCGCCGAGGCGCTCGACATCCTGATGGCTGAGCAGGGCCATTTCGACCTGCTGCTCACCGATATCCGCATGCCGCTGATGGACGGCATCGCGCTGGCGCTCGCCGCCAAGCAGCAATTCCCCGATCTCACCATCATGCTGATGACCGGCTATGCCGAGCAGCGCGAGCGGGCCAAGAGCCTGGAGACGATCGTCTCGGAGGTGATGACCAAGCCTTTCACCATCGCCGAACTGCGTGAGACGGTGCTGCGCGTGATCGAGCGCTCGATCGGCTGAGAAGTCGGCGGCTCAGCGGTTCAGCCACCAGATCGAGGCGTTGAGCAGGCTCGCGAACGAGACCCAGGCGAGATAGGGCACGAACAGCGCTACCGCGAACCTGTCGCCCAGCGCTGCAAGGCACCGCATCGTCCAGATCACCGCTGCCAGCAGCAGCACGATCACCACGAGGCCCGCCGCCGGGCTGTTCAGGCCGAAGAATGCACAGGACCAGAGCATGTTGAGCGTGAGCTGGACATGATGGGCGAGCAGCGCCTGCGCCCGGCCCGGCCTGTCGCTCGGCAGTCGCCAGACGCGCAAGGCCGCCAAGGCCATCAGCGCGAACAGCGTCGTCCAGACCGGTGCGAACAGCCAGTTCGGCGGGTTGAAGGGCGGCTTGGCGAGACCGGCATACCAGCCTGGGATTTGCGGCACCGTCACGGCGCTGCCGATCAGGGACGCCGCGATGACCGGCAGGATGGCAAGGAGTGCCGCAAGCCACACATTCAGCTGACGATCGGCGCTGTCTGACGATATGCTCATGCGGCCACAATGGGGTGCGCCTGCGCTCCGGGCAAGGCGCTCCTCTTGCGCTGCAACAATCCCGATGAGATGAATCATCTCACATAGTAGAAATCGGACCAGCCATGACCCATCGCCCGCTGCACCCTCGTTCGCTCGCCGCTCAGGCGCTCGGGAAGATCGATGCGGTGACGAAGGCGGTCGTGCCGCCGATCCA
>Ga0065165_1001969_pt1 | contig 19408 bp, 15 predicted proteins | sample AraplaMF_Cvi_mMF_FD_63813 | JGI IMG/M metagenome (GOLD analysis project Ga0065165, IMG submission 63813) | Arabidopsis root microbial communities from the University of North Carolina, USA - plate scrape MF_Cvi_mMF (version 2) (version 3) | ecosystem: Host-associated > Plants > Roots >...
CGGGCCGATTCGCCAGCCTGCCGGTGCTGCAGCAGGTCGCCGCCGGCCTGCCGGCGATGCCGGCCGCGATGCAACGCATGGGCCAGGCCGTGCTGGCGCACCCTTTCAGGGCGGCCACGCTCAACATCGATGAATTCGCCGGCGAGGTCGCGGTGTCGATCGCGACCGCCAACCGCTTCGCCCGGGCGCTGAACTTCGCCGGCTACCCGCAATTCCGCGCCGAGCTGGCGCGCGGCTTCGAGGCCATCCTCGCGCCGGTCGAGAGCCTGCGCAGCAACCTGCGGCAGGCCACCGGCACGCAGCAGGCGATGGTGGCGTCGCTGCGCGAAACGCTGGCGAACCTCGAACACACGCTGCAGGCCTTGCAGCACCAGCCGTGCGAGCAGGCGGTGTCGCTGATCGCCGAGGCCGACCAGGTGCTGACGCTCGGCTGGGGCAGCAGCGCCTACCTGGCCGGCGTGCTGCAGCACGAGCTGGAGCCGCTGTGCTCGCGCGTCGGCAGCCTCGCGCAGGCCGGCGGGCCTTCGCATGCGGCGCGCCAGCTGGTCAAGCGCGGGCCGCGCGACCTGCTGATCGCGTTGGCCTTCCCGCGCTACGTCGAAGACACCATCGCGTTGACGCGGCTGGCGCGCGAGCGCGGCGTCAAGGTGCTCGCGCTGACCGACGAGCCGAGTTCGCCGCTGGTGCCGCTGGCCGACGTGACGCTGTATGCGCACGTCGACCGGCAGGTCGCGCCGACGTCCAATGCGACGGTGCTGGCATTGCTCGAAGCGCTGGTGGCCGCGCTCGCGCACCGCACCGAAGGCGCGGTGCAGCGCGCCGAGGAGATGGCCCGCGGCGTGCTGCCGTGGCTGCAGGTCGACCCGGGGAGGGTGCGATGAGTTTCTCCGTGGCATCGCCGGTGATCGCGATCCATGGCGGCGCCGGCACCTTGTCGCGCGCGTCGATCTCCACCGAGCAGCATGCGGCCTACCGCGCCGCGCTCGACGAGATCCTGCGCAGCGCCCAGGCGATGCTCGCCGGTGGTGCGCCGGCGATCGACGTCGTCACCGAAGCGGTGCGGCAGCTCGAGGAATGCCCGCTGTTCAACGCCGGCCGCGGCGCGGTCTACACCGCCGACGGCCGCCACGAGCTCGACGCCTGCGTGATGCGCGGCAGCGACCTGGCCGCCGGCGCGGTGGCCGGCGTGCGCACGCTGCGCAACCCGATCCTCGCGGCGCGTGCGGTGATGGAGGCCGGCGGCCCGGTGCTGCTGATCGGCCCCGGGGCCGAGCAGTTCGCCGCCGAGCGCGGCTGCGAGACCGTCGCGCCCGAGTGGTTCGACACGCCGCACCGGCTGGCGCAGCTGCACGCGATGCAGGCCAGCGACCGCATCGCGCTGGACCACGACGCGCCAGGTCATGACGCACCCACCGTGCCCGCGCCGCTCGACGAGCGCGACAAGTTCGGCACCGTCGGTGCGGTCGCCCTCGATGCGCACGGCCACCTGGCCGCGGCCACCTCGACCGGCGGCATGACCAACAAGCGCCCCGGCCGCGTCGGCGATTCGCCGCTGGTCGGCGCCGGCTGCTATGCCAACGACCGCACCGTCGCGGTGTCGTGCACCGGCGTCGGCGAGGCCTTCATGCGCGGGCTCGCGGCCTACGACGTGTCGGCGCTGGTCGAGTACGTCGGGCTGCCGCTGCGCTTTGCCGCGCGCCGCGTCGTGATGGACAAGATGCCGCCGCTCGGCGGCCGCGGCGGGCTGATCGCCGTCGATGCGCGCGGCAACGTCGCGCTGCCGTTCAACACCGAAGGCATGTACCGCGGCTGGGCCCGGGTCGGCGAAGCGCCGGTGTCTGCCATCTATGCCGACGAAGCCGGCCCCGACCAATGACGACGACTCTTCCGCGCCGCGTGCTTGACGTGCGCAATCTCAGCGTCAGCTTCGCGATCGAAGGCGGGCGGCTGCAGGCGGTGCGCGCGCTCGATTTCCACGTCGATGCCGGCGAGACGCTGGCGATCGTCGGCGAATCGGGCTCCGGCAAATCGGTGTCGTCGCTCGCGCTGATGCGCCTGGTCGAGCACGGCGGCGGCCGCATCGACAGCGGCGAGATGTGGCTGACGCGGCGCGACGGCGAACGCGTCGACCTGGCGCAGGCCAATGCGCGCCGCATGCGCAGCCTGCGCGGCGCCGACCTCGCGATGGTGTTCCAGGAGCCGATGACCTCGCTGAACCCGGTGTTCACCGTCGGCCAGCAGGTGGCCGAGTCGATCCGCCTGCACCAGGGCCGCTCGCAGCGCGAGGCGATGGCCGAGGCGCTGCGCCTGTTCGACCTGGTGCGCATCCCCGAGGCGCGCGAGGTGCTGGGCCGGCATCCGCACCAGCTGTCGGGCGGCATGCGCCAGCGCGTGATGATCGCGATGGCGCTGGCGTGCCGGCCGACGCTGCTGATCGCCGACGAGCCGACCACCGCGCTCGACGTGACGATCCAGGCGCAGATCCTCGCGCTGATCCAGCAACTGCAGCACGAGCTGTCGATGGGCGTGATCTTCATCACCCACGACATGGGCGTGGTGGCCGAGATCGCCGACCGTGTGCTGGTGATGCGCCGCGGCGACAAGATCGAAGAAGGCGACTGCCGCGCGCTGTTCGCGCAGCCGCGGCAGCCGTACACGAAGGCGCTGCTGGCCGCGGTGCCGCAGCTCGGCGCGATGCAGGGGCAGGACCGGCCGGCGCGCTTCGCGTTGCCGGGCGACGAGGTGGTCGCCGCGACCCACCAGGTGACGATGCCCGACAGCGTGCGCACCGACCTGCCGCCGGTGCTGACGGTGCAGGGCCTGGTCACGCGCTTCCCGCTGCGCAGCGGCATCCTCGGCCGCGTGAAGCGCCAGGTGCATGCGGTCGAGCAGATCAGCTTCGAGCTGAAGGCCGGCGAGACGCTGGCGCTGGTCGGCGAATCGGGCTGCGGCAAGTCGACCACCGGCCGCTCGCTGGCGCGGCTGGTCGCGCCGCTGGCCGGCCGCGTCGAGGTGGCCGGGCGCGACATCGCGCCGCTCGAAGGCGCGGCCTTGCAGGCGCTGCGCCGCGACATCCAGTTCGTGTTCCAGGACCCGTACGCGTCGCTCGATCCGCGGTTGACCGTCGGCTACAGCGTGATGGAGCCGCTGCTGCTGCACAAGCTGATGCCGCGGGCCGATGCCGAGGCGCGCGTGCGCTGGCTGCTCGAGAAGGTCGGCCTGCCGGCCGAGGCGGCGAACCGCTACCCGCACGAATTCTCCGGCGGCCAGCGGCAGCGCATCGCGATCGCCCGCGCGCTGGCGCTGAACCCGAAGGTGGTGATCGCCGACGAGGCCGTGTCGGCGCTCGACGTCTCGATCCGCGCGCAGATCGTCAACCTGATGCTCGACCTGCAGCAGGAGTTCGGCATGGCCTACCTGTTCATCTCGCACGACATGGCGGTGGTGGAGCGCATCAGCCACCGCGTCGCGGTGATGTACCTCGGGCAGATCGTCGAGATCGGCCCGCGCCGCGAGGTGTTCGAGAATCCGCAGCATGCCTACACCCGCCGGCTGATGGCCGCGGTGCCGGTGGCCGACCCGACGCGGCGCCGCCGCCGCGAGCTGCTGTCCGACGAGATCGCGAGCCCGGTGCGCGCGCTCGGCGACGCGCCGCAGGTCGCGCCGCTGCACCAGGTCGGCCCCGGCCACTTCGTCGCCCGCCATGCGGTCGGCGGTGCCTTTTGAACTGCCTTTGAATCCCCCGTCGTACCAGCCAGGAGAACTCCGATGACATCGCACCACCGTTCCGCTCTCTCGAGAATCGCCGTCGCGCTCGCCGTCAGCGGCACCGCGCTGGCCGCGCATGCCGCGAAGGACATCACCGTCGCGGTCGCGTCGACCTTCACGACGACCGACCCGTACGACGCCAACGACACGCTGTCGCAAGCGGTCGCGAAGTCGTTCTACCAGGGCCTGTACGGCTTCGACAAGGACATGAAGATGGTGCCGGTGCTGGCCGACAGCTACACCGCCAGCAAGGACGGCCTCGTCTACACCGTCAAGCTGAAGAGCGGCATCAAGTTCCATGACAACACGCCGTTCAACGCCGAGGCGGTCAAGGCCACCTTCGACCGCGTGACGAACCCCGACAACAAGCTCAAGCGCTACAACCTCTACAAGAACATCGCGAAGACCGAGGCGGTCGATGCCACCACGGTGCGCTTCACGCTGAAGGAGCCGTTCTCGCCGTTCATCAACACGCTGGCGCACCCGTCGGGCGTGATCATCTCGCCGGCGGCGCTGGCGCAATACGGCAGCAAGGGCATCGCGCAGCATCCGGTGGGCACCGGCCCGTTCAAGTTCGTCGAGTGGAAAGCCACCGACTACCTGAAGGTCGAGAAGTTCGACGGCTACTGGAAGAAGGGCTGGCCGAAGGTCGACAGCATCACCTGGCGGCCGGTGGTCGACAACAACACGCGCGCCGCGGTGATGCAGACCAACGAGGCGCACTTCGCGTTCCCGGTGCCGCCGGAAGCGGTCGAGACGCTGTCGAAGAAGCCGAGCCTGGAGATCACCGCGTCGCCGTCGATCATCCAGCGCTACCTGTCGATGAACACGCAGCAGAAGCCGTTCGACAACCCGAAGGTGCGCGAGGCGATCAACTACGCGATCAACAAGGACGCTCTGATCAAGGTGGCGTTCTCCGGCTATGCGATTCCCGCGGAGGGCGTGCTGCCGCACGGCGTGGAATACGCCGCCAAGCTCGGCCCGTGGCCCTACGACCCGGCCAAGGCGCGCGCGCTGCTGAAGGAAGCCGGCTACCCGAACGGCTTCGAGACGACGCTGTGGTCGGCCTACAACCACACGACCGCGCAGAAGGTGATCCAGTTCGTGCAGCAGCAGCTGGCACAGGTGGGCATCAAGCTGCAGGTGCAGGCACTCGAAGCCGGCCAGCGCGTCGAGCGCGTCGAGAGCGCGCAGGACCCGGCGACCGCGCCGGTGCGCATGTACTACGTCGGCTGGTCGTCGTCGACCGGCGAGGCCGATTGGGCGATGCGCCCGCTGCTGGCGTCGGAGTCGTTCCCGCCGAAGCTGTTCAACACCGCGTACTACAAGAACGAGGTGGTCGACAGCGCGATCGCGAAGTCGCTGGTGACGACCGACAAGGCCGAGAAGGCGCGGCTGTACACCGACGCGCAGAAGCAGATCTGGAAGGACGCGCCCTGGGCCTTCCTGGTGACCGAGCGGCTGGTGTCGGTGCGGGCGAAGAACCTGTCGGGCTTCTACGTCATTCCCGATGGCAGCTTCAACTTCGACGATGTGGAACTGAAGTGAATCGTCCGGAAGAATCCCGGATCGGCATCCGGGCTACCTGAATGGCCGTCTACCTGCTCAAGCGGTTGCTGGGGCTGCTGCCGACGCTGCTGATCGTCGCGGTGCTGGTGTTCGCGTTCGTCCACCTGCTGCCCGGCGATCCGGCGCGGCTGGCGGCGGGCGTCGATGCCGGGCCCGAGACGGTCGAGCTGGTGCGGCGCGACCTCGGGCTCGACCTGCCGCTGCCGCAACAGTTCGTGCGCTTCTTCAGCCATGCGCTGCAGGGCGACTTCGGGCTGTCGATCCGCAGCAAGCGGCCGGTGTCGACCGAGATCGCCGAGCGCTTCGGCCCGACCTTCTTCCTGACGATCGCGGCGATGGGCTGGTCGGTGCTGCTCGGCCTGGTGCTGGGCGTGGCGTCGGCCGTCTGGCGCAACCGCTGGCCCGACCGGCTGGGCATGACGTTCGCGATCTCGGGCATCTCGTTCCCGTCGTTCGCGCTCGGCATGGTGCTGATGCAGCTGTTCTCGGTGCAGCTCGGCTGGCTGCCCACCGTCGGCGCCGACACCTGGAAGCACTACATCCTGCCGTCGCTGACGCTCGGCGCCGGCGTGGCCGCGGTGATGGCGCGCTTCACGCGCAGCTCGTTCATCGACATCCTGAAGGAAGACTACGTGCGCACCGCGCGGGCCAAGGGCCTGGGCGAGCTGCCGGTGGTGTTCAAGCACGGGCTGCGCAACGCACTGATCCCGGTCGTCACGATGATGGGCCTGCAGTTCGGCTTCCTGCTGGGCGGATCGATCGTCGTCGAGGTCGTCTTCAACTGGCCCGGCATGGGCCGGCTGCTGGTCGACGCGGTCGAGATGCGCGACTACCCGCTGATCCAGGCGCTGGTGCTGCTGTTCTCGCTCGAGTTCATCCTGATCAACCTGCTGGTCGACGTGCTCTACGCCGTGATCAACCCGACCATCCGCTTCCAGTGAACACACGCCAGTGAACACACCCGCCCCCGTCACTCCCGCGCCCACCGCCGATGCCGTGCGCACGCCGGCCTCCGAGTTCTGGCGCAAGTTCAAGCGCCAGAAGGTCGCGCTGGTGGCCGGCGTGTTCGTGCTGCTGCTGGTGCTGGTCGCGGCGCTCGCGCCGTGGATCGTGCCCTTCGATGCCGAGAACTTCTTCGACTACGACGCGCTGAACACGCCGCCGTCGGCGAAGCACTGGTTCGGCGTCGACTCGCTCGGGCGCGACATCTTCAGCCGCATCCTGATGGGAGCGCGCATCTCGCTGGCCGCCGGCTTCATCTCGGTGGCCGCCGGCGCGGTGATCGGCACGCTGCTCGGGCTGCTGGCCGGCTACTACCAGGGCTGGTGGGACCGCATCGTGATGCGCATGGCCGACGTGCTGTTCGCATTCCCCGGCATCCTGCTGGCCATCGGCATCGTCGCGATCCTCGGCAACGGCATGGTCAACGTGATCCTCGCGGTCGCGGTGTTCAGCGTGCCGGCCTTCGCGCGGCTGGTGCGCGGCAACGTGCTGTCGCTGAAGCACCAGACCTACATCGAGGCGGTGCGCTCCATCGGCGCATCGGACACCGTGATCATGCTGCGCCACCTGCTGCCCGGCACCGTGGCGTCGGTGGTGGTGTACCTGACGATGCGCATCGGCACGTCGATCATCACCGCGGCGAGCCTGTCCTTCCTCGGTCTCGGCGCGCAGCCGCCGACGCCGGAGTGGGGCGCGATGCTGAACGAAGCGCGCGCCGACATGCTGAACGCGCCGCACGTCGCGCTGTTCCCGAGCCTCGCGATCTTCGTCACCGTGCTGGCGTTCAACCTGCTGGGCGACGGCCTGCGCGACGCGCTGGACCCGAAACTGGACAAGTTCTGATGCGGCTGTCAGCGCTCGGCGCACCGCGCGTCGGCACGCTGCCTGCCGGGGCGCTCGATGCGATCACCGACGTGGCCGGCGTCGCGCTCGGCCATTGCACGCTGGACGGCGGCGCGACGCAGACCGGCGCCACCGTGCTGCTGCCGCAACCGGGCAACCTGTTCCTGCACAAGCTGCCGGCGGGGCTGGCGGTGATCAATGGCTTCGGCAAGAGCATCGGGCTGATGCAGGTGCAGGAGCTCGGCACGCTCGAATCGCCGATCGCGCTGGTCAGCACGCTGGCGGTCGGCACCGCGGCGACGGCGCTGGTGCGCGATGCGCTGGCGCGCAACGCCGAACTGGCGCGCAGCCTGCCGACGCTGAACCCGCTGGTGTTCGAATGCAACGACGGCTGGCTGAACGATGCGCGCACGCTGGCGCTGCAGGAGTCGCATGTGGCGCAGGCGCTGGCAGCGGCGCACGCGGCGCAGCAGGCCGGGCAGGGGAGCTTCGAACAAGGCAGTGTCGGCGCCGGGCGCGGCATGTCGTGCCATGGGTTGAAGGGCGGCATCGGCAGCGCGTCGCGCCGGGTGGCGTGGCAAGGGCGCGAGTCGACGGTGGGCGCGTTGGTGCTCGCGAACCACGGGCGGCCCGAGGCGCTGACGATCGCCGGCCGCCGCATCGGCGCGCCGTTGCAGGCGCGAATGGATGCCGAAGCCGACGCCGGACCGGAGCGCGGCTCGATCATCGTGCTGCTCGCGACCGACGCACCGTTGGATGCGCGGCAACTGGGCCGCGTCGCGCGCCGCGCGGCGGCTGGCCTCGCGCGCACCGGCTCCGACTACGGGCATGGCAGCGGCGACATCGCGCTCGCGTTCAGCACCGCGTGGCGCGTGCCGCAACAGGCCGACGAGCCGATGCCGGCCGTCGCGATGCTGCACGAAGCGGCGCTCGACGGCGTGTTCCAGGCCGCGGCCGAAGCCACCGAGCAGGCCATCGTGCATGCGCTGTTCGCGGCCACCACGGTGCGCGGCCGCGATGGCCGCACGCGCCACGCATTGACCGAACTCGCGCCGGACTGGCCGGCGCTGATGGAGCAGACATGAAGACCCCGACGATCCTGGTGGCCGTGGACATCGAAGGCGTGGCCGGCGTGTGGCGGCCCGAGCAGACGCAGGCCGGCAACGGCGATTACGAACGCGCCCGGCGCTGGATGACGCAGGAGGCCGACGCGGCGGTGCGCGGCGCCTTCGCCGGCGGTGCCGGCACGGTGCTGGTGAACGATTCGCATGGCCATTTCGGCAACCTGCTGGCCGACGAGATCGACCCGCGGGCGCAGCTGATCCAGGGCAAGCCGCGCCAGCTCGGCATGATGGCCGGCGTCGACCAGGGCGTCGACGGCGTGCTGATGATCGGCTGGCATTCGCGCGCGAAGAGCCGCGGCGTGCTGGCCCACACGACGAGCAGCTTCGCGTTCGCGCGGGTCTGGCTGGGAGGATTGGAGCTTGGCGAGATCGGGCTGTATGCAGCCCTGGCCGGCGAGTTCCGCGTGCCGGTGCTGATGGCCAGCGGTTGCGACGTGATGGCGGCCGAGGCCGCCGCGCTGCTGCCCGGCACCGCCGCCACCGTCGTCAAGTGGTCCGAGGGTGCGCGCAGCGGCCGTTCGCTGTCGCCGGCGCAGTCGCGCGCGGCGATCGAAGCGGCTTCGCGCGAGGCGGTGCAGTCGCTGGCCACGAAGTCGCCTGCGCCGTGGCGGCTGCCGGGCGCGCCGACCTTGCGCGTGCAATGCCAGACGCCGGCGCTGGCCGATGCCTTCGCGCTGTGGCCCGCGGTGCGGCGCGAGGATGCCGAGACGATCTCGGTGGCCTGCGGCACGGTGCACGAGGCGGTGCGCAGCCTCAACGCGTTGTCGGTGATGGGGAACGCGCTGCGCTGAGCACGCCGGGGCCCGGCCGGTGCCGGGTTGACAGGCAGCGGACCGGTCTTTATATTTCCATTCGGTTATATAAAGACAAGGCTATGCGATGGGTTCTTCGACGGGTTCGGCGGCGGTTTCCGATTCGCTCGACCTGACCTTTGCCGCGCTGGCCGACCCGACGCGCCGCGCGATGCTGGCGCGGCTGGCGTCGGGCGAGGCAACCGTCAACGAACTGGCCGAGCCGTTCGCGCTGTCGCAGCCGGCGATCTCGAAGCACCTGAAGGTGCTGGAGCGCGCCGGGCTGATCAGCCGCAGCCGTGCCGCACAGACACGGCCATGCCGGCTCGAAGCGGCGCGGCTGCATGACGTCGCGCAGTGGGTCGCCAGCTACCGCTCGCTGTGGGAGGCAAGCTTCGACCGGCTCGATGCCTTGCTGCAGGCCACTGCAACACGCACCTCCACCCCGACACCCTCACCGAAAGGAAAACGCCATGTCCGCAAACCCTGACACGAGGAGCTTCGTGATCACCCGCGAGTTCCGCCAGCCGCGCGCCGCCGTCTGGAAGGCCTGGAGCGAGCAGGCGCAACTGCAGCAGTGGTGGGGTCCCGCCGGCTGCAGGATCGAGGTGTTCCGCTTCGAATTCAGGCCGGGCGGCTTCTTCCACTACGCGATGAATTTCGACGGCGCGCCGACGATGTGGGGCCGCTTCAACTACCGCGAGATCGTCGCCGGCGAGCGCCTGGTGTGGCTCAACTCGTTCGCGAACGCGCACGGCGGCATTGCGCGCGCACCGTTCAGCGCAGACTGTCCGATGGAGATCGAGAACGCGGTGACGTTCTCGGAGCAGGACGGCACCACGACCGTGCGCCTGCGGGCCACGCCATTCGGCGAGGAAGCGGCGGAGCGCCGGTTCTTCGACGAGCTGCGGCCATCGATGGAACAGGGCTATGGCGGCACGTTCGACCAGTTGGCGGCGCACCTGGGCTGATCGAAGAGCGTGGCGCGGGGCACGATTCCCCTCCCGTTCGGGCTGAGCCTGTCGAAGCCGGCGAGCCGCACGGCGTCTCGACAGGCTCAACGCGAACGGAAAGGGGGTGCATCGCACCAAGCCCTTGCTCGCGCCGATCCCCCGATCTCCCGATGCGGCATCATGCCAACCCAGCATGAACCCCACCGCCCCCACCCCCCAGCTCGCCACCCTGCCCAACGGCCTGCGCGCCATCGCGATCCCGATGCCGTGGCGGCAGACGGTCAGCCTGAGCGTCTTCATCCGCACCGGCAGCCTGCACGAATCGCGGCAGCTCAACGGCATCAGCCACGTCGTCGAGCACATGGCTTTCAAGGGCACGCAGTCGCGCGACTGCCAGCGCATCAACCTCGACGCCGAACGCCTCGGGGCCGAGGTCAATGCCCACACCGACAAGGACCACACCGCCTTCCACATCGAAGGCCTGCCGCGCGACGTGCCGGCCTTCGTCGGCCTGCTCGCCGACATCGTGCTGCACAGCACTTTCCCGGCCGACGAGCTGGAGCGCGAGCGCCAGGTCATCGAGCACGAGTTCACCGAGTTCGAGGAAGACCCGGCCGCGATGGCCTTCCAGCTGTTCGACCGCGCCTGCTACGGCATGCACCCGGCCGGCCAGCCGGTGATCGGCAACCGTGCCAACCTGAAGCGCTTCAGCCGCGACGACCTGCTGTCCTATGTGCAGCGCCAGTACACCGCGGCCAACGTGATCGTCGCCGCGGCCGGGCCGGTCGACGTCGATGCCTTCGTGCGCGCGGTCGATGCCGCATTTGCCGCGATGCCCGCCGGCGAGCCGAACGCGGTGCCGCATCCGGACTGGCACGGCGGCCTGAAGCTGCGCCGCATGTCGGGCAGCGCCCAGTGCCACACGGTGCTCGGCTTCGAGGCCCCGGCGCTCGCCGACGACAGCCATGTCGACAGCGTGCTGGCCGCCGCGCTGCTCGGCGAGGGCATGAGCTCGCCGCTGCTCGACGAGATCCGAGAGCGCCGCAGCCTGGCGTACTTCGCGTCCTGCTCGGCCGACATCCTGCCGTCGTCCGGCCAGTTCGTCATCGAGGCCGCGACCGCGCCGGCACACGCCGACGAGTTCCTCGAGGCCGTCGCCGACCTGCTGCGCCGCCAGGCCGACGGCACCGATGCGGTCGGCCTGGAGCGCGCCCGCAACCAGATCGCGGTGCGCACGCTGCGCGCGCTCGACCAGCCGACGCGCCGCATCGAATCGGCGGTGCAGGACGTCTTCACGTTCGGCCGGCTGCGCGACAGCGGCGAGTGGCTCGCCCGGCTGCAGGCCGCGTCGGCGCACGACGTGCGCGAGGTGTTCGCCCGCCTGCTGCGCGGCACCGCCGCCATCGCACTCGCCGGCAGCGTGCCGGTGCGCGCGCGCGAGCGGGCCAGCGCGCTGTTCAACCGCGAGACCGCGCACTGACGACGGTCGCGACCGGCTCGAAGCCGACCTCCAGCACGCGGCAGCCGTTCCACGCGCACAGGTCCCCGCTGCGGGCAGACTGCAACGCGAGCTTCTGCCCGGTGTCGTCGGCCACCAGGTGCCGGCCCTCGCGCGTGAAGCCGCTCGCGTTCGCCCAGCTGTAGAAGCCGATGCAGGCATCGGCACTGACCGCCATGTAGCGCGGGATGTCGCTCGCAGGCCGAGGGGCCCCGCACCAGCTCGTCGCCCGGTAATAGACGGCGCCGTTGTACGGGCAGGCCTGCAGCAGCAAGGCGCGCCGGATGTCGGGCACCAGCATGGCCCATTCGGAGGCGCTTTCGCCCAGCCATCCGACGTGCGCGCCGTCGCACCACAGCGACAGCCGGAACACCGTCGCGGTGGTCGGCACGGGCGCGGGCGGGTGCGTGTCGTGGGACATGTCGAGCACTGTGGTCGATTCGCCGGGGGGTGCGCTGAATTTGCGGCTGAATTGTCCTGAAACGCTCTGAAACGGCCTCAGGCCTGCCAATGCAGTGCCGATAACCGGGACGCAATTCACACGAATTGCGCCGCAAACGTTTCAACACCATTGAGACATCCACTCAATGATCAGGGAGTAAAAATGAATCTGTCGAACCTCCGCATCGGTTCGCGTCTCGCGCTGGCTTTCTCGGTCGTCATCGCGCTGCTGCTGGTCATCCTCGCGGTGGCCACCTCGGTCCTCAACGGGCTGAGTTCGGTGATGGACAGCGTGGTCGACGACCGCTACGCGCAGATCGCCCTCGCCAACAAGATCAAGACGGTGGGCGACCACGGCGCCGTGACGATCGGCCGCATCCTGCTGGCCGGCAATCCCGACCAATTGAAGAAGTACATGGACGAGTACGCCTCGATCCGTGCGGCGAACACGCAGAACCTCGCCGACTTCGAGAAGCTGCTGCACACCGACGAGGACAAGGCGCAATTCGAGGAGCAATCGAAGGCGCGCAAGGAGTACGGCGTGGTCGTGCGCAAGGTCTTCGACCTGATGGCCGCTGGCAAGCGCGACGACGCGATGGCCGTCTACCAGGACGAGATGGCCGCCCCGCAGGCGCGCTATTACGCGCTGATCGACAAGATGGTGGCCCGCCAGTCGCAGAGCATGCTCGACGACGTGGCGACCGCCAAGGGCAGCTCGCGCACCGCGAAGCTGCAGATGATCGGCGCCTCGATCCTGGCCGTGCTGCTCGGCCTGGGCACCGCCTGGACCATCACCCGCTCCATCACCCACCCTATCCAGAGGGCGATCGACCTCGCCGAATCGGTCGCCGCGGGCAACCTGACCTACCAGGTCGGGGTCCAGAGCAAGGATGAGGTGGGTCGGCTGATCACCGCGCTGCAGCACATGGTCGACAGCCTGCACCGCATCGTCTCCGAAGTGCGCACCGGCGCCGACACCATCTCGACCGCGGCGCACGAGGTGTCGCAGGGCAACACCGACCTGTCGGCCCGCACCGAGCAGCAGGCGAGCGCGCTGGAGCAGACGGCGTCGGCGATGGAGCAGCTCACGTCCGCCGTGAAGCTGAGCGCCGACAACGCGAGCCAGGCCAACCAGTCGGCGGTGTCGGCGTCGAGCGTCGCGACGCAGGGCGGCCAGGTGGTCGGCCAGGTCATCGACACGATGAGCACGATCTCGACCTCGTCGAAGAAGATCGCCGACATCATCGGCGTGATCGACGGCATCGCGTTCCAGACCAACATCCTCGCGCTGAACGCCGCGGTGGAAGCGGCGCGGGCCGGCGAGCAGGGCCGCGGCTTCGCGGTGGTGGCCAGCGAGGTGCGCAGCCTCGCGCAGCGCAGCGCGACGGCCGCCAAGGAGATCAAGTCGCTGATCGACGCGTCGGTGAGCCAGGTCGACGAAGGCAGCAAGATGGTCGAGCAGGCCGGCGTCACGATGAAGCAGGTCGTCAGCAGCATCAAGCGCGTCAGCGAGATCGTGGCCGAGATCAGTGCGTCGGCCCGCGAGCAGAGCATGGGCATCGAGCAGGTCAACAGCGCGATCCTGCAGATGGACGATTCCACGCAGCGCAATGCCGCGATGGTCGAGCAGGGCACGGCATCGGCCCGCGCGCTGCAGGACCAGGCGAAGCAACTGACGGACGTGGTCCGCTCGTTCGCCCTCTGACGGTCCGACGTTCCGGGATGTGCGAGACCGTGCCGCACGCGGCACGGGGGTGAGAGGAGACAGTCGATCGGACGGCAGGCGCCACCAGAGCGCCAACCCGTCCGCGTTCGCGCAGTTCACTCCATGGATCACTTCACCGCAGTTTCTGTCAGGGAGGACGGAATGTTGACCACTTCGCTTCACGAGGACGCACGCCTGCGTCCGGCCCGGCTCACGCCGGACATCCACCGCTTCGTCGAGGCGCACCGCGCGCACGGGCACCGCCATGCGGCGCTCGACCCGCTCGGCGTGTCGCGGCCGCTCGACGCGCGGGGCCTGTCGCTGCAGCGCTTCGGGCTGTCGCCGGCCGACGCGTTGACGCCCGATGGCACGCCGTGGCTGGGCGCGCGCGATGCACGCGAGCTCGACCAGCGCCTGAAGGCCGCGTACTGCGGGCCGCTCGCGCTCGACGCTTCGGCGGTGCGCGACGACGCGCGCCGCGCGTGGCTGCAGGCGCAGATGGAGGCCGTGCCGGTGCCTGCGCCGCCTGGCACCGGGCTGCTCGACCGGCTGATCCGGGTGCAGGCCTGGGAACACCACCTCGCGCGGCGCTTTCCGCATGCCAAGCGCTTCTCGCTCGAAGGCTGCGAGGCGCTGCTGCCGCTGCTCGACGCGCTGCTCGAACGCGCCGCGTCGCACGGCGTCGGCGAGGTGTTCATGGGCATGCCGCATCGCGGCCGCGTCAACGTGCTGGTCAACCTGCTGGGCTTGCCGGCCGCCGAGGCGATGGGCTACCTCGATCCGCAGGCGCGCGATCCGGAGCAGCACCTGGACCTGGTCTACCACCTGGGCGGCCGCCGCCGCATCGCGACGCGGCACGGCGAGATCGGGCTGACGCTCGCGCACAACCCGTCGCACCTGCAGAGCGTGTACCCGGTGGTGGCCGGCATGGCGCGCGCGAGCCAGGCGCGCCATGGCGACCGCCACGCGATGGCGATCGTGATGCACGGCGATGCCGCGTTCGCGGGGCAGGGCGTCGTGATGGAGACGCTGGCGCTGACGCAGAAGCACGGCTATTCGACCGGCGGGCTGGTGCACGTGATCATCAACAACCAGCTCGGCTTCACCGAACCGAACGCGATGGATGCGCAGGCCGCGCGCTACTGCACCGACGTGACGCGCATGGTCGATGCGCCGGTGCTGCGCGTGAATGCCGAGGCGCCGGAGCAGCTGCTGCGGGCTGCGCAGATCGCACTCGCGTACCGCGCTCAGTTCGGCGCCGACATCGTGATCGACCTGATCGGCTACCGCCGGCTCGGCCATTCGGAGCACGACGTGCCGGCGCTGACCAGCCCGGGCGTGTACCCGCTCGCCGAGCTGAAGCCGTCGGTCGTCGAGGTGCACGCTGCCGCGCTGGTGGCGGCCGGCATCGCGAGCGAGGCGGAGCTCGCGTCGCACATCGCCGCCGGGCGTGCCGCGGCGATCGAGGCGTTCTCCGGCAAGGCGCCTTCGGGCAGCACGCCCGCGGACCCGGCCCTGCGGGCTGCCGCAGCGCCGTCGCGCGCAGCCTGGTCGCGCGAGCGCCTGCAGGCCGCCGTGACCGCGATGACGACGCTCCCGGCGGGCTTCCAGCTGCATCCGGTGATCCACACGCTGGTGCAGAAGTGGTCGCATGCGGCGCTCGACGACGCGGCCCGCGTCGACTGGTGCTTCGCCGAGAACATGGCCTATGCCTCGCTGCTGGACGCCGGCACCGACGTGCGCGTGTCGGGCCTGGACGTGCGCCGCGGCACCTTCATGCACCGCCAGGCCGTCTGGCACAACCAGGCGGCGACCGGCCCCGGCACCTTCACGCCGCTGCAGCAGATCGATGCCGGTGGAGCGCGCTTCGATGTCGTCAACTCGGTGCTGTCGGAAGAGGCCGTGCTCGGCTTCGAGTACGGCTACAGCGTTCAGGATGCGGGCCGCGGGCTGACGATCTGGGAGGCGCAGTTCGGCGACTTCGTCAACGGCGCGCAGGTATACGTCGACCAATACATCAGCGCCGGCGAAGCGAAGTGGGGCTGCCGTTCGGCACTCGCGCTGCTGCTGCCGCACGGCTACGAAGGCGTCGGGCCGGAGCATTCGAATGCCTTCCTCGGCCGCTTCCTGCAGCTGTGCGGCGGCGACAACCTGCGGGTGGCCTGCCCGTCGACCTCGGCGCAATGGTTCCACCTGCTGCGCCGGCAGGCACTCGACGAACAGCCCAAGCCGCTGGTCGCGATGACGCCGAAGGCGGTGCTGTACGGCGAATCGGCGTCGCACTCGACGGTCGGCGAGCTGCTGTCCGGCGGCTTCGAGCCGGTGCTCGACGATGCGGAATGCGTCGATGCATCGCGGGTGACGCGGGTGCTGGTCTGCAGCGGCAAGCTGTACTACGACCTGCATTGCGCGCGCGTGGCGCAAGGCCTGGCCGACGTGGCGATCGTGCGGCTCGAGCAGCTGTACCCGTTCCCGCAGGCCGGGCTGCGCACCGTGCTGCAGCGCTACCCGCAGCTGCGCGACCTCGTGTGGGCGCAGGAAGAGACGCGCAACCAGGGCGCCTGGGCCTTCGTGCGCGACGACCTGGCCGAGGCCTGCCCGCCGGGCGTGGCCTTGCGCGAGGTGTCGCGCGCGGTGACGGCGGCGGGCGCGGTGTCGTCGCAGGCGGTGCACCATCGGCAGCAGCAGGCGCTGGTGGAGCGCGCGCTGGGGTAGCGGCACGCGTTACCCTGGGGGCTCCCTCCACGAGCCCTGCGTCCCATGACCCCCTCGCTGCCGTACGCCGATCGACACTTCGCCGCCTTCCTGTTCGACATGGACGGCACGATCCTCAGTTCGATCGCGGCGGCCGAACGGGTCTGGGCCGCGTGGGCGGCACGGCACGGGCTCGATGTCGCCGCGTTCCTGCCGACCATCCATGGCCGGCGCGCGGTCGAGACGATCCGCCAGCTCGCGCTGCCCGGCGTCGACGTGCAGGCCGAGGCCGACGAGATCACGCGCCGGGAGATCGACGACGTGGCCGGCATCGAGGCGATCGCCGGCGCCGCCCGGTTCCTGGGCCGGCTGCCGCCCGACCGCTGGGCCATCGTCACGTCGGCCCCCCGCGCGCTCGCGCGGCGCCGCATCGAGGCCGCCGGCCTGCCGCTGCCGGCGGTGCTGGTCGCTTCCGAAGACGTGGCGAACGGCAAGCCGGCGCCCGATGCCTTCCGGCTCGCGGCCCAACGGCTGGGCGTGGCAGCCGTTGACTGCCTCGTCTTCGAGGACGCCCCCGCCGGCATCGCCGCGGCCGAGGCGGCGGGCGCCGCCATCGTCGTGATCACGGCCACGCACTCGCATCCAATCGAAACACCGCATCCGCGGCTTGCGGACTACGACGCGGTCACCACGACGCCCGGAGCAAGCGGCGCGATGCGTCTGGCGGCGCGCTGACGCCACGCCGACCCGCCGTTGCAGGCGGTGACAACCCCGGCGCCCGATCCAGGGTTTACCCGCAAATGCCGCGCGCCGCATACCCCAAGAATCACGGACTGGAACCGTTTCCACTTATACACCCCAGTCCGACCATGAAACTCCTTTCACGCTTTGCCCTGCTGCCGCTCGCGGCCCTCGTGCTGGCCGGCACTGCCGCCGCCCACAGCAGTTTCCTGAAGGTCGACGGCCGCTTGGTGCGCAACCAGAACGGCACCGGCGACCCGGTCTACCTGCGCGGCGTGAATCTCGGCGGCTGGCAGGTGCACGAGACCTGGATGTCGCCGCTGGCAGGCGCGAGCGACGACTACACGATGCGCAAGACGCTGAGCCAGCGCTTCGGCGATGCGGGCCGCGACGCGTTGATCAACGCCTACCAGGACAGCTACCTGCAGGAGAAGGACTTCAAGCTGCTGGGCGAGCTCGGCATGAGCGCGGTGCGCCTGCCGATCTACTACCTGAACCACATGAACGAGGACGGCAGCTGGAAGCGCGATGCCGCCGGCAAGATCGATTTCCGCCGCATCGAATGGGTGGTCGCGATGGCGAAGAAGTACCGCCTGTACGTGATCCTCGACCTGCACGGCGCGCCGGGCTCGCAGAACGGGGCCGACCACAGCGGACGCATCGGCGGCTCGGGCCAGCTGTGGAACAACACCAGCTTCCAGAACCAGTCGCTGGCGTTCTGGCGCGAGCTGGCCACGCGCTTTCGCAACGAGCCGACGGTGGCCGGCTACGACCTGCTGAACGAGCCGTCGCTGAACTACCCGAGCCCGGCGACGCGCCCGGTGCTCGACATGTACAACCGCTTCTACAACGAGATCCGCGCGGTCGACCCGAACCACATCGTGATCATGGAGGGCATCTGGGACTGGACCGCGATCACCCGGCCGTCGGACTACGGCTGGACCAACGTGATCTACGAGTTCCACTACTACAACTGGGGCAACGATTCGAACTACCAGGCGCAGGCGAGCTTCACCGACGGCAAGGTCGCGCAGGAGAAGCAGTACCTGTCGTACAACGTGCCGCACTACGTCGGCGAGTTCATGCTGTTCAACCTGCAGAGCAGCTGGGAGTACGCGCTGGGCAAGTACAACGCGGCCGGCTGGCACTGGACGAGCTGGACCTACAAGGGCACCAACGTCGGCAACTGGGCGCTCTACAACAGCACCGATGCCGGCGCCAACACGCCGAACGTCGCGACCGATTCGTACGCGACGATCGAATCGAAGTGGCGCAGCTGGGACGTCGAGAAGAACATGGCGCCCAACACGATGCTGACCGGCGTGTTCAAGGCCGCGCTGACCGGCAGGAACAGCCTGATCCGCAACCTGCCGTACGAAGGCAACTGGCGCGCGATCGACAAGCTCGAAGCCGAGCATTTCTATGCGCAGAGCGGCGTCAGCTTCGACGCGGCCGGCGTCGGCAGCTTCGATGCCGGCGACTGGCTGCGCTACATCGACGTCGACTTCGGCAGCGGCGTCGACCGGCTGAAGCTGCGGCTGGCGGTGGACGCGGCCTATGCCGGCAAGCAGATCGAGCTGCACCTCGACAGCCCGACCGGCGCGCAGGTCGGCACCGTCACGGTGCCGAACACCGGCGGCTGGACCACGTTCCAGGAGCTCACGACGCCGATCCAGCGCAGCAGCGGCGTGCACAACGTCTACCTGGTGGCGAAGGGCGGCGCCGGCGTCGCGAACCTCGACTGGCTGCAGTTCGAGGATTCGACGGGCACGAACACGCCCACCAACCCGCCGACGAATCCGCCAACGAACCCCCCGACCAACCCCACGACGGGCCCGGTCTCCGGCCAGACCTATGCGATCGTCGCGAAGCACAGCGGCCGCGCGCTCGATGTGCGCGACCGCGCAACCACCGATGGCGCGTTGCTGCAGCAGTGGAGCTACGGCGGCGGCAGCAACCAGCAGTGGGTCGTACAGAACAACGGCAATGGGCTGTGGCAACTGCGCTCGGCACTGAGCGGCAAGTGCGTCGACATCACCGGCGTCAGCACCGCGAACGGCGCGGCGGTGCAGCAATGGGCCTGCACGGGCGGTGCGAACCAGCTGTTCAAGCTCGAAGACCAGGGCGGCGGCTACTTCTACCTGCGCGCATCGCACAGCAACAAGTGCCTGGACGTGACGAACGTGTCGACGCTGGACGGCGCCGCGATCCAGCAGTGGGATTGCGGCGGGGACAACGCCCGCTGGACGTTCCGCCAGCCCTGAACCGGCTTTGCCGGG
>Ga0065165_1001971_pt1 | contig 19399 bp, 20 predicted proteins | sample AraplaMF_Cvi_mMF_FD_63813 | JGI IMG/M metagenome (GOLD analysis project Ga0065165, IMG submission 63813) | Arabidopsis root microbial communities from the University of North Carolina, USA - plate scrape MF_Cvi_mMF (version 2) (version 3) | ecosystem: Host-associated > Plants > Roots >...
CGTCCGAGCCCCAGATCGGCTCGTTGCGCTCCTGGATCACGGTGACGAAGCCGGGCAGCGATTTGATCTGCCGCGAGGTCGCCATCGCGGCGTTGCCGTTCGGCAGCGTCATGTCGGAGATGCCGGCGTCGCGCGGCGGCGCCGCCAGCAGTTGCGCCGTGGTGATGGCATCGAGCAGGCGGTCGTTACCGGAGGGATCGCTGTCGATGGGAATGCGGGCGAGGATGCGGCGGTCGACGCCGGCCGAGGTGACGATGACGTGGCGGCCCGTGGCCGTGCCCCAGGACGGGATCAGGTCGGGCAGCAGCGTCGGCAGGTTCTCGATGTTCCTGAGCCGCTCCTGCCGCGTCGAGGTCAGGCGGTCGATACGCTCGGCGAGCAGATCGGCGAGCGCCGAGATGTCGTGGCGGACGACCTGCCGCTTCTGGCGCGTCTGATCGACGACCTGCACGAATGCGCCGAGGCAGATCGTGATCAGGAACGCGATGATGAGCGTCGGCACGGCGCGGCGCAGCGCCGGCTCCGCGATCAGGAGCCGATGATAGGCAGGTTTCGCGATCGATTGCGCCAATCCCTTGATCGAATCGGATTGGACGCACGCGTTCGCGGCGTCTGCACGCGACATGCCTTCGGCCCCCTGAAAACCAGCTTACGACGAATTTCGAAAGCAGCCCCACGTCGCTTTCGAATCATGCCGATTTGAATCCACTTTGCGCAGGCTGTCGAGAGTCAATGAATCGTTAATGCCGAATAATTCTTATCCAATGGAGAGTTCGCGCCTCTCGCATCCGTAAATCGCCGTGCGTGATGAGTCCGAAACGAGAACGTGCGATCGCTCGCACTTTCTCCATCACGCGCGCGGCGGCTCGGCGTGGCTGATGACGCGCTTCACGGTCGGGAACGCACGGCGCAAGGCGCGCTCGATCGCGTCGACCTGCTCGTGCACCTTGATCACGCTCATCGACGGCGCGGCGCGGCAGTGGAAGTTGACGATCTCGCCGGCATCGGTGTTGCGGACGCGCACATTATGGATGTCGTGGATCTCGCCGCCGGCGGCATATTCGGTCAGCGCGGCGGCGATGGTCTGCACCCGCTCGGGCGCGGCATCGACGCCGAACGGCAGTTCCGGTTCCAGCGGCTCGATATGGACGTCGACCTCGACGTCCTCGCCGAACTCCTCCTGGATGTTCCGCTCCAGCGTGTTGGCGACGTCATGGGCGGCCTCGAGCCGCATGTCGGCGTCGACCTCGAGATCGATGCTGACGATCAGCTTGGCCAGATCTTTGATCGTACCCAGATCGTGCACGGTGACGTGGTGGACCGCGAGGCCGGAATTATGCGCGATCACCATGATGCGGTCGCGCACGGTCTCGTTGTCGCGGGCCACCGGGACCGGGGTGAAGGTGAGGTCGGCATCGCCGAACGCCTTGGTGACGGCGGCTTCCGCGTTGCGCTTGATCGCCTCGACGCGGTCGATCGGATAGGTGCGCGGCACCTTTGCGATGGTGTCGATGAAGGTGGTCGCTCCGACCATGCGCACCCGCAGGCGCTCGACGTCGATCACGCCGGGCACGCTGCGGATCGCGGCGGTGGCCTTGTCCTGGGCGCCCTCCGGCGCGCGGTCGACCAGCGTCTGCACCGTCGATCCGGCCATGCGCAGGCCGAGCGCCGCGATCATGACGGCGACCGCAGCAGCGGCCGCAGCGTCGCCCCACCAGAAGCCGAGGGCGGCCAGGATCAGGCCGATGATCACGGCGAAGGAGCCCATGACGTCGGAAGCGAAGTGGAGCGCATCGGCGGCGAGCGCCTGGCTCCCGGTCTCGCGTGCGGCCCGGTGCAGCGCGCGGGCGCGCCAGAAATTGACGACGATGTCGATCACCAGCACGACGAACGGTATCGCCGAGATCGTCGGTGGCGGGGTTCCCTCGCGCAGCCGGCTATAGGATTCGACCAGGATGCCGCCGGCCAGCACGTAGAGCAGGGCGGTGACGCCGAGCGCGGAAATGCTCTCCAGCTTGCCGTGGCCGTAATGGTGCTCGTCGTCGGCCGGCTTGTCCGAAACCCGGACCACCGCCCAGGTGATGATGGTCGCCACGAGGTCGATCGAGGAATGCAGGGCTTCCGAGATCAGCGCCAGCGAGCCGATCGCGATCCCGACCGCGAATTTGGCCGCCGCCATGCCGCCGCTGGCGAAGATCGAGATGGCCGCGACCGATGTCTTGCTGTGTTGTGCGCTCATGGCGGGGATTTAGCAGGGTGAGGGCGAACATCAAGCGACGATCCACAGCACTAGTCGCGAGCGAGTTGCAGGAGCGAACGTGTTGCGAATGCTTCCGAATTGAAAGCTCGCCACTTGCTCCGTCATGCCCGGGCTTGTCCCGGGCATCCACGTTCCTCGTGCCAAGCTCCATACGTGGATGGCCGGGACAAGCCCGGCCATGACGGTGGAGGGAGTGAGGCGCTGCCGCTCTTCTCGTCGTCGCGCCTTACAACGTCACCACGATCTTCCCCAGATGCTTGTTCGCCTCCATGTGCTCGAACGCCTGGTCGATCTGCTCGAACGCATAGACCTTGTCGATCGGCAGCTGGAGTTTTCGCGACTCGACCGCGCCCCAGATGTCCTTCCTGACCTCCTCGAAGATCTCGCGGACCTCCTCGATGGTGCGCGTGCGGAAGGTGACGCCGACATAGTCGATGCGGCGGGCGGCATGGAGGTCGAAGTTGAAGTCGGCATGGGTGCCGCCGAGCCGGCCGACATTGACGATACGGCCCTTGACCCTGGTGGCTGCCAGGTTCTGGTTGGCGACCTGGCCTGAAACCTGGTCGACGATGAGGTCGACGCCTTCACCGCCGGTCGCCTTCAGAACCTCGTCGACCCATTTGGGGTCGAAGGAGTCGACTGCGAGATCGGCGCCGTACTCCTTCAACCGGCCCCGGCGGTAGGCGTCGGTGGAGGAGCCGATCACGAGCCTTGCGCCCTTGAGCTTTGCGATCTGCATCGCCATCAGGCCGACGCCGGAGCTGGCGCCCTGGATCAGCACAGCCTGGCCGGGCTGCACGCCGCCGACCATGACGACGGCGTTGTACATGGTCGCAAGTGCGACGGGGAGGGTGGCGGCCTCCTCGAAGTTCATGTTCGAGGGCGCGCGAAACAACCGGCCGTGGTCGGCGAGCGTATACTCCGCGAACGCCGCGCCGCCCGAGCCCATGATGCGATCGCCGACCTTGACGCCCTTGGCATCCGGTCCGAGTTCTGCGACTTCGCCGGCCCATTCCATGCCGAGCACGGTGCCGACGCCGCCGGCCGCGCCATGGGCGTGGCCCTTGCGCATGCCGGTGTCGGCGCGATTGAGGCCGCAGGCGCGCACGCGCACCAGCACTTGCGTGCCTTTTGGTTTCGGTTGAGCGACGTCGGAAATCTTAGCGCCATCAGCGCCGTAGACGTAAGCTTTCATGAAATACTCTCGCTTCTTGCAGTGACTATTCCGCAGCCTGTGCCGCCGGTTGAACGATCATGCCCTCCAGCCGGCTGCGAATGATCGCCTCGGCTTCGCGCACGATGCGCGAGATGAGTTCGGCGCAGCTCGGGATGTCCTGGATCAGGCCCTGCACCTGGCCGGCCGACCAGATGCCTTCGTCCGAATTGCCGGTGGCATAGACCATCTTGCCGCGGGCGCCCGCAACGAGCTCGCGGATGTCCTCGAACTTCGCGCCTTCCTTCTCCATGGCGACGACCTTGGTCGAGATCTCGTTTTTGGCGACACGGGAGGTGTTGCGCATGGTGCGGAAGATCAGCTCGGTCTCGCGCTCGTCATTGGCGACGATCTTCTCCTTGATGAGCTGGTGGATCGGGCTTTCCTTGGTGGCCATGAACCGGGTGCCCATGTTGATGCCCTCGGCCCCGAGCGCCAGCGCCGCGACGAGGCCGCGCGCGTCGGCGAAGCCGCCGGAGGCGATCATCGGGATCTTGACCTTGTTGGCGGCGGCCGGGATCAGGATCAGGCCGGGGGTGTCGTCCTCGCCGGGGTGGCCGGCGCATTCGAACCCGTCGATCGAGATGGCGTCGACGCCCATGCGCTCGGCGGAGAGCGCGTGGCGGACGCTGGTGCATTTGTGCACGACCTTGACGCCGTGCTTTTTGAACTCGTCGACATGCTCCTGCGGCTTGTTGCCGGCGGTCTCGACCACGGTGATGCCGGCCTCGATGATGGCGGCGCGGTATTCGGCATAGGGCGGCGGCTTGATCGCCGGCAGGATGGTGAGGTTGACGCCGAACGGCTTGTCGGTGAGGTCGCGGCAGCGCGCGATTTCCCTGGTCAGGTCCTCCGGCGTCGGCTGGGTCAGCGCCGTGATGAAGCCGAGCGCGCCGGCGTTGGCGACCGCCGCGACCAGCTCCGCCCGTCCGACCCATTGCATGCCGCCCTGGACGATCGGGTGCTCGACGCCGACGAGCTTGGTGAAGCGTGTCTGCAACATGATCTGTGTTCCCCCGGGCGGCCCGCAGGCTCTGTTATCGGTTGATGGCAGCAGGATGCCGCCGGGGGTGGGAAATGTCTATTGCGCGGGAGAGCGGGGGATCATGCGGAAGACGAGGGTGATTCCGTCGGGCGGATAATTGAGGGACTCGTGTCCCGGACGCGCCGCAACGCCTCTTAGCGTCGCGGCGCAGAGCCGGGACCCAGAAGGCCGCGCAAGGCGCTGATGCATGTGCCCGGCTCTGCAGCGCATCACTTCGTGCTGCGCAGCGTCCGGGGCACGAGACCTGGGCTTTCGAGCGCAACTGCTCGCGATAAACGTAGAGCTACTCCGCCGACAGCCGCACCATCTGCCGCCCGCCGTTCATTTCCTTGAGGCGGTTGACGAAGTTTTCCGGACGCTGCCAGCGATAGGGCACCTGCAAGCCCATGAACTCGGCGATGTCGCCGATGAAGCCGGTGCAGTTGGTGGTCTCGGCGTTCCAGACCGGCGAGCTCGCCTGCAATTTCTTGATGTAGGCGAACACCCGCTTGGCGTCGGCTTCGTTGAGGTACACGCGATAGCTCGCGGTCAGATAGTCCGGATCGAGATCGCCGTAGCTCGCGCCGGTCTCGGACGGCACCCAGGTGAGGTGGCCGAGCACATAGGCCCAGGTGTCGCCGGCGGGCGTCAGCCCTGCGACCTCGACGGCGCGCTCGCTGGTCTTGCCATACCAGACGAAGGCATGGCCCCAGCTCGCCGCCGTGCGGGCGCGGAAGTCGACGTAATAGGGTCCCTTTTCCGCACGCGCGACCGGGCGCCGCGACTGCGGTGCCGGTCGTGATGCGGTGTCGGTCGTGGCAAGCGCATTGGCGTCGGCAACGCGCTTGCCGGCTTCGTGGGCCGAAGCCGCGGGCATCATGCAGGCGATCATCGTCGCGAGCGCGAGTCCCGCGAGGATGCAGGATCCCGATCGATCAGGTTTGTTCGTCACGTTGTGCCCCTCGACTGTCGGCCGCTTACGCAGATGCCGCGCCTCAGTAGCGCGCTGCGACCGGGCCGGGCGCCTTGCCGATCGGGGCCTTTCCAATCGGGCTCTTGCCAATCGGCATCTTGCCGATCGGGGCCTGCTCCGAATAGACCGGGACGGGCTGGCGGCGCGGCAGATCCGCAGCGTTCGCAGCCGTCACCAGAGCAAGCGTCGCACCCACAACAAATACAATCTTCTTCACAGTCATACCCCTAGAAGGTTCGGCCCAAACACAGCCATGCCGTGCCCCCAGACACGCCTCACAGATGGGCGGCCGAATGCGACCAAGTTGCGGCCCTCGCGGGACATGTTGGCGGCATTGATCAGGCGTACGCAGATGTGATGTGTCCGGATGTTTCGCAGCGGCTCTACCCATCCTGCGCACTCCGCATGCATCTCACCCGATCCGGTTGAGGCTGTTCCTGATCGTCGAGAAGATGCCGCCGATGTCCTTGCGCAAGGCATCGAGCGCGTTGAAATTGTCGAAGATGCGGGCGAGGCGGTCTTCGACCTCCCGCTTGCTCTGCGTGAGCGTCTCGACGCGCGCGGCCAGCGTCACGCCCGCATTCGCCTCGATCTCGCCGACGGTTTTCGCCAGGAGATCGCGGGTGGTGCTGACGTCGGCGATCATGGCCTCGATGCCGAACACCGGGGCCTTGAGCGGGACGAGGTCGGCCTGCGACTTCGACAGCTCGGCCTTGAAGGTGTTCAGCGTCGTCAGCGTCTCCTGCAAGGCGCCGAGGCGCTGGCGTGACTGGAGCACGAAATCGTTCAGCGCATTCTGGCGGTCCGCCAGCGTCTTGCCGTCGCCGTCGGTCTCGACCTCCGCGATCGAGCGTTCGAGCTGGGCCTGACGCTGGCTGAGCTCCTCGAAATCGAGCCGGATGGCTTTCAGGATGTTGAAGCTGTCGTCGATGCGGGCAAGCCGCTGCTCGATCTCGAGCTTGTTCCTCGACAGCGTCTCGACGCGGGCACCGAGCGGCGCCTCGCCGCCGGTTTCCAGCTCGTCGATGCTCTTGGCGAGGCGGTCATGGCCGAGGCCGAGCTCGCCGACCAGAGCGTTGATGCCGGCATCCGTCGCGCGCAGCGGCTGCAGCTCGGCATGGGATTTCGCCAGATCTTCCTTGTACTGGTTGAGGGTCGCGAACGTCTCCTGGACCGTATTCACCCGATTCAGCAGCGTCGATACGTCGCGCGCGATGTCCTTCAGCCGGTCGGCGAGGTTGTTCTTGCGATCGTCGGTCTCGAGGTCGTGCAGGGACCGCTCGAGCTGGTTCTGGCGGTCGCGGATCTCGGTGAAGACAGGCTCGACCGCGCGGCGCTGATCGGCGACCTTGCCAACCATGTCGCGCAATGCCTGCTGGCGGCGGCGGATGTCGGCGAGCTGGTCGTGCATGTCGGTGGATTCGTTGCGGCCCTGCTGGAGCAGCGCGCGCTGCTCGGTCTCGCCGAGCTTGTCGTGGAGGGCGGAGACGGCCTCCCTGGGATCGCTCTCGATCAAATGCTGGACGGTGGCGTCGAGGTGGTTTTGCAGGGCGTGCGCGACGACGACGTCCTCACGGGTCTTCTTGAGGCGATCGCGGAGCGTGGTGAGGCGCCGGTCCTGCCGCGACAGCCGCCAGGCGGTTGCGCCGATCAGCGCCAGCGCCACGGCCAGAAGCGCCCCGGTTGCGATGCGCTGCGGCACGGGCAGGCCCGCGAACAGGGCGGGCAAATGGGCGAGATCGTAACCCAGGGTCAGTTGGGCGAAGGCCGCAATGGCGGCGAGGAGGACAAACCAGGCAACCAGGAAAAACAGCCACATCGTGAATTCCTCACGCCGGCACAATATCGCCATAGTTGCTATTGGAGAGCCGGACCGAGATCAAGGGGCGGGTGGCGTGCCGGATGTCTCAGCTAGCGCGATCCACAGCCGTCGGCGTCAGCCGATTGGCGGAGGGCGGTGTGGGGAGTGCCGGGTTTTCCCGAGGCAGGGGACGGCGCTGGCGCAGTCCTTCGTCGTCATTCCGGGCTCGCGCGACGCGCGCCCCGGAATGACGGGGCGAGAGCTACAGGCGAAACTCGTTGGTGAGTTCGCCGATGCCGTCGATCGCGACGGTGACCGTGTTCACCGGCTCTTTCATCACGCCGACGCCGACGGAAGTGCCGCCGGCGATGAGATCGCCGGGGAGCAGGGTCATGTCGTGGGAGATCTTGCTGATCAGCTCCTGCGCCGAAAAGATCATGTCCGAGATCGGATAATTCTGCCGCTCGGCGCCGTTGAGAATGGTGCGGACCACGAGCTTGGCCGGATCGAGGCCAGTTGCGATCACGGGGCCGAACGGGCCGTAATCGTCGATGCCCTTGGCGCGGGCCCATTGCGGGAAAGTCGGATCGCTGGTCAGGATGTCGTTGGCGGTGATGTCGTTGACGCAGGTGTAGCCGAAGATGAAGCCGTCGGCCTCGCCAGGCGACACGCGGGCGCAGGTCTTGCCGATGACGATGCCGAGCTCGCCTTCATAGGTGGTCTTGCCGTCGTAATAGGAGGGTCGGCGGATCACGGCGCCCGGTGTCGTGATGCTGGTGGTGGCCTTGAGGAGATAGAGCGGCTCCGGCGGCTCGGGCTGGTTGAGTTTTGCCGCAAGCGCGTGAAAATTGTTCCAGAGCGCGACGATCTTGCTGGGGGCACAGGGCGCCAGCAACTCGACCTCCGACAGCGCCAGAGTCTTGCCGGTGCCGGCGTTGCGGCCGAACATCTCGCCCTCATGCACGCTGATGCCCGATGCGGTCAGCGTACCGAAGCCGGTCGCGCCATTATTCCGGAAGCGCAGCCATCTGGTCACGTCGGTCATCACGCCACCGCCAGTGCGCGGGGATCGCCGGAGGCCGACACGCCGTCATAGAGGCCGGCGATGCGGGCGCGCTGGGTCACCATCGCCAGCACCGAGTCGAGTGCGGGCGTGGGAACGCCGGTGAGGCGGCCCATCTCCTGCACCACGGTGACGAGCGGATCGATCTCCATCGGGCGGCCGCGTTCGAGATCCTGGAGCATCGAGGTCTTGTGCGCGCCGACCTTGCGGGCGCCTTCGATGCGGCGCTCGACATCGACACGGAATTTGACGCCGAAGGTCTCGGCGATGCCTTGCGTCTCCACCATGATCGCGCGCGACAGCGCACGCGTGGCTGGATCGGTGCAGATCACGTCGAGCGTGGCGTGGGTCAGCGCGCTGATCGGGTTGAAGCAGACATTGCCCCACAGCTTGAGCCAGATCTCGTCGCGGATGCGGTCGAGCACCGGCGCTTTCAGCCCGGCCGCGACGAACAGGTCGGCGAGGCGCTGCACGTCGGACGTGATCTCGCCGGAGGGCTCGCCGAGCGGGAAATTGTTGCCGTAGACGTGGCGGATCACGCCGGGCGCCTCGATCTCGGTAGCGGGATAGACGATGCAGCCGATCGCGCGCTCGGCCCCCAACTCGCGCCACTGCCGCCCGCCGGGATCGATGCTCTCCAGCGTCGCGTTCTCGTATGGGCCGCCATGCTTGTAGAAATACCAATAGGGGATGCCGTTGACGGCGGTGACGATACGGGTGTGCGGCCCGAGCAGGGGCCGCATCGTCTCGATCACGCCGGTGATCGAATGCGCCTTCAGCGTGATGATGATGAAGTCCTGCACGCCGAGCTCGGCCGGATTGTCGGTGCAGCGCGGATGCACGACGTGCGTCTCCTCGCCCGCGAGCAGCGTCAGGCCGCGCTCGCGCATCGCGGCGAGGTGGGCGCCGCGCGCGATCAGGCTGACATCGGCGCCGGCGCGCGCGAGCTGAACCCCGAGATATCCGCCGATCGCGCCGGCGCCGTAGATGCAGATCTTCATGAAATCCTCGCGGGACCAAGATTTGGAGTGTTGCGATAGCTCGTGACACAGGTTCGCTGCACCTCTCCCGCTTGCGGGAGAGGTCGACGCTCTCGAAGAGCGCGGCGGGTGAGGGCTCTATCCTCTTGGGGAGTCTCCCTGGCGGAGACACCCTCTCCCGCAAGCGGGAGAGGGAGAGCGCCTTTTCCGTGGCTGGAAGCTTCAGGCTGCCGCTTGCGGCGTGCCGTTGATGGCCTCGTCCATCGCAGCGGCGATGTCGCGCATGCTGATGACCGAGACGAGGCTGTAATCGTCGATCACGGGCAGGTGCCGGATGTGATTGCGGTTCATCAGGTGCCGGACCTGCTCGATCGTGTCGGTCGAGCTGCAGGACACCAGCTGCTGCACCGAGACCAGCTGCGAGACCTTCACGTTGACGGCGTTGGCGCCGTGCTCGGCGACGGCGCGCACCACGTCGCGCTCGGTGAACATGCCGACCGCGGTGTTGCCCTCGGAACGGACCACGTCCTTGACCACCAGCGCGCTGATGTTGTTGGCGCGCATCAGCTTGGCGGCGATACCCACCGTTTCGTTCATTCGCACCGTGACAACGCGCGGTGTCTTCTTGCGCAGAATGTCTCCGACCAGCATTGCAACCTCCCTGGGTGAATGACGGGGGCAAGTGTGGTATACATAATGCCAATCGTCAAGCATTGGATTTGGCTGATCCGAAAAATCTTGCGGCAGCAATCCTGACGTTTGTCGTGGCGCCAAAAAGAAAGGGGCGCATCGCTGCGCCCCTTTCGACCGATCGAACGAGGTGTGGTCGCTACGCCGTCTCGGTCTTTGCACCGGTCTTGGCGCTCGCCGTTGCCGCGCCGGCGCTCTCGGCTTCCTTGCCCAGGATGAAGGAGCGGCGCAGCGGCTTGATCACGAACAGCGCCATCAGCGCCGCGGTCGCGTTCAGCGCCACCGCCACCACGAACACGGCCTTCCAGCCATAGGCGGTCGAGATCACGCTCGCGAGCGGGACCAGCAGCGACGCCGTGCCCTTCGCGGTGTAGAGCATGCCGTTGTTGGTGGTCGCGAACTTCGAGCCGAACGTGTCGCCGCATGTCGCCGGGAACAGCGAATAAATCTCGCCGAACACGCCGAAGTAAACCGCGGTCGCGAGCACGAAGACAACGGGGATATGACCGTAAGCCGACAGCGTCAGCAGCATCACCGCGGCCGTGCCGAACGCGATGAACATGGTGTTCTCGCGGCCGATCGTGTCGGAGACGAAGCCGAAGAACGGGCGGCCGAAGCCGTCGAAGATGCGGTCGAGCGAGATCGCGAAGGTCAATGCCGCCATCTGGAAGCCCGCGAGCGTCACCGGCGTGTCGGCGATCTTGAAGTCGTGCGCGATCGGGGCGATCTGCGCCGCGGTCATCAGGCCGCCGGAGGCGACCATGACGAAGACGAGATACATCACCCAGAAAATAGGGGCGCGCAGCACTTGCGGCGGGGTGAAGTCGATCTTGGTCTGCGGCAGATTGAGCTGTTTCTTCTTCGGCGGAATCGAGAGCCGCGGCGGCTGGATGAAGAAGGCGAGCACGAACACGATCACGCCCTGGCCGATGCCAAAGGTGAGGAACGCGTGCTGATAGCCGCTCGAAGCGATCATGGCCGCGATCGGCACCACGGTGAGGGCCGCGCCTGCGCCGAAGCCGGCCGCCGTCGCGCCGGCGGCGAGGCCGCGGCGATCGGGAAACCATTTCAGTGCGTTGCCGACGCAGGTACCGTACACCGCGCCCGCGCCCATGCCGCCGATGACAGCGGCGGCGTAGAGCAGGAAAAGGCTATCGGCGTAGGAGTTGAGAATCCAGGACAGCGCGATCATCACGCCGCCGAACATGATGACGATGCGCGGGCCGTATTTGTCGACGAACCAGGCCTCGACCGGCACCAGCCAGGTCTCGGTGACGACGAAGATGGTGAAAGCGAGCTGGATCGCGGCGCGGCCCCAATGATGGGCCTGATCGATCGGATCGACGAACAGCGTCCAGCCATATTGCAGGTTTGCGATCATCGCCATGCAGACGATGCCCATTCCGAGCTGGAGCCAACGAAAACCTGTGCGAAGGGGCGCAGCGGTCACGGCGCCATCCGTGCTGGACATCATCAACAACCTCCCAAGGCGCTTGTCTGGTCGACACCGGCTGCAAGATGACCTGATGTCGCAAATATTGTGGCTTATCGTCGCAAGCGCGCGGCAGCTTGGTATACGATATTCCAGAATGCAAGCCCAATCTTGTGACGCAGCGCAAGAAAAGTGCGGTGTTCCCCGACGCAGCTGCGGTCGCCGGAGTGGGCCCTGCAAAACGAAAACGCCCGGCCGTGAGGCCGGGCGTCGTTGCGGTGAAAGTCGTCGCAGTGAGGCGTCAGATGGTCGATTTCGCGACCACCACCTTGCGCCAGGGCTTGAGCACCGCGATCGCCAGCCCTGATGCCAGGATATTGGCGCCGGCCGCGATGATGAACACGCTGTCCCAATGACCCGACGACTGCTGCATGTAGTTGGCGATCGGCACCAGCAGCGCGGCCGTGCCCTTTGCGGTGTAGAGCAGGCCCGCATTGGTGGTCGCGAACTTGGCGCCGAACGTGTCGGTGCAGGTCGAGGGGAACAGCGAGTAGATCTCGCCCCAGGCGAAGAACACGAAGCCCGAGAGCAGCACGAACCAGATCGGATCGTGGCCCCAGAGGTAGAGCAGCCAGATGCCGACACCTTCCATGCCGAAGGCGATGAACATGGTGTTCTCGCGGCCGATCATGTCGGAGATCCAGCCGAAGAACGGACGCGTCAGGCCGTTGAGCACGCGGTCGATCGTGGCCGCGAAGGTCACCGCGGTCATCGTCACCGCCATCAGCGTGACCGGTACGTTGTCGACCTTCCAGTCGGCCGCGATCGGCTTCAGGTTCGCCGTCACCATCAACCCGCCGGCGCCGACGATCACGAACATGAAATACATCAGCCAGAAGATCGGCTGACGCAGCACCTCGGTCGGCTGATAGTTGCGGCGCGTTTGCAGCAGATTGGCATTCGCCACCACGCTCGGCACCTGGCCCGCTTTCGGCGCGAGCAGGAAGAAGGCGAGGATGCAGATGATGATGCCTTGTCCGAGGCCGAAATAGAGGAACGTGGTCTGGAAACCGCTGTCCTTGATCATGGCCTGGATCGGCGCCACGGTCAGCGCGGAGCCTGCGCCGAAGCCTGCTGCCGTGATGCCCGCGGCGAGACCGCGCTTGTCGGGAAACCATTTCAGCGCGTTGCCGACGCAGGTGCCGTAGACGCCGCCCGCGCCGATGCCCGCGATGATCATGCCGAGATAGTAGCCGTTGAGCGTGGTCGCCTGTGCGTTGATCGCCCAGCCGAGGGCACAGAGTACGCCGCCGACCAGCACGACGAGGCGCGGTCCGTATTTGTCGACGAACCATCCTTCGACCGGCACCAGCCAGGTCTCGAACAGCACGAAGAGCGTGAAGGCCCACTGGATCGACGCGCGATCCCAGCCGAATTTCTTCTGGATGTCGGGGACGAAGAACGTCCAGCCGTATTGATAATTGGCGATCATCACCATCGCCGCTACACCGACCGCCAATTGCGCCCAGCGATACGTGTCGCTAACGCGCGCGGCTGTAGGGGCCGTTGCCTGCACCATGTCCGTCATAAAGCCTCCCGTGGCGCCTCTCATTTTTCTGCGAGCGCTGGAGCGGCATTCTTGTATTCATTATGCCAAGGTTCAAGCGCTGGTCCGGTCACCGTGCGCAAATGCCGCAGACCTTGGTGGCCCCGGTTGTGAGTCGGACGGCCAAATAGAAATGGCCCCGTCGTACGGGGCCATTCATCAAAAGTAGTATGTGGGCGGTTTTAAAACCAGCGCCGATCGGCAGCGCTGTCTTACAGGCCGAAGCGGGGCAGGTCGCCGTTGTGGTTGGAGATCTCGGCGCTCGCCATCAGGAAGCGGTCCACCGCGGCCATGAAGCGGGCGAACAGCGAGGCGGTCGGGGCGAGGGCGACGGAAGCGATCTTGGACATCGGAATTCCCTTTCTCAAGACAGTCAGTATTGCTGTCTCATTTCGAAGGGCAATCTACGTATACCAGATGCCAGTGTCCATGCATGCCATTGCATGGCAGCATGCAGCTCTTCGCATTGCAGCATAACGTTCCGTTAAAGGGGCCGGTTCGGGGCATAAAGTCGCCTAACACCTCCAAATGGGGGCGGTTGACTATCGCGGTGCACAATCTGGCCTTGGCAGGGCAGCCCAAAGCCGTTAGTGCTCTGCCCCCTTTTCCAATCCTCAATCAGAGTGGTTCATGTCGAGCGCCTCGCCCGCCGTCTCGATCGGCATCGATTTTGGGACCAGCAATACGGTCGTCGCGATCGCGGCGGACGACCGCCGGGTCGAGGCCATCCGCTTCGACCATGGCGGCCAGCGCCACAGCGTCTACGTCTCCGCCCTGTGCTTCTGGGAGGACCGGCCGGGGGCCGGCGCCCAGGCTGAAGGCGGCCCGTGGGCGATCGAGACGTTCCTCGAGGGACGCCACGTCTACCGCTTCCTCCAGTCGTTCAAGACCTTTGCCGCAAGCTCCAGCTTCAACACCACGCAGGTGTTCCGGCAGCGCTTCAAGTTCGAGGACATTCTGGCGGCGTTTCTGCGCACGCTGGCGCGCCATGGCGGCGACAAGTTCGGCTTCGAGACCTCCAACATCACGGTCGGCCGGCCCGTGCGCTTTGCCGGCGGCAATCCCGACGAAGCGTTGGCGATGCAGCGCTACAGGGCCGCGTTCGAGCGCCTGGGCGCCGGCCACGCGCGCTACGTCTATGAGCCCGTGGGGGCGGCGTTCTCGTTCGCCCGCCGGCTGGAGCGCGATGCCACCGTGCTGGTTGCGGATTTCGGCGGCGGCACCAGCGACTTCTCGGTCATGCGCTTCTCGCGCGCGGGCGGCGTGCTGCGCGCCGAGCCGCTCGGCCACGCCGGCATCGGCATTGCCGGCGACACGTTCGACTATCGCATCGTCGACCACGTCGTCTCGCCCCGGCTCGGCAAGGGCTCCAGCTTCCGCTCGTTCGACAAGGTGCTGCCGGTCCCGAGTGGCCACTACACCAACCTTGCGCGCTGGCATCAGCTCGCGATGATGAAGAGCAACGGCGATCTGCGCGAGCTCCGCGACCTTGCGAAGACCGCGCTGAAGCCAAAACTGCTCGAGGATTTCATCACCATCGTCGATCTCGACCTCGGCTTCTCGCTGTACCGCGCGGTGTCCGACGCCAAGGTCGCGCTGTCGGGCCACGACGAGGTGGACTTCCGCTTCAGGGGCGGCGGTGTCGATATCGGCGCGGCCATCACGCGGAAGAATTTCGAATCCTGGATTGCCGACGACATCGCTCGCCTCGGCGCCACCGTCGACAAGGTGCTGGCTGAAGCCGGCATCACCGCGCGCGAGGTGGAAAAAGTGTTCTTGACCGGCGGCACCTCGTTCGTGCCCGCGGTCCGAAAGCTGTTCGCCGATCGCTTTGGCAACGAACGGCTGATGTCGGGCGACCAGTTCGAGTCGATCGCCTACGGCCTCGCCCTGATCGGGCACAGTCCAGATCCGGATCGCTGGACCGCGGATGGCGGGATCAAGAAGGGCGCGTAGCGATCCTCCCCGACGGACTCGATGTAAGTTGTTCGCCCGGAGCGCTCCTCATCCTCCGTCATTTCGAGCGCAGCGAAGCAATCCAGAGTGTGTCTACGGAGGCAATCTGGATTGCTTCGTCGCAAGGGCTCCTCGCAATGACGATGCGGGGAGATTTGCGCATGGATCGAACAGATCAGCGATCGCGGGCACGGCGCAAGTGCGCCTTGCCCACGCTGCGAGATAAACGTCGCCGCTACTGATTGATCTCCGGCTCGACCAGCCTTGCGAGGTTGCGCAGCGATTCCTGCCAGCCGAGATAGCAGGCTTCCGGCGGGATGGCGTCGGGGATGCCCGCCTGCGTGATGTCGACCTCGGTGCCGACCAGAACTTTCTTCAGCGTCACGGTCACCTCGATCGTGCCGGGCAGATTGGGATCGTCGAACTTGTCGGTGTAGCGCAGCCGCTGGCCGGCAACGAGCTCGAGATATTCGCCGCCGAACGAATGGCCGTTGCCCGTCGTGAAGTTCCGGAACGACATCTTGAAGGTGCCGCCGACCTTGGGTTCGAGGTGATGCACCGTGCAGGTAAAACCGTTCGGCGGAAGCCATTTTGCGAGCGCGTCCGCCTCCAGGAAAGCGCGATAGAGCTTCTCCGGGCTGGTGGTCAGGACGCGGTGCAGGCGGACAGTGCTGGGCATGGTCGTCTTCCTCATGAACTGATGGGCTCGACATCAGCGTCTGTTGCCCATTCGTGCACCGAGGACGAACCGAATGCTGCCGATCCGACAGGGCATCTCGGATTTTTTGCCGGGACTGTCCTGCCGGCGCTGGGCCACAATTCCGCTATCGTTCCTCGCTCAACTCCCGCGCGAAATCAGGGGAGACTTCCGTTGCGTAGCACGCTGTGGGCTTTCGCCGTCATTCTCGGCTGCCTCGGTTCGTCCGCAGAGGCCGCGGGCATTCAACTCCTTGAATCCGGCCCGGCGCTGTCAGGCGCGATCTGGTATCCGTGCGCGGCCGAGCCGGCGCATGTCACGCTTGGCGGTCTTTCGGTCGGCGCCGATTTCGACCTGAAGGGTGCGAAGGATTGTCCTGTCACGGGGGCAAAGCTGCCGCTCGTCATCTTCTCGCACGGCCGCGGCGCGTGGTTTGGTGCGAACCACGATACCGAGGAGGCGCTGGCCGACGCCGGCTTCGTCGTCGCAGCTATCAATCATCCGGGCGACACCACCAACGACTCGTCGCGGCGGGACACTCTCTCGATTTGGGGATCACGCCCGGCGGACATCGTGCGCCTGCTCGATTTCGTGTTGAACGACTGGAAGGACAGGGCGGTGATCGATCCCGCCAAGGTCGGCTTCTTCGGCTTCTCGCTGGGCGGCGCCACCGGCTTCGTGCTGATGGGCGCCAGGCCGGATTTCGCGAGGATCGCCAGCTTCTGCAAGAGGACGACCGGCGATTGCGCGGAGCTGCACAGTGGTGTCAAGCCGCCCGAGCCGATCGTGGATGCGCGCATCCGCGCCGCTGTCATCGTCGACCCCGCGCCGGGCACCCTGACGCGGGAGAATCTCGCATCGGTCAAGGTGCCGTTCCAGTTCTGGCGCTCGCAGTTCGGCGGCCCCGGCGTCGGCGACGGCTCAGGCACGGCGCGCGTCGCGGAGGGCCTGCCGGGCAAGCCCGAGATTCACGTCGTGCCGGCCGGCCACTTTGCTTTCCTCGCGCCTTGCTCGGCCGAGCTTGCGGCAGCCGTCCCGCGTATCTGCGCCGATGTGCCGGCAGGATTCGACAGGGTTGGCTTCCACCGCGAGTTCAACGCGGCGGTGGTGAAGTATTTTCGCGAGCAGCTCGCTGGCGGCGAAACCGTGAGCGCTCGATAGCGCGGCGTCATGTCGACGTTCAAATCGACGCTGGCGGATGCGCAACTCGCCTCGCATCGGATGCCCTGCAAGCCTGAAAGTTCAAATCTGCAAACGTTCCGGCGGAGCCCCATCGAGGCCAATTAAACCAAGCCTTGCGCAGGGCGCTGATGAGGTATACATTGGAGCTGTTCGTTCAGCCGCTGTGCCTTGTTGAATGCGCCCGCGGGCTCCTTTTCCATCGACATCGACGAATTGAATTTGTTCTGCGTGACGATCGCGCGGAACCTGCGCGCGTGCGCTTTGGAGAAGAAAATGACGACAGGTACCGTGAAGTGGTTTAACGGCCAAAAAGGCTTTGGATTCATTCAGCCCGACGACGGCGGCAGCGATGTGTTCGTTCACATCAGCGCGGTCGAGCGGGCTGGTCTTGCGGGTCTCGCCGAGGGCCAAAAGGTCAACTTCGAGGCCAAGACCGACAAGATGCGGGGCAAGGTCAGCGCAGAGAATCTCTCGCTGGCCTAACGGCCCTGACGCCGTTTCACGGATGTACTGAAACGGCTGCGCGACCCGCTCGATCGTAAGGATTGAGCGGGTTTTGTCCGTTGCTGAACAGGGTGAATCATGAGCGGCAAGAGATCTGCTGAACCATCGCCCGAATCCATCGCGCGTTCCAATCGCCAGCGTTTGGCCGCGGAAGAGGGCGCGCGAGCGATGGTGGACGCCGAAAGGCAGGCCGTCGATATTCGCAAGAACATGGCGCGGCTTCGGGAGCTGCGTGTGGCCAGGGAAGCAGCCGAGGCAACTCTTCAAGCATCGCTGCCGGCGCCGGCTCCGGCGAAGCGCAAGAAGAAGCTGCCGCGATAGCCGACTTCGACGGCGTCAGACGAAAATCTGGAGAGTTCGGTCACATGCCAAAGATTGCGGGTCGTGCCTAGGATCAAGCCGGATGGCGGCGGCACAATCACGTTCTTTCTCGCGCTGGGCGCGGGCCGGCAAACGTGCCGGCTTGCGACGAATTTTCTGACGCAGAAGCAGGCCTTCAGCTATCTCCAGAAGAACCGAACCGAATTCGAGCGCATCGCGCGGGCACGGTTCGCTTCAGGGGAGCTCGAGGACGGGATCGTCGTGCTCTCGATGCTCTAGGTCCGGCTTTCAACGCAGCGACCCTGGTGCGCGCCTCAAACGGACCAGTCACGGTGCCGCGCCCTATTCGGAGCGGCTGCCCGGCTTCGCCTCACGGGCCAATCGCTCGGCTTTCAAGCGCTCGCGGTTCTCGTCAAAGGAGTGCTGGGCCTTCGCGTAATCATTCATCGGCTTCTGCGTTTCGACGGGCTTGAACGCCTTGTCGGCTTCACGCTTGGCGCGATCCGACGATTGAGCTCTCGACATTTCGACCTCGATTTAATCAACGAATTTGGTTCCGGCACGGGCCGGACGCGACGACTTCCGCTCGCGAGCGGTCGATTCTCTGGCGCTGGGCGCTGGGTAAGTCATTTGCGAGGCGCTCAGCGACTCGCTGCAAGGGCGGTGCGCAGCCATTTATGAGAGCACACCGGTCAGAGCAATAACAGGCGGCGGCTGCATCGGTTCCTCGGAATTCTTTAACCGCGCGTTGGCTCGTCCGACGCGGACAGTTCGAGGACTGCTTTGCCGGTCGAGACGTCCGCTTCTCTGGACGATGGCATCATACCCCTGTTTTGCCCGACGCGTCAAATCTGTTTCGTAAAATACGAAATTCGTTTGCGGGATCAAGGGCGGCTCTACTGTGCATGGGGTTGTTTTCAACTTTTTGGACCCCGCGACGGCGGGAGGCCTTGCCATGCAAAAAGGGCCGCCCCGAAGGCGGCCCTTTCGTCCTGGTCGAGGCTGTCCGCTTACTCGGCGGCCTGCTTCTGCGGCGGGTCGAGGGCGCCGGACTTGTGGATCTCGGCGACCTGATGATCGCTGAAGCCCAGCACGCTGCGCAGGATCTCGTCGGTGTGCTCGCCGAGCAGCGGCGAGCGCTGCACGTCGCTCGGGCTATCCGACAGCTTGATCGGGTTGCCGACCGAGATGTACTTGCCGCGGGTGGGGTGGTCGACCTCGACCACGGTGCCGGTGGCGCGCAACGACTGGTCCTCGGCGATCTCCTTCATCGACAGGATCGGGCCGCAGGGGATGTCGTCCTTGTTGAGGATCTCCATCGCCTCGAACTTGGTCTTCGTCATCGTCCACTGTTCGATGCGGGCGAAGATCTCGTTCAGGCGCGGCAGGCGGGCGGCAGGCTTGGAATAGTTCGGATCGGTCTTCCAGGTCGGCTCGCCGATCACGTCGCAGATCTTCTCCCAGACCGGGGCCTGGGTGATGAAGTAGATGTAGGCGTTGGGATCGGTCTCCCAGCCCTTGCACTTCAGGATGCGGCCCGGCTGGCCGCCGCCGGAATCGTTGCCGGCGCGCGGCACGGCATCGCCGAACGGAATGCCTTCGCCGAACTGGCTGTATTCCTTGAGCGGGCCGTGGGCGAGGCGCTGCTGGTCGCGCAGCTTGACGCGGGCGAGGTTGAGCACGCCGTCCTGCATCGC
>Ga0065165_1001972_pt1 | contig 19394 bp, 16 predicted proteins | sample AraplaMF_Cvi_mMF_FD_63813 | JGI IMG/M metagenome (GOLD analysis project Ga0065165, IMG submission 63813) | Arabidopsis root microbial communities from the University of North Carolina, USA - plate scrape MF_Cvi_mMF (version 2) (version 3) | ecosystem: Host-associated > Plants > Roots >...
CCTAGGGAAGCTCTGCATAACTCCCGCGAGCCGAGATGGCTCCGATTCGGGAGGGGCCGCTAGGCGCAAACCACAGCCATAGCGGGCGCTATGGCGAGGATTTGCAACGACGCGGACCGCCTGAAGCGGGGCCAGACCGGCCGCGAGGAGTTATGCAGAGCTTCCCTAGAAATACTTCGATGTCCCCCGAGGCGGCCTGAACCACATGAGCAGCAGCCCTTTGGCAATCGCCCAGTGCAGCGCGGCCCGGTCCCTGCGGCCCCGCACCAGTGCGAGCCCCGCCCGTGCCATCCGGGCGGCGATCTTGTCGGGCCATCGGTTGCGCGGATAGGCGAAATACGCAATCGCCAGCTCCTCGTTGATCATCTTGCGGGCGTTCACATGCGGGTTCTCGTACTTCACCGCCTCATCGTCGCAGCGCATCACCCGCCCGCCCTGCGTGCGGAAGTACCAGGCGGCCCATTCCTGGTCTTCCGCCGAGTACACATCGGTGCGGAAAGGCCGTGCCTTCACCAGCCGGGTGGGCAGATACGCGCAGGCGTTGGACAGCCCGTTGTAGCCGTCGAACTCGGCCGGCCCGACCACCGTCCGGCTATTGACGCCCAGATGCGCAAAGCGCCAGTACACGACCTCGACTCCGTGTGCGCCTGCCGCCTTCAGGCTCTCTTCCACGAGCGTTGGCCGCTCCAGCTTCACATGCGAGCTGATCAGGAGGGCATGGGGTTCGTCGAGCGCCGCCATGCCCACATTGATCGCCACTGAATAGTTGAACTCGCCCTCGGGGTAAGGGATCACCTCCCCCAGGCGCAGCAGCTGTGCGCGCACCTCGGCGCTGCGCGACGAATCGACAAACACGATGCGTGTCGGCGGCCACGTCTGCGCCTTCAGCGCGGCGACCACCTGGGCCAGCAAGGGCGTGCAGGCATGCGTGCGGATCACCGCTGCATAGGTGCGCAGGTCGTCCACGCGCTCGTGCTGCGCCGCCCCACCGGGCGGAGCATCGGCATTGTCCAGGGACGTGGCCGTCGATGCGGATGGCGAGTCCATGGCGGTCGCCGCGGCTGTGGCGCTATGCACCGTCATGCTCCACTCAGGCCTTGGCTGGCTGACGCAGCCAGCGGCGCGTCATCTGATACCAGCCCTCGGCCCACCAGCCCAGCTTCATGAACTGGCGCATGTCGTTGGCATCCGGGCGGAAGCCGTAGTAGTCCGAGAAGACCTGGAGCAGCATCAGCTGCATCACCCGGCCATTGTTCTGCCCATGCTTGGCGAACATCAGCTGGCAGGCACGCAGCACCTTCTGCTTGGACTTCGATGAGATCCGGTCGGGCCGCGGCGCTACATCGAACACATAGGTCGGCAGGTCCAGCAGGCGGCCGGGGCCGTGCAGCTTGAGGATGCGGTAGAAAAACTCCAGGTCCTGCCAGGCGGGCATCTCCTCATCGAAGAGCCCGGCCGAGACAAAGCGGTCACGCGGCCCGAACAACTGGTTGCCGACATGGTTGGCGTCCAACATCATGTCTGCGGTGCAGCGGCCCACCTTGGCGCTATACCAGCGCTTGTCCCCGCTGCGGAACTCATACTGCACATACAGCACCGAGGGCTGATCGCCCATGGAGGTCAGCAGCTTCCAATAGGCCAGCAACGCTTCGATGTGGTGCGGCTTGAACTCGTCATCGTCGTCCAGGCCCGTCAGGAATTCGCCGGTGGAAGCACGGATGGCCTCGTTGCGCGCCGCGCAGGCGCCGCGGCCCTTTTCGTGGCGCAGCACCTTCAGCCGCGGGTCCTGGCGCGCGGTCTCGGCCAGCCAGGCGGGCGTGTCGTCGGTGGAGCCGTCGTCCACCACCACCAGCTCGACATTCCGATAGGTCTGGTTCAGCACCGACATCACCGCCGCGCGCATCGACGCGGACCGGTTCTGTGTCGGCATGTAGACCGAGACCAAGGGCCATTCACTCATGTACATCTCTCGCATCAAAAGTCGATGGGCTGCCGGGCGCGCTCAACGCCCATCCAGCACCGCCTTGCCCCGCGGAAACAGATGTTCCGCCGTCCAGAGTAACAGCAGCGTGAGCCCGGCAGCCGCCAGCCACAGGACATCGCTGCGCCTGATGCCCGCCACCCGCAGCAGTTCGATCAGCATTGGATGCAGCAGGTACAACCCGAGCGCATAACGCCGCCCCCAGTCCGCCAGCCGCTCCAGTCCTCTAGTCGCCGGCAACGCCAGCCCAAGAGCGAGCGCCGCCACGCCCAGCACGATGGCGCCGACGTGCAACTGCATCTCGGTGGGCGCCCCGCCATTCGCATGCACCACCAGGGCCTGCAGCAGCATCAGCACCGCGCCCACCACCACCAGCACCGGCCACCGGCGCGCCAAGGCCACACGCGGCACGCTCGCAAGCTTGATGCCAAGCCACACGAGCGCGATGCCCGACAGGAAGCGGCCTGCAAACATCGTTGGCCAGTCCAGGCGTCCCATCGCAAACATCGAATCCAGCGCGCTGCAGCCCAGCAGCACGGCGCCGAGGCCCCACCAGGCCGCGCGGGGCTGCCACCAGTCGGGGCGCGCGGCGGCCAGCAACAGCCCAGCCAGTGCCGCATGCATGAACCACAAGTGGCCCCAGGCGCCGCGCACGATGAACTCGGGAGACACCATGCGTTCCACACCGCCGCGCACGCCCAGCTGCAGGAAGTTGAGCACGCCATAGAGGACCGAGCAGACCAGCGTGATCTGCAGCAGGCGTCCGGCGGTGACCAGCGCGGTGGGGCCGATGACGGGCTTCTGGCCGATGAAATACCCCATCACCACGAAGAAAAACGGCACCACCCAGCGGCCCGATGCCCGGCTGATCTCCATGAGGGCCGGTGGCCACTCCGGGAACAGGCCCACATGCAGCCCCACGACCAGCACCGCACCAAAGATGCGCAGCGCATCGATTCCGGGCAACCGCGCGCCAGATGCCATTCCTTCTCTCATGCCCTATGCCTTGCCTTTCAAGGTCCTGAGCAAAGTCTTCGGGGAGTGGCCAAACACCCCTCCCAACACGCCCAGGTACACCGCGGCGCCTAGGGCAATCAACATGCCGAGTTGCAGCTTGGCAGGTAACGCCATGTGTTCCAGACCATAGCCTGCGCCGAACAGCGCCAGGCCCATCGCCAGCGAGGACCACACCGGCGCCTTCATCTGCTGCCACAGCGGGCCCGGCGTTGCCTGCAGCCAGCGGCCCATGCAAAAGATGGTCACGACGAAGTTGATGGCGTTGGCCACGAAGTAACCAGCGGCTACACCTACCACGCCGTATTGCGCACCAAGGAAGAAACCCAGCAGCACGGTGGCCGTGTTGAAGATGCCCAGGTAGAACAGCGCGGCCGTGCGCCCCTGCGACGTCAGCGTGCTGCCGATGGTGCTCATCAGCGACTGCATGATGCCCACCGGCGCCAGCCAGCCCAGCAGCGGCGCCACGATCATCCACTTCGGGCCCAGCACCACGTCGGTGAACGGCACGCGCAGCGACCACAGGCCCACCATGATGGGCATGCTCAGCAGGGAGATGCCGCCCAGCACCTTGAAATACACCTCCCGCACGGCGGCCAGGTCGTCCTGGATCCCGCTCAGGCGCGGCAGCAGCGCCCGGCCCACGACCCAGCTCATGTGCTGCACCGGGAACAGCATGAGCTTGTAGGCCATGCCGTATTGCCCGAGGGGCCCTGCGCCCAGCATGCGGCCGATGATCATGCTGTCGGCATTGCGGGCGAAGTAGTTGATGAAGTTGAAGGCCGTGAGGCTGCCGCTGAAGCCCCATAGCGAACCCAGTTCCTCCCGGCTCCACTGTCGGCCCGGACGGAAGCCCGAGTTGAACCACATCCAGCTGCTGTTCACGCCGATGGTGAACAGCGACGGGACCACGAAGCTGTAGACGCCCCACCCGGCCAGTGCGCAGCCCACCGACAGGCACAGGCCGCCCACCTGGGTGAAGACATCCAGGATGGCCAGTTCACGAAAGCGCGCGTGGCGCTCCATCCAGGCCTGGTGCACCGCCGTGACGGCACCGAGCGGGAAGCCCAGTGACATCAGCAGCATCACCGGAAACAGCTGCGGCTCCCGGAAGAAGACCGAGATCGGATAGGCCGCCGCGGCCAGCAGCAGGCCCAGGCTCACGCCCAGCCCCACATTCAGCCAGAACACCGTGTCGGCCAGGGCGGGCGTCAGGCTCTTGCGCTGGATGATGGCCGCGCCGGTGCCCATGTCCCGCAGCAGGCTGGCGAAGGTGAGCACCACCCCGGCCAGCGCCATCACGCCATAGGCGGAGGGCGGCAGCAGCCGCGACAGCACCACCACGCTGACCAGTTGGCCCACCACCTTGCTGGCCTGCGCCACGCTCAGCCAGCGCACGCTGTGCATCATGCCGCTCAACGCACACCTCCGGCCTTGGCGGTGTAGAACGCTTCCAGCGCTCGCTGGCAGATCTGGATGTCGAATTTATGGGTGGCGAGTTCACGCGCCGCGCGTCCCATGGCGCTGCACAGGCCAGCATCGGCCAGCAAGCGTTCGATCTGCGCGGCCAGGGCTTCATGGTCCCCCTCTGGAAAGGCCAGGCCAGAGCGCTCGGGATCGATGCCTTCATCACGTCCGCCCATGGCCGAGGTGACCACCGGCACGCCGCAGGCTTGCGCCTCCAGGATCGAGATCGGCAAGCCTTCCGCATCGCCGGACTGGCTGACGATGCTGGGCAGGCAGAAGATGCGCGCCGTGCCCAGCAGCGCCCGTACCCGTTCGCTGGGCTGCGCGCCCAGAAAATCGACCGGCGCCTGGAGCTCGGCCGTCAGCGCTTCCATCCGTTCGCGCAGGGGTCCGTCCCCAACCACCTTCACCCGGGCCTGCGGGAACCGCCGCTTCACCAGGGCCATCGCGCGGATCAGGAATTCCAGCCCCTTCTTCTCCACCAGGCGCCCCACGAACAGGATGTGAGGCTCCCGCTCACCCGCCGGGACACCCGTCGGCGCGAAGCTGCGGGTATCCACGCCGATGAACAGCGTGTGCAGCTTGTCCGGATGAATGCCATAGGCGTTGATGGCCTGGGCCCGCACGGCCTCGGAGACGGCGATGAAGGAGACCCGCGGGTCTGCCGCCATCCCGCGCAGGCGGCGCGGATAGTCACGCATGTAGTCGCCGCCCTGGCCACTGGTCCACCAGTCGGGCCGGGTGTGGATGTCATAGCCATGCAGCGTGACCACGGTGGGCAGCCCCAGGCCCTTGAGCCAGGGCCAGGCGTGGACCGCATCGGTGGCGAAGTGCACATGGACCAGCGACGGGCGCACACCATCCGCATTGGGGGCCATCAGCGTGCGCAGCACCCGGGGCAGCGGCCAGCCTAGCCGGCGGTAGAGGCTCCAAATGGTCCTGTCCGCCAGGTCGGCGGGCGCCAGGTCCAGCAGCTGGTGATCCAGCCCATCCAGGGAGAGTCCATCCAGGCACAGCCGCTGCCCGACCAAGGTGGCGCGCCAATCCCTCAGGTGCAAGGCCTGCTGCCGCACGAAAGTCTCGGACAGCGGCAGCAACTCATCACGAACGACAAGAACTCGTCTCAAGCGGATTTCCCTCAATTCATAGCTTCATTCGAACTCGCGGCACCGACGCGGCGGGCTCCAGGAATCTGCCGGGGGCAGCGGCAACGTTTCGTTTTGCGGTCTGCCGCTGCGGCGCCGGCACACCGTCGCCGCGTCTGCCCGGGTCCCCTTCCTGCAGGGAGCACCCGCCAGCGGCGCCTGGGCCGCCAGCAGGGCAGACAGGGGCGCCCCCGCCTGGCCGCATCAGCCCGGCACCGGCTCCATTTGCAATCGGGTCCGGCCGCGAATCTGCTGCTTGAGCGCGTTCATGGCCGTGCGCATCTCCCATGGGTCGGCACGCCCACCCAGGCCAAAGCGCAGCGCGCGAGACGCGAGCCCCAGAGGATGCCGGTCCACGAAGGTGCGGCGCCAGCGCAGTTCACGCTCGGCGCTGTCACCCACCCAGGCACTGCCCGCCCGGCCCAGCGCGTGGACCATGCGGGCGTAGTCGTCGGCATAGTCACGCCGGCCCTTCACGTCGATCAGGGCCTGCCCATGCGAGCAGAACGGCACCGGGTCGAACGCGGCCTGACCGGCCCATCGCGCCAGCAAGCCGGCCAGGTGGCGCGAAATACGCCCGGACATCTGCAGCTGGTCCCAGTATTTCTGACGGCTCACGCTGCCCGCATGGAAGCGATAGCGCAGCAAATGCTGTGGCAGGTTGATGCCCTGGCGCTGCAGCGCAATCTCGCTGAACAGCAGGTAGTCCTCGGCCAGGTGGGGCACCTCGATATCGGCCTTTGGGTCGCTGCCCCGGAACATGGAGCGGCCGTAGCGGATGCCACGGTCCGCCACCGCCTGGCTGCGCAGGCTGATGGTCGGATGAGCAAACACGTTGCGGAACAGCGCGCAGCGGGCCAGCTCGTCCTTGTCGGTCGGATGCGTGAGGGCGCCGATCTCCCGGCCCTGCGCATCGATCATGACCGACTGGCCGCCCACCAGCACCACGTCCGGGTCGCGCTCAAAGGCGGCCTGGGTGAGCGCCATGCGCTCGGGCAGGCATTCGTCGTCGGCATCCATGCGCATGAGGTAAGGCGCCTGGACGAGCGCCAGCCCCTCGTTGAGCAGCCCCGCCAGCCCCTGCGCCTGCGGAAACGGGTGCAGCTCGATCCGCGGGTCCTGCGCGGCTGCGGTGCCGACGATCTCGGCCGTGCGATCGGTCGAGCCGTGGTCCAGCACCACCAGGCGCCAATCGCGCTGCGTCTGCGCCTGCACGCTGGCCAGCGCCTGGCTCAGGAAGGCCTCGCCGTTTTTCACCGGCATCAGCACATCAAACAAGGCCATGCATGCCCCTTCCTCCGTTCACTTCGTGGCCGCGCTTCATCGCGCTGCACTCTTCTTGGCCCGCGCAGCCCGCCACAGCAGGCCAAGCGCAAAAGGCACGCCATCCACCAGGTAGCGCCGGGCCAGCCGGCCGGGCTCCTGCACCAGGCGGTGCACCCATTCCAGGCCGGTGCGCTGCATCCATCCGGGCGCGCGCTTCACGTCCCCGGCGACAAAGCTGAAGCTCACGCCCACGCCGAGGAACCACGCATTCGGCGCCAGCGGACGCAGCCGCGCGATCAGCTTCTCCTGCTTGGGCGAGCCCAGGCCAATGAAGACGACCTGCGGTTGCCAGTCGATCAGGAGCTGCTCCAGGCGCGCCATCTCGGCGGGTTGCTGCTCGAAGCCGAAGGGCGGGCACAGGCAACGCACGGTGGCTTCGCGCCCCTGCGGCACCAGCCGCTCGGCCGCAGCCTCGGCGGTGCCTTCATTGCCGCCGATGAGTGCCATGCGAAGGCCCGCGGCATGGGCGCGACCGACCAGCTGGACGAACAGGTCCGAGCCGGTCAGGCGGGCCGGCAGCGGCGTGCCCTGCAACTGGCTGGCCCAGACGATGGGCCGGCCATCGGCGGTGAACACATTGGCATCTGCCACCAGGGCACGGAACTCGGGCTCATGACGCCAGCGGCGCAGGATGTCGACATTGGGCGTCACCACCCAGCCGCCGCGTCCGGCCAGCGCCTCGGTGACGATGTGGTCGGCCAGTTGCGGCACGGTGCTGGCCACAAAGGGCAACCCATCCACCGGGATGGTGGGCAGGACGGAAGCGGGAGCGGTCATCGGCAAGGTGGCACTCATGAAATGGAAGATCCCGTCACAGGTCTCGTTTGGTCCGCACCCACTCGACCTGTCGCTTGAACAGGAAGCGCAGGTACAGCGGCACCTTGGCCAGCAGCAGCAGGGGCGCGCCCGCGAGCTCGGACAGCCGCAGGATGTCATCAGCAAAGCGTTGCTGGGCGATGACGATGGCCACCATCAGCATCACCACGCTGGCCAGTGCCACCAGAACCGGGGACCACCAGCCCAGTGTCAGCGCCAGTACGGCGGTCAGCAGCAGCCATCCCACTTGCAGCAGCGCCAGCAAGGTCAGCGGCGGCACCAGCATGTCCAGCACCTGCAGCAGCTGCGCGCCTCGCCCCGGTCGCAGGGAACGCCAGAGCAGGCGAGGCCCCTCGCCCACCAGCATCGCCAGGTGGCCGTGTTCCCAGCGTGTGCGCTGGCTGGCCGCACCTTCCTGGCTCTTGGCAAAGACGCTGGTCACCAGCGCGTCCTCGCACAGCAGGGGCGGAGCGCCGAGCTGGGCCAGGCGAACGCCCAGCTGCATGTCCTCGGCCAGGTGGCCGCTGGCCAGCGGGGCCTGTACGGCCACGGCCCAGGGAAAGGCCATGCCGGTGCCATACAGCCCGCAGGGCAGCCCCAGCTGGTGCATGCCACGCGGGCGCACGAGGTTCTTCACACGCATCGCGAATTCGGCAATACGGGCCTTCAGGCCGCTGTTGGCCGCATGCATCAGGTAGGTGGCTTGCACCGGCCGGCCGGTGGCATGCGCCACCGAGGCAATGCGCGGCAGCAGGCGCGGCCCCAGCTCGCAGTCGGCATCCAGGATCACCACCACGTCCGGCGCGTGGCCCTCCTGGATGGCCAGGGCCTCCAGGTGGCGCATGCCGAAGTCCAGCGCATAGCCTTTGCCGCGTTCAGTGGCATGGGTGCGCTCCACTACCGTCACGTCGAAGTCGCGCGCATGGACCGCGGTGTCGTCGGTGCAGTTGTCCGCCACCACGAGGATCCGGTCCTGCGGCTCCAGTTGCGCCAGCGCCTGCATCAGCGTCGGCCGCAAGCCGCGGCCCTCATTGTGGGCCGGCATGACCACCGCAATGCGCGCCGGCCGGGGTTGCGGCTTGATCACGCGGTCCGGCAGCAGCGCCAGCAGCACCTGCCCCAGCAGCAGCAAGGCCGGCACCGCCAGCATCACGCTCATCAGCAACACCAGCAGCCAGGGCAGCCCCTGCAGCAGTTCAAGCATGGACATACTCCTGGAAGAGATCGGCCAGACGCTCGGCCTCGACATCCACGTCATGGCGCATCAGCACCCGCTGCCGCGCCGCCTGCCCCATGCGGGCCAGCGACGCGTCGTCGGCACGCAGGCAGGCCAGCATGGCGCTGGCCAGCGCCGGGGCGTCGCCCGCGGGCACGAGCCAGCCATTCTCTTCGGGCAGCACCAGTTCGGGAATGCCGGCAATGCCGGTGGAGACGACCGGGCGGCCCAGGGCCATGGCCTCCATCACCACGACCGGCAGGCCTTCGGCAAAGCTGGCCAGCACGAGGGCGCGCGCGCCGAGCAGTTCCTGGCGGACCTGGTCGCTGCTGATCCAGCCGGTGATGCGCACATGCTGCTCAAGCCCATGGGCCTTGATGCGTTCCTCGATGGGGCCGCGCAGTTCACCATCGCCTGCCAGCACCAGCTCGAAGTCCGGTTCCTGGGCGGCCACCAGCGCGGCGGCCTCGATGAGCAGCAGATGGCCCTTTTGCTCCGACAGGCGGCCGACGCACACCAGGCGTCGCCCCGCGGGGGGATCCGTCCTGACCTGATGGAATGCGGGCTCCAGGCCGCAGTGCACCACGCGCACCTTGCTCCAGTGCTGCCGGTCCACCCAGCGGTAGAGCTGGCTGCGGCAAAACGACGTGATGGCCACGACGAAACGCGCGCGCCGGATCTTCTCGCCCAGGTGCAGGAACTCGGGTTTGTCGAATTCCTCGGGACCATGCACTGTGAAGCTGTAGCCGGGCCCGCCCAGGGCTTCGACCAGCATGGCCACCTCGGCGGAATTGGTGCCGAAGTGCGCATGCACGTGGGTGGCCCCCGCCTCGCGCAGCAGGCGCAGGGCCACGCAGGCCTCCGCCAGGTACACCAGGTGCATCGGCCAGGGCCGGTCGGCCCGCAGGCCGATGCGCAAGGCCAGCTTGAAGGCCGACCAGAAGCGTCCGGGCGCGCGCAGCGCCTCGCCGAAGAAGGCAGTCGCCAAGGCCTTGGCGCCTCCTTGCAGCAGGTATTGGGTGCGGGCTTTCTCGGACTGGTCCTGCGGGTCGGGCGCCGGGTCGTCCCAGCCGCGCACCGCCAGCCGCTGCACCGGCACGCCGTGCTTCTCCAGCGCCAGGATTTCCCGGCGGATGAAGGTGTGGCTCACCTTGGGGTAGTGGTTGACCAGATACGCGACCTTCACGGAACTCCTCGATGACTGGGCCGGCGTCTCCGGCAGGACAGGCTCGCGCACCACCGGGCCGGCGGTGCCAGCGCGCGATGGTGGGGCTGCTTCGGGGGGATGGTCGATGACCTTGGTCATCAGGCTGGGGCTGGACAAGGGCGGCGTGCTCATGCGGCGGCCACCACGCGCAGGTCGGCGCTGGCCATGCCGGTGCCCGAGGCCCGCACCGAGGTGCGCGCCGCGGCATAACCGTCCGGCCATTCAAACGAGGCGGACTTGCCGTTCGCCAGTTCGCCGCTGTCCACCAGGGTGCGTCCGCTGCGGTCCTTGAGTTCCAGGCGCAGCCGCGCCTCCCCGTGGCAGCGGGCCGTGAGGCGGCAGGCCTGGCCCGGCTTGGGACGGGCCCAATACACGCCGGAGACCTGCCGGTTCCCCTCGACGGCGAACACCGCCTCGCGTGCGTCCTCGAAAACCACGGCCTGGTGCCAGGTCTCGAAGCGGGCCTTGCCGTCGCCCCGCACCGAGCGCCAGTCGCCCCGCATGGACAGCAGGTTCTGCGGCGCGTCCAGTTCCACCGGACGGTCATGGCCATCCAGCCAGCCCTTCACCGATTTGACCTGGCGCAGGGCGCCACGCAGCCGTTCCAGGTCATTGCCCACTTGGCTGTTCCAGCCATTCTTGAGCACGATGGGGAAACGCGCGCCGATCTCCGCATAGATGCAGAACGGCGTGCCGTGGTTGCGGTCCACCACATAGCCGCCGTAGCGCTTGAGCGTCTCGCCGATCTTGCGCATGCTGAGGTCGCCCAGCGAGCGGATCTCGAAATCGGGCGGCAGCATCACCAGCGCGCCCTCGGGAATCTGGCCCCGGTTCTGCTCCACGCCGCGGTCGGCGGAGGTCGCCGGAAAGATGTAGCCCGGCGAAGGGCTCAGGCCGGAGAAGGTCAACGACAGCGCCAGCGCATGGCGGTAGACCGAGTCGCCATCTTCGATTTCATGGCTGCGGATCACGCCGCCCATGGTGGGCACCGCCGCGGCGCGCGCCCCCTGGAAGTAATGCGCAGGGTCGCCCCAGCCACGGCCGTCCAGGCGCGTCCAGGCGTATTGCTGGGCGCGCCAGTCGTCCCCCACGCGCTTGAGCTGGAAAAACGAATGGATGATGCCGGCCTGGGGGTCGACCAGATCGGCATGGCCATCCGCGCCGCTGGCCGGCAGCACACCGGCAGGCCAGCGGGGAATCACCACCTCGGGCACCATGGCCTCGGCGTCGGGGTCCCACACGCCCTTCTGGTTGACCGGGCCCAGCACGCGCTGCGGCTTGTCGTCCGGGCTGCACATGAACACGCCGACCGAGAACTTGCCGCTTTCAATGGCGGGAAAGTAGGCGTCCTTGGGAATGGTCCAGCCGTCCAGCACTGGGTCCACCGGGCGGCAGTTCCAGGGCGACTGGGCCGAAAACGGCCGCTCGGCCGTGCCGAAGCGCAGTTCCCCCGGCTTGTCACCGCCGCGGCCGGGGCGGCGGTCCTGCCCCCGTTCCTGCGGCCTGTCGGCTTGCGCGCGTGCCCAGCCTGGCGCCAGGGTACCCGCCACCATTCCCAGGCTGGCGCCACACCATTGGCGTCGATCCCATCGCGTCGTCATGTCTGGCTTCCCTTCCCGAACTTCCTCGATCAAGCCGACCGGCGGCCATCAGGCCGTCAGTCGCCACAGGCCACGTGGGTGGCCGCCCCTGTCTCTTGTCAATCGCCGGCTGTCGCCGTCGACGTTTTTATGGGTTCGCCTTCCGTAGGCGTGTCCAGCAGCCGCGCCGGCAGATCCGGCACCACGCTGGTGCCGGTCTGGGCGCCGGCAGAACCGGCTGCCGGCAAGGGCAGGATTCGTGCCGGGTTGCCCACGGCGGTGGCGCCCGGGGGGACGTCCTGTAACACGACCGCCATGGCGCCGATGCGGCAACCCGCTCCCAGGCGCACGCCGCCGAGCACCTGCGCGTAGGCGCCAAGCTCCACGCCGTCTTCCAGCACGGGACACGGGCCGTCTTCGACGCGGTTACCCAGCGTCACACCTTGTCGCAAGGTGCAGTTCGCGCCGATCACGGTGCCCGGATTGACGAAAATGCCGCCAAAGTGCCAGATGCGCAAACCGGGACCGATGCGGCAATCTTTGGGAAGACTGATGCCGGTCACGGTTTCCACCACCCGGAACATCAACCAGTACAGCCGGGTGCGCCAGCGACGGCTGGCGCCCGCCGGCATGGCGTCCACGCGCCGACCGAAACGGTAGACCCACAGGGCCCAGAGCGATTGTTCCCGGCGCCAGGCGCGTGCGTCGCCGCAACGCGCGAGGTCCGCCCGCCAGTCCTGGTCGGCATGCCGCTGGGTCATTTCATCAAGGTCCTTCCCGAAGTCGAGGTCAGCGGCGCGTCCGAGACCAGCGAGCCGCTGACGGTGGACTGCGTCCCCGCGGCGCCGCTGTAGGCATACACGGCCACGCGGGCATACCCTACCGGCCAGTTGAAGCTGGCCACCACGCCATTGGCCAGTTCGCCGCTGTCATAGAGCTTGGCACCGCTGTTGTCATAGAGCGCCAGCCGCAGGCGGCCGCCGCCGGTGCAGCGGGAGGTGAGCTTGTAAGGCGTGCCCGCCACCGGCTTGGCCCAGGCCACCGCGCTGATGGTTCTCAGGCTGTAGTTGACCTGCACCACGTCCGCCGCGTTGAAGGGGAACACCACCGCCTGCTTCCAGGTGTCGAAGGTGCCCAGCGGGGAGCTGCGCTGCAGGATCCACTGGCCGCGCAGCGAGAGGATGTTGAGCCGCTGCTCCGGCACGATGGGGGCGCCGTTGCCGTCCACCCAGCCGCCCACGCTGATCACCTGGCGCAGCGCGGCGCGGATCGCCTGCAACTCATTGGCCGTGGCGTTGTCCCAGCCGCTGGGCATCAGGTTGAAGTTGCTGCCGTTTTCGGCGTAGATGACGAACGGCGTGCCGGTATTGCGGTCCACCACATAGCCGCCATAGCGTTTTAGCGTCTCCGCCACCTTGCGCAGCTTCAGGTTGCTGATGGTGGACGTGTCAAACGTCGGCGGCAACATCAGCAGCGCCCCTTCCGGGATGTTGCCGGTGTTGGTGGTGGCCGCGTTGTTGTCGGCCGATGTGGCCGGATAGATGTAGATGGTGGACGGGCTCAGCGCGTTGAAGGTGAGCGAGATGGCCAGCGCATGCCGGTAGTAGGCCAGGCCATCATCCACCTCGGACTTGCGGATCACACCGCCGATGGCGGGGACGCCGACGGCGCGTGCGCCCTGGTAGTAGTGGCCGCCCTCGCCGAACCCGCGCCCACCCAGCGGGGCCCAGGCATATTGCCCGGCGCGCCAGGTGCCGTTGTCCAGCCTGAGCTGGAAGAACGAATGCACGATGCCCATGGCTTCGTCGATGATGTCCGCATGGCCGTCAGAGCCAGCGGCCGGCGCGACGTTCGCGGGCCAGCGCGGGATGACCACCGTCTGGCGGTAAGCCTCCGCGTCCGGATCCCAGATGCCGTTCGTATTGCCGACTGGGGGATACACCGTCACGGTCGGGTCGGTGGTCAAGGCCTTGAACACACCGGTGGACCAGGTGCCCTCCGCCACCGTCGGGTAATAGGTGGACGTGGGAATGGCGAAGGTGCCCAGCACTGGCGCCACCGGCTGCATGTACCAGGGAGAAAACGCCGCAAAAGGGGTGAGGTAGGTGCCGAATGTACGCGCGGGCAGATTGGTTTGTGCCCAGGCCGTACTGATGGTGGCAGGCAGCGCACAAAGCGCCCCAGCCAGGGCCCCCGCCACGGCGAGCATGCGGGCGCGCGGGGCAGGACGCCGCCTGGACCTGGGCGGCGACCCGCAGCGCGCTGGCCGGGCAGATGTCAGGCGGGGCAGGGATGACAGCGAAGATGACGTCATGGTCAGACCTCCTTCAACCGCCGGCCGCGCCCTGCCCCGACACGCTTGGCCAGCTCGTTGAAACGCCGCTCCACCTGGAAGGTGGAGACATGCGCAATACCGAAGACCACCAGCAACAACAGCGGCCGCTTCAGATACTTGGTCCAGAGATCGCCGCTTCCCAGCCAGGTGGCCGCCAGGGGCAAGTGCCACACATAAAGTGCATAGGAAATTGAAGCGATATAGGCAAACGCCGGTCCTCCCAGCGCGACGGAAAGTCGGTGCCTGGGCTGCGCCAAAAGCGAACCGACAAATGCCGCGGCCGCATAAGGCCGCACATACGTCAAGGGGTTGTAGACCTCGTGGCTGATGAAGCTGCCCGCCATCAGCAGCAGCAGCAGAGCCGGCAGCACGCCGGGACGGGACAGCGCTTTCCGGGCCACTCCCCAGAAGCGCGAGTGCACCAGCAGGGCCAGGCAGGCACCGGCCAGCAGATCGTCCGCGCGGAACCAGGTCACGCTGGAGGCGGTGATTTCATGGGAAATCCGCATCCCGGTGAAGGTCAGCAGCAAGGCCGGGAACAGCCACCAGATGGCCCGCAGCCGCAACCACAGCATCAACCCCGCCAGCATGTAGAACTGCACCTCGACGCACAGGCTCCAGAAGTGGTCGATGGGCGGCACCAGGCGCTGCGGCGGCAAATTGGCGTAGAACAGCAGGTAGCTGAGCGCCGTCTCCAGATCGACCGGACGGAAGATCCACACCACCGTCAGGCAGATCCACGCTGCCGGCACCACCCGCAGCAGGCGGCGGGCGAAGAAGCTCGACACCGGCGGGCGCTTGAGCAACTGCCCGGTAATCAGGTAGCCGGACAGGATGAAGAACAGCGCCATGCCGAACATACCCAGCGACTCGTTGAGCGGCACGCCCGCCACCCGGAACGGCATCAGGTGGGTCCACAGCACGGCCAGGATGCTGACGGCCCGCACGCCGTCCAGGACCGGCGATCGCTCGGAGGGGGCGTGAGAGCTGGAGGAGGCCGCGTCCTGCGCGCTCATCGGCCACGCACCTGTGGCCGCCCGCCCTGCGAACCTTTGGGCCCGCGAAGGCCGCGAGGCCCCTTCAGGGCCGCGCCCGCGGCCGGGCCGGTGGGAGTCAGGCCCATCGGGACGGTGGTCTGCCAAGCCGTGCCGCTGGCGGCGCGTTCCGCTTCCACGGCGGCTTCGCCACGGGCGCGCGCCCGTGCGCTGGGCCGGATGCCCCAGGTCCGCTTGTAGCGGCCCTGCATCACCCCGTCAGGCACCAGCCGCATCGCCAGGGCGCACAGGCACCCCATCGTGAACCAGAAGTACCAGTTGTAGATGAGGTAGGCGAACATGTTGTCCGAGCTGGACACCAGGAAGTTGGCCACCAGCAGGCACATGGCGATCAGCGCCAGCAGCGGCTTCACCGAGAACAGCCGGCGCAGCAGCCGGGCCGTGCTGAAGTACAGCCAGAGGTAGGCCGCCAGCCCCGCGGCACCCAGTTCGAAGAAGGTCTGCACGACAGCACTGTGCGCGCCCCACTTCATGGGCCCGGCCATCGAGAAGAAGGTGGGCGACAGCGCGAAGAAGGATTCCGATCCGTAGCCAATCAGATAGCGCTTGGGCGACATCCATTGAAGCGCGTCAGTCCAGAGCAATTTGCGCCAGGCAAAGGAGTTGAGCTTGGCGTACTGCACCACCTCATTGCCCTCGGTCAGCCCCATCACGCGTTCTCGCAACTCCGGCAGTGCCATGCCAGCCGCGGCACCGATGATCACCAGGTAGACGATGTAGCGCCGCTCCTTGACCAGGCCGTAGACGGTGAAGATGAACAGCACGGAGATCCAGGCACTGCGGGTCTTGGTGGCGTAGAGCAGGCCCAGCAGCAGCAGCATGTAGCCCACCACCGCTGCCGTCGAGAATGGTGTCTGCCCGACCTGCCGGCTCTTCCAGCGATAGAACAGCACCCCCAGCGACAGCACCAGATAGAAGGCCAGGATGTTGGCGTGCGGGAACGGGCCGCCATAGCGCAGGCCGGAATTCTCCAGCGCATCGCCACCGCCGGCGGTGCGTCCCATGGCGATGTAGGCGATGGACACAAGCGCGACCGGCACCGAAGACCAGGTGATGATCTTCAGCATCTTGTTGAGGTCGTTCTCGTCCATGACGAGATAGAAGGCCACCAGGAATAGCGCCACCACGGAGAGATAGCCGAGGTACAGGCGGATGGCGGCGACCGTCTCGGGCGAATACAGCAGGCCGACCGCCTGCATGCCCAGCAGCGGCGTCCAGATCCACCAGGCCGCCTTCGGGATGCGTTTGGGGTCTCGCGAGATGATCAGCGCCGCCAGCAGGATCACCAGCGCATTGAGCAAGCCGCCCAGCCCCCCGACGGCGGTCATGCGCGCCTGCTCGAAGATCGGGTTGGCGCCGGCCCGCACGAGCAGCACCACGATCAGGAAGGCCTCGCGGCTGTAGATGAAGAGAAAGGCCGTCAGCAGGATGAGCGGCAGCACGGCCATCATCACCGGTTTCTCGGAGGCCACGCCCCCGATCATCACGCTGGCGGAGCCGATCGCCACGGCACCAACGCTCAGGCCGATCAGGCCCAGGAAACCGGTGCCGTCCATGCCGAACATCACGCCGCGCCACATGCGCAGCATGCCGTTCAACCAACGCAAAGATGTGTCCTTCACTTCCCGTCGCTTCCCGTCTTCTCGTCGTTCAGTTGTCCGTGTCCGGATCTTGTGTGTGTGTCGCCGCCAGTCTCAGCGCACCAGCAGCCCGCGGGCGCTGGCCGGCACCGCGGCCACCAGGTCCTTCAGGAAGGACTCCATCAGCGCCTGGGATTCCGGTGCATCATCGGCACGGGCAAGGCGCTGCGACACGCGCACCAGCACGCCATCCGGAATGCGGCCCTTGAAGCCCTCTTGCAGGATGTACCAGCGGGCCTGCAGGCCATCGCCGCCATACATGTTGCCGATGCGGATCCAGTAGCGCACGGCTTCAAAGCCCCCCCCGCGCCCTTCCGTCAACAGCTGCGTGGTGGGAATCGGCTGGGCGCGGGCCTGGGTGCTGATCATGTGGCCATTGCCCAGCTGGCGGATGGCGAAACCCTGGGCCGGATAGCACACCTCGGGACGGTGCACCTTGACGTCCTGGCGCTGACGCTCGCCCCAGGCCAGCGCCAGCATGATCATCTCGCCCCGGCTGTTGGCATAGGTGCGCATGACCGTCTGGTCATAGGGCTGCTCCTGCACGGTCTCCACGCCCTGCGACACATCGACCTGGGCGGTGGAGTCAGCCACCACACGCCAGTCGCCGAAGGCCTTGGGAACGGTGGCGTCCAGGCTGGGCGCGCCGCTGATGGCCTGCAGCCGCGGCGTGGCCAGCCACGCGCAGGCGGCGGCGGCCAGCATCACCACCAGCCCGATCAGGGCGGTGTAGCGCGACAGCAGCGGAATGCGGGGAGCCGCGCCCACCGGGGCGCTGCCAGAAGAAGCGGGGCTCGTGGTGCTCATGCGGCCTCCTGGCCAGGGCGGCGTTCCACCCGCTGCGACAAGGCGCGCAGCAGGCTGTCGGTCAGCACGATCAGCATCAGCGCGGTGAGGAACAGCGCCATGCCGGAGAACTCGTGCATGAAGCCCTGCCCCACGTCGTCGCCGAGGTGGTAGGTCAGCAGGGCCAGGATGAGGATGCGGATCACGTTGGACGAATAGGAGATCGGCACGATCAGCAGCGCCAGCGTGAAGTTGCGGAACACCGATTCATGGCGCACCACGTTCATGTAAAGCAGGCCCAGGGCTTCGAGCGTGAACAGCGAGTTCAGGCCCGCACAGGCATCGGCCACCATCAGCTGGTAGGAACCGATCTGCAGGATCACGCCGGAGCGCGCGACCGGATAGCCCAGCTGGTACATCAGCTGCTCCGCCCCCCAGGAGGCAGCGAGCTTCATCGGCTGCGTGATCACATCGACGATGGAGGCCGGTAGCGGCACGGCGAACAGCAGCAGGAAGAAGGCAAACCAGTAGCGCTTGGCGATGGCCGGGCCCACCAGCAGCAGCGCGATGCCCAGCAGCACCGGCAGCAGCGAACCCATCTCCAGCAAGGACAGCGACTGCGAGCGGCCCAGCACATACAGCGCCGCGCCGGCCAGCAGCACCGCCCAGCCCATCACCGGCGCCGGGCGCGGCTCGAAGCGCTCACCCTGCTCGGCGATGCGGCGGGTCTGGAAGTAGAAGTACCAGGCCGACAGCGCCAGCACGATGGGCCCATGGCTGTTGCGGTCACCTCGCCAGGGCCCGTGCATGAAGTCCACGATCGTGGGCACATACATGGCGGCCAGGCCGAGGGCCAGCACGACCAGCACCAGACGATTGGCAGCCCAGAACGGCCCGAACCGGGGTGCCAACCGGCCTGGGGTGCCGGGAAGGACATTGCGCGACATGACTTTCACTGGGATCCCTGCAAAGGCGACAAGACCGGGGCACCCCCTGACGGCGGTGCCCCTCGGCAAGCGACGCGGCTCTACGGCCCTTGATCAGTACTGGTTCATGACGGTGCCCACCAGCGTGGTGTTGATGCCGTCAAGACTGTCGGTGAGTTCCTGCAAGGCCAGCACGCGCGAGCGGTCCTGGCGTGCCAGCACCAGCGCGGCGCCACAGCGCGAGGCCACGATGGACGCATCCGCCCCATACAGGCTGGCGGAGGTGTCCACCACCACGTGGTCGAACTTGCCGGCCAGCTCGCGCATCAGCATGCCGAACGCGGGGCGTTCCAGCAGTTCCACCGGGTTGGGCGGCACCGCACCCACCGGCAGGACGAACAGGCTGTTCATGCCCTCGACCTGCTGGATGACGCGCGGCTCACTGCGGCCCGAGAGGATGGACGACAGGCCGGCCTGGTTGTTCACGTCGAAGATCTCGTGCTGGCGCGGACGGCGCAGGTCCGCATCCACCAGCAGCGTGCGCCCGCCCAGTTGCGCCAGCGTGACGGCGAGGTTGGCCGTGAAGTAGCTCTTCCCGTCCATGGTGTCCGGGCTGATGATGGCCAGCGCCCGGCGCGGTTCGCCCTCGCGGTACAGCCGCATCATGATCTGGCTGCGGATGCCGCGGAAGACTTCCGCCTGGGAGGAGAACGGCTGGTTCAGCGCCACCAGCTCGGGGCTGCGGCTCTTGCGCTCGCTGGCCGCGTACGGGTAGTGGAACTGCTTGGACAGTGCTTCCAGCACGTCTTCGGCGTTCGCATAACCCAGCGCCACCGCGGCTTCGCCGAAGCGGATGCCGCGCTCGCGCTGGTACTGCAGCACGCGCTCGACCTGGTCGGC
>Ga0065165_1001973_pt1 | contig 19389 bp, 20 predicted proteins | sample AraplaMF_Cvi_mMF_FD_63813 | JGI IMG/M metagenome (GOLD analysis project Ga0065165, IMG submission 63813) | Arabidopsis root microbial communities from the University of North Carolina, USA - plate scrape MF_Cvi_mMF (version 2) (version 3) | ecosystem: Host-associated > Plants > Roots >...
CCTCGATTCTCCGTGTAACCCGGGAATGTCAGAATTCCTGGCGAATGTTGCAGGCCTGACGAACGCCGCTATGCATAAGGCTCTGACGCCGCGACGGATTTCCCGCGGTGCGAGGAGGCGACGATGCTGTACCTGGTGGCCAAGGCCGCGATTTCGGGCGTGATCATCGCCCTGGTGTCCGAGATCGCCAAGCGCCAGCCGGGCTTCGCCGCCCTGGTCGCCTCGCTGCCGCTGATCTCGATCCTGGGCATGCTGTGGCTGTGGCGCGACACCCACGATGTCAAGCGGATGGCGACCCATGTCGAGGCGACGTTCTGGTACGTGCTGCCGTCCCTGCCGATGTTCCTGCTCGTGCCGGCCCTGCTGCGGCGGGGCGTGAATTTCTGGATGGCGCTGGGCGCGGGTTGCGCGGTGACCATCGGCCTCTATCTGGGGATGACGGCGATCGGACCGCGCCTCGGCCTGAAGCTGTGACTGCCGCCACGTCCCGACACGCCGCCGGGTTAGGGCGTGACAGCCGAACGTGTGAGCGGTTTCGGCGCCCGTCACGCCCCAACGCTTCGGGGAACGCCTATCTCCGCGTCTCCGAATACGGATAGAAGCCCGGCCCATGCCCAGAACCGCCAAACGCGTCGCCTTCCTCGCTCTGATCGTCGCCGGCGTCTGCTGGGGCCTTGGCTTCCCGCTGGGCAAGCTGGTGTTGCGCGAGACCGACGCCGCCCACATGGTGCTGCTGCGCTTCGCGGTGGCCGCGGCGGTCGCCGCGCCGTTCGCCCTGCGCAGCCCCGAGGCGCGGGCTCTGTTCCGCTCGCCGGTGATCCTGCTGGCCGGCGCCCTCTACGGCGTCGCCTTCATGGTGCAGTTCGAGGGTCTGGCCCATGTCAGCGTCACCCTGGCGGCCCTGCTGGTCGGGGCCATGCCGGCCCTGATCGCCATCTCGGCCAAGCTGCTGGGCGAAAAGGTCAGCCGCGCGTCGTGGGGCGGGGTGGCCGCCGCGACCCTGGGCGCCGCCCTGATCGCCGGCAAGCCCGACGGGGCCGGCTCACCCCTGGGCGTGGCCCTCTCCCTGGGCTCGCTGCTGATCTTCCTGGCCTGGCTGATCGTGCTGCGCCGCGCGCCCAAGGCCCCGACCCCGATGGCCATCCCGGCCGTGACGGTGATCGTCGCCGCCGCCACGGTCCTGCCGATCGCCTTCGCAATGCATGGCCCGCCCAGACTGGACCTGTCACCCGTCGCCTGGGGCGGGATCCTGGGCCTGGGCGTGCTGGGCACCCTGCTGGCCACCGCCGCCTGGCAGTTCGGCTCGGCCCGGGTGGGCAGCGCCAGCGCCGGGGTGTTCATCAACATCGAGCCGCTGATGGGGGCCTGCGTCGGGGTGCTGCTGTTCGGCGACCGCCTGACCTGGACCCTGGCGGCCGGCGGCCTGATGATCATCGCCGGCAGCTTCGCGGTGGTGCTGGGCGAGCGGCATGCGCCGCCGGTGACGGCCAGCGCTGGGCCGATTTAGAAAGCCGCGCCCCGATTTTCCCTCTCCCATAGGGAGAGGGCAGGGACCCGTCGCGAAGCGATGGGAGGGTGAGGGGTTACGCCGGCGAACGGCGTGCCGGCGCTCCGTCTTGCTCCGTAACCCCTCACCCCAGTCCTCTCCCTAGGGGAGAGGGGGCATTTCTAATCCAACGCGTTCCGACACGCCGCCGCCATGGCGATCGGCCCGAGCGCCACCGCCGCCGCCGAATAGGCCAGCAGCAGGAACAGACCGCCGGTCCACGGCAGGCCGCCGGCCAGGGCGTCCAAAGCCCCGGCCCCGAAGATCACCGGCGGCACGTAGAGCGGCAGGACGATCACCGCCACCAGCAGGCCGCCGCGCTTGCTGCCCAGGGCCAGGCTGGCCCCCAGTCCGCCGAGGAACGAGAAGGCCAGGCCTCCGGCCAGGGCGCAGGGGATCAGCAGCGGGATGATGGCCGGCGAGGCGCCCAGGGCCAGGGCGGCGATCGGGGCGGCCAGGGCCAGGGGCGCGCCGGCCGCCAGCCAGTGGGCCAGGCACTTGGCCACCGCCACCGCCTCGAGCGAGGCGGGGCCCAGGGCCAGCAGGTCCAGCGCCCCGTCCTCGAAGTCGCGCTCGAACAGGCGCTCCAGGGAGAGCAGGGCCGCCAGGGCCAAGGCCAGCCAGGCGATGCCGGGGGCCAGGCTGGCCAGCCGCTCGGGCGCGCGGCCGGCCGCCAGGGGCAGCAGGGTGACGACGCAGGCGTAGAAGGCCAGGGCCAGCAGCGGCCCGCCGCCCCGGCCCCAGGCCAGGGCCAGCTCGCGGCGCAGCAGGACGAGGAAAGCCGTCATCCCCCCACCTCCACCACGTCGCACGGGACGGGCAAGGGATCGTGCACGGCGGCCAGCACCATGCCGCCGCCGGCCAGGTGCTGGGCCATCAGCGCCCCGAACCCCTCGCGGTGGCCGGCGTCCAGCGGGGCCATCGGCTCGTCCAGCAGCCACAGCGACCGGGGGCTGGCCAGCAGCCGAGCCAGGGCCACGCGCCGACGCTGGCCGGCCGACAGGCGGCGGACCTCCAAGTCCAGCAGGCGGTCGAGGTCCAGCTTCGTCGCGGCCGCCCGCGCCGAGGCCTCCGATCCGCCGGTCCAGCGGGCCTGGAACAGCAGCTCTTCCCAGGCCGAGCGCGTCGACTTCAGCCCATCGTGATGGCCGACCAGGTGCAGGGCCTCGGCCCGGGCGGTCTCGGCCTCCAGCGCGTCGCTCTCGCCATTGGCCGCGCCATGAAACGAAATCGCGCCTTGGACCGGCCGCAGCAGTCCCGCCACGGCCCGCAGCAGGCTGGTCTTGCCGGCGCCGTTGCGCCCGGTCAGGGCCACGGCCTGTCCGGCCGAAACCTCCAGGTTCAGGCCCGAGAACAGCCGTCGTTCGCCGCGAACAAGACTTAAGTCCTTGATGCGAATAGTTCTCAACATAGGCCGCAAGCCTTCAAGACCCTGCCCTGTGCATGGACGTTGTCCACGACGACGGCTAAGAAGCCCTCGGCCGTCACCCTCCGCATTGGATGGGGCGTACGCGGCGCGAGGATGGACGCTGTGGGTCCGCCTCGATCGCGCGATCCCTGGAGAGGTTTTCCGGCGGCCGTGGACAGAGAAGGGATCCTTCGAAATGGCGTCTGTAGACAGCCTCAAAACCCGCCGCGAACTCGTCGTCGGCGGCAAGACCTACGTCTATTACAGCCTTCGCGCCGCTGAGGAAGCGGGTCTGGCCGACGCCGGCAAGCTGCCGGTGTCGATGAAGGTGCTGCTGGAGAACCTGCTGCGCTACGAAGACGGCGTGTCGGTCAACGAAGCCGACCTCAAGGCCGTGGCCAACTGGCTGAACAACAAGGGCAGCGTCGAGCACGAAATCAGCTTCCGCCCGGCCCGCGTGCTGATGCAGGACTTCACCGGCGTTCCGGCCGTCGTCGACCTGGCCGCAATGCGCGACGCCATGGTCGCCCTGGGCTCGGACCCGGCCAAGATCAACCCGCTGAACCCCGTCGACCTGGTCATCGACCACTCGGTGATGGTCGACAATTTCGGCAACCCCAAGGCCTTCGAAGACAACGTCGCCCGCGAGTACGAGCGCAACCTCGAGCGCTACCGCTTCCTGCGCTGGGGCTCGTCGGCGTTCAACAACTTCCGCGTCGTGCCCCCCGGCACCGGAATTTGTCACCAAGTGAACCTTGAGTACCTCGCTCAAACCGTCTGGACCGCCGCGGTCGACGGCGCCGAGGTGGCCTATCCCGACACCGTGGTCGGCACCGACAGCCACACCACCATGGTCAACGGCCTGTCGGTCCTGGGCTGGGGCGTGGGCGGCATCGAGGCCGAGGCCGCCATGCTGGGCCAGCCGATCCCGATGCTGATCCCCGAGGTCATCGGCTTCAAGCTGACCGGCGCTCTGCCGGAAGGCGCGACCGCCACCGACCTGGTGCTGACCGTCACCCAGATGCTGCGCAAGAAGGGCGTGGTCGGCAAGTTCGTCGAGTTCTACGGCGACGCCCTGGCCAACCTGACCCTGGAAGACCAGGCGACCATCGCCAACATGGCCCCCGAATACGGCGCCACCTGCGGCTTCTTCCCGATCAGCGCCTCGACCGTGGCCTATCTGAAGGGCACCGGCCGCGACGCCGCCCGCGTCGCCCTGGTCGAAGCCTACGCCAAGGAGCAGGGCCTGTGGTGGGAGCCCGGCGTCGCCGAGCCGACCTTCACCGACACCCTGGAGCTGGACCTGTCGTCGGTGCTGCCGTCGCTGGCCGGCCCCAAGCGTCCGCAGGACCGCGTGCTGCTGACCGAGTCCGCCGCCAAGTTCGCCGAGTCGCTGTCCGGCGAGTTCGGCAAGGCCGAAGCCCCCGACGCCCGCGTGCCGGTCGACGGCGAGAACTTCGACGTCGGCCACGGCGACGTGGTCATCGCGGCCATCACCAGCTGCACCAACACCTCCAACCCCAGCGTCCTGATCGCCGCCGGCCTGCTGGCCAAGAACGCGGTGGCCAAGGGCCTGAAGGTCAAGCCGTGGGTGAAGACCTCGCTGGCCCCCGGCTCGCAAGTGGTCACCGACTATCTGCTGAAGGCCGGCCTGACCAAGCACCTGGACGCCCTGGGCTTCAACCTGGTGGGCTACGGCTGCACCACCTGCATCGGCAATTCCGGCCCGCTGCCGGAGAACATCAGCAAGGCCGTCAACGAGGCCGACCTGGTGGCCTGCTCGGTGCTGTCGGGAAACCGCAACTTCGAAGGCCGGGTGAACCCGGACGTCCGCGCCAACTACCTGGCCTCGCCGCCGCTGGTGGTGGCCTACGCCCTGGCCGGCTCGATGAAGATCGACCTGACCACCCAGCCGATCGGCCAGGACAAGAAGGGCAATGACGTCTTCCTGAAGGACATCTGGCCCTCGAACGAGGACATCGCCGCCCTGCAGCGCAAGTCGGTCACCGAAAAGATGTTCGCCAGCCGCTATGGCGACGTCTTCAAGGGCGACAAGAACTGGCAGGGGATCAAGATCACCGGCGGCCAGACCTACGCCTGGGAAGGCGACTCGACCTACGTCCAGAACCCGCCCTACTTCCCGAACATGTCGATGACCCCCTCGCCGGTCACCGACATCGTCGAAGCCCGCGTCCTGGCCGTGTTCGGCGATTCGATCACCACCGATCACATCAGCCCGGCCGGTTCGATCAAGAAGACCAGCCCGGCCGGCCAGTACCTGATCGACCACGGCGTCGAGCCCGTGGACTTCAACGGCTACGGCGCCCGTCGCGGCAACCACCAGGTGATGATGCGCGGCACCTTCGCCAACATCCGCATCCGCAACCGGATCACCCCGGACATCGAAGGCGGCGTGACCAAGCACTTCCCCTCGGGCGAGGTGATGTCGATCTACGACGCGGCCATGAAGTACCAGGCCGAGGGCCGTCCGGCCGTGGTGTTCGGCGGCAAGGAATACGGCACCGGCAGCTCGCGCGACTGGGCCGCCAAGGGCACCAAGCTGCTGGGCGTGCGCGCGGTGATCTGCGAAAGCTTCGAGCGCATCCACCGCAGCAACCTGGTCGGCATGGGCGTGCTGCCCCTGCAGTTCGTCCAGGAAGGCTGGCAGAAGCTGGAATTGACCGGCGAGGAGATCGTCTCGATCCGCGGCCTGCAGGACCTGGCGCCGCGCAAGCAGCTGATCGTCGAGCTCTACCGCCCGACCGACGGCCGCATCGCCCGCTTCCCGGTCCGCTGCCGCATCGACACCCCGACCGAGCTTGAATACTTCAAGAACGGCGGCGTGCTGAACTACGTGCTGCGCAACCTGGCCAAGGCCGACTAAGGCCCACGCCGGCGAGGCTTTCGAGCTTCGGACAAGATCAGGCCGGGTCCGAAAGGGCCCGGCTTTTTCTTTGCCGCGTTCCTCGTCGGGGCGCGCGGCGCAGCTAGCGATTGACGTTTTTTGGCGGAAAGCCCGCCTTCACGGCCTCGTGAACGGTCATCGTCCGCGATCTTGGCTTAAGTGCCCGCACATGCGTCAGGCCCTGCTCTCTCTCGTCGTCACCACCCTCGCGGGTTTTTCAGCCGCGCCCGCGTTCGCCGCGAAACCGCCGGTGGTCGTCGAGCTGTTCACCGCCCAAGGTTGCTCTTCCTGCGGCAAGGCCAACCAGGTCATCGCCGACATGGCCGACGAGAAGGGCGTTCTGGCCCTGACCTATTCGGTCGACTACTGGGACTATCTGGGCTGGACCGACACCTTCGCCAAGCCGGCCTTCGCGGCCCGCCAGCGCGCCTACGCCACGCGGTTTTCGCTGCGCGACGTGCCGACCCCGCAGGTGGTGGTGGCCGGCCGCCAGCAGGCCTCGGGCGCCAAGGCCGAGGCGGTCGAGACCCTGGTCAAGGACGCCGCCAAGGCCCCGTCCAATCCGCCGGACATGGAATTCGTCGGCGACGGCGGCCGCGTCGCCGTCGGTTCGGGCCCCGCGCCGCGCGGCGGGGGCGAGGTCTGGCTGGTGCGCTACGACCCGCGCGAGCAGGACATCGCCGTCAAACGCGGCGACAACCGCGGCCAGACCCTGGTCCACCGTAATGTCGTGCGGGAGCTGGTCCGCCTGGGCCCCTGGAACGGCCGGCCCAAGCTGTACCGCCTGCCGACGGCCGCCGACGAGGCGCTGAAGTCGGTGATCATCGTCCAGGGCGCCAAAGGCGGCCGGGTGATCGGCGTGCTGCAGGAAGCGGCGGAGAAATAACGAACCACCCCAAGGAGAAGGGCCTGTGCCCCGCGCAAAGAAAAGCCCGCGCGGGGAGGGGACACCGCGCGGGCCTCTTAGGGGGAGGGGATATAGACCGTCGGCCGACCGGAGCCCGGGTCGGAGGCTGGGGGGCAATCAGGGTCCGAGCCGGGACGTCCGATCAGCCGACAATGATCTTATGCCCGGCCAAGCCGGCGCTCGAAGGGCGCGAACAAGGTCGTTTCGCGGCGGTTCGTGTCTGGGATGTGTCGGCCCGCCGAGATGGGCCGCGCACGCGAAAACCCCGCGTGGAGAGGGGCGCCACGCGGGGTCTCGAGCGGGTAGTCAGAAAGCTGTCTGTCGGCCGACCGGCCCACGATCAAGGGGGCTGGGGGGGCTGTTCAGGATCCTGAACCGCAGGATGTCCGATCAGCCGACACCCTGAACATGACGAGCCAAGCGGGCGGCGAGGGGTCCAAATTAAGGTCATTTCGTGTCCGGTCCCGACGCCGCCGGAATTATCGAGCGCGGCTGTAGCGCGGCTGCAACGCCGGGCGGGGCGCGCATGGCGGCGCTCGCGTCGGGGCCTGATTTGGGTTTAGGATTCGTCCGATGGCCTTGGATTCCCGCCCCCCGATCACCGGCAAAGACGGTGTCGTTTTCTTCGAGCGTCGCGAGATCGACCAGCTCCTGCGGCTCTATGGCCGGATGGTCGCCGCCGGCGAATGGCGCGACTACGGCATGGCCGGCCAGAGCGACCACGCGGTGTTCTCGGTCTTCCGCCACGCGGCCGAGGCGCCGCTCTACCGCATCGAGAAGCGCCCGGCCCTGGCCCGCAAGCAAGGCGAATGGGCGGTGATCGGCCAGGGCGGCCTGACCCTCAAGCGCGGCCATGACCTGGCCCAGGTGCTGCGGATGTTCGACAAGGGCCGGTTCAAGGTGGTGGATTAGCTTCCCATCGCCGGACGCCAGCCCAACAAAAAGCCCCGGCGGTTTCCCGCCGGGGCTTCCGTGTTCAGGCCTGGACCCGGATCTAGCGGCGCGAGCCGAAGATGCTGAGCAGGAATTGGAACAGGTTGATGAAGTTCAGATAGAGGTTCAGCGCGCCGTAGTTGGTGGCCACGGCCATCGACTGCTGGTCGCCGCCCATCTGATAGTAGCTCATCTTCAGGTTCTGGGTGTCGTAGGCGATCAGGCCCGCGAAGATGAACACGCCCAGGATGCTGATGATGAACGACAGGCCCGGCAGGTGCAGGAACATCTGGGCCAGCGAGGCCAGCACCAGACCGATCAGGCCCATGATCAGGAAGCTGCCGAAGCCGGTCAGGTCCTTCTTGGTGGTGTAGCCGAACAGGCTGAGGCCGCCAAAGGCGATGGCGGTGATCAGGAACGTCGTGAACACCGACTGGATCTGGTAGACCAGCAGCCACAGGCCCAGGCCCGCGCCGATCGAGGCCACCAGGGCCCAGTAGAGCGCACCGGACGAGCGGGCGGTCGGGTTGCGCATGGCGAAGATCGACACCAGGATCATCGCCAGCGGCGCGAAGCGCAGCACCATGCCCAGCACCGTGAAGCCGGCCAGGCGGCCGTCCGGGGTCAGGACGTAGAGCAGGTTGGCGACCGGCGCGTAGGCGGTCGTCAGGAAGGCCAGGACGGCGGAAAGCAGAAGACCCAACGCCACCTTGTTGTAGACGCCGAGCATGAAACTACGCAGGCCGGCGTCAACCGACATGTCGGCGCGATCCACCGGGATCGAGCGCGCGTAGCCGCGGTTGAAGTCGTTCATCGGGATAAGGCCCTTCGAAAAAGCAGCACGCCCATGTTGGACGCCTCCCGAATATCGGGGTCCCGCCAGGATCATGCAAGATGTTGCGCTTTCTGCGGCGCGCCCCTGCCTCTATTCAGGTTCCACGCATCTTCGATGGGGATCACATGGACTACGTGGAACTCGGCCGGACCGGCATCCAGGTCTCGCGCTGCTGCCTGGGCACCATGACCTGGGGCTCGCAGAACAGCGAGGCGGAAGCCCACGAACAGATGGACTATGCGCTGGAGCAGGGCGTGACCTTCTGGGACACCGCCGAGATGTACGCCAGCCCGCCCAATCCCGAGACGCAAGGCAGCACCGAGCGCCACATCGGTTCGTGGCTGAAGAAGACCGGCAAGCGCCAGCAGGTCGTCCTGGCCTCCAAGGTGGCCGGTCGCGGCGCGGCGTTCGGCGGCCTGTCGTGGATGCGCCCCGACGGCGGCCCCACCCGCCAGACCAAGGCCCAGATCGACTACGCGGTCGAGCAGTCGCTCAAGCGCCTGGAGACCGACTATCTGGACCTCTACCAGCTGCACTGGCCCGACCGCCCGGTGCGGGTGTTCGGCGGCCAGACCTTCAAGGACTACGAACAGGACTTCGAGGCGTTCGGCGACATCCTCGAGGCGCTGGACGCCCATGTGAAGAAGGGGACGGTCCGCGCGATCGGCGTCTCCAACGAGTTTCCGTGGGGCGTGATGCGCTTCCTGGCCGAGGCCGAGACCCCAAGAAACGGGGGAGGGGGCCTGCCGCGCATCGCCTCGATCCAGAACGCCTATCACCTGGCCAACCGCACCTTCGAATACGGCCTGGCCGAGATCGCCCTGCGCGAGCAGGTGGGCCTTTTGGCCTATTCGCCCCTGGCCCAGGGCCAGCTGACCGGCAAGTACCTGGACGGCAAGCTTCCTGAAGGTTCGCGCAAGGCGCTCTACAACCGCATGCAGCGCTACGAGGGCCCCGGCGCCGAGCCGGCGATCCGCGGCTATGTCGAGCTGGCCGCCCATTTCGGCGTCGACCCGGCCCAGTTGGCCCTGAAGTTCTGCGACACCCGCGAATTCGTCACCGCCACCATCATCGGCGCCACCACGATGGACCAGCTGAAGACCAACATCGCCGCCTTCGACCTGGCCTGGACCGAGGAGATGGAAAAGGCGGTCAACGCGCTGCACGCGCTGCAGCCGAACCCGTGTCCTTGATCTCTCCTCCCCCGCCGCGCGGGGGAGGAGTAAGAGACCTCATGATCCGTCTGTTCACCGCCATCGCCATCCCTCGCGACCTGGCCGAGGACCTGGTTCCCCGGCAGTACGGCATCGACGGCGCGAAATGGCGGCCGGTCGAGGCGTTCCACATCACCCTGCGCTTCGTCGGCGACACGCCCGAGCCCGATGCCGCCGACCTGGCCGAGGAACTGGCGAAGATCCAGGTCCCGGCCTTCGACCTGCGCCTGGCCGGGGCCGGCCATTTCGGCGAGGGCGAGGACATCCACGCGGTCTGGGCCGGGGTCGAGGACAGCCCCGGACTGACCCGCCTGCAACACGCCAACGAGGCCGCCGCCCGCCGGGCCGGGCTCGCGCCCGAGACCCGCGCCTATCGGCCCCACGTCACCCTGGCCTATCTGAAACGGTCGCCGGTCGCCGAGGTCGCCGCCTGGATCCAGGGCCACAACCTGCTGCGCTCGCCGCCGTTCCGGGTTGACCGCTTCGGCCTCTATTCCAGCTGGCGGACCAAGCACGGGTCGGTTTATCGGCTGGAGGCGGAATATCCGCTGGGCTGAGGCGGCGCGTCCTTCGAGATCCGCGTCGCGGGCGCCCCGCGACGGGCGCGTTGTTGCTGGCGGAGCCCCAAAGCCGAAACGTCCAAGAACGGCGTTCGCTCTTGCGGTTTGATCGCGCCTCGCGCCAGATCATGGCGGCGCTCGACCGGTCGGAGATCCGCATGTCGCTCTATCTGTTCGCCCTGCTGATCGGGGTCGTGGCCGGCTTGCGCGCCATGACCGCCCCGGCCGCCGTCGCCTGGGGCGCGCATCTGGGCCTGATTTCGCTGCAGGGCACGCCGCTGGCCTGGCTGGGCGGCAATATCGCCACCTGGACCTTCACGGCCCTGGCCGTGCTGGAGCTGGTCGCCGACCAGCTGCCCAAGACCCCCAGCCGCAAGGTCCCGGTGCAGTTCGGGACCCGGATCGTCAGCGGCGCCTTCTGCGGCGCGGCGATCGGCATGACCCTGAACGCCTGGGTCGGCGGCGCCGTCGCCGGGGCGATCGGCGCGGTGATCGGCACGCTGGCCGGCGCGGACGTCCGCGGCCGCCTGGCCAGGGCGTTCGGCAAGGACCTGCCGGCCGGCCTGCTGGAGGACGTGGTCGCGGTTGGCGGCGCGGCCCTGATCGTCTCGGCGCTCTGACCATGGCGGGTCCCAATTCCGAAAGACGGAGCTTCGACGCCATCATCATCGGGGCCGGCCAGGCGGGGCCGTCCCTGGCCGGACGCCTGACCGCCGCCGGCTGGACGGTCGCCCTGGTCGAGCGCAAGGACTTCGGCGGGACCTGCGTCAACACCGGCTGCATGCCGACCAAGACGCTGGTGGCCAGCGCCTACGCCGCCCACTTGGCGCGGCGGTCGGCCGACTACGGCGTCGTGCTGCAGGGCCCAGGGGGCGGTGAAGTCGGCGTCGACATGAAGCGGGTCCACGACCGCGCGCGCAAAGTCACCCTCGACGCCCGGGGCAATCTGGAAAAGTGGCTGGGCGGCATGACGGGCTGCACGCTGTTCCGCGGCCATGCCCGCTTCGAGGACGCCGACACCGTACGGGTCGGCGACGACTTGCTGACCGCCCCGAAGATCTTCCTCAATGTCGGCGGCCGCGCCAACGCGCCGGCCATGCCGGGGCTGGACCAGATCTCGTACCTGACCAATGTCGGCATGATGGCGGTCGAGACCCTGCCCGAGCACCTGGTGATCGTCGGCGGCAGCTATATCGGCCTGGAGTTCGCCCAGATGTACCGGCGCTTCGGCGCCGAGGTGACGGTGGTCGAGATGGGTCCGCGCCTGATCGGCCGTGAGGATCCCGAGATCTCCGACGCCGTGCGCGAGATCCTGGAGGCCGAGGGGGTGAACATCCGGCTGAACGCCGAGTGCATCAGCTTCGCGCCTGTTAAGACAGAAGGGGCCGATGAGGGCGTCTGCGTCCACGTCACCTGCCAGGACGGCGCGCCGCAGGTGATCGGCTCGCACGTGCTGCTGGCCATCGGCCGCAGGCCCAACACCGACGACCTGGGCCTGGACAAGGCCGGGATCGAGCTCGACAAGCGCGGCTACGTGGTCGTCGACGACCAGCTGCGCACCAGCAATCCCGGCGTCTGGGCGCTGGGCGACTGCAACGGCAAGGGGGCCTTCACCCACACCGCCTACAACGACTTCGAGATCGTCGCCGCCAACCTGCTGGATAATGATCCCCGGAAGGTCAGCGACCGCATCCCCTGCTACGGCCTGTTCATCGACCCGCCGCTGGGCCGCGTCGGCCTGACCGAGGCCGAGGCCCGCGCCGCCGGCCGGCCGCTGCTGGTCGGTCAGCGCCCGATGACCCGCGTCGGCCGCGCGGTCGAGAAGGGCGAGACCCAGGGCTTCATGAAGGTGGTGGTCGACGCCGAGACCAAGCAGATTCTCGGGGCCGCGATCCTGGGCCTGAACGGCGACGAGGCGGTCCACGGCCTGCTCGACCTGATGTACGCCAAGGCGCCCTACACGGTGATCCAGCGGGCGGTGCACATCCATCCGACGGTGTCGGAACTGATCCCGACGATGCTGGGGGAGCTGAAGCCGCTCGTCTGAGAAAGACCCCCTCCGGCCCTCTGGGCCACCTCCCCCAGAGGGGGAGGATCTACGCCGCGCCAGATGCTCCCCCTCTGGGGGAGCTGTCGCGAAGCGACTGAGGGGGTCACGCCACCGCGTGGTCCTTCAGCACGCCCAGCGGCACCACCGCCAGCATCTCCTCGTGGGTCGCCTCGAGCACCACCTGCGGGGCGACGCCGGCGTCCAGAGCCTCCTTCCAGCGGCCGGCGCACAGGCACCAGCGGTCGCCGGGCAGCAGACCGCGGAAGGCGTATTCGGGGCGCGGGGTCGACAGGTCGTTGCCGGTGGCCGCCGAGAAGGCCAGGAATTCGGCGGTCATCACCGCGCAGACCGTGTGCAGGCCCAGATCGTGCGGCCCGGTCTCGCAGCAGCCGTTGCGGTAGAAGCCGGTCACCGGGTTCAGCGAGCAGGGCTGCAGCTCCTGGCCCAGGACGTTCTTGGCGGTGTCGTCGTAGCGCGTGGTCATGGTCCGAGCTTAACCCCATTCCGGGGAATGTGGCCGGGGAATCTGGAGGCCGTTTCGACCTTGCGGCGCGTGACGGCTTCCGGTGGCGGCGTTCCGGTGCTTAAGAGGAAGGACAAGAGCAAGACGTCTCGCGGGAGCCTCATGTCCGACCTCGCCCGGCCGCGCCGCAGCGCCCTCTACATGCCCGCCTCCAACGCCAAGGCGGTGGAGAAGGCGCGCACGCTGGACGCCGACGTGATCATCCTGGACCTCGAGGACGCCGTCGCCCCGGAGATGAAGGACGCCGCCCGCGAGGCCGCCGTGGCGGCGGTCAAGGCCGGGGGCTTCGGCCCGCGCGAAATCGTCGTCCGCGCCAACGGCCTGGACACCCCCTGGGGCGAGGCCGACCTGAAGGCCGTCGCCGAGGCCGGTCCGGACGCGGTGCTGGTCCCTAAGGTCAACGACGCGGCCGACGTCTACGCCTATCAGGCCGCCCTGCACGCCGCCCCGGCCCATACCCGGCTGTGGACCATGATCGAGACCGCCAAGGCCGCCTTCCATCTGTGGGAGATCGCCGCCGCCAGCAAGACCACCCGTCTGGCCGGCTGGGTGATGGGGGTCAACGACCTGGCCAAGGAGATGCGGGCCCGCCAGACGCCGGGCCGCGAGGCCTTCCTGCCGATCCTGTCGCTGTCGGTCGCCGCCGCCCGGGCCCACGGCCTGACGATCCTGGACGGGGTGCACAACGACATCGACGACCTGGACGCCCTGGAGGCGGTCTGCGGCCAGGGCGTCGACTTGGGCTTCGACGGCAAGACCCTGATCCATCCCAAGCATCTTGCGATCTGCAACCGCGCCTTCTCGCCCACCGCCGACGAGATCGCCTGGAGCCGGGCGGTGATCGCCGCCTTCGCCGCCCCCGAGAACGCCGGCAAGGGCGCCCTGCGGGTCGAGGGCCGGATGGCCGAGCGGCTGCACTTGGTCCAGGCCGAGCGGCTGGTAGCGGTGGCCGCCGCCATCGCCGCGCGCCCGGCCGCCTAGAAACGAAACCGGCCGATGCGCGTGCTCCTGATCTCCCTGCTGGCCCTGTCCGCCGCTCCCGTGCTGGCCCAGGAGGCGCCGGTCGCGACCGCGCCCCCCTCCACGCCCGCGCCCGTGCTGGTTCCGGCGCCGCCGGCCCAGGCCGCGCCCGCCGGTCCGACCGCCGTGCCCGTCGTGGCCGCGCCGCCGGCGCCCGACACCGCGGTCTCGGCCGACCAGGCCGTCGATCCCCTGGCCGACCTGATCGCCCAGAGCGGCCCCCAGACCACCGACGAGGAGGACGCCGCGCCGCAGGCGCCGGCCCCGCCGCACAGGCCGACCGTTCTGCCGATCCCCGGCCCCGACCCCGACGAGCTGCCCGGCCACGCGATCCCGCAGGGCGGCTACGTGCCGATGGCCGAGGCCTACGACCTGCGGGTCAAGAGCTCGATCGTGGCCGCCCAGGGCCTGCAGGGCCCGCTGGACGGCGGCTGGGCGATCGACGGCCCGGGCGGGACGGCGCTGTACACGCTGCAGGTCGTCGACAAGGTCGGCGGCGGCGACGCCCTGGAGGGCGCCTGGCGCGACATGCGCCGCACCGGCCAGGTAGGCTCCACCGGCCTGATCGACGTCATCGACCGCTCGTCCAGCGGCTTTCTGGCCCGGTTCTCGCCGCGCCCCGGCCAGCAGGCGGCGCTGGAGCTGACGTCGCGCGGCGACGGGTCGTGGACCGGCAAGCTGAGCGAGAACGGGACCGAGACCCCGATCACCGCCCATCGCGTCGCCCAGGCCACCCTGCCGGCGGGCTATGTGCCGACCGGCCGCGGCCCGGTCATCTGGGGCGCCCGCCCGGCCGCGCCGCGCGTCGTCGCCGAGGCCCCCGCCAAGGGCCCGGCCTGCTCGACCCGGGGCAAGAAGGGCAAGGCCCTGAAGGCCGCCAAGGCCAAGTGCGCGGCCGCCGCCCGCAAGGCCGGCAAGGGCAAGGCGACGGCGACCAAGGGCAAGAAGGGCGGCAAGGGCAAGGCGGCGGCGTCGAGGAAGGGCGCCAAGGGCAAGGCCACGGCCAAGAATTCGGCCAAGAAAAAGAGGCGGCGCTAGGGCGTTTTCAAACGAAGCGGACGCCGGGGTCGCGTGAAGAAATTGCGTTAAGACAAAGATCTAGAGTGTCCGGCTGGGTGCAATCAGGTCGAACGCCCTAGACGTCCAGGCCGCGCAGGGCCAGCCGGGCGGCGGACCTCAACCGGTCCAGGCCCGCCCCGTCGCGGGCGGCGACCTTCAGTCCGGCGCGCACGGTCAGCAGGAACTCGGCGCCCGCCTCGGGATCCAGGTCGGGCGCGAACTGGCCCGCGGCCACGCCGTCGGCCAGCCGGGCGGCGAACGCGGCCTTGAAGCGCCGGCCGGCGGCGTCGTTGATGGCGTTGACGTCGGGATCCGACCGGCCGAACTCGGCGATCGAGCCGACCCCCAGGCAACCGGCTTCCGGCGTGACGTCCGGTCCCACAGCGAAGGCCAGCAGCGCCGCCTCGATCGCCGCGCGGGGCGAGTCTTCGACAGCCAGGGCGGCTTCCGTCTGGGCCAGGCTGCCGGCGTTATAGCGCTCCAGGGCCTGCAGGAAGAGCCGCTTCTTGTCGCCGAACGCGCCGTACAGGCTCTGGCGGCCGATGCCCATGCGCGCCAGCAGCTCGGCGGTGGAGGATCCCTCGTAGCCGTGATCGGCGAACACGGCGATCGCCTTGCCGATCGCCTCGTCGCGATCGAATTCCATCGGTCTTGCCATGCATCGACCCTAAACATAATGGACCGATCTGTCCACAATGTTCTTGACTGGACGATCCACAACGCCATATGCGGTTCCGTTATGGACTGAACAGTCAAGAAAGAGATTTCGGATGGAACGAGAACAAGACGGCAAGGTCGCCCTGGTGCTGGGCGGCTCGCGCGGCATCGGCGCGGCGATCGTCGAGCGCCTGGCCCGCGACGGCGCCCAGGTGGCCTTCACCTATGCCGCCTCGCCCGGTCCGGCCGAGGCGCTGCGCGCCGGGATCGCGGCCCGTGGCGGAACGGCGATCGCCCTCCAGGCCGACAGCGGCGACGCGGCCCAGATCAAGGCGGCGATCGACCAGACGCTCGACCGGTTCGGCCGGCTGGACATCCTGGTGGTCAACGCCGGCATCCTGCGCCACGGAGCCATCGACCAGTTCCCGATGGAGGAGTTCGACCGCATGGTCGCGGTCAATATCCGGGGCGTGTTCGCCGCCCTGCACTACGCCGCGCCGCGCCTGTCGGACGGCGGACGGATCGTGACCATCGGCAGCAACGCCGCCGCGCGCGTCGCCTTCGCCGGGGCCAGCGTCTACGCCATGACCAAGACGGCCGTCGCGGCCCTGGTCCGGGGCGCGGCCCTCGACCTCGCCCCCCGCCGGATCACGGTCAACAACATCCAGCCCGGCCCCATCGGCACCGACATGACCGAAGGCCTGGCCGAGATGGTCCTGCCGCTGCTGCCGCTGGGCCGGATGGGCGAGACTCGCGAGATCGCCGGACTGGTGGCCTATCTGGTCCGCGACGAAGCCGCCTTCGTCACCGGCGCCAGCCTGACCATCGATGGCGGCTATTCGATCTGAAGCGGGCCGCGCCAGGCCTTGTCGTCCCGGGCGGCGCAGCGCGCTTCCCAGGATGACGCGGGCCTACAGGCCCAGCGCCCTCCGCGCCGCCGCGGCCGCCCGCTCAAGCGCCTCCGGCCCATAGGCCTCGCCCGGCGAATGGCCCCAGACCGGCCCCGGCCAGGCCGGATCGCCGACCCGGCGGCCCAGCACGTGGACATGCAGCTGCGGGGTGACGTTGCCCAGGGCGCCGACATTGAGCTTGTCGACCGCCAGGCCCAGCACCTCGGCTACGGCCCGGACGGCGGCGCCGGCCATCACCGTCTCCTCCATCAGCCGCGCCCGGTCGGCCAGGGCCAGGTCCTCCAGCTCGCGCAGCCCCGGAAGGCGCGGGATCAGCACCACCCACGGATAGCGGGCGTCCAGCTGCAGGCGGGCCTGGCACAGCGGCAGGTCGCCCAGCAGGGCGGAGGTGGCCGCGAAGGCCGGATCGAGCACGAACTCAGCCACGTTTCGGCACCGCCGCCCAATGGTCGAAGTCGAGGATGACGCCGGGCGCATAGGCCCCGGCCTCGTCCCCAATGGTGTTTTTGTCGGGGAAGTCGGCGCAGGGCCGGTCGACCGTCGCCACCAGCCGCAGGCGCAGGGCGCCGATCCCGTGGCCCAGGTCGGCCTTGTCCAGCACCTGCGACCAGGCGAACACCGTGCCGCCGGCGAAATAGGGGCCGACATGGCGGCCGCCGTTGATCGCCAGGATCAGGCCGGTGTTCTGCAGGCCGTTGAACGACAGGGCCTTGGCGGTGGAGATCACCACCCCGCCATAGACCAGCCGCCGGCCCGATGGGTCTTTCGACCGCTCGAACTGGTTGAAATGCACCTTGGCGGTGTTCTGCCACAGCCGCGTGGCCATCTGGGCTTCGGCCTCCTCGACCGCCATGCCGTCGACATGGTCGATCTTCTCGCCGACCGCATAGTCCTCGAACGCGTGCGGCGCGCCGGCGTGGGCGAAGTCGTAGCGCCTGAAATCCAGGCCCGGCGGCGGGGCCAGGTCGGCGGCGGCCACGGCGACAGCCAGCGGCGGAACCGACTGGCCCTCGACCACCGCGGCCGGGTCGCGCTTCCTCACCATCACCCAGCGCACATAGCTGAGCACCGCCACCCCGCGCTGGTTCACCCCGGTGGTCCGCACGTAGACGACGCCGGTCTTGCCGTTGGAGTTCTCCTTCAGCCCGATCACCTCGGACCGGGCCGACAGGGTGTCGCCCGGATGCACCGGGGCCAGGAACCGGCCCTCGGCGTAGCCCAGGTTGGCCACGGCGTTCAGGCTGATGTCGGGCACGGTCTTGCCGAACACGACATGAAACGCGACCAGCGGGTCGACCGGAGCGGTCTCCAGCCCACAATCGCGTGCGAAGACGTCGGACGAGAACAGCGAAAAGCGCGGCCCGTACAGGGCCGTGTACAGCGCCACGTCGCCGGCGGTCAGGGTGCGCGGCGTGGCGTGGACGATCGCCTGGCCGAGCTTGAAGTCCTCGAAGAAGCGCCCCGGATCGGTCTTGCTCATCCCTGCGTCCTCTTATCGTTGTTCAGGCAGTCTTGCCGCACCGCAGCGAAACGGGAAAGAGGGCTTGAGACTGAACCGCAGCGGGCGTAGACCGCGCCCCGACATTCTCGTCCACAGCCCTGACGGAGACCCCATGGCTCGCGCGAAGATCGCCCTCATCGGCGCCGGCATGATCGGCGGCACCCTGGCCCACATCGCCGCGCGCGAGGAGCTGGGCGACATCCTGCTGTTCGACATCGCCGAAGGCACCCCGCAGGGCAAGGCCCTGGACATCGCCGAAGCCTCGGCCGTGTTCGGCAAGGACGTCGCCCTGAAGGGCGTCAACGACTATGCCGACATCGCCGGCGCCGACGTCTGCATCGTCACCGCCGGCGTGCCGCGCAAGCCGGGCATGAGCCGCGACGACCTGCTGGGCATCAACCTGAAGGTCATGAAGGCCGTCGGCGAGGGCATCAAGGCCCACGCCCCCAACGCCTTCGTCATCTGCATCACCAACCCGCTGGACGCCATGGTCTGGGCCCTGCAGCAGTTCTCGGGCCTGCCCAAGGAAAAGGTCATCGGCATGGCCGGCGTCCTGGACTCGGCGCGCTTCGCCTACTTCCTGGCTGAAAAGACCGGCGTGTCGGTCGAGGACATCCACGCCTGGACCCTGGGCGGCCACGGCGACGACATGGTGCCGATGGTCCGTCACTCGACGGTCGGCGGCCTGCCGCTGCCGGAACTGGTCAAGCAGGGCTGGATGACCCAGGACGAGCTCGACGGCATCGTCAAGCGCACCCGCGGCGGCGGCGGCGAGATCGTCGCCCTGCTGAAGACCGGCTCGGCCTTCTACGCCCCGGCGGAATCGGCCATCGCCATGGCCACCAGCTACCTGAAGGACAAGAAGCGCGTCCTGCCGTGCGCCGCCTACCTGACCGGCCAATACGGCCTGGACGGCCTCTATGTCGGCGTGCCGGTGCTGATCGGCGCCGGCGGCGTCGAGAAGATCGTCGAGTTCGAGACCAACGACGACGAAAAGGCGATGTTCGCCAAGTCCGTCGAGTCGGTGAAGGGCCTGATGGAAGCCTGCAAGGGCATCGACAGCTCGCTGGTCTAGGCGGGTTTCGAGCTTCGGATACGGAAAGGGCGGCTCCGAAAGGGGCCGCCCTTTTTCTTGCCGCCGCAAGACCCCCTCCGGTCCTCCGGGCCACCTCCCCCAGAGGGGGAGGATCTAATCGTACTAGCTGCTCCCCCTCTGGGGGAGCTGTCGCGGAGCGACTGAGGGGGTTAGTGCGCCGCCTCGCCGCCCTCCTGCGAGATCTCCTCCAGCGTCTTGCCCACCTGCTTGGCGCCATAGTCCTTGGCCACGTCGCCCAGCGACAGGATGCCGGTCAGCTTGCCC